>Ga0182030_10017355_pt1 | contig 13902 bp, 16 predicted proteins | sample 812S3MmetaG_FD_121299 | JGI IMG/M metagenome (GOLD analysis project Ga0182030, IMG submission 121299) | Permafrost microbial communities from Stordalen Mire, Sweden - 812S3M metaG (Illumina Assembly) | ecosystem: Environmental > Terrestrial > Soil > Wetlands > Permafrost | place: Sweden...
AGTCTTGTGGCCCTCTCGCCCAAGTGAGTCCGCCTCTATTCGCTTCCTGTACGTCGGGCCGCAGATTTGCTTACAGCTTCCTTCAGATTCCACCTCGCGATGGACACCCTTGCTGTTCGGCTAACAGTTCCCACCAACAGAGCCTGTAGGGGACTTTCACCCCCAAGTCCAAGATGTGGCCACCACGGCCACATCGCTCGCGCTTACGCGCTACACGCCATGCCAGACGCACACGCGGGCGACGCCGCAACTTTAGTTGCGCCGTGAGACGGCTCATCCATCCTTGCGGCTCCAATCGACTTTCGGCTAGTGCCGGAGAGTGGAGAACAAAGATGCCTGTAGAGGTTCTCACGCGTGCAAGTGCACTACGTGCTCAGGTAACGAACATATTTGGTCCGCTAGCTGAACTAGCTGGAGATTGGCGAGGCCATGGATTTAATCTCATCTCACTTCCGGATTTCGACCCAACCCTTCCGAGCACTGGCCCAAAGCCCTCTCGTCTCAAACTCAACGCAACTTTCGAAACACTCGAATTTACGCGTATCGGAGGTGCAGTACCGAATCGTGGTTCCGAAGCCATTCCGCCAGCGGTCGGCGGGCATGCAGGCGGCCAGGAGGCATTCGAGCGCGGCGGACGTGTTGCGCGGATTGCGCTCGCCCAGTCGCAAGACGCTGCTGAGGCTGCTGCCGGCAGCAGTCCAAAAGAGCCATGTCGCGAGCAGGATGCCCAAGGACATTTCGTTGCCGCTGAAAACTACAATCAGCTCCCGCATGAGTACAATCTGTCCGATGACAGCACTGAACCCAATAAGCGCCAGAGCCGTTTTAACGGCTGGTGCAGGCCATTGCGAATGGCGCATGACGACGTGCTTTTGCGGTGTCTCCACCGAGCGAAATTAGAATTCAGTTGGCTTTCAAAAGCAAGTACATGGGAAGAATGCGCCGCCATAGAAGAAAGTTGGCGAGGCCGGCGCATCAGGCTCATCCATGTGTATAAACGAATCCTCATTTTGAGCGAGCTCTTCACCCTTTTTCTTGATTGGTTATGACCGTCACATACCGGTGTGATACTCACACTTGCTTTGACTGTGCGGCGGTGTTGAACTGCATGATTCATCCCCGGCGGCGCTTGGATGCGGAGTCCGGCCCGGGTTGGCTTAAGCCACGGTGCTCGCATTGCAGGGCGCTGGGCCTCGAAGAGAAGGGAAATACCAATCGATGATCGAGAACGAAAAGAAGTCTCTCCCTGAAAACGCCTCCTTGCCCCTGAAGCCCGAAGAGTTTTACATGCCAATCGTGCCTGCGGAAGCAAGGCTGCCGGAACTCACGCTGCGATCGGTGCTTTGGGGTGTTCTGTTTTGCGTGATCTTCACGGTTGCTTCTGCCTACTCGGGACTAAAGGTAGGACAGGTAATGGAGGCCGCAATCCCCATCTCCATTCTCACCATCGGCCTGGCACGCGCCTACAGTCGCCGTTCGAGCTTGCTTGAGAACGTGATCGTCACGGGAATTGGCGGTGCGGCGGGCGGTGTGGTTGCCGGGGCCATTTTCACCCTTCCTGCGCTTTACATTCTGCACCTCGACCCGCACCCGGTGCAGACCATCTTCATCTGCCTGGCAGGTGGCTGCCTGGGAGTACTATTCCTGATTCCGCTGCGGCGATACTTTGTGCGTGAGATGCACGGCCAGCTGCCGTATCCCGAGGCCACAGCCATCACGGAGGTTCTTGTCACCGGAGAGACGGGCGGTTCACAGGCCAGACTTCTTATCCAGGCAACTGTCATTGCCGGTGTTTACGACTTCTTCGTAACCACATTTCAAGTGTGGAAGGAGTATGTGAACTTTCAGTTTGTACCGGTGGTGCGTCTCATTGCGGATCGTGCCCGCATGGTTTTCAGCTTTGACGCCATTGGCTTCATTCTGGGCCTCGGGTATGTGATGGGTCTGCGCAGTTCCATGATTCTCTGCGCAGGCGGCGTGCTGTCGAACTTCGTCCTGGTCCCTTTGATCTGGTTTGTCGGCAGGCACATTGACGTCTCTGTCTATCCAGCCATGCTTCCAATTTCAAAGATGACCGCGGTTGAAATCTATCGAAATTACGTTCGTTTTATCGGTGTTGGCGCAATCGCCACCGCCGGCATCTTCGGCATCGTCAAATCCCTGCGGGTTGTAGCCGGATCGTTTGGCATTGCCCTGCGCACGTTTCGCCAGGGCGAGGCCGCACAACCCATCCGCACCGACCGCGATATCCCCGTGGTTTCTCTTCTTCTGGGTGTAGTCATAGGCGCAATCGCGGTCGCAATCTTCTTCGCCCGCTTCCCAGTTTCCCTCACCGTCGTAACAGTGGGCCTGGTGTTGACGCTGCTGTTCTCCTTCTTCTTTACCTCGGTGGCGGCCAACGCCATTGCCACCACGGCCCGCAATCCGGTGTCGGGAATGACCATGCTGACGATCATCATCTCCTCGGCCGTCCTGTTACGATTCGGCCTGTCGGGAACCGCCGGCATGTTCTTCGTCATGGCCATTGCCGGCATGGTGTGCACGGCCTTGTCCATCTCGGGACAGACGATCACCGACCTGAAGGCAGGCTATTGGCTCGGCTCCACCCCGGCAGCACAGGAGAAGGTCAAGTTTCTGGGTGTTCTGGTATCGGCGATTGCCGCTGGCCTAACCATCGTCATGCTGGCCCATACCTTTCAATTTGGAGAAGCTGCGGCTGGAGACTTGCGGCCGGTTCTGGCATCGCCTCAGGCCTCGATCATGAAGGCTCTCGTAGAGGGGTTCATGAGCCACCAACCTATCGCGTATCTCCTCTTCGGCGTGGGCGCAATGATCACGCTGGTGCTGGAGATGCTCGGCCAGCCTTCTCTGATCTTCGCCCTGGGAATGTATCTTCCGCTCGAACTCAACACTCCCGCATTGGTGGGAGGGGCCTTATCTCATTTTCTGAACAAGCGTTCGGAAAAGGCCACACACGAACACGGCAAGACGATTCGGGAGCGTGGTGTCATCATTGCTTCAGGGCTGATGGCGGGCGGGGCGCTGGGAGGTGTGCTTGGCGCGGCCCTGCGGCTTTTCCCCTGGTATCGCGAGGATCTGATCAAGACCCCGTTTTATTCTTACGACGCGATCTCCCAATCTGTTTCCGCGTTGTTGTTTGTTGGTCTTTGCATGTATGTATGGTTTGGTTCCCTGAAGAAAGTGAAGGAGGTCTGATGGACCAGGCGGGAAGGTGCGTTGCCGATGCTGTTCTCGGCGTTGACACACTCTGGGGCGGCGATGTGATGTGTCCGTCAGGCACCGGGCGCTTTATTGCCGATTCATGGTTCTCCGATGAGCCGCTGCCTATCGCGTACACGCATCCGGCGGCATCGCGCTTGCGCGAATTGGGCGGCGTCTGCGGCAAGAGCGTCGATCGCGAGACAGTGGACGAGTACCTCCAAGCGGTGAATCTTCCTCGGGCCATCGACGGCCTTCGCGCGGAAGCGGAAAAGATGAGCGGCCTGCGAAGGCCCTATATCATCGGCCTCGCAGTCAGCCTTGAAACCATGTTTGACCTCGCCATGGAAGTCCTGGGCAAGGGCGATCCGGTGTCCTACGCCCGCTGCGTCGAAGCCTCGACGGCGAAGCCCCCTGAACCCTCCCAGCCGGAGCCGAAGCGGGAGCGCGTTGCCGAGCTGCTGGGCCGCGCCGGCTATTCATCGTCGAGTGAGGGCGGGCTCCTTCAGGCTGTTGACGCGTGGCGCCGCGACCGTTTCATCCCCATGGCCTCCGTGCGCTCTCTGGGTGCAGCCGCGGTCGCTCATTTCGATAACCTCAGTGCGAAGAATCTGCTGCCGTACCTTCCCCAGGAGCTTGCGCGTGTGCCACGAGCAAACATCAATTTCCTCCCCATCCGCGACGCCTGGTTTTCCGGTTCGATGAACTACATCGGCAGGGCGCGGAATGCCGATGGCACGCCGCAATACGAAGCAGGTTACGAGATTAATGCCTCGCTGCGGATTTCGTATCCTGAATTTGAGCAACTCATAAGCCACGAGGTTGTTCCTGGGCACGTGACCACCTTTGCCTACCTGCAGGATCTGTACGTCCGCGGAAAGGCGGCCTTTGAAGCCACGGTTCTCACCATGAACACGCGCGCCGCCACCCTGTTTGAAGGAATCGCCAACAATGCAATTCTGATCGCTCATGGCGTCACCGAAGTGGATCAACTGCCCGATGAGGACTTGCAGATCGGCGTGCTGCTCGCACTGTTGCAGGACGATGCCAAGAACCAGTCATCGTATATGACCTGGGGCGAGGGCAGAGAACAGGCGGAAGTTGCAGCGGCGCTTCGGAACGATTTTCTCGTCACGGAAGAACGCGCCGGCAAATTATCAGGGGCCTGGGGCCGCCATCCCTTGCTGGGCCGAATGTATCTCCCGGCTTACCGCGCTGGAACGGAAAGGGTCGCAGAACTGCGGAGAACTTATCCCCCGGATCGGGTGCTACCGGCAATCTACGGATGCAAGGGATTAGTTGACATCCAGACGCTGGATGAGGCACTCGTGGATTAGAATCCATCTGTCTTTTCCGCTCGCGGGCACACTGGGTGGGATCACTTACGGAATGCGAGTAGCGAGTTGCACGGCCAGTTCCGCGGCCTTTGCCGGATCCGCCATGTTCGCGTAACCCGCAACGTAGCTCCCCTTGCGAAAAATGCAGATCCCGTCCAGATACTGCGCCTTGGCCTGGAATCCCTCGTCGCCCACCTTTGCATCGGTCGCCCCGTCGAATCGATCCCGCACCTTCTTCAGCACATCCGCGGCCGACTCCGGCGAAGCTTCCAGCACCACAAACGCCTGCCCCTGCGCATATTTCGCAACGTAGCCACGCTTCAACAGCCGCATCCCCAGCACACTCTCCGGAATTAGCCGTGCCGAAGTCAGTCCCTCTTTGGGAAACCACTCCAGCGTTTTCGGAGTCGTCACCTGGCCTTCCAGCAGTCCTTCAATCTTCCTTGCCAGACTCTGCATCGTGGCGCTCTCGTCAGCATTCCGGTCTGCCGCCAATTCGGTGATTTCGACATAGTATTTGCCCTTCGCAAAGCTGGCGCTCTGCGCCTCGATCTGCCCACCCATCCCGATCTTGGAAACAGGCAGCCTGAGATCGCGGTTCGCCGAGAAAATCCCAAAAGCCGAGTCCGCATCCGTCATGTCCGAAATGTCAATCGAGAGCGTGTCCTTGCCCGACTTGCAGTCGATACTCTCCATTCGCACGAAGCTGAAAGCCAGGTAGCCTTCGGCGCCGCCATCCTTGTAGTCGTAAAGGTTGTCGGGGGTGTAGAGCCGCTTGGCTCCCGTCTGTTCCCAGCCGGGCGCAAAGCGGCAGTCGAGATAATCCTGGGCGTGAGCCAAACCCGCTGCGCATGCAATCGTCAATAACAGCGACAAAAGCCTCATGCAAACAGTTCCTGAGCCCGCGCCATCCGGCTTGAAACCTGCACGCCGAACGGACACTTCACTGTGCACTCGGCGCAATCGCCGCATCGAACCTCCGCATGTCTGGCCGGCAGTTCCTTGAATCTCTCCCGCGCCAGGCCGAATTGCCTATATCCGTCCGCATACGTCAGGATGCGCAACGTATTCGCCACTTGCAACCCCTTCTGGCAGGTCCCTTCGCACTGGCCGCACATGTTGCAATAGAGGGGCCGGATCATCTCGAGATGCGCGGCCAGCAGCTTTTCGTCTCCCGCCGCGTACGCATTCCCCATGGCCTGCAGGTTCTCATCCAACTGGTCCATGTCGGTCATGCTGGGAATCGTGGTCGAAATATTCGGCCTGTTGATCACCCACTTCAGGGCCGCCAGCATCGCGCCGTCCCGCTTTAATTTCTGATAGGTGGGGTCGCTCGGCTTCAGGCTCTTGAAACCACCCGCCATCACCTTCATTGCGACCACGCCCGTTCCCGTCTTGGCGACTGCGGCAATCGCTTCGTCCATACTCCGGTCCATGGCGAAGTTGTAAACCGTGAGCACAACATCGAAGGCCTTCTTCTGCGCGGTCCACTCCAGTTGCTTGGGCAGAGCGTGCGTACTCATGCCTGCGAACCGGATCTTGCCCTGCCTTTTGGCTATCTGCTGAGCTTCGATCATGTCGTCGCGGATATCGGACGGATGGTCTTTTGAGTGGAGATACCAGATGTCGACGTAATCGGTCTTGAGTTCGCCCAGGCTGGTATCGAGATCCTTGAGCAAACTGGCCTTGTCCCCGGCTTCTGATTTTGTGGAGAGCACAACCTGCTTCCGCTTGGCTCCCAGAGCCGCGCCCACCATGCGCTCATTGTTGCCGTGCTGATAGCCACGCGCGGTGTCGAAGTAGTTGACGCCCAGGTCGGCGGCTCGTGTGATAACGCTGGGATCGGAGGTGATCATGCATCCGAAACCCAAGGTTGTCACCTTCAGCCCGGTCTTGCCCAGCACTCGGTACTCCAGTTTTGCGGGCGCACCGCTCCTGGCATCTGGTTCCCCGGTCAACGGCCAAAGCCCCATCTTGGAACCAGCGCCCACGACAGGCAACATCAACCCGGCCGACAAAAATTCGCGGCGAGACGTAGTAGAGTCCATGGAAACTACCTCGGAAAAAGATGCCTAGAATTATAATCCTTTCTCCGTTTTCCGTTTCCGCCCCCCTACCGGGCTGACCTTTGACGGATCAATGCGTATCGGAACCCTCGCACGCACTCCTAAGAGGTCCGGCGGGATCGCCTATCTCTTTGCTTCGTCGGCGAGCAAGCGGTTGTCAATCAATTCTTCGAGGGCTTTTCTTTCCTTCAAATAATATTGATATCCGGCCTGCAGGATCTTGCCGCCTTCTTCCTTTTGAAGATCACCCAATGTCAGGTTCGTGCCGCTGGCTCTTGCGATGACCGCGGTGACCTCAGGGCCTGATTGCGCCTGAGTGATTGCGGCGGCGGCAAGAAAAACCTCAATGAGAAGCAGGCATGTGACGTTTCGTTTAGATACTGCTTGAAGCTCAATCAGTCGGAGCGGCTTAACAAAGGCGCCAGGGCCGGAGTATGTGCCGACTGGCCCTGGCACAAATGAAGTTATCACTCAGCACACGTGGTTGCATGTCTTCAGTGATAACAGTCCCAGTCATGGAATCAATCACCGGTACCGCAAGTGCAGATTCCCTGACCACTGCCCAGGATGCTGACAAACGAGCACTGTGCCTGGAGATTCGCCAACTCGGTTGCGCCAAGAGTCGAGTCTGAGAACTCGGTTTCCGTGATTGGGTATGCGGTGCCTACGACGTTCTGGATGTGGGTTACCCAGGCGCGGAGGTTTACTGTCGGTTTTACATTGGCGGTCGGATCGCACGGAGAGTCGTTCACCGCGGCAGAAACGATCTTGATCATGCCGTTGTTTGAGACCTTCCCAGTGAGCGGATTTGAAGTCAGGTCATGCTTCACCGACAAGGTGCGAAGGCCGTTGTGGGTTTCGACGCATCCGCAGCACTCAGTGAGCTGCTGGTCGTTGTCGAACACGTAAATCATTGCGCAGAGATTCCCGTAAGTCAGTCCGGGGTTGTCGATCCGGACGGTGGCATCGGGCGCTGCAGCCACGTTGTTTGCAAAGTAGTTGATTTTGTAGACGTCCTGTGCGGAAGCTATGCACGAACCAAGAGTAAGTAGGCCGGCAATTGCTAGGGCAACGGAAAGCATCTTGACAGTGAGTTTCATTCCGAGTCCTCCTTGGCGCTTCGTCAGCCTAGGCAACACCAACATGGGCGGACAGCGCTAAGCCAAACACTTTAATCTAAGTTTGTTCGATTGCAATCCCCCGGTTGACCTAATCCCGAGAGTTATTCCGAACAAGTTACTCCAGTTGTGCTAGTCGCAGCGCTCATGGAGAGTGCGTTTTGCGTATCCGGATCGAGCAACGTCCGGATGCAAGCGCACGGAATGGAACGGACTCTCCGGGGTGTCTTCGTCCTGGGGCAAACGTTGCGACCTCAATATGAGAAGGTCCTGTTTGGTGAATTCCGACATCCGGATTTCGCGTCGACGCTTCAGGACAGATCGAATCCAGGTGGCCAACGCGAGGCCAAAGATCAGCGCGATAATGGTCTGGGAAATGACGCAATAAAGACACCACACGCCAAGAACATCTGCTTCAATGTGCGAAAGGTAGAGGGCAAACGCGCAGCCAATTCCAGCGGCGATGAGCAACAGGACTTCCCTTCTTGCGAATACGAGAAGCGCGATCGCAGCGTAGCCCGCTATGCCGAGCACGGCAACTGGAATCCCCGCAATTTCGGAATATCGGCTATGGTTCACAATGCCGCAATCCCAGTGGGCATTGATGTCGCAGATCTGCACTTCGTTCGAGTAATGCACCCGTAACGAAAGCGCGGAAACGATTAATCCGGCAAGCGCAAGCAAAAAAACTAGACGATTCATGCAGCCATCCTAGGTCCGATCGAGACCGGCGCAAACGCTCCAAACGAACTAGCCAGTAAGGACGTTGATCGTCCCAAAGGGCAGACTTACACTATTTGACAACTCTAAGGTGAGCACCCGATGAAAACTCCAATCGTAGTCTTGCTCGTCCTGAGTGCTGTATGCGCAGCAGGCCAGTCCCGCCGGCCGACGCAGGTTCTAGACGCCACAGCATTGAAGCCCCCAACCGGAACCCACGTAGCGATCGTCGAATTCGCGGATTTCCAATGTCCGGCATGTGCTGCCGAGAATCCGCTGCTGGTAGCTGCCGGCACGCAATATCGCATTCCAATCGTGAGGCACGATTTTCCTTTGCCCATTCATCGATGGAGTTTTCAGGCAGCCGTCTACGCACGCTGGTTTGACACGCAGTCTCAGGAATACGGCGTGCAATATCGGAATGCGGTCTACCAGAACCAAAGATCGATTGAGACCATGGAAGATCTTCGGATCGCTACGCAAAAGTTTGCAAGTGATCGAAGGCTGGCGCTGCCTTTCGTAGTTGATCCGCTTAACAAGCTTGCATCCGCAGTGAAGGAAGATGCAGCCCTGGGATTGCGCACTGGCATTCATGAAACGCCTACCGTCTTTGTCGTAGCAAATGTGGGCGCCACCGCTATCTATTTGCAGGTGACTGACCCATCGCAACTCTATGCCACTATCGATCATGCTCTTTCGATGAGCCGTAGTTCGAACTGACGAGCGAAAGCAGCGAAAAGGACATTCGAGTCAGTCGCCGACTCCACAACTACATATGCCCTGTCCACTTCCGAGTTGCTGAATGAATTTGCATTGCGCCTCAAGAGCGGAGGCCAGCGTATCGCCAAGAAGCAATGTGGAGAATTCCGTCTCTGACACGCTGGCAGTGATGGTGGCAGCGCCGCTGGATACACTTATCCAGGCAACCGACAAGTGTCTAATTAGATCAGATTAGTAGATAAATGCTAATAAATTCTGGCTACCGCAAACCCGGCAAGGTGTCGATTGCGAGGAAGGAATGATTGTATTCGTGCCGTCGTGATGAGCATCTGGAGAGGATATCAGCCGTCACGCGACCTGTGCTTGTCGCATGCATCTATTTGTACGACAACTCCTCGACGCCTGGTGAGTAAGCAGTCTTATAGAATAGCTTGCAGGCCCGACATGAAACTATCGTCAGCGGATGCAGGGGCATGAATCCATCGGACCTGCATGAGAGTTGCAATCTTCTGCCGAGGATTGCCTATTTCGATCTCGCAGCGGACTAGGCTGAACCTGCCGACGGGGGCCGACGTGACAAGACAAAGTCCTGTATCGCTTAGGTTGAGAGCGCGCCCTGAGATCGTCTTTGTCTCCGCGGAATCGGCGGAGCCTATTCGAGGCAATTCACGCAGAGCGACCCCAAACGACTGGGGGAACCGTGCTTCCTGGCGTCGCTCGGTTTGAGAAGAATGGCTCATGTAAGCTCATCATCCACCTCAGTCGTCATTCTGTAAACACCACAGATGAACTAATTCGGCGCTTTTGCGGCTCGGCATCGGCAGGCCGTGCGCAGGGGCGCGGTTCGACAATTCGTCCAACGATTCCAGATCGCGTGGAACAATCCATCTTGACCATTACAATCCTCAGGAACGCTTTGACCGTATTGGGACTGATCTTCATCCGTGACGCGATCTCCTTGCTGGTAAGGCCCTCTACAAGGTAACGCACGGTCTCCATTTCCCTATGCGTGAGGTCGAACCGGCCGAGAGAGCCACCTAGCACATCTGCGAAGGATGCGTGGCGTTCCAGGACAATCGCCGTTCTGAGCGGCGATTTGTGCAGTTCGCAGCCAAACAAACGGAACGTGCGACATACATAGTGTCTTCCGCCAGATCGGTATTCCGGTACAAACTGGCTTGAATGGTCACTATTCTGCTTAAGCAGCCTTAGCTTGACTTTGTCTTTTAGAAAGACTTCGGGCTGGCGAATCTTATCAGGGGGAGTAGGAAAAGCCAGTATCTGGACAGCGGCTGAATTGAATGCGATTGGTTGAAAATCTTCTTCGAGCAACAGAATCCCTGCAGATATCGCATTAGTCATGGGTCATTCCCTCCGTTCATGGAACGACTCAGGAAATTCGAATCTCAACTTAACCAAGGCAGAGCTTGAGCCCCTGGAGGCTCGTTATTTCGAATTAACCTGCTGCAAACGGCCCGACAAATCTCAACTGACTTGCAGAGCTGCATGTTAGTTCTTAGTCTCTTCGTTGTCAACTCGAATCGATTGCTCATTTTGAACTAATCCTTAAGGCTATGGCAGCTATCAAACGACATAGTCGTCCAAATGCTCATTGTGCGCGATTGTAGTCTACCCGTGACAGTGGTCGAAGGAAAGTGCTCGAGGAAGTTATGGCTACCTATACCCTTCATCGCATCAGCGTGCGGGTCCATCTGGCAACAGCTAAGTCGCTCTTGCTATTCGAAGCCGAGCCGAGCCGCGTCTGCAAGCCTCCCACTGGCCTTCTCCTACGCCGGCTTCGACGACTCCTCGAACGCCGCGATCGCATCATGAAGCCGGTTGAATATTCGCACCGGCCCTATCGCTTCGGTCAGATGGTGCCTGTCGAACTCGGACCGCAGATCCCATGGCACCCGCGCAAACGCAAGCACAATGCCGGACTCTGTAAGATTCTTTTTCAGTGCGATTACCGCTCGTGCGGCGGAGTAGTCGACATGCGTAATAGCCTCCGCATCTACTACCACCCAGCGCACCGCCGATGGCACCGGCTGCACCACGGAAGAAACTTCCTCGACAAATCTCCCCGCGTTTGCATAGAACAGCGCTGCGCCAAACCGGTACAGCACCAGCCCAGGCTCCGTCACCACATTCGGCGCCACTGGCACCAGATTCCAGGTTCCACTGCCATCCGCAATCAGCACGCCGCTGTGTGGGTGATAACTATGCTGCACCACGCGTAACAACGAGACAACCATCGCCAACACAATCCCTTGTTCCACTCCTACCAGCACCACCACTGCCGCCGTCATAACTGCCAGCGCGAACTCCTGCGGACTCTCCGAGCGTATGTCTCGCAATGCCTTCAAGTCGATCAGTCGCAGCGCAACCAGGAACACCAGCACACCCAGCACGCAAGTGGGAAGGTATTGCAGCGGTCCCGTCAGAAACAGCAGGACCAGCCCCACTACCGCCGCCGTCGTCACCTGCGCTAACTGGCTTTGCCCGCCGGCATCCTCCATCATGGCCGTCTGCGTGGGGCTGCCATTCACCACGAACCCTCCCATCAGCGCCGCCGCTGCATTCGCGGCCGATAACCCGAACAGATCGATATTCTCGTTCACCTCCTGATAATGCTTTGCCGCATAGATACGCGAGGTGGCCGCGCTCTGCGTGAGAATCATCACGGCGCATGACATCGATACTGTTACCAGTGTCTCAACCTCCTTCCAACTCATGTCGCGGAGGCTGAGGAGGCCGATCAGTCCCAGGCGCGGCAGACCGCCGACCACCGGTCCAATCGTCGCAATCCCATGCCCTTCAAAATTCAGCGTTGCGCTTGCCACAATCGCCGCCACAACGGCGACCAGCGCGGCCGGTAGTTTCGGAACGAAGCGCCGTAACACGAGCACAAACGCCAACACCGAAACCGCCAACGCCACTGATGGCAATGGGGCTCGCGGCAGCCCGCGAAGGACTTCCCAAAGCTGCACCACCGGCCGGCGCGAATTAACCGGCACACCCAGCATCTCGCTCAGGACCGATATCCCCACCTGAATCCCTACCCCGGCAAGAAAACCCACCAGCACTGTCCGCGAGAGAAAATCCGCGATGAATCCGAGCCGGAGCAACCGCGCCAGCAGCAGGATCACCGCTGTTAGCAGCGCCACGATCCCCGCCAGAGCCACATACTTAGCACCTGCCGGTGTCGCCATGCCGGAGACGCCACCGGCAAAGATAGCGGCCGTTGCCGAGTCCGCGGCCACTACCAGGTACCGTGAAGACCCGAAAGCCGCAAACGCCAGCAGCGGCAGCAGCAGAGAATAAAGCCCCGTGATCACCGGCATGCCAGCGATCTTGCTGTATCCCAATACCTGCGGAATGTCCATCGCGGCGAGCACGACCCCAGCCAGCACGTCTCGCAGTGCATTTGCACGATGCAATGGCCGTAAGCCTCGAAACAGATTCACTCTCAAGACTCCTCTCATCCGTTTGCCTGACAGCCAATACGGCGTACGGGCAGTTGATCATCGGGACAACCTTTCGGCATCCAGCGCTGGGTTGATATCGAGAGTAAACGCTTCAAGCAGACGTAGCGAAGATGGGATTCAAACGGAGCCCCGCACATAAGAGTGCGGACTTCATATCTGTCGACCGGCACAAGCAAAGTCCTCTGGAAGGGGTGTCTTCAGGCCGGCTTTCAGAAACTGGGACTGCCATGGGAGCTTGCCCTTTAATAAAAAGGAGGCTGGAGCATACCGTGGAGGAACAGGCTCGTCATTCCATCTGGCTTTCAGTCATAATTTCTGTTTACGTGACGTCGCATGGTTTCATCCTGTTTACGCGTGGACCAAGCGCGGCGATGCTGGTACCACCAGCCCCACAGCACTAGCCCGCCAAGAACTACTACCGAAGCAATCCAAATATAGGTTCGCGCCACTTCAACACCGTCCCCTTATTATCGCTCAAGTCTGCAACGGCTGTTCTCGCCCTCCTCAGTGGTCCGGCCAGAGTGAGTGGGCCAGCGGAGAATTCGAAGGGCGCGAAGCAGTAGATTCCCGCGGCTTACGTTTTCGAGTGGAACCTGGATCGGCGATCCGCAGACCCTCGGACATTGAGAGGCGCATTCAATCATTTCGATGAGGCTGTGCTTTCTCGTTGATAGCAAGCCTTATCGAACCCGAATCATGGCAGCGGTAGCATTCATGCTTCTCCTTGGCGCCGGGGCGTGTTCCTATACCTTTGCCCAGGCGCCGGTAGACCGCATGGATCAGATCGTGCGCTCGTATTCCGATAACCATCAGTTCATGGGTTCGGTTCTCGTCGTGCAGGGCGACAAGATTGTCTTCGAAGACACCGAACTCGGCATTCAGGCGGCGACTGCGGCCGGAATGGCGTCGGTCCGCGTTCCTTCGCCGATGGAGAGGATGGTCAGTCTGTGATCGTAAGTCCTTTGTTTGGGTAGGTCGTTTAGGGTTTTTTCGGCGTAACGTTATTGTTTTCAAGGGTGTGGGAGGAAATGGGGGGAGGGGTGGGGTGTTTTTCGAGGTGTTCGGAGCGGCCACATCCCGGAATATGGAAGGTGTGGCTTGCTCGGCAGGTCAGCGATAGGGACGAGTTGGAAGCCCAGCGCTTTGGCTTGTTTGCGGAGACGCTTTTCATTTCGTTGAGCTTGTTTTTTACCTTCCTGAAGGAACACGCTTTCATCGTAGGGTTGGCCGGTGG
>Ga0182030_10017356_pt1 | contig 13901 bp, 13 predicted proteins | sample 812S3MmetaG_FD_121299 | JGI IMG/M metagenome (GOLD analysis project Ga0182030, IMG submission 121299) | Permafrost microbial communities from Stordalen Mire, Sweden - 812S3M metaG (Illumina Assembly) | ecosystem: Environmental > Terrestrial > Soil > Wetlands > Permafrost | place: Sweden...
AAGGAGGCATTTACAGCTATGAGAACATTTGTTAACGCGCTTCAGCTAGGATTGGCCGTTATAGCCATTGGCGTGCTTGTCGGGGTGGTATTCATTTCACCTTACTCGGCTTCCGTTCAGGCGCAAAACATTTCCACGGTCACAAGTGCAGCTGATATCACTGGCACCGGAGCAGCCGTGGCGCTTCAGGCGAGTAGCACTCGTGCCCGTTGGGTACAGATCGTTTGCTTAACTGGTAACTCTGCGGTAGTTCGCGTGGGGGACTCCAGCGTTACGGCGTCTCGTGGAATTGCAGTTGCAGCCGGGTCGGGCTTTATGTTTCCCATTCAGCAATCAACCAATCAGTACTACGATGTGTCCACGCTTTACGCTTACATCGGTAGTAACGATAAGGTCACGATCATTTGGGGGCTCTAAATATGCAAGCAACCATAGCGGAACCTGGACAAACCACTAGATGTCACTCGTAGACTTAATTTCAAAATCCGGTGGGGAGATGGTCCCCATCCCCGGCTCAACGCTAACGGAACTTCCAAAGGTTCAGCCGATGGAGGAAGTTGGTGTCAGCGGCCTGCTGCGTACCAAGGGCACTGGCTACGTTTTTGAAGAGTGGCTTACTTCACTCTCCACCTATCGCGCTAAGCAGGTATACCGCGAGATGCGTGATAATGACGCAGTGATTGGCGCTATGTTCTTCGCGCTTGAAATGATCCTGCGTAAGGCAGAGTGGACGATCAAGCCAGCCGCAGGTAAGAAGGGCGAGCAGTACGCGCAGTTTATCAAGGAGTGCATGGAAGACTGTTCACACACTTGGGAAGATTTCATTGCTGAGTGCGTGTCTGAATTCGTATTCGGATTTGCTCTTTTTGAAACTGTGTACAAACGGCGTCAGGGTTCTGATGGGCGTCAGGCGTCTCGCTTTAACGATGGGTTGATTGGATGGCGTAAGTTCGCACCTCGCGCCCAGGAATCAATCCTGTATTGGATGTGGGATGACGAAGGTGGATTGCAGGGAGCAGTGCAGCTGGCCGCGCCGGATTATCGTACTGTCCCAATTCCAATCGAGAAGCTTCTGCTGTTCCGTACTACGTCCATCAAGAATAACCCGGAGGGCAGAAGTTTATTAAGGAATGTTTACCGTTGCTTCGATGATCAGACAGAAATTTTGACTGATTCAGGGTGGAAGCTTGGTATGGATGTCACCCCTGCGGATAAAGTGGCTGTGCTTCGTGATGGGGTACGTCTGGAGTATGAAGTTCCCTCTGCCATTCACCGCTACGAATATAAGGGTGATTTGGTTCACTTTGCTTCACGGTCACTGGATCAGATGGTGACTCCAAATCATGAGGTATGGGTACGGCGTGAGCATAAACCTGAGTATGAGCGGGTTCGCGCTGATGAAGCAGCTATTTATATGCGTCATAAGCGGGATGCTGTATGGGTCGGTAAAGAAGCTAAGACTCATACGGTCCCGGCCTACGACGTGATTGCACACGAGCAAAATGGGGCTGTAAACGTTCGTGAACATCGGGAAGCTATCCATATTCCGATGAATGACTGGTTGGCGTTCCTTGGAATTTATATAGCTGAGGACTGCACTACAGGGGAGTCCGCGCTTATAGAAAAATGCAAAGATGGCCGTAGGCAGGGAATTGTTTGCATTTCTCAGAATGAGGGCAGCAAGGCAGATACGATCCGTCGTATTTTGTCAAAGCTTCCCTTCCATGTCTACGAGCACACTCAAGCTGGCACTCCAAGTAAGATTCTGTTTGAAATCTGTGACCGGCAGCTGTGGGACCACCTGCGCGTACTCGGTAAGGCTCATGATAAGTTTGTTCCCAGCTATGTGAGAAATATGTCTGCGCGGCAGATTGGTATTTTCCTTGATGCTTTCCATCTTGGCGATGGTGGTATGAGTGGGGACGCCGCAGGCTACGACGGGACTAAGTTGTATTTCACCTGTTCTAAGCGGCTGGCAGATGATCTTTGTGAGCTTGTGTTTAAGGCAGGCGGTTGTCCTTCTGTGCGGGGACGGGTTAGTACAACTGGTTTTCTTCCTGGCAGCTTGCTTTACATTGTTACGCATGGTCGCCAGCCTGAGTCCCGCCCGCAATCTATCACTCGTGAACCCTACGACGGCATGGTCTGGTGCGTCACAACCAAATCCGGTGTTGTTTATGTGCGCCGTAATGGTAAGTGTCAGTGGAGCGGAAACTCCTGGTTTTTCAAGCGTCGGATTGAAGAGGTAGAAGGTATCGGTATTGAACGCGACCTTTGTGGAATCCCCGTTCTTTATGCTTCTGCTGAAGTGCTTGCTGCTATCGGCGGCATGAGTGTTGCTAAACAGATAGTACGCAACATTCGTATTGATGATCAGATGGGTGTGGTTATCCCGCTGGCGCTGGATGAAAAGGGGAACCCACTTGTGAAATTGGAGCTGCTGAAAGCTTCAGGCAGCAAGCTGACGGACCCCGGCGCGGCAATCCAACGCTACAACAGCGATATGTTGAATACAATCCTGGCTGGGTTTATTCAACTGGGGCAAACGCCGACTGGTAGCTTCAGTCTGCACATGAGTGCTTCTCAAATCTTTGCACAGGCGATCAGTGCGTTTATGGATTCGGTTGCTGCTGTATTCAACCGTATCGCAATCCCCCGGTTGATGGCGCTGAACAAAATGGATTTGGAGCAAGCACCAAAGCTTGAGGCGGGTGAGATTGGTGTTCGCGATCTGGAAGATTTGAGTAACTACATTCAGAAGTTGTCAATGAGTGGTCTGACGTTCTTCGATAAACCGACTGTGGACTACCTGCGTAAAGCAGGCCGGTTGCCTGCGTCTGCTGAAGATGGTTCTGATACACCGCCGATGCCGGGCCAGTCACCACAACAGCAAGGTGGTTATGTGGCACCGTCGCCAATGCAGGATGGCAGCAAGCCGGATGCTCCGCAGACCAGCCAGCAGAATGCTCCACAGCAGCCGGAAAGAACTGCCGGGCCGGGGGTAGCTAACCCTAAGCCTATGAAGGCACAGCCTATGCAAACGCAGGCCGAGGGCGCAGATAGACTGGAGCATGTATGAGTCAAATTTTAGAGTGGGTGACTGAGCAGGAAAAGCACATGCTGCGAGCGTTCCGCGAGTTTCAGAAGGACGCACCTGCCGACGCCAGCTTTCAGGCGTTGGTTCTAACCGATGAAGAAGAAGTTGTGCTCTCTTCGTTTCGCCGGTTCAAACTGCGGTTGCGCGACACGTCTGGAATTTTCAAGTGGTGCACTCAGCCTCTAGTCAAGCAGACGGAGCCTAGCATACTGGCGGATGAATCCAAGCCGCTGTTGATTATATGAACCTACTCGCAGCGTTGATAACCAAGGGTGGCGTTGGCAGTGGACGGAAGCCTAGCGGTGGCGGGCTTACTGAAGGTGAGTCCTATCAATCCGCCTTGCGAGCACGGATTCGCGCTGGGGTGAAGGCGCGAATAGCGGCCATACGAGCCCGTCGTAGCAAAAAGGGGTAGTGGAATGCCTATCCAGCTGCTCCGATGCAGCCACGGGGCCGGGAACGTTAGGAATCAGTACCCTACACCGCGTTGAAATAGCCCTCCAGATGATTGCCGTCCGCAAGATTGAACTCGCGCCCGATGACCCCTTGTTGCAGGCTGCTGACAAGCTGGAACCGGAGCTTCGTCAGGCATTTCTTGACGCGATTGCGGCAGTCAAGGATGCTGTAGACGAACAGGCCCTTGCCGATGCTATCTCCAAAGGAGATATCGCGCAGGTTATGTCTGTGCTGGATATTCATAACCGACTGATTGGGGCATTGGCTGGCAAGGGCTTGGCGGTAGGGGTGCAGTCGGTACAGCAGGCATTGCAAGCAGCCTTTGCAGCGGGTGCGGCAGCGGCTGAGTTTAGTTTGCCGGAATTCATCAGCGTGGGGATGTCCTTCAATTTACTAAACCCCCATACGGTAGAGTTTCTAAACGACTATACTTTCCATCTGATCAAACAAGTTACCCAGCAAACTCGTGATGCCGTTCAATCCGTAGTTACCAGGGCCTTTCAGGAAGGTGGGCATCCGTTTGAGCAGGCGCGGGAGATTCGGGACTCTATCGGCCTCACATTCAATCAGGAAAGGGCGGTTGCCAACTATCGCCGGATGCTGGAGCAGGGCGACACTGTAGGGCTCAGAGAGTCCCTGACACGTTCACTGCGCGATGGCCGGTACGACCGTTCATTGCTGTCTCGAATCAGTAGTGGCAATACGGTGATGCCGCAAGATCGTATTGACGCGATGGTAGCCCGGTATCGGCAGCGGTTCATTGATTACCGCGCCAGGAACATTGCGAGGACGGAAAGCTTACGGGCTGCTGGAGCGGGACGTAGGGCTTTGTGGAAGCAGGCAGTTGATCAGGGCGTGATGGCACCAACTGTTAAGCGTACCTGGGGTGTCAGTGGTGATGCCAATACCTGCATCGACTGTTTAGCTTTGGACGGTGAGACAGTTGGGTTGGATGAGCCATTCAGCGACGGCACGATGGACCCCCCGGAGCACCCGTCTTGCAGATGCTTTGTCTTCATTCAGACCAATACCACCAAGCGCGACGGCGGGCTGTTTGTAGTCAAGGCTGGGCCTGAAGATGAGCCCCGTGATTCTCATGGTGAGTGGACCTCTGGTGGTGAGGAAACAATCCAGCCGGAAGACATTAAGGTAAAGCAGGAGGGTGCTGACGTTTTGAAAAGCATCACCAAGCAGGTCGTGGCGGATAACCCTGAACTGGGGCCGGATAATCCCATGCCGCGACAGGGGACTGCTGCGCGTAGAGCTATGGGTGCCTACGGAGTATTGCTGAGCATGTCGGGCACTCGTGGGGACCATCAGAACATTATTGCCCGCGACTCTAAAGGGAATTTTCTGGGCGCGTTACAGGTGCTTGGTGACAGTAAAGGTAAGGTAAATGGGGAGCCCCCGCTTGATCCAGCATTGCATGTTTTATGGTTGGGCGTAAATCCTGCTATTCTGACGGGTAGAATTAAGGCACATGGAGTAGGTACGCGGCTGATGGTAGAAGCTGCTCGCGCCGCTAAAGGCCGTTCGGTGAAGCTTACCTCCATGGATTCCGAGTCTGACAAGTTCTATAAGGCGATTGGCATGAGTAAGTATGGAGACGATGGTTTTGAGTGGACAGCCGCGCAAGCCAAAAAGATTGTAGCTGCCGGTATTGCCAAGGATGACGACTTCGACGCCTTGACAGCAATTGCTGCTGCGCTGAATGTGGAAAAGGAAAGTGGGCCTCCGCTGGCTGGGGATTCCCGATGCGAATGAGCGCTGCGCTATTGCTGCCGGTCATGAAGGCCGGTAGCGGCAATCCATACCACGATGAGAAGGGTTTGTTTGCCAGTGCTGACGCTAGTGGGGCACCAGTAGCTGCTCCAGTGCAAGGTAGCTTATTTACTAAGCCGGATGACGCGCAGACTGCCCGAATTCAGGCAGTTCTCGACAGGCATGATAATGACCCGGAAGTACAGAAGCTGAGGGCCAAGATTGAATCTCGCGGCGATGCGCGTAATGACGCTGGTGTGATGGAGGGGGATCATTACTCCGCATGGGCCGACAAAGAGAATCAGACGATTGCTCAGAGCTTTCTGAATCCTGCTGCCAAACCTGCTTCTGGTGAGCCTCCGATTGCCACCTTCATGGTGGGGCTTCCTGGTAGTGGGAAAACATCTGTCCGAAATTCTGGTGTGAGTCTTCCGCCGTCCGTGGATGTGAACTCGGACCTGATCATGGAAAAAATCCCCGGCTATGAACCAGGGCTTGCTAACGCTTACCATGAGCGTGCTTCAGACATTGCCAAGAACTACCTGATGCCAGCGGTGATTAAAGGCGGCTACCATTTCGTATCCGATACAACCAATAATGTCGATAAGCTGACACACCAGATTCAGACGGTAAAGAGCTTGGGGTATAAGGTTGGTGTGATCTATGCGCGAGTAGACAATGCTACTTCGGTGGAGCGGGTTTACACGCGTTGGAAGGGTGGTGACCGTTATGTGCCGCCACGTGTCGCCTTGAGTTATGGGGACCGGCCAGCTAAAACATTTGAGGCGGTTAAGCCGTTGGCTGATCAATGGAGAGAATATGACACAACAGGACGCAGCCCGCAAAAGACAGCCGAAGGCGGCGGGGGTCTATTTAAGTAGGAACCCCGATGATATCTGGATGCAGGGGGTATCGGAAGGTATGGACACTGCGGTTGATGAGATGCGAAGCGAGGGGACGCTGCCTGCTGACTTTGACGATAAGATGAAGGCTTTGAAATCAAAGTCAGTATAATGGAGACCATGGAAAAAGAAAGTCTGGATGAATTGCGAAAGTTGTTAGGCATGCTGGTCGAAACGTCTATCGAGCTTGTAGTAGCGCGGCAGCTTGCTGTAGATGCGCAACTGGCAGCGAATGATGCAATGCAGGATAACCTGGATGCTAGCTGTGCAGCTTCTACGGCCCTCGTGAAATATCAGCTTGCCACCAGAGAGCTGGAAAAGGCGTTGGGGGTTTCTCGACCATCATGCCTAAGATAGTGGCGCGGCTGGTACGGAGGAGTTCATAGATGATACTGCTTACCATTGTAGCTATATGGCTTGGCATCGGCGTGTTGACCATGCTTATTATCTCGATTACGTCGGATGCGCCAGAGGAAACAGCAGGGATGCTTGGGCTGATCGCGTTGATGGGGCCGCTGAGCACTATGATCATTTTGTGCAGCGGCATCCGGCGTTATATGAATCGCCGCCGCGAACTGAATAGGCTCTATGAGTAATGTGAAAGAAGCTGGTTTATCAGGCCATGGTGCTCTCGGCAATCGCTGTAACGGCGGTGAATCCGTGAGCACTGGAAGTTCCAGCATGAATCAGCAGCAGATTGCGGAGTTACGGGAGTTGAAGGTGGCGTATGCGGTAACTGTAAAGCATCGACGACCATGCGGCTCTCTGGCTTATTGGCAGTACGACGAAGCTCTCCACAACCACGCCGACGCCCTGCTTGACGCGGCAGAGCGGAGCCTGCAAATAAAGAAGAGTGACAAGTTTCTGGACTGGCTTTTTCGCACCATTCCAACTGGCATGATGGCTGCCATGATGGAGACTTATTTGCGCGAGGAGCAGAAAGCACAAGAGCGTGCCGCCCTTGCAGATAGAGGTGGGACGAAATGACGCCGGAAGAGATAATCTGCGAGTTCATGGAGCCAAGGCCATCCTTCGATGTAATAAATTCTTGGAGAGAATGCAGTTCAGTGCGCTGGTGGCGCTTCTACAACGGAAATACTGTGTGGATTCCGATTTTACTCACCCTCGACCGTTTGCGCCAAGTCGAAGAACGGTTGACGGCTGAGCAGTGGGATAAATACGAGGTGGCTATGATTCGCATTGTTCGCAAGGGAAGAAGCCATCAAGATATGCTTCACGCATCCGCTGAGCAGAAGATCGCAGCGATGGCAAAGGTGATTGGATGTGGAAAGTGAACGACAAATACGAATCCGCAGCCCGTAAATCCGGGGGCTTTGAATACCGCGCCAATAAAACAATCTGTACGGCGGCGGCTTTAGAGGGGTCAAGTACGCGAGACGCGGAAGTCTCCCGCCTCACCGCTGAGAACGCCACACTGAAAGCAGAGTTGAAGGAATCGCGTCTCAACTATCAAGGCGCGATGGCTGATTGTGAGGAACTGGAGAAGCAGAACGCCGCGCTGAAGGCTCAGTTGAGGGAATGACGCTTTTCTAAGCGTCAATGCGTAGTTGGGTCCAACACTCCTTGAGTCACTCGTGACGGGGACTGATAAACTCACCTACGATTTGCTTAGGGGCTAGCGTTTAACACCCGCTAGCCTCCCAAACATCTTCAGTAAAATTTCAGAAACTTAAAAACAGTTTACATGCTATTCCACAACTTTCTCATCGTTGGCGGGGCCGGGTTTATCGGCAGTCACTTTACTGATTGCTTGCTTGACAATCCGAACATGCAACGACTTACGTTGTATGATAATTTCTCGTCGGGACGGGAGTGGCACTATGCACATCATGTCACTGATCCGCGCTTCTCAGTTGTACGAGGCGATGTAAAGGATCTCGCTCTGCTCACGTCAGCGATGAAGGGACACGAGGTGGTTATTCACCTCGCTTCAAATCCAGACATTGCGCGTGCTGCGATTGAACCGGATATTGATTTCCGCGAGGGTACTGCTCTTACCCAGAATGTCGTAGAGGCGATGCGCAGATCCGGTGTTCGTCAACTTCTCTATGCTTCGGGAAGCGGAGTATATGGGGATCTGGGGGCTCTTGAAGCGCAGGAAGACTATGGCCCGAAGACTCCCGTTTCTACATATGGCGCGAGTAAACTAGCTGGTGAAGCTTTAATCAGTTCGTACTGCTATATGTTCGATATGACGGCCTGCGCGTTTCGTTTCGGCAATGTGGTTGGTCCTCGCCAGACGCACGGTGTGGGGTTCGATTTCGTGAGGCGGTTACTTGAGAACCCCTCCAGTCTTCGCATCTTGGGTGACGGCTCGCAGAGCAAGTCATACATCCATGTGGAGAACGTCGTAGATGCAGTCCTTACGGCCCATAACAAAACGACCGAACCTTTTCAGGTATACAACGTAGCGACTGGCGATTACATTTCAGTCTCCGAAATCGCTCAAATGGCTATCGAAGTTGTAGGTTTGTCCCCTGATCATGTAAAGCTGGAATTCACCGGGGGTGACCGCGGCTGGAAGGGTGATGTCCCGATCATTAGGCTGAATACGAACCGGATTCAGGAGCTTGGATGGGCTTGCAGTTGTAAGACCAGAGAAGCTCTGCGGAAATCAATGCTGGCGATGCTGCGGGACGCCGACCGGGTTTATGCGGAAAGCGTGGCGTGATTCGTAACGTGGTCTTTGCCCTGTACGGGCTAGCCTCCCAAGCAAATGCTACACGTGATTCTTCTGGTCGCGCTTATCGGCGTTCTGGTGTACGCTCTCAGCGATAGTCCTACTGCGCGTAGCTGATCGTCAAGACATCAAAAATTTCAGAAATCAAATGTCCAATCACTTCTCTGTAAACAGTGCCCTGCCCGAAAGCGTTCGCGCTGCGATGCCGGGGTCATTGTCGCAGACTATTTTCCGCACTACTCTGAATGCTTACCTGGACTCAGGTGTAAGCGAGCTAATGAGCTTTGTTAAAGCTTACCGGGCAGTAGAGGATGCGCAGATGGGGGTTGCGGTATCCAAAGATTCGCCGGGCGTAGGTGACGTGCATGTAGACGCCCCTTTGGGCTCCCGTGCAAAGAAACCGAAAATCAAGGATGATCCCGGTACGCAGGATGTGGATGTTCCTGAGACAGACGATCTGAGCCTTGCCCTGCCGGATAACAACGACAGCAGCCGTATGCTGTCCAAAGCTGATAAGGTTAGCTTCGACGTTCCACTGTTCATTCGCTTATTGGAGATGGCGCGTGAGGAGATCAAATCCGATGAGCCGTTGCATGTTCTTACTGAAAAGATCATTGCGATGTCTGCGAAGAAGCCGACGCTGGATATGGGGGATTACAACTCCATCGTGTCGGTGCTTAAAGGTGACGTTACCGATGAGGCGCGTGATGAGAAAGGTAAGTGGACATCAGGCGGGGGAGACAAGGCTGGATTTGATAGCCAGATGCAACAAAACCTGGGGGTGATGTCCAGGACCAGCAAAGGCACTGCACGCACCGCCAACCGGCCACAGCTCACCGAGGCAGGCGCAGAGCTAGCACAGCGCACGCATGACAACTTCCAACGCGGCATGGATTGGGTGTGGCAGCACAAGTCAGCCCCCATGGACTCGGCTGAACAGGCTCGTACCATGGTTGAGACTATCGGCAAGACTGTATCGGATGGGCTGCTCCCCAAAGGTCAGAGCATGTGGCGCACTTGGGAAGATAAGCACTACTCAGCGCCCGACGCGATTCAATCTGATTTGGACAGGTTTTCCACAGAACTGAGTGACCGGCTGAAAGCAAACGCTGACCCGGTAGGGACCGCTGCTTGGGTAGAGCACAGATTTGAAGACATTCACCCGTTTGCTGACGGCGTTGGTAGAACTACTATGTTGTTGGCTGCGTATGTGCTGGCTCGCGGAGGCAAGGACCTTCCGCAATATAAAAGCAGGGGTGACCACTTCAACGCCATCAATTCTCATGAACCGGGCGCGTGGGAAAAGTATTATCGTTCTTTGTTCAGCGCCAAAGCAGAGAAGGCTGACGTTGAAGATGAAAAAGATAAGGATGACCCCGGCACGTTGGACGTAAGCGCCGATCCTCCTGGCAGAGCTGACAGCGAGTTTACCCCTACAACTCAAGTGATTACTCCGCGCAGTGGCATGGAAGTCAACACTATCGAGGGTATGCCGATTGCCAAGCGTATTAGTGGCAATAGCGATATCCCCCTTAACCACAATGGCCGATTGCTGGCGCGTAGGTTGGGCAACCGTCTGAAGGTAAAGGGTGGTTTGGACGCGCTTTACACGTCTGTGCTGCCTCGCGCTATCGAGACCGGGGATGCTATCTGTAAGGCTGATCCTGAAGTAGCTCGCGCTACGCCCAGTCCTGAATTTTGCCCTTGGCATTTGGGTGGTTGTGAGGGTAAGGACAACAAAGATGTAAAAGGAATTATAGAACACCACGTTAAGCATCCTGATGACCCAGTTCCCGGCAAGGGTGCTGACGGAAAACCCGGTGAGTCCTTCCACCAAGCCACAGCGCGGTTGCTGACTGCATTGTCAGAGGTTTTAGACGACTGTGAAGACCATCCGAATATGAAGGTTGGGGTTGTGATGCACGGGCGTGGTATGGCTATTGCTCAGTCCTGGGCTGATGAAGGATGCCCCAAAGATTTTAAGTTGGATGACGATGACCTGTTTGACTCCAACGATCCTGACCATGCCGACGTGTTGCGCTTCCATAACTGCAAGATCAAAGAAATTGACTTGGAAGATGACGCTGAACTGAAGCCCGGTTTGTATTTGATTCTCCACTCGCTGACTGATGATGACGGCGACGAAGGCAACCCCGATCTGGAACATGCCAGCCCCGATCTGGAGCCCGGCGAAACTGAAGGCCGCAAGGGTCGTTATAAGCAAGTGGAAAAGGGGAGGGAGGCCGAGGAGGTGATCCCAACCGCTGTCCAGTACCTCCCTCCCCTTGAAGTCCATCAGGCGGCTAAGAAGGCTTACGACGCCGGTGCTGCCGTAATAGGGATTACGGGTAATCTGGCGGAATCAGAGGGTATTGGAGAAAGTGCAATTCGCCAGATTGCCAAATATTTTGCTTCCAGCGAGTCCACGACGGATTCAGAAGTTACAAAGAATGCCTGGGGTGGGGTGCTGGCCGCTAAGTGGGCATCCCGTGTCATCAAAAAGATTGAGCGAGATAACTTAGAGAAGAATTTTAACGCCGATCAACCACGAGACAAGGATGGTAAGTGGACATCGGAGAGCGGCGTATATCAGGCGGGGAAAGAAAACCCCAAGGAGGGATATCAGTTCTACAGTCCTAACGTCGAGGAGAATACGTTGTCTCTTGGGGATGCTGAAGAACGCCTGAACTCCCCGGAGCATGCCCAGTACAAGACTGCCTGTGATGCCGTTGATAAGCAGTTGAAGTTTGACACTAATTCGATGAACGCGGTTGGTTACTGGTCAGACGGCGCGGAGAACTCCATCTTCAATGTGATCCACAACGATGGTGACTTTGACACCGTTAAGTATTCCGCTGCGGTGAAAGGGTTGATAGGGCAGCAAAAAGCTGTCATCCCCTTTTCAGTTAAAGAGCATGGGCCAGACAGTATGTACATGCTGACCATGAATGGCGACACGAAGGCAGTCGCTGATCAGTTGGTTAAGGATGGTATTCAGTTCAGCACGTTGGTTCCGGGGAAGGGTGTTACCAACGTAGTTCTGTTTGATCCTGGAACACAGATTCAGAAGTCAGTAGAAAGGCTGGCAGTCAATCATGGAATCCAAGTTTACCAATACCATGGGATTGGAGAGTTTGTTCCTCCCGACCCAACCAGTAGAGAAGCAGGAGCCGCCGCCTACCGAGACATTATCGGAAGGTATGAAGCCGGGCATAACAGACGTTACATCGCAAAACGTGGGGCGGGCGTTTCAGATTCTGGGCGGATTTCCTCCTCCATCGAAGAAGTAGACAAGGCTAACTCCAGCAATGGTGTGATGGTAGCTTTCTTCCTGAACCCCGACATCGCTAAACTGCTGACGGTAGATGTGGGGGAGAGTGCTGATCAGCTGCATCTTACACTGGCTTACATCGGCAAGAAAGATGAAGTCGATTTGAACAAGATCCCCCAACTGGAGGAAGCACTGCAATCCCTGGCGTTGACCTATGCGCCCATTACTGGAACGTTGGGTGGCCCTATTCGGTTCAACGCGACGAAGTACAGTGACGGTAAAGATGTAGCAGTAGCTAGCTTCACCGGGAAGATTCGCGGGTTCCGTGAGGAGCTGGTAAAAGCGATTGAACTGATTGGGCTGACACCTAAGAACAATTTTGAGTACACACCGCACGTTACGCTGGCATTCATTGACCCCAAAGATGATATGCCGGTCCAGCGTGTTGACTCTATCGACGTTACCTTTAATCGAATGACACTGTGCATTGGCGGGAAGCGGATGCAGTATCTGCTGCGCGGCACTGAGGTGTCAAAGTGGGATGATGACGCAACCGATGAAGCCGGGCCGGATGATGAAACGTCGGAAGATGACGCCTATCAGCCTGAAGATGAAAATGAGAACGTTGGCAAGTACGAACTGAGCGCCGATATCATCAAGCTCGATAAGGAGCGGCATCTGGTTTTTGGCTGGTTCAGTATTTGCGAGATTGGCGGTAGACCAATTACCGATACGCAGGGTGACATCATTTCAGATATCACGTTAGAGGATGCTGCATATGATTTCGTGCTTGTAGCCCGTAAGGGTGGTGAGATGCACGAAACCAACGACGACGGCAGCGTCAGAGGTGTAGGGCGTTTGATCGAATCGGTGGTGTTCACGAAGGAGAAACAACAGGCTATGCTTAAGTCTCTTCAGGACCAGGGTATTCATGCCGTGTTGGATTTGGATTGCGTTGCGTGGTGGGGCGGCATGAAGATTGATTCTGATGAAACATGGGCCAAGGTTAAGACTGGGCACCTTCGCGCATGGAGTTTGGGCGGGCGGGGGAAGAGAGACAAAATAGCATGAATTTAACTGCTGCATTATCTCTTCCAACTTTGAAGGGTGACATTACCGATGAGGCACGTGATGAGAAAGGCCGGTGGGTGTCCAGTGACGGTGGCGCTGCGCAATCTACTTCTAAGCCCCCAGGAGGAACTGCGGATGGTGTTGGTGCTACGTTTGCATTAGCACCCTTGGTTATGCCGAATCCCCCACAAGCGTCTTTTGGGTCTCCCAAGGTTCAGCCGAAAGCTCCTATATTTCCCGGTGCTATACATGTTAGGGGCATAGGTGGTAAAAACGCGATTGCAGTTACCCCTGGTGGACATGTCAGCGCAACTCCGATGGTGGAGCCTTCTGGAAGTAAACCTACTATAGGGGGTCTGAGGATACCAGCATCTGCTTTGCCTGGAGCAGGGCCTTGGAACAGAGGCTGGAATGATACGGCAAACATGCCGATGATAGGCAGGGCACCGACACCAACTCCGACACCAACTCCGACTCCGACTCCGACACCAACTCCGACACCAACTCCGACTCCGACTCCGACTCCGACACCAACTCCATGGAAGCGGCCAAACTTCGACGGGCCTCCGTTACCAGTGAACCCTGCGGCCAGATTACGCCGGAATGATTCAGTTAGTACTGACAATCCTCCACAGCCGCATG
>Ga0182030_10017358_pt1 | contig 13901 bp, 11 predicted proteins | sample 812S3MmetaG_FD_121299 | JGI IMG/M metagenome (GOLD analysis project Ga0182030, IMG submission 121299) | Permafrost microbial communities from Stordalen Mire, Sweden - 812S3M metaG (Illumina Assembly) | ecosystem: Environmental > Terrestrial > Soil > Wetlands > Permafrost | place: Sweden...
CGCTGAATGGTTTCCGCCAGCGAGGCGATCTCCTCGATCGCGGCGGCGAGATCCTCGGCACCCCGGGCCTGCTGCTTCGCCGCGGCCGCGGCCTGCGCCGATGCGCCGGCGGCTTCCTCGGCGACCGAAGCGACCTGCCTGGCGCTTTGAGCGACATCCTTCATCGAGGCAAGAATGGCTTCCGCGCCGGTGCCGATCTGATCGTTGACGGCGGCGATCTGGGCAACGTCCTTTTGCACGACATCGAAGCTGGCCAGCACCATGTCGGTCTTCTGGTTTTCCGCCTCGGCTCCAGCGATCACGCGCTCGAGCTCGCGGCGGACCGCCGCGATCTGGCCCTGGATCGCGAGCACCGTGTCCTTGATGCGCGCGGCGTTCTCGCCGGAATCGCGGGCAAGGCTGCGAATATCCTTGGACACGACGGCGAAGCCCTTGCCGAATTCGCCGGCGCGCGCCGCCTCGACCGAGCCGCTCACCGCCAGCATATTGGTCTGAATCGACACAATTCCGATACTGTCGACGATCTTGTCGATGTTGCGGCTGACGCTTTCCAGGCCGGCGATCAAATCCAGGCTCTGGCGCGTCGTCTCTATCGATCGCGTCACGCCCTGCGACAGGCCTGCGATCTGCAACCGGCATTCGCCGAGCATCGCGTCCATCCGCCTGGTCCGTTCAAGCGATTTCGCAGCATTGTCCTGGAACGATCGCGCTGCTTTCTCGACCTCGGTCATCGCCGCGCTGGCTTGCTGGGTGGCTGCGGCCTGCTGCTGGGCGCCGCGGCTGATCTGATCCACCGCACTCATGATCTGCGCGGCCGAACCCGACATCTCCTGAACCGCGGTCGAAAGCTGCTCGGCCGCGGAGGCGAGCTGATCGGCGCTGGCATCGCTGGTCGAAATCGACTTGAAGCCGGTGGCGAGCGCGGACAGAGATCGGGATGCAGCCTGACTTTCGTCCAGTACGCTGGCCTGCTGTTCGACGCTGCGAAGCGCTTCGGCCGCCGCGGCGGCCTGTTCCTCGGCTGCGGAGGAAATGATCTCGGCGCCCTTCTGCGCCTCGCGTGCGGCCGATTCAGCCTCCAGCGTCGCTTCCGCAATCGACTGGCTGCCCTCCGCCAGGACGCCAACCTCTTTGCGCAATTCACCAAGCGCGAGAACGACGGTCTGGCTCTTTTGAGCCTCGCTCGCGGCGGTGTCGGCGGCCGTTTTGATGATGGAAGACACCGAACCGACCTGGGTCTCGATCTGTGCAGCGAGATTCTGCACGTCGCGCGCACTCTTTTCCGACGTCTCGGCCAGCGCCCGAACTTCATCGGCAACGACCGCGAAGCCACGGCCGTGGTCGCCGGCACGGGCCGCCTCGATCGCCGCATTGAGCGCGAGCAGGTTGGTCTGGTCCGAGACATGGCTGACGGTCTTGGTGACATCGCCGATGCTGGCCGCCTGCTCGATCAGCTGGGCCATGATCTCGACGGTTCCGGCCTGCCGCTCGCCATTGTGCTTGATATTGCTGGCCCACATCCCGATCTGGTTCGAGGTTTCGATCAACAGCGCCTCAAGCGCGTCGGTCCGGCGCCGCGCGCCCTCGGACCGGCCCCGGGCCTGCACCAACGTTGCCGCGGTAGTAGTGGCAACCGCGAGCGTCTCCTGGGCAGCGCTGGCAGCTTCCTCGGCGCCGCTGGCGATCTGCTCCATCGAACGGCGGAGTTCCTCGGCAGCTGATGCTGCCTCGGTGATCCCCGCGGAAAGTTCCTCGGTCGCCGCGGCAATCCGTTCCTCGATTTTTTGCTGGCGCGCGCCGGAAATATTGCTTGGCGCTGGTTTGCGGCGCCGGGTCGGAATCGACGCCGAACCTGGCGCTGGCGGAACACCCGTACGGCGTTCGGCGGCCCGCCCCGCGCCGAGTGCAGACGTTTTCATCAATGATTTTGGGCCGCTGGCGGCGAGCGTCTTCGAAGGGGAGGAACCGGCTGCATCGGAGCCGTCCGGGCGGTTTTGCAGCGGCTTGTCGGCAGCGCCCGCTCGCCGGGGCTTCAGCGTGAGCCGCTCAGTCGTGTCGGGCTTTTTCCGCATTGCAAAATCCGTTTTCTCAAAGATTGCCAGGAGTTTCGGCGAATGGACGACCGCATTTGCCCTCAAACTACGCGGTCCGCGCAAGCCGATACAAGCGAAACAAAGGTTCCCACCGAACCGCGTCTGTATCAAACTGGAGCCGCCGGCCACCATGGCCTGACGCCACGAACGTCGTGCAGCCGACACATCAAGCAGGCGCCCGGCAGACTCACAAGAGGGACCGAAAGCCCAATGAGCTTCGAGCGGTTTTTGCCTTTGAGCGAGCTTGAGCGCGACGCCCTCGCCGAACTGTCGAACATTGCGATGGCCAAGGCTGCCAGCAGCCTGCGCAAGATGATCCAGCACGAGGTCCTGCTGGCAGTCCCTTCGGTCGATATCATCACCAGCACGGAGGCGGCAAGTCTGGTTGCAAAACCCGACAACCCCAAACTGGTCGCGGTACGCCAGGATTTCGCCGGTCCGTTCTCCGGCCGGGCACTCCTGATCTTTCCGGAAACCAACAGTCTGGAACTGGTGCGCGCGGTGGTGGGCCGACAGCTGGCGCTGGAAGACATCGTGGATCTGGAAGACGAGGCGCTGGCGGAAACCGGCAATATTATTCTCAACAGCTGGGTCGCGACGATCGCAAACCTTCTGAAGAGCTCGTTGAAAATGTCGCTTCCCATCGTCGTTCGCGGCGACGGACGACGCGTGTTCGAAAGCGCAACCTCGACCCTGGTGCTGTTTTTGCATATCAAGTTCGAGATCCATCAAAGGCAGATTGGCGGTTATGTCGCGCTGCTGATGGACATTCCGTCTATCGATGAACTGCGATCCCTGATCGCGGGCTTTGTCGGGTCCCTGACCCCGGACGACAACGCCAAACCGGCTGCAAGCAAGCCATGAATGGCCGAACTCGCTGCGGAAGGTCTGCCCTGCGATCGACGATCGCCGCCGGCCCGCCGCGCTGACCGCCTGGCTCTTCAATGATCTGCCGGCCCGCTTCGCCGAGCGGATGCTGCCGATTACCTAAGCCCGCCGAATGGCCGGTTCATTCGCACGATCGTCAAATTGAGAAAGGCCGCGAAAGCCACCCAAAGAAGATACGGCAAAAGCAGCCAGCTTGCCAAAGTGGAGAACCGGGCCACTGCCAGCATCAGCGCCACGATCGAAAGCCAGAGAAACGGGAGTTCGATCAGGGCCCAGTCCGGCCGCTTCAGATTGAAGAAAAGTGGGCTCCAGAGCATGTGCAGGACAATGTTGATGCCAAAAAGCAGGAGGATCAGGAGCCGTCCCGATCCGTCGAAGGCATCGGCCCATGCGAGCACGCCCGACCAGGCCGCAAGACCCAGGATCAGCGTCCATGCCGGTCCGAAGATCCAGTTGGGAGGATTCCACGAAGGCTTGCGCAGATTTTCATACCAGGGGCCGACCGTGGTCATCCAGCCACCGACACCGAGCACGAGGAGGGTTGTAATGGTTGCAACCAAGATGGGCAGCATCAATTCTTGATCCCTGGCATCAGCCTGCAATCCACGGCCAGGGACTGCGCGTGGAGGTGGCTGGCTATATATAGGTTCGCTGCCGGCCTCAGCATAGCTGGACGGCGTCACGGCGCGCCGCGTCAGCTTGGCACGATCCTCTCGTTCAGTCTTTGATCGACGATCTGGACGGTGCGGTCGATCTCGGCATCGGGCATGCCGAGCTGATGCGAAATCAATTTCACCAGCAGGTCCACCCGCTCGATGAAAGGTGCTCCATTGGCTACCGCTCGGGCCGCCGACGACGGCTTGAGAAGGCTTTCCGCCGCTCTGGCGTATTTCTCGAAAGGAACCTGATCCTTCGGATCGGCCCCGAGCCGCCGGGCGATGGCATCGACATGGTCATAGATCGATTGAGAAAGCTTCAGATCACTGTGCACCGCGTCGCGGATCGACTGCGGCTCCTGCAGCGTGATGCAGCGGTAATTCCCGGTCAACAACATCGACCATTTGGCCAACGGGACGAACAGCGAATCGAACACCTTGAGCTTCACTGGAACGTCCTGGCCCTCCAGCTTGACCGCGTCGATGTCCGCTTCCAGCCTTCGAAGCAGCCGGTTGTGGGCCTCATCGGCGAATATCGCCGCCTTGAAGTTTGTCGCCAGGCCGACATGCAGGATGTTCGCCGCGTCCTCCGGCGGGCGGAAGGCCTGCGGATCGGGCGAGCACAGCGACACCAGCCCCGGCTCGAACCGTTCCCACACCTGGGCATTGGTATAGGCCTCCTCGAGGTCCATTTCCGCCAGCGCGGGGATCCGCTTCAGATACGGCAAGGGCGGCATGTTCATGATCGAAAGACAAGGCAGCTTCGCCGCGGCAATCTTGATCATCAGAACCCGGATTGTATGGTTGGTATATTGCGGCTCCTGCATGGCAAGACCGACCAGGTCGTAACGGGAAAGGTCGACGTCTGCGGGCGAGGTCGCGTCCAGGGTCCCCGGCAGACCGCGCGAGAAGATCGACCGATGCGTCGGTTCGTCACGGAGCTTGATGCGAACTTCCGTCCCCTCACGATTGATGAGTTCTGCGGTCATCTTCCGACAAACCAGAGTCACGTTGTGACCAGCCATCAAGAGCTTCGTCGCCAGCAATGAGCCATACGAGGCTCCAAGGATCAGAATGTTACTCGCCATGCCCACTCCTTCACGGATTATGCTGGAATTTTCGCCACCGGACCAGCCCAAGCCGAGCCGAGAACTTCCGTCAGGGACCCGGATGGAGAGCCCGACTGATCAGTGATTGCGAATAACAATGGCTATCCGGATTTCCGCTTGGAATTCTTGAGCGGATTTTTACGGATGCCGGCATAGGTCGTGCGAATCATTGTCGCTCAGTCCAACGGTTCGATCTTGACGATGGAGGCGCCGTCGTTGCTGCCGACCCAGAAGCTCACCGGGGTCGTAGAGTTGTCGACGAAAACCCGCCGGATATTGGTCGAACGCGGCAGCAGATAATCGACCATTTCACCGGTAGTGGTATTCAGCCGCGTCACCTGGTCGGTTACCATCGAGCCCGTCCACGCATCGCCGTTGTGGTCGAGCACGACGTCATAGGGCGCCGACCATTGGGTATGAAGTTTCCATTCCTTGAAGGCGCGGGTCCTGGTATCGAACATCCCGATCCGATCCCCCCGATACTCGCCGAACCAGAGGCGATCCTGCGCATCCATGTTTCCGCGACGCGGCGCGGAGTGCGGCGTCGGCGTCTGGAATAGCGAGATTTCCCCGGTTTTGGCATCGATGCGCCCGATCTGCCCCTGGCGAAAATCGGTAAAATAGGCGTTGTTCCCGGAGTCCGGGATGACATCGTAGATGTTGTGGGACTGCCCTTTCGGGGCGCCCTTGAACGGCTCCCAGGTCTCGATCTTGCCGGTGGCGATGTCGAGGCGATGCACGCCGGCAAAGCCGTTGTTCTGGGTCCAGACCTTGCCGTCGACATCCGATCTCTGCGGGCTCACCATATTGATCTGCGCGGCATCGATATTCTGCTCGGCCGGCAGGGTCCAGAACTGAAACTTCTCGCTGTGTGGATCGAACTTGACGATGGTCGCCTGGTACATGTTGCCGAGCCAGAGATTGCCCGCGCCATCGGCGCGAAGGCCAAGGCTGCCGGTCGGAAACTCCTCCCGGTGTTTAGGATAGGCAAACTCCGTGACCTTGCCGGTGCTTGGATCGAGCCGGCCGAGGTTCTGCTCGCCAAAACCGGAAAACCAGACGATGCCGTCCTTGTCCACAATGACATCATGCGGCGCCATTTCTTCACGCGGCAGATCGTATTCCGTGTAGATCACCCGCGTCGCCCGGCCCGTCGGCCGCGGCATGGTCTTCAGCGGATATTTCCATTGCTCGGTGGCGGAGAGATTGATCGTGCTGAGATAGTCCGCGACAGCACGATAGATTTCGATCCGGTCCTCGCCACGTTCTTCCATCAGACGCTCGGCTGGGCGCAATTGCGGATGGATCGGCAGGCTCTGCTGCACATAGCCCTGCATGCGCGGCAGGATCTGGGTGAGGAAGCCGTCTGAATCGTATTTCGAGCGCATGATGCGTTCGACCCGGTGGCAACCGACGCAGTTGAGCAACTGGCCCTTCTGCTGATCGGTACCGGGGATGCTTTCGAGCCATTCGGCGTTCGACAATTGCGCGGCCAGGTCCCTGGTCTTGCCGAGCCTGATATCCCGGGTGGCCGCCTTCGGATCCGCAGCGTCGACCGGCCCGACCTCGATGCTGTTTTCGCTGCCGGCGGGTTGATCGAACTCGTAGCCGGCGGCGCGAATGGCGAGGCGGTACTGGCCCGGTTGCAGCCGGTTCGCGGGGAAGCTGTAGCGTCCATCCGCGCCGGTAACGACGGTCACCGTGATGTTCGAGCCGGCCCTGGTGGCGCTGACCAGCACGCCTTCCATCGCCGCTTGGTCGGCCGAACTGACCAGCCCGGTCAGCGCCGCGACCGGCGCTTGGGCCGAGGCGGGACCCGGAAAAAACACCGACCAGGCCAGGCTCGCGGCAGCGAGAAGCGGATCACGCATGGTTCCTCCCAGGACGTTTTTTGTTGCGTCAGCATAGGCTGGGCGGCTCGCAGCTAGCAAGCCTTGCGCGGCGGCCGGAACGAAAATCGCGTTTTCCGGATTTCACTCAGGTCGTGATCGATACCCCTCGCGCCGGCGCCAACGCGACGCCCTTGACCTGTGCAAAGGCATTCATTTCCTCACCGAGCTGCAGAAAGTCCCACGATCGCCGCGTCACCCGCGCCAGCAGCCTTGCTCCGCCGCCATCCGACCCGAGCGCCAAGACAACCAGGACTTCACTTTGTCCCACCGGTGATTTCGAGACAATACGGGCCGGCAGCGCATTGAGGATCGTGCTCGCGCGCGGCGCCTCGCGGCTCAGGCTTACGTCGCTTGCGGCGATGCGAAGGCGTCGACGCTCGCCGACAGCGGCCGGTGGCGCGGGGACCAGCAGCCGGCCGCCGTCAATCTGCATCGTCAATATCCCATAAGCAGGGTCATAGGCTTCGACCTCCGCATCGAAGTTGACGGCGGCGTCGCGACCGGCGGCAAGCGGAAGCGAGGGATCGCTTTGCAGGGCGCCGAGCGGCCCCGCCGCCAACACCATACCTGCCTGCATCAGCACCAGGTGGTCGGCGAGCCGCTCGATCTCCGCCATGTCGTGGCTGACATAAATCACCGGAAGCGAGAGCCGCTGGTGCAGGCGCTCCAGAAACGGCAGGATCTCGTCTTTCGTCGGCCGGTCCAGCGCCGACAACGGCTCGTCCATCAACAGGAGTTTTGGCCGCGAAAGCAGCGCGCGGCCGATCGCAACGCGCTGCCGTTCCCCTCCGGACAGATGATTTGGCGATCTGTCCAGCAGCGCCCCAAGGCCAAGCAGGTCGACGGCTTCGTCGAACGACACGCTGCCGGCATCGTGAGGCGCGGTGTCACGGGGGGCGCCATAGAGCAGATTGCGCCTGACCGAGAGGTGTTGAAACAGGCTCGCTTCCTGAAACACGTAGCCGATCGGCCGCTGATAGGGCTTCCGGAAGATGGTCTTGTTCTGCCAGATGTCGCCGTCGACGGCGCAGAAGCTGTCAGGCAGATGCTGCAACCCGGCAAAACAGCGCAGCACCGTCGACTTGCCGCAGCCGGAGGGGCCGAACAGCCCGGTGATACCCCTGGAAGCTACGCTAAAGCATGCTTTGAGCGCAAACTGACCGAGCACACCGCGAAATTCGGCGCGAATTGTTCCGGGCTGTTTCGACATCATGCCTTGATCCGCGCGACGCGCTTCTCAATCAACGTCATCGCCAGGATCACCGCGAAGGCAAACAGCGCCATGCCGCCGGCCAGGATGTTCGCCTCGCGCCACTGCGATGTTTCCACATAGTCGAAGATCGCAACCGAAAGCACTTTTGTCTTGCCCGGTATGCTGCCGCCGATCATGAGAACGATGCCGAATTCTCCGACCGTGTGCGCAAAGCCGAGCACCGCGCCGGCAAGGAATCCCGGTCGCGCCAGCGGAATCGCCACCGTCCAGAACGCCCGACACGGGGAGGCCCGCAGCGTCGCCGCCACCTCCAGCGGCCGGTCACCTATCGCGGCGAAGGAGTTGCGGATCGGCTGCACCACGAACGGCATCGAATACACGACCGATCCGACGACGAGGCCTCCGAAAGTGAAGGCGAGTGTACGCGCGCCCCAGAGACCCGCCAGCAAACCGCCGGGACCATCCGGTCCCAGCACCACGAGCAGGTAGAAGCCGAGCACGGTGGGCGGCAGCACCAGCGGAACAGCGACGATGGTCGCGACGGCCTCCTTCCACCAGGCCTTTGAGCGCGCCAGCCACCACGCGATCGGGGTGCCCACGATCAGCAGGATGATCGTCGTCATCGCCGCAAGCTCGACGGTCAGACGTACCGGCTGCCAGATGTCCGCCGCAAGCCCGCTCATCTGTACGCAGCTCTAGTTGCCGGTCGCATAGCCGTATTTCTCGATGACCGCGCGGGCTTCCGGCCCCCTGAGGAACGTAAGGAACGCAATCGCGGCCTCGTTGGATGCGGCTTTCTTCAACAACACGGCATCCTGCCGGATCGGAGTATAGAGCGCGGCCGGTACCAGCCAGCGCGATCCGCCGGTATTTCCCGCGAGCTGGGACAAGGCGACAAAGCCAAGTTCAGCATTGCCGGTATCGATAAACTGGAAGGCTTGGGAAATGCTGTTGCCCTGCACGATCTTTGGCTGCACGGCGTCATAAATCTTCAGGGCCTTCAAGGTTTCGACGGCGGCGGCCCCGTACGGCGCAGCGGTCGGATTCGCAATCGAGAGCTTGGAAAACGCACCGGCCTTGAGGGTCTCTTCGCCCTTCACCAGATCCGCGTTCTTGCTCCACAAGACGAGCTTGCCGATGGCATAGGTAAAGCGGCTCTCGGCAACGCCAAGGCCGTCATCCACCAGCTTCTTGGGGCGTTCGTCATCGGCCGACAGAAACACCTGAAACGGCGCGTCCTGGGTGATCTGCGTGTAGAACTGCCCGCTCGCCCCAAAGCTCAGCACCGCCTCATGGCCGGTCTTCTGATGAAAGGCAACGGCGATTTCCTTGGCCGCCTCGGTGAAGTTGGCGGCGACCGCGACGTTGGTCTCCGCCGCGGAGGCGTTGCCTGCGACGAGGAATAAAAGTGCAGCGCCTGCCGCGAGCCGAAGGATCCTTTTCGAATTCAAGAGCGCTCTCCAGGTTGTTGCTCGATGGCGGCAATCACGTGGACCGCACCACCAGTACGCACGTGTCCGTCCCTCGAAGCGCGACGCGGCGCGTCCGGCAACGGGACACGCGAGACAGCATCGAAGACGCGGACCATTTCCGTGTCCAGTCGGACAACTGGCCTCGAGCCGGGGAAATTCGCAAGATCAGCAATGGCTTCGATAGTCATCGAAAGGGCCCGCCGGGCGTGATATAGCTGGGTCTATATAACGCATATCCCGCATCAGCGGGGGCGGCAAGGTGAAGCATCGGGAATGAAGCTGGAATGAAACCAATGATGACACAGCGCCGTATCGGGAGTGTCGCCGGCTGCCTGATCGGAATATTTCTGCTGATCGCCGCACCGGCCTTTGGCCGAAGCGTCACGGATTCCGCGGGTCGCAGCGTCGAGATACCCGAGACCATCACCCGTGTTTTCGCCGCCGGCCCGCCCGCGTCAACGCTGCTTTACGTGCTTGCCCCGCAGGACATGATCGGCTGGGTGCGGGCGCCCCGGGATGCCGAAAAGCCGTTTCTGCTGCCGATGGTGCGACAATTGCCGGAACTCGGCCGCCTCACCGGCCGTGGCGACAGCCTCAATCTCGAGCGGTTGATCGCGGCAAAGCCCGACCTCGTCATCGATTTCGGGACCATCAACGATACCTACAAATCGCTGGCCGACCGGATCCAGTCGCAGACCGGCATCCCCTATCTATTGATCGATGGCCGCTTTGAAAATACGGCGGCAGCGCTGCGGCTGGTCGCGGATGTGCTGGGGGTCAAGGAGCGAGGAGAGACGCTGGCGCGGGCTGCGGACGAGACGTTCGCACAGGTGGACAAGGTGGTTGCGGGCATTCCGCCGGACAAGCGCCCCCATGTTTATCTCGCGCGCGGCCCGGAAGGTCTCGAGACCGGCTCGCGAGGTTCTATCAACACCGAAATCATCGAGCGGGTCGGCGCCATCAATGTGGTCGAAGGACCACGCCCCAAGGGCGGCATTGTCAGCGCATCGCCCGAGCAATTGATGGCCTGGGCCCCGGACACGATTGTCAGCCTGGACCGGAGCTTTCACGCAACGGTTTCGCAGAAGGCTGAATGGAAGCCGGTGCCGGCGGTGGCCGCGGGCCGGGTGTTCCTGGCCCCGAGCCTGCCGTTTGGCTTTGTCGATGCTCCGCCGTCGCTCAACCGCTTGATCGGTCTGAGCTGGCTGTTGCACACTTTCTATCCCGAACAGGCACCGGGCAAGCTTCGGGAGCAGGTGCGCTCGTTCTACCATCTGTTCTATCAGGTCGATCTGACGGAACCGGATCTAAACACCCTGCTCGACAATTCCGGAGGCTGATTTTACGCCCTTGCGCACGGCAACCATTCTCCTCTCGTTGACGATCCTGCTCCTCGCGGTGTCGGTGATGGCGTCCGGAATCGGCCCTTACCGCATTCCGCCTCTGGATGTTCTCGAGGCCGTCCTGCATCGTATGGCCGGAGGCGGCGACACCGGCGCGATCGAGACCGTACTGTTCAATATTCGCCTGCCCCGCGTGGCCGCGGCGGCATGCGTCGGCGCAGCACTCGCCGCCGCCGGCGCCGCCTACCAGAGCCTGTTTCGCAATCCGCTGGTTTCGCCCGACATCCTCGGTGTTTCGACCGGCGCAGGTTTGGGCGCCGTGATCGGCATTCTGCTCGGACTGCCGGTCCTGATGATCCAGGCGCTCGGATTCGGCGGCGGCCTGCTGACGGTTGTCGTTGTCGCCGCGCTTGCACGCAGCCTGCGCGGAAGCGGCGACGTTCTCGTCCTCGTGCTTGCCGGCATCGTCGTTGGCGCGCTGGCCGGGGCCGCCATCTCTCTGGTGAAGGTGCTGGCAGATCCCTACGACCAGCTTCCGGCCATCACATTCTGGCTGCTGGGCAGCCTTGCCGGGGTCAAGGCCAGCGATGTTGCCGCTACCGTGCCGGTCGTCCTGCTTGGCCTTGCTCCGCTTGTTCTTCTGCGCTGGCGGATTGGCGTCCTCTCGCTCGGTGATGATGAGGCCCGCGCGCTCGGCATCGAGGTGGGGCGCTTGCGGACCATCGTCATCGCTGCCGCGACGCTGGTTACCGCCAGTGTCGTTGCCATCTCGGGGGTGATCGGCTGGGTCGGGCTGATGGTCCCGCACATGGCCCGCCTGCTGGTCGGTCCGCGCTTCGACCGGCTGTTGCCGGCTTCCATCCTGCTCGGCGCGGCTTTCATGGTGGGCGTCGACACGCTGGCGCGCTCGGCGGCGCGCATCGAGATTCCGTTGGGTGTTCTGACAGCCATCATTGGCGGGCCGGCCTTCGTCTGGCTGCTGGCCCGAAATCGCCGGAAGCTCCTGCCATGACGTTGCTCCAGGCGCGCGGCCTCGCCATCGGATATGGACGGACGCGGATCGCCGGCGGTCTCGATCTGTCCGTTGGCGCCGGCAGCGTCACGTGCCTGCTTGGACCGAACGGCGTCGGAAAGACGACCTTGTTCAAAACGCTGCTGGGCTTGATTCCGCCGCTGTCCGGTACCGTCGAGATCGACGGCAGCGACCTTTCCGGGCTCGACCGGCAAACCATCGCGCGGCAACTCGCCTATGTGCCACAGGCTCAGATCGCCGAATTTCCCTATACCGTGATCGATCTCGTGGTGATGGGCCGGACCGCGCATCTCGGCAGATTTGGCGGACCTCAACGCGCCGACTACGAGGCGGCGATGACCGCCCTCGACAGGCTCGGTATCGCAGCGCTGGCGGAGCGGGATTCGACACGGATATCGGGCGGGCAGCGACAGCTTGCGCTGATCGCCCGCGCGCTCGCCCAGCGGACGCGCATCGTCGTGATGGACGAACCGACCGCCAGCCTCGACCTCGGCAATCGCATCCTCGTTCTCGACACCATCCGCGGGCTGGCCGACAGCGGTCTTGCCGTCGTGCTGTCGACCCATGAGCCGGAGCATGCGTTTGTGGTTGCCGACAGGGTCGCGGTACTTGGCCGAGATCGGTTCACAATCGGGCCGGTCGAGGCGGTGCTGACGTCGGAGGAATTGTCGCAACTCTACGGCGTCGCCCTGAATGTCGAACAAGCACCCTCAGGGCGGTTTGTGGTTGGCCCCGCCTAGTCGCCGCGGAAGTCAATCAACCTCCTGTCTGCGAACGCAAGGCGGCGCATCGGTAGCGCTACCATCTGACGCCTGCCAAGCTGAACGACGAACCCTGCTGTTCGAGCTCGATCGCGAACTCCACGGACCTGGCGATCAATTGGTCGGTCCGATCGATGCCGCTGACCTGCGCTGTGGCGCGCTCGGCAATTTCGGCGATGGCGTCCCCTGCCCTCACCGAACGCGGCGAGCGCTGCAGGCCGCGCAAGCGCCCGGACTGGGCAGCCAGGATCGGCATCTCATCCACGAGGCCGAGCAGGTCGCCGGTGGCAATGGCCTCACCGATCACTCTGCGTGTCTGGAACATTCCGTTGGTCGGTGCGACAATCGGATATTTGCAACGTCCGCCAAAGTGTGATTCCGCCTTGGCACGACCGCTGCGAATGACGGCACCGGGGTCCGGTCCGGCCGTCTCGATCACCAGATCGCAATCGGAGCCCGCGGCGGCTCCCGGTCCAAGCACGATCGTCAGCTCGGCGTCGCTTCGCCTGTTCTTGCCCTTTGCTTCGGGAGCGCGTCGCGCATCGACAATAACGTCCCATGGCCAGCGTCCGACCACGTCGATCCGTGGATGATTCAGCACCGGAATGTAGGTTCCGCTGCGTAGTCCGACGAGAAGGTCCGGGTCGCAGTCGGCGCGACGGGCTTCTACGCCGTCGAGCACCGCCGCTCCGTCATACCATGCATCGGAGAATGCCATCTTCCGCCGAAGCACGGCGGGGGGCGATGGCTCGTGCATCGCAACCGCATGGCCGGCGAGCAGCAACATGCGGGCAACCGCCGATGCCAGCTCATCCAGTCCATGGACCAGGACACAGCATGGTTCAACCATGGGCAACTGACCCTGCTTGCCGGCCAACAAGAACCGGCCTGTTTCGATTAGTCGCCTGCGTCGGCGGATAGCCGCCCGGCGCGACCGCACCGGGCGGCCTGCCTCAGATCAAGCTATCGCCAATTCCGTTGCCGTCTTGCCGATCTGGCTCTCGTCCACCGGCTTCATGATGCCGTGTTCCATCAGCATGTCCTCGAGCTCGTCCATGGTGATCGGGGTCGGGATGATGCCCTTGCCGACATTGTTATGGACTTTCTGGGCCAGGCTGCGGTAGTGACCGGCCTGCTCCGAATCCGGCGCGTATTCCAGCACGGTCATGCGGCGCAGCTCGGCGTGCTGGACGATGTTGGCGCGCGGCACGAAGTAGATCAGCTGGGTGCCGAGCTTCTTGGCCATCGCCTCGGCGAGCTCGAGCTCCTTGTCGGTCTGCCGTTCGTTGCAGACCAGCCCGCCGAGCCGTACCCCGCCGGAATTGGCGTATTTCAGAATGCCCTTGGAGATGTTGTTAGCGGCATACATCGCCATCATCTCGCCGGACATCACGATGTAGATTTCCTGCGCCTTGTTCTCGCGGATCGGCATCGCGAAGCC
>Ga0182030_10017359_pt1 | contig 13900 bp, 12 predicted proteins | sample 812S3MmetaG_FD_121299 | JGI IMG/M metagenome (GOLD analysis project Ga0182030, IMG submission 121299) | Permafrost microbial communities from Stordalen Mire, Sweden - 812S3M metaG (Illumina Assembly) | ecosystem: Environmental > Terrestrial > Soil > Wetlands > Permafrost | place: Sweden...
CTCAGGTTGTAGGCCGGGTGCCCTCACCCGGCGAATTCGAGCCGCCGCCGCGTGGGGACACGCGGCCTACAGCATCAGGCTGGTCGTTAGAAAGCCGGGGGGGCATCCCGCCAACACCTCATTGAGTCCAGTCAGCAACGGGCCCACCTGGTAGCCGAAGAGCTGAAACATCGGGCCCAGGCCGCCCGCCCGGTCGAAGGGGGCCAGGTCGAAATCATCGCGCTCGACGTGGAAGCCGAGGACGCCCGGTGGGGGCACCGGGCCAACAGGCGGCCAAGCCCCCCTAAAGAGGTGGTCAATGACAAGCCCCGGAGGCGGGGTGTGCCGCCGCCTGGGTCGCCAATCCACCCGTGCCCCGAACAGCGGTGCCGGTTCCTGGCGGGAAGTGGCCCGAGCGCAGATGGAGCGATGCTCCCGGGAGGGCGAGATTTCGAAGCGCTCGGTGTGGGCAAGCCGGGGATGGGCGCGGATTGCACGATGCCAAGCGGGCCGTCGTGCAGGTTGCAGCCGCCCCACGGGGCTCAGGATTCCCCAAGGAATACGCCAAAACGCTGTAATCCGTTGGGAATGGCGAGGTTAGGCCGCAGGGCGGCAAACTGGCCCGCCTCTAGCTGCACCACCGGAAAGGCGGCAGATAAGTTGTCGGCTGAAACCGAAGGAAACACAATGAAGAATAATGCGGATTTGCAGCGGGATGTTCAGGACGCGATCAAATGGCAACCGTTGTTGAGCGCGGCGGAAATCGGCGTGACCGCCAAGGATGGTGTGGTCTCGCTGACTGGCGTGGTTGACAGCTATGTCAAGAAGACGGAAGCCGAGGATGCTGCGAGCAATGTTGCCGGGGTGACGGCCCTGATCGAAACGATCGAAGTCAGATATCCCGGCTCTTACGGCAAAAGCAACGCTGAAATTGCGAACGAAGTCATCAGTGCCTTGAAAGCCCGCTGGGAAGTGCCCAAGGACAAAATCAAGGTAAAGCTCGAAGCGGGCTGGGTCAGCCTGACGGGCGAGGTCGCGTGGAACTATCAAAAGGAAGCGGCGGAGGATGCCATCGCCGGCCTGATGGGCGTCACCGGGGTGACCAACAACATCACGATCAAATCCGAGACGACGGAATTGGCTGAAAAGGACGCCATCGAGAGTGCGCTGGCCCGGAATTGGAACTTTTTTGACAATAATATCCGGGTGCAGGTCTCAGGTCATGAGGCAACACTGACGGGGCGGGTCCATTCGCTGGCTCAGAAAACCGAGGCAGGACGCATTGCCTGGAACGCCCCCGGCGTCTGGGAGGTGGACAATGAACTGGTGGTTGACTGGAGTTGATCGGCAACCGGGAGGTGCCTCTCCCGGATAATCTGGGGCGTTTCGAAGGGAATGACGTGGTTGTTTGCCCGTCTAGGATGTCCTTGGGGAAGCCCGGGGCGCCGGGCGGATGGGGGATCATTCGGAAAGGCCGCCGGCCGCCCGCAATAATGTAGTAACAACGGAGCAAGAGAAAGAATTAGACGATATGTTAAGCAAGGCCAAAACACTAAAAGGTTACAAGTTAAACAGTCTGGATGGTGAAATCGGCAGGGTCAAGGAATTCTACTTCGACGACAAGCATTGGACGATTCGTTATCTGGTCGCCGACACGGGCAACTGGCTGACGGGCAGGACGGTGTTGATTTCCCCGTACGCGCTCAACGGCGTGAGTGAGAGCGAGGAGCAGATCTCCGTCGATTTGACCAAGAGGCAGATCGAGAACAGCCCGTCGCTGGACACTCACAAGCCCGTTTCCAAGCAGTTCGAGGCGGACTACTACGGCTATTACGGCTGGCCGACGTACTGGACCGGCTCCAACGCGTGGGGGGATTATCCTTATATTGAGCGCAACCGTGACAAGTGGGGGCAGTTCAACAAGGGAGGCAAGGTATGGGATCGCCATCTGCGCAGCACTCATGAGGTTACGGGTTATCACATCCAGGCGTTGGATGGGGAGCTCGGCCACATCGGAGATTTCGTGGTCGATGACGAGACCTGGGCGATTCGCTATTTGATTATCAATACGGGCAACTGGTGGCCCGGCAAGAAAGTCCTCATCTCCCCACAGTGGATCGAGCGGGTGAGTTGGAGCGAGTCGCTGGTAGCCATCAATCTGTCCCGTGACGCCATCAAGGACGCCCCGGAGTACACGGAGGCGGCTTTGCTTACCCGGGATGTGGAGATCGGGCTGCATCATCATTACCATCGTGCGGGATACTGGATCGACGAACTGGTCGCCGGTTGAACGCGAGAGGATCCATGCATGATGGCTCTGGAGCGGTCCGGGCGCCATCTGCAATGAGATGATTGCAGCCATTCCAACCCGGCGCTGCGCAGCCTGCCCGGTTACCGGGTTCCTCGGTGCCGTTGCGGCGTTCTTCGTTCCCACGGGCGGTGGTGCCCTCCAGGGCAGCCGCGCTCGCAATTGCGAGCCCGGCCCGTGCTCCACACACGCCCACATACGCCCAATGTCCTTCAGGCATTCGTGCAGGCGGCGGCGAGACATGTGCCATCGCCTCCGGCCGGGTTGCGGCCCGAGGCCGGCACCGGAGAGCCGCCCCATCATCTCGGACCCTGTGCCTGGGGCGGGTTGGCTTGGCGCACTTGGCCCGGCCGGGGCAAGCCGCCGCGGGAACCAAGATGATCGGGCATGGCGCGCGCGAGGCCGGTGCCAGAATTTCCAAACGGTGTTGGTTCAAACGCCCAACGGCTTCCAGAGGTGACGATAGCAGACGGTACGAAAACCAAGTGAGATATTATGCCTGTTAAATTCGAAGATGAAAATGAAGGGAAAGTGCTCACCGTCCAGGTCAGCGGGAAGTTGACCAAAGCGGATTACGTTTACTTTGCCCCCGAGTTCGAGAGACTTGTCCAGCGGAACGGAAAGCTGCGCGTGCTGTTTGATCTGGCCGGCTTTCACGGGTGGGAGGCCGGCGCCTTGTGGGAGGATATCAAATTCGACTTCAAGCATTATGCCGATGTCGAGCGCCTTGCGTTGGTTGGGGACAAGGAGTGGGAGCACGGGATGTCGATGTTCTGCAAGCCTTTCACCAAGGCGACGATCCGATACTTCCATCATGCTGACGCCGCTGACGCTCGCAAGTGGTTGAACGAGGCATAAGAGTTTGCGTCCCAAAGAGACCGAAGGGAGATTGGTTGTGCCAAGCGCCGGCGGACACCCGGCGAGGGCGGGTGCGGGCGCGCACCGTCGGGCAGGCCGGTTTCCACGACGCGAGGTTTGGCGGGCAACGGTCCAATAATCCTCCGCGGCCATTCTATTTGGCGTTCGGTCCCCGGGAGCCCGGGAAAGCCATGGAAGGTTTGTCCCAATGAATGTGCGAATCCTGATTGACACGGCCCGGGCCATGGTCGCCGGGGGCAAGGGCCTGCTGGCGATGGACGAGAGCAATCCGACCTGCAACAAGCGGTTTGCCAGTCTGGACATCCCGCAAACCCCGGAGGCCCGGCGCGCCTATCGCGAGGTGATTGTGACTGCTCCCGGCCTGGGGGAAAGCATCAGCGGCGCCATTCTCTTCGATGAGACGATCCGCCAGCACATGAAGGATGGCACTCCCTTTGTGAAGGCCATTGCGGATTGGGGAATGATTCCCGGCATCAAGGTTGACCTCGGCGCAAAGGAGTTGGCCGGTTTTCCCGGGGAGAAGGTAACGGAGGGTCTGGACGGATTGCGCGGGCGCCTGACTGAATATGCCGAAATGGGCGCGCGATTTGCCAAGTGGCGCGCCGTGATTGCCATCGGTTGTGGGGTTCCCACGCGGGGTTGCATCGAGGCGAACGCCCACGCGTTGGCTCGGTACGCCGCGTTGTGCCAGGAGGTTGGGCTGGTCCCCGTGGTGGAGCCGGAGGTGCTCATGGATGGCACTCACACCCTGGAGCGGTGTTGCGAGGTGACGGTGAACGTTCTCCGCGCTGTGTTCGGGGAACTTTACAGCCAACGTGTGGCCCTCGAAGGCATGATCCTGAAGCCCAACATGGTGCTTCCAGGATTGAACTGCCCCCCCGGGAAGAAAGTGTCGGAGGTTGGCTTTGCCGAGCAGCAGTACGCGGGAAGGTTCAACGACCGACAGGCAGACGAGACGCAAGAGGTTGACGAAGTGGCGGATGCCACCGTGAACTGTCTCCTGCGGACCGTGCCTGCGGCTGTGCCAGGAGTCGCATTTCTGTCTGGTGGCCAGCCTTGCGAACTGGCCTCGGCGCGGTTGAATGCCATGAATGTCCGATTCAAGTCGCGGATGCCCTGGGCGCTGACCTTTTCATTTTCCCGGGCCGTCCAGCAGCCGGCCTTGGAGATCTGGCGGGGGAAAGCGGGCAACGTCGAGGCGGCGCAACGAGCCTTGGTCCATCGCGCCCGCTGCAATGGAGCCGCCTGCCGTGGCGAATACGGTGCCGCGATGGAAGGGACCTGAAGCTGGCAGCGGGGCGGTGCTGGGGCTGGGATGGTGGCTCACGCGAAGGCGCTAAGGCGCGAAGATCGAGCCGGCCAGTTCTCTCCGGGACGCAGGGCCTTTTTTCTCGCAACCCGGCGTTGAAGGGCGGGGTTATGCGCGAGGATCCCTCCGGGATGTGGCAACGCAGTCCGCCGATGGCGGATCGGCAACAGCCGCATCTCTTGGGGAACCGGGGATCGGGGCGGCTGAATAGCTGCCCGCTGGATCGTCCGGAACGCGTTGGGGCGAAGGAGATCAGCGGCGTTTTCACAAACGCCGCTACGCCGCCAGCCTATTTCTCCTCCGCCAACTCGAGCCGGAGGCAGTCGTACATCACGCCCGAGGTCAAACTCCCGGATGGGACCGTCAATTCCAGGACGTTCGTACCGGCCTTGAGCAGTGCGGCGTCGAACACCACGTCCCGTTCCATCCACCGGCCGGTGATCCCGTCGCGGTTGATGGTGGAGTTGCGGGGGCCGTCGGTGACCGCCCCGGCCGGCTGGCCGTTTACCGCCACCGCGAGGCTGCGGGTCTCCAACGCGCAGAGGCCAAGGCGCAGGGTGGCCTGGCCGCGGGAGGGTGCGGGCATCTCGAACTCGACGCGCCAAGTCGTGGCGCGGCCGTTGCCTTTGCCGGTGGTATTCGCGGGGTCCTCGTTGTGCGGCACCTGCTCGAAAAACCAGTCCTTCCGGAAGTCGCTCCGCCCGACCACATAACGCACGTCGCGGGGAAAGAGCTTCGGATACTCCAGATACCAGCCCCAGTGGCAGTAATCGTCGCCTTTGAAAAACTCGGCGGCCGAGCGGTCGGGGATGCCGATCTGCCAGATCTCCCGTCCGTGGCGGACCGGATGCCAGGCGAGCGTTCCCAAGTCGAGGTTCAGCCCGGGGGCGACCACCAGGTTGGTCGCGACAAACTCGCCCAGCACGCCGTCCGCGATGGCGTGCAGTGAGTAGCGCCCGGGCCGCACCTGCGGGATCGCGAAACTGCCGTCCGCCGCGCCCCGGACCCAGAATTGGTAGTGCTTCGCATCCGTCTGCCAGCCGTCGGACGCGCCGCGCCGGGAGGCACCGCCCCCCGGCGGTTCGTCGTCGGGCGCGGTCGCGCCGACGAGCCAGCGCCTGAACTTGAAGCCCGGAGCCTGCGGGTCTTCCAGCACCAGGCGACCCGAGATGGTCGCACGCTCCGACCGGCGGGGGTAGTCGGTCTCCGCCGCCCAGTCGAAGGGCCACGCCCTGCCCTCCGTGTCGGCCTTGGCCAGCGCGTCCTTCCAGAGGCTGGCCTGGTCGCCGCCGGAGTTGCAGTAGATGAGGAACGGGCCGACCACCTTGGCCCAATCTTCGCCGCGGGCCACGGAGCAAACGCTGCCGCCGTAGTGGCTCCCGCGCCAGTAGTTCAGGAGCGTGGGCGGCGCGGGCGCGGTGAGGCTGTCGGTGAAGGTGGCGTCGCGGTGGGCGGAAAGCTCGACTTTCGTCGGGCCGCCGCTCAGGTATTCCACCGAGGGGTTCACGAACCAGAGGCCGGTGTGCGCCGTCGTGGAGACCCACCCCCACGCCCGCACATCGAACTGGTTGGCCGAGTAGTCGTACTTGTGCTCGACCTGTCCCTGGTAGAGGCCGGTGTTCATCCGGCGCGCCTCCTTCATGTTCATCACCGTGCCATGATTCCAGTCATCGGCGGTGATCATCTTCATGTTCCGGCGGGCGTCCACCGTCATCCAATCGAAGAGCCCGTCGTTGAGCTTGGCGCAGAAACGCGCCTCCCCGAGGGAACTCGCGGGGTAGGCCGCGGCGTGGTGGAGGATGGAATACGTGTAGAGTCCGGAATCGTCTTTCCCGAGGGTGTAACGGATTTCGATGTCAGCGACGAAACTGCCCCCCGGGCCGCTGCCCAGCGGCGTGCCGTCGGAGAATCCCTGCACCGATAGTTCGGCGCGGGCGCCGCTGTTGGTCTTGGGGTCGATGGTCAGGTGTGACGCATGCCGTCCGCGCGCGGTGTTGTGTGACCAATAGCCACCAGCCCGTCCGCCAGCCGTGTGGAGCATCTCCTGCCCGCGAAACACCAGCGAGAGCAGGTCGCCCGACTCGCGCGACACCCGGGCGCGGATCACCCCGTTGTCGAGGGTGCAAAGCGATTCCTCCAGGGCCGCGCTCACCTCGCCCGCGCGGGCGGCAGAGGGGAGTTGTGCCGAGAGGACAGCCGAGCCCAGCAAGACCAGAATCAAGGTTTTCACGCTCACCCATCAGACGCCCGCTCGCGCTTGGAGGTTGCGATGCACATTTTCTTGCTCTTCCACTTCGCAAGCGCCTTCGGCGCAGCGCAGGACGCGACTGGTTTTCCTGTGGCTCACGGGGTTCGGAACCTGCGACCCGGGCAGGGGCGTCCGTGCGCCCGCAGCGCAGGCTTCCAAGCCTGGGGTGTCGCCGACTTCCAAGTCGGCAGGCCGTGCGGAAACTGCCAGCCACGGTCTTGCCGAGCGCGAAAGACCTGCTGGACGCGACGAGTTTCCGGACGCTTCGCAGGTTAGGAAACCTGCGACACGGCAGATTTGGAAATCTGCGCTACGGGTGGGTGTGTCCGCGCGCCTCGCCTTCACCCTGCGGCCCGCTGCCTTTCCGCCGCCTTGGCGAACGGGTAATAAACTGCCATTGCGATCACGATCGAGATCGCCCCCCACACGGCCGCCTTCCAGTCGCCGCCGGTCACGAGGTAATGCCCGATGATCGGCGGCGTGGTCCAGGGCACATTCACCAGCGGCCGTTTGATGATTCCCCAGGACATGAGGAGATAGGTGCTGGTGGTCAGGATCATGGCGTTCAAGATGTAGGGCACCATGAAGACCGGGTTCAGGACGATGGGGAAGCCGAAGAAGATTGGCTCGTTGATCTGGAAGATCTGCGTGGGGAGCGAGAGCCGGCTGACTTTGCGGTAGCCGGGGTCCTTGGAGTTGCACATCACCAGCGCCAGGGCGATGGTCGCCCCGGTGCCGCCCACATTCACAAACGCGGTGAAAAACCCGTAGGCGGTGATATAGGGGAGGGGATGTCCGGTGCTCATCGCGGTGACGTTGTCAGCCAGGTATTGCAGGAAGATCGGCGCCACGATGGCGTCCATCGCGTTGTCGCCATTGATCCCGACCGACCAGAGCAGCGTGACGAGGAACGCGTAAACGAGGATGCCCGGCAGCGTGTTCAACGCCCGCACCACGGGCTGGACCGCGAGCTGGATCAGATGGTCGATGTCCACCCCGAGCACGAACCGGATTATCCAAAAGGTCACGACCAGGAAGAACAACGGCGTGAGGGAGACGAAGGACTCGTAAACCACCGCCGGGACATTCTCCGGGAGCTTGATCACCAGGTTTTTGTCGGAGAAGAACTTCTGCACCCGCACCGAGATCAAGGCGATGACCACGGCGGTGAAGAGGCCCTTGGAGCCGAGCGACTCCATGGCGAAGGTGACCTCGTCCGGTTTCTGGCCCATGCGGAGCTGAAGCATCAGAAAGATGACGGCCGAGATCGTGGCGCTGACGATCGCCTCCTGCTTCAACTGCCGCCCGAGGTCGTAACCGATGGCGAACGCGACGAACACCGAGAGCAGCCCGAAGGTGGCGCTCACCGGGACCTGCAGCAGACCGAGCCAGGGGGCGATGATTTTGTCCCAGCCGGTGATCGGCAGGAACGAGATGATGATGAAGAGCCCGCCGATGATCGTGAGCGGCACCACCGATACCATACCGGCGCGGATCGCGGACAGGTAGGTGTTCTCGCTCATCGCGGTGAGCACGGGCACCACGCGGCGCTGCAAGAAACTGGTGCTGGCTGTCACAGGTCGTTTGGGCGGGGGCAGGTCACCACGTCATGCCGAGGTAGATGCAGCCGTCGCGCCCCTCGCCCACGCGGATCAGTTCGCGGAAGCCCAGCCGCTGGTAGAACCCGAGGGCGGTCGTGTTCGGAACGCTCACGCCGAGGTGCGCCCCCGGGCTGCCGCGGCGGCGGAGCGACTCCATCACCTGCTCCAGCATCCGCCGGCCATAGCCGCGCCCCTGCGCCCGCGCCAGCAGGTCAATGTGCAGGTGCGAGGGATACCGCTCGTACGGCTCGGGCATGAAATAGTCCGGATGATGGTACCACGAGTGGACCATCTGCGGCCTGGTCCAGGTGGCGGGGTCGCCGGCGGGCTCGGGAAACTCGCGGCACAGGGCAGGCCGCCACTCGCGCTCGTAGCGGTCGAAGAACCGGCGGGAGTCGAACGCCCCGAGCCCGTAACCGCACACGCCTTCCAAGTCTTCGAGCACCAGGCTGTGCTCCGGTTCGTAGGCTAGATACGGGCCGACGAAGATGCGGCCCAGGGCGTCGGGGTCGTCCTGGTAGAACGGCTCGCCGTCCTGGCCGAAGTCACCGGTCTTGAGGCAGACGTGGTAGGCGGCGGCCTGGTCGGAGGGCCGCGCGGGACGGATGGTGCATTCGTTCATGGTCGATGGTGGGGTGGGCAGTGCGTGGCGCGGGCATGCCCGGCGTTGATGCGTGGGTCACTCATGCACCCTCCACTCCGGGGGTGAAGGTCCCGTCGGGATGCTGCACGAGCAGCCGCTGCAACGCGGACACAAACCCGCCGCGGTAGGTCCCGGGCAGGTGAAAATCCGAACTAAGGACCGCATCGCGGCCGCCCGCCGCCAGGGTGGCGAGGCAGCGGTCGAGCAGATCGAGTTCCTCCCCGAGATCCCACGCCCCGCGGCTGAGGGCGTAAAAGAGCGCGCGATCCTCCAGCCGCGCCACCCGCCAGCAGAACATCCGCAGCCGGGCCAGCCGCTGGCGGAACTCGGTGATTTCCCCGCCCCAGCCCGCCGGATCCCGGTTGAGCAGGCTCCGCGCCGTGTCCGCAAACGCCAGCGCCGCGGGCCCGGTCTCATGAGCGAGATAAAAGCAGTCGGCGAAGAGCACCAGATCCTCAAGCGGCAGCTCGGCGCCCGGGAGATGGAACCGCGGCAGCCACTCGGCCAGCGCCGCGAGGAACGACTCGCGCGGCTCCCACTCCCCCGGGCTGCGGGCGAACCGGGCCAGGGTCCGGAGCGGGACGTAGTTCAACGGGAACTCGTTGTTGGGGTTCGAGAGGAGGCCGCGGACCTCGGCCCGCAGTTCCGCCGGCCGGCCCGAGTAGGGCCCGCAATAAAACCGGCGGCGATCGTAGTCGTTGGCGTGGAGGTTGTCCCAGATCACCGGCTTGCGCCGCAGTTTGGCGGCCACCTCGCGGACGTGGGCCACGGTGATCTCGCGGGAGATGATTTCGGGGCCGGTCCAGAGGATTTCGATGTCCGGCGCCAGCTCCCGGCCGGCGGTTTCGAGATACCCCGCGCCGCCCAATTCCCGCATCGCCATCCGCCCGCAATAGGGCGTGGGGCAAAACAGGAACCGTCCTTCAGTCGCGCGCTCACGGGTCCACTGGAAAAGCGCGTTCGCGGTGTGGCAGTGCGCCGCAGCGAAGGACGGGAATTCGCAACCATCCGCCTCGCTCATCCGGTCCGGGATGTCATCAAAGAGCAGCGCAAAATCGCGGGCGCCCAGAGCCAGCATCTGGCCAAAGCGGGTCTCGAGCCGACGCTGGTCGGCGGGGTCGCTGTAGGCCAGGTCGAGGCCGGGCCCAAGCGCGTAGATGAAACGGAGGCCGTGCTCCCGGCAGTCGCGGATGAGTCCCCCCAAGGAGGCGGCTTCGGCGGCGGTGTATTCCTCACGCCAGAGGGCCCGGTGCTTCAGGTCGTCCTTCGGGGCGTAGAGATAGGTGTCGAGGCCCCAGGCCGCCATCCAGCCGAACAACTCCCGGCGCTCGGCCGGGGACCAGGGCATGCCGTAAAAGCCCTCGATCACGCCGGCCATCAAAGCGGTGGAGCATTCAGGGGCCATGGGTTGAATCGTCGGGGGCGCAGCCTACGCCGCCCGCCCCGCCCGCGCAAGGCTCTTCACCAGGCTCTTAACCACGCGGCGAGCCAGTTTGCCGAGGGGTGGACGATTTCGATTTGACCATTGAGGAAGGGACGGAAAGCGCGGGAATGCCGCGCACTCCAAGCGCTGCGCGAGGGAGGGACACGCGGCCGGCGTCGCGAAGCGCTTGGCGTCCGGCTGGTCCCCCCCCTTGGCGCGGGTCTTGCCAACGAGCCTGGTCGGTTTGAGAAGTCGCCGGCCCACAGGGCGCCCGGCACCGGGCGCTTGACCCCACGGGCCGGGCTGGCAGATTGGAGGCGCGGTACCCAGACCACCCAACGAAAAAATGAGTGACTTATTGGCAATCCACGGCGGACCGAAGACCAGGACCAAGCCGTTCACGAGCTGGCCGGTCTTCGGCGAGGAAGAGGAGCGGCGCCTGCTCCGCACCCTGCGGAGCGGCAAATGGGGGAAGCTGCACGGTCCCGAAACGGCCGAATTCGAGCGCCGCTTCGCCGAGTTGCACGGCTGCCGGCACGGAATCGCCGTGGTGAACGGAACCGTATCGCTTCGCATCGCCCTGATGGCCGCCGGGATCCAGGGCGGCGACGAGGTGATCGTGCCGCCCTACACCTTTCTCGCCACCGCCACCGCGGTGGTCGAGGCGAACGCCGTGCCCGTGTTCGCCGACCTGGAGCTGGACACCTTCAACCTTGACCCCCGCGCGGTCGAGGCCGCCATCACCCCGCGCACCCGGGCGATTATCCCCGTCCACATGGCGGGCCAAATCGCCGACATGGACGCGCTCATGGAGATCGCCCGCCGCCACGGGCTGATCGTCCTGGAGGACGCCGCCCATGCCCATGCCGGGCTTTGGCGCGACCGCCCGGCCGGGTCGATGGGCGACATGGGGTCGTTCTCCTTCCAATCGAGCAAGAACCTGACCTGCGGCGAGGGCGGAATCATCGTCACCAATGACGACCGTCTGGCCGCGGCCTGCCGCTCGATCCACAACTGCGGCCGGCTCGAAGGCGGGCTCTGGTACGAGCACCACGTGATGTCGGCCAACTACCGGCTCGGGGAATTCCAAGCCGCGGTCCTCAACGCCCAACTCGACCGCCTCGTGGAGCAGACGGAGACGCGCAACCGGAACGGCCGCGCCCTCGCGGCGCGACTGGCGCGGATCCCGGGGGTTTATCCGCAGCGCACCCCGGCGGCCGTTGGGCGGCACAGTTACCACCTTTTCCTTTTCCGCCTCCGGGCGTCCGAGTTTGGCGCGCCGCGGGCGGCGGTGCTCAAGGCGCTGGAGGCCGAGGGGATCCCGGTCTCCGGCGGGTACGCGCTGCCGCTCTACCGCCAGCCGCTCTTCCTGAACCGGGCCTTCGGTCCCTACTTGCCGGAGGAGCGGAAGCAGCTCGATTACGGCAACGTGAGCTGCCCGAATTGCGAGCGGATCTGCGGGGAGGAGGGTGCCTGGCTTGAGCAGAGCCTCTTCCTGGGCAGCGAGGCGGACATGGACGACATCGCCCGCGCCTTCGAGAAGGTCCACGCCGGGCGGGCCGCGCTCGCCGCCGAGCCCGCGGCGCGCTGAGGGCGGCTCAGGCGGCGGCCGGGTCGGCTGGAGGTGGTGGGGGCGCGGCCGGGGTGAAGAACCGCATGATGGTATCCCCGTGCTTGAGCATCTTTCGCTCGCTCCAAGCCGCCGGGAAGGTAAGCGTGTCCCGCTTGGTGTGGCCGAGCACGAAGAGGCCGCCGGGCGCGAGGAGCCCGGGGAGCTGCGGGGCGTCCAGCAGCTTCTGGGCGAGGGAGGTCGATCGGCAGCCGACGTTTTTCTCCCCGTACGGCGGATCGGCCACGATCAGGTCGAACGCGGCACCCGTCGTCGCGAGTTGGCCGAGCACCGTGAAGACGTCCTGCACCCGCACTTGCACGGTGTCGGGCGGGAAGCCCGCTGCGGCGGCGTTGTCGCGCAGGACCGCGGCGTGTCGGGCGGAGAGCTCCACGCAAACGGCCGAGACCGCCCCCCGGCTGAGGCACTCCAGGCTGAGCGCGCCCGTGCCGGCGAAGAGTTCCAGCACGCGCGCCCCGTCGACCCGCGCCCCGAGGCTGTTGAACACTGCCTGTTTCACCAAATCGGGCGTCGGCCGGACGCCGAGCCCTTTCGGCACCTTCAAGATCCGCCGCGCCGCCTGACCGCCGGTAATACGCATCGGGTCCATTAACGGCGAAGCAACCGGTGCTGCAAAGGAAAAAGGGGTGGTCCGCTTGACAGGGGTCGGGGCGGCGGCGATGTTGCGCGCCGGCAGCCTGTCCGCAACCACCCCGCATCCCAATGAGCCCGACCATGGACTACGCAACTGATTCCAACACACCGCCCGGGACGCCCGGCCCCATCCGCCCGCCCCAACCGCTCCCACAGGCCCCAGTTTTCCCGCCCGCCCCGGTGGTGCCTCCGGCTCCCGCCAACCACGAGGACTTGGTGAAGATTATGGGCTCCATCGCGGGCGCGGCCTGCGGCATCATATTTCTGGGGGCGTTTTTCGGGGGTGCCTGGCCGGCGGCGGTGGCCTGCTGCGGACTCTCCTTCATGGGGGCGGTGGTGGCTTACTTCATGCTCCGGAACGGGTAGGGCCGGGGGGCGACCGCGTGCGCGGACCGGCACACGCCCTGTGGAAAGCCGATCTCGCGTTGCCGCCCCCAGGGATCCGGCGCCCCGGGTCCGCCGCAACCCGCGTTGGGGTTCGGGTTGGTGCCCGGGGTGGGACGCCCGTCGGCGCCACCGGACCAGCCCGTGAAGTCCTGACAGGACGCCATTCACCAGCCCCGGGTAGGCCTCCCCCGGGGAGCCGAGGTTCGCCGAGGTGCTGGGTTCGCGCCCGCCCGCGGCCAGATCCCCAGGCGGTTTTTCCCTCGCGTGATTTTCCTTACCGGCCGATTTCGCCAGTGTTTCCCTATTGACGCAAACAAGTTGGCGTTGCAAACTACATGGCGATGAACGAGAACGTGTCTGATTCGCCGACGGTTGCCGAGGCGGGTGACCTCGCCCGCATCCATGCTCAGATGCTCCGGCCGGGGCAGAATGTGAACAATGATGGGAGCTTTGAGCTTGGCTGGGGGGTGTCGCTGCTCTGTTTCGGCCTCGGATCCTATTTCACCGCTGTCATCCCCAAGGCGGTCTGGGCTTCCCCTTGGACGCTTTGGGTGGGGTGGCTGCCCCTGGCCTGCGCCGCCCTCGCCCCCTACGCGGTTCCGCGGCTGGTCAAGCGGTTCATCACCTGGCCCCGGACGGGATACGTCGTGGGGCTGGGCGACGTGAAGCTGGGCCAACTCGTCCGGCTGATGGTCTTCGGTGCCGCGCTCGGGCTCGGTGGTGCCATGGCGGTTCTCTTGGTTCCCAGGGTGCGGGACGCGATGCAGCACCCGGCCGGGCCGGGGGAGATTCGCGGCATTGTCTGGGACGCCATCAAAGTGCTCGGGTGTGCCATCGTGGTGGTTTTCCTGGGCCGAAAG
>Ga0182030_10017360_pt1 | contig 13900 bp, 14 predicted proteins | sample 812S3MmetaG_FD_121299 | JGI IMG/M metagenome (GOLD analysis project Ga0182030, IMG submission 121299) | Permafrost microbial communities from Stordalen Mire, Sweden - 812S3M metaG (Illumina Assembly) | ecosystem: Environmental > Terrestrial > Soil > Wetlands > Permafrost | place: Sweden...
AACTGCTGCCGAACACATAGAACAGCGCCGCGGCGATCACGATGGCGGTTAGTCCAAAGGCGAGATAGCGCCGGTTGCGGGCCGAGGTCTTACCTGAGAAAGTTTTGGCCCAGATTTGCCGCGGCAATTCACCGTGCATCGGCGGACTCCACGGGTTTGGGCAGCCAGCCGCCGCCGAGCGCCTGATAGAGTGAGACAACGGCTTGCAGCCGCGCCAGCCGGGCTTGCGCCACCGCGTCCTGGGCCTGGAACAAAGTCTGCTGGGTTTGCAACAGGGTCACCAGATTGATCGTGCCGGCGCGCAACTGCTGTTCGGACAGATCGAAGGCGCGGCGCGAACTGCTCACCACGTCAGCCTCCAGACGCTCGGCCAGCGCCGTCTGGCGCACGGCTATCAGCGCCTTGTCGACATCTGTGAAGGCGGAAATCACCGACTTGCGGTAGCTCTGCAACAGCTGGTCTTGCAGACCTTTCTGCAAATCGAGATTGCCCTGCAGCCGCAAGCCGTCGAAGATCGGCTGCGTTAGGCCTGCAGTCGCAGTATAGAATGCCGATTCCGGCCGCAGCAGCGTGCGCAGGACGGTGCTCTGATAACCGCCTTCTCCGGTCAGCGTGATGCTCGGCAGCATCTGCGCGCGCGCGTTCTCCACATTGGCATTGGCGGAGGCAAGCTGCGCCTCGGCCTGGCGGACATCCGGCCGCTGCGTGATGAGTTCCGACGGCAGGCCGGGCGTGACGCGCGGGATCGCGATCCCGCGCATGCTGCCGCCGTGAATGTTGACGCGCTCGAGCGGGCGCGCGACCAGAAGCGCCAGCGCCGCCTGGTTTTGCTCAAGCGTGATGACCAGTTGCGGAATCGCCGCCCGCAAATTGTTGACCAGGCTTTCCTGCTGCGCGACGTTGAGATCGGACGCGGTACCGGCGGAAAATTGTTGCTTGATCAGATTGAGAATTCGTTGCGCGCTGGCGACGTTTTCGCGCGCAATGCGCAGCCGATCCTGTGCCGCCAGCACCTGGAAATAAGTATTGGCGACGCTCACGACCGTCGTCAGGCCAACGACCTCGCGGTTATAGCGGCTGGCGACCGCGGTTTCTTCCGCGGCGCGCAAGGCGGAACGGTTCTTGCCCCAGAAGTCGATTTCGTAACTCGCGGTCAATGAGGCCGACAGCGAATTTTGCTCCGAGCCGCCGCCAATGGCCGATGAGCCGCCGGTCGATTGGGAGGCGCGCGAGCGCGTGGCGCTACCGTTGAGATCGACCGTCGGCAACAGTGCCGAGCCTGCGACGCGCGACTGTGCGTCGGCCTGCACGATCTGGGCAATGGCGACGGCGATATCGAGATTGGAGGCGCGCGCCTGTTCGATAAGATCGGTCAGCTCGGCCGAGCGAAACAGCCGCCACCAGTCGAGCGGCGGCATCGCCGCCTCGGCCTGCACCGGGTCATGCGGGCCGTAGCGATAGGCTTGCGGAATATCGAGGCCGGGTTCGGGCTTGTCGGTCAGCAGGCATCCGCCAAGCGGCAGCATCAGGCTCAACCCTAGGACCATGGTCCGCAACGGGCCTATGCCCGTATTAGTTCCCAAACCCACTACCTTGCTACCGCGACGCATAACGAAAACTCGCAAAACACTGCTGAAACCTGGACGGACGTAAAAACCAGCCCGAAACGGCAAACTAGCCTGAACGAATACTAATTGCTCGTGGATTTTCGCCCCGGCGGCCAGTCGGCCAAAGCGTGGCGGCCGGCCGACGTCATCTGCGAGGCGGCGGTGGCAAACACGCCTTGGATGGTCTGGTCGAAAGTCTGGCGCGCCGTACGCGTTTTCGCCATGCCCGCGCGCATGGCGTCGGCGTCAAACGGGTCGGCCCGCAGTGTCTCGCGGATGGTGTCCTGGGCGGCGCGGTAAGTGGATTGCGCTTGTTCGATTTTCTGGCGGTTGGCTTCGATCTGGCCGCGCAAAATATCCGCGTCCGACGGCGGCAGCGTGGCGGCCACGCGCTCGACGCGCACGAACACGTTGCGATCCCATTGCGACGCCGCCGGCGCGCGGATCGCCATGGCAAAGGCGGCGCCGATGCAGAACAAATTGAGCGCGAGCGAACCGAGCAGCAGCCAACGCGAGGAGCCGCGCTCGATGGTGGGAGCGATCTGGGCGTAGGTCATGGCCGGGCTCCGGTCAACGACTCGGGCTCGAACACGATCGAGCCGAGATCGCCGCGGCTAGCGATCGAATAGGGCGCGTCCGGCGAATCCAAGCGGCGGTCAAGCCCGGAAATGCCGATGGCAAAGCCGATCGCAGCGCAGCCGGCCAATGCGGCGACGCGCGGCCACGCCGGCGCGAACTGCCAGTCGAGCAGCACCGCCGGCAGGCGCCAGAGCAAAATTTTCTGCCGCGGCAGTGAGCCGCTTAGCCGCTTGAGCGCGCGTTCGATCGCGGCTTGCTCGGCCGCATTGCCGGATTGCGGCGTTTGCGCCCGGCGCCAGAGCGCGCCCGCGAGAAATTCCTCGAACTGCTGGTCGGTCATTTTTTCCGGCATCACTCATCCCCGTCGATCAAGTCGTTCAACTTCGCACGCAAATTTTGCTTGCCCCGTATCAGCAAGGTCTCGACCGCCGACACCGACGTATCGAGAATCTCCGCCACCTGCGCATTGCTCATGCCCTCGCTGTAAGTGAGCACGATCGCGCTGCGCTGGCGCGCGGGCAGTTCGGCGATCGCGGCGCCAAGCAGACGCGTGCGCTCGTCTTGTTCGGCCTTCTCGCCGGCGCCGGGCGCTGGATCGATAATTTCACCGGCCGCCTCGAGCGCGACCCATTGGGCGCGCCGCTTGCGGTCGAGACAGAGATTGACCACCACGCGCGTGAGCCAGGTACGAAACGCCGCCAGCGGCTGCCAGCGCGGCGCATGGGTCCAGACCCGCAGCATGGCTTCCTGCACCACGTCCTCGGCGTCGGCGGCGTTGCCGAGAATGCGGTGGGCAAGCCCGAGCATGGCCGGCAAATGCCGTCGCGTGAGCGTCCGGTAGGCCGGCTCATCGCCGCGCGCGACCCGCGCCATGAGGGCGAAGTCGCCAACTTCGTCGCTGTCATCCATCGAAGTGGGGCGCTCGGCATGGGGAATTCCGGTCCATTCTAGTGCTTGGCCTGCTCGATAAACGCTTGAGGGCCCGGAATCCTGTGCTGGTGGGAAAGCGGGGAGAGCGGGGATAACTGGAGGTCTTAAAGCCTAAAGTACTGAATTTGCAGGGCTTTGTACATCCGCCAGCGCAAAACCCGCGATCCGCTTATAGTTGTCCGACAGCGCCCGCAACTCGTCTTGCGTGATGTATTTGTCGAGATTGTCGAATGGCTTATCGCCGACCAGTTCCTCGACCTTGATATTGATGAAATCGGGCGGATGCTCGCGGTTGGTACGCACCACTTTGGCCGCCGGGCCGGCGCGCGCGGATTCATAGGCTTTGAGCGCCTCGCGCGGTTCATGACCGATGGTCAGGAAATCGGCGAGCGTACGGGCGTCAATGGCCGCCTGCGCCGCGCCATTGGAACCGCGCGGATACATCGGATGGGCGGCGTCGCCGGCCAGCGTGACGCGGCCGAAGGTCCAGGTGTCGATCGGGTCCTTGTCGACCATGGGATATTCCAGGATCTGATCGGCGTCGCGGATCATCTGCGCCACGTCTAGCCAATCGAAACGCCAGCTTTCATAGAGCGGAAAAAAATCAGCCAAATTGCCGGGGCGGTTCCAGTCGTTTTGTTCGAACGTGTCGCGCTTGATCTCGGCCATCCAATTGATGAGCTGGTTGCCGTCGGCGTCGATGTCATCGACGATCGGATAGATCACCATCTTGCCGGTCATTATCGAGCCGACCCGCATATAAGTGCGCCCGCCCAGAATTGGTTTCATCCGTGTCACGCCGCGCCAGGTATTGATGCCGGCGAAGGCGACCTTGTCGTCCGGATAAAACTGCTTGCGGATTGGCGAATTGATGCCGTCGCAGGCGATCACGACATCGGCGCGCACGCTGGCGCGCTTGTTAAAGTGCAAAGTCGCGCGGGACTCGTCTTGGTCGACGCCTATGCAATCGTGATCGAGCGCGATGGCGTCGTTGCCCAATTTGGAGCGCGCGGCCTTGGCGAGGATCAGGTGCAAGGTTCCGCGGTGAATGCCGACTTCCGGATATTGATAGCCGGCGAATTTGCCGCGCGCTTCCTTGTAGATGAGCTGGCCGAAGCGATTGAAGAAGCAGCTTTCGCGGTTCTCAATTCCCGCCGCCAGCAGCGCATCGCCGACACCCAAAGCGGTGAACTCGCGCATGGCATGTGGCAGCAGCGTAATGCCGACGCCGAGCGGCTTTATCTCGGGCGCACGCTCGTAAACGCGTGCCTGGATCCCGCGTTGCTTGAGATTGAGCGCGAGCGAAAGCCCGCAAATTCCGCCGCCGACGATGGCTACATCCATCCAGGCTTATCCTTGTTGGGGGCAATGGACGAGATCGGCATTTCCCTGTCAACATAGGGCGTAATCGGCGGGCAAAGCCGCACAAAACAGGGAGAGGTACCATGGATAAGGCACTCTACGACCGCGGCATGGCCATGCGGCGCAAGGTTCTCGGCGACGAATATGTCGATCGCGCCGTCGCCAATACCGACGATTTCAATCGCAAATTCCAGGACCTGCTCAATGAATTTTGCTGGGGGGCAGTGTGGACCGACGAGGATCTCAAGCCGCGCGACCGCAGCCTGCTGAATCTCGGCATGATTGCCTGCCTTGGCCGGATGCACGAATTCGAGGCGCATTTCCGCGGCGCGCTGCGCAATGGGCTTACGCCCAAGGAACTATCCGCCATTCTGCGGCAAGTCGCGATTTATTGCGGGTTCCCGGCCGCGGTTGACTGCCATCGCGTCGCCAAGCAGGTTCTGGCGGCGGAAGCCAAAAAAGCCTGAGCGGAAAATAGTGGTCCGGCGCGGTGGAATCAGGCCGTGGAATCACGATATTGAGATAGCCGCATTCTTGTCTTGAATGTGCCTTCATCCGGAGGCAATCCAAGGCGCGGGTTGACGGCTTATTGGCTGCGTCTCACCGCTAAAGGGTGAATAATGCTGCGACGTTTCGGTCTTTTCTGGCTGGCCGTGCCGGCCATGGCGCTGTTTCCGGCCGTTTGCGCGAATGCGCAGCCTTATCCCGCGCCGTTGCAGTCCTATTATCGGGGTGCCGAACCGCCGGACGCCTATCAGGACCGTTTGCCGCCGCCTGGCTATTATGTCGACCAGGACGATGAGGACGCGCCGGTCATGCCGCGCACGCGCGGCGGTTCCCAGTTCAGCCAGGCGCCGCAGGGCCAGCCGGGAAATGCTGGCCCGCCGCCACCACCCGGCTATGTCGCGCCCGATAGCCGGCCAGTTTACGGCCATCAACTCGACGCCCAGCCGTCCAATGGTTCGCCGCCGCCTGCGGCGAGTAACGACCCCAATGTCATCCGGCCGCCGGCCGCGATCGGCACCGGGCCCAGCGTTGCGCCGCCACCGATGCAGCCTTCCGAAACCGCGCCAGCGCCGGTGAGCCCGGCCGCGGCGTCGATTTTGCCGCCCGAGGACCAGCCGGAAGTCGGCACGCCAAAGGATCTGGCACCGAATTTAAAAAGGCAATTGGTCGATTACGCCACCAAGGAGCCGGCCGGCACGATCGTAGTCGATACCGCGAACACCTATCTCTATCTGGTGCTCGGCGGCGGCAAGGCGTTGCGCTACGGGGTGCGCGTCGGCCGCGAGGGTTTTACCTGGGCCGGCACCGAGCGCGTTTCCAAAATGAAAGAGTGGCCGGATTGGTTCCCGCCGCCGGAGATGATCGAGCGCCAGCCGTATCTGCCGCGAATCATGGCGGGCGGCCCGGGCAATCCGCTCGGTGCTCGCGCCATGTATCTCGGCAACACTCTGTACCGCATTCACGGCACCAACCAGCCCTCGACCATCGGGCACTATGTTTCATCGGGTTGCGTCGGCATGCTCAATGAGGATGTCGAAGACCTCTATAGCCGGGTGCAAGTCGGCAGCCGAGTCGTCGTGCTGCCAGGCAAGCCGCAGGACAACACCGTGGCCAATTCCGGCGCTGCGCCCGTGGAACCGGCCAATCCGATGGCGCCGCCGCTGCATCCTGGCGCCGCCGTTTCCGGCTCGCCGCCGCCGGCGCGCTAATCGTTGCGCACCCCGTAGCGGCTGGTCCCGCTCTGCACTAACATCGCGCCAACAAGTCGTGCACCCGTAGCTGCTACGGGCAAGCCCGGCGTCAGGGTTTGGAAACGATGGGAGGCGGGCATGGCGCGCGACGAATCGCGACCCAAGTTTAGCCGGCGCAAATTTTTGGCGGGCGTGGCTGTGGCCGGCGCCGCCGGCGCAGTCACACCACCAGGCGGCGCCAACGCCCCGTTGTCGGCGCAATCTCCAATCGCTAACGTGCCGCCGCGGCCATCGGCACTGGCGCCCAATGCCGCGATCGCCGCGGCCGAAACTGGCACGCCGCAGGAAATCAAACACGAAGCCGGCAAACCCGGCTCAGACTTCATGGTCGACGTGATCAAGACGCTCGACATGAAATATCTGCCGTGCAATCCGGCCTCCAGTTTCCGCGCCCTGCACGAGTCGCTGATCGATTACGGTCAGAACAAGCAGCCGGAATTTATCACCTGCATGCATGAAGAATCCGCCGTCGGCATGGCGCACGGATATTTCAAGGCATCCGGCAAGCCGCTGATGACAATCGTGCACGGCACCGTCGGCCTGCAACATGCGGCGATGGGCATCTACAATGCCTGGTGCGATCGCGTGCCGGTGCTGGTCGTTGGCGGCAACGATCTCGACGCCGCCCATCGCCCGCCCGGCGTGCCGACGTTCCACTCGGCGCAGGACATCAACGCGCTGGTGCGCGACTTCACCAAATGGGACGACACGCCTGTGTCGGCGCAGCATTTCGCACAGTCCTTCGTGCGCATGTACAAGATCGCGACCACGCCGCCTTACGGCCCGGTGATGATGTCGCTCGATGCCGGCCTTCAGCAAGAGCCGATCCATCCCAGTGCCGAGAAGCTCTACATTCCGCGGTTCGTGGCGAGTTCGCCGCCGCAGGGCGACACCGGCGCCGTGAAGGAAGCTGCGCGTCTGCTCGCCAATGCCGAACGTCCGGTCATCGTGGTCGATCGCGCCGCGCGCACGCCGAACGGCATCAAGCTTCTCGTCGAACTTGCCGAAAGCCTGCAGGCGCCGGTGGTCGACATGGGCTCGCGCATGAACTTCCCGAAAACGCATTATCTCAGTCGTCCGCCAAATGTGATCGGGCAGGCCGACGTCATTATCGGCATGGAACTGTCGGATTTCTGGGGCATCGTGAATTCTTATGTCGATAACGGCGAACATAACGGCATCGGCTTCAACGAATCCAAAGTCAAAGCCGGCACCAAACTGATCAGCATCAGTTCGGTCGAACTGATCACCAAATCGAACTACCAGGATTTCCAGCGTTTCCAGGTCGTCGATGTGTCGATGCCGGCCGACGCCGAGGCCACCCTGCCGGCGCTGATCGAGGCGGTAAAGATTGCCATTCCCGGCGAGCGCAAGGTGGCCATCGCGCAACGCGGCGAGACCATCCGTAAGGCTTACGCCACCGGCCGCGACAACGTGAAAAAGGCCGCGGCGATTGCCTGGGATGCTTCACCCATCAGCACCGCGCGGCTGGTGATGGAAACCTTCGCGCAAATCAAGGACCTCGACTGGTCGCTGGTCGCCTCCGAAGGCAATGTCAGCAATTGGCCGCAAAGGCTGTGGCCGATGGAGCAGTATCATCACTGGCTTGGCCGCTCCGGCGGCTACGGCGTCGGTTACGGCGCGCCGGCCTCGATCGGCGCGGCGTTGGCCAATCGCGACCTCGGCCGCTTCTCGGTCTCCATCCAATCCGACGGCGACCTGATGTATGCGCCCGGTGTGCTGTGGACCGCGGCGCGCCACAAGATTCCGCTGCTGGCGATCATGCACAACAACCGCGGCTATCACCAGGAATCGATGCATGTGCAGCGCCTGGCGAATTTCCGCAACCGGGTCGCTTATCTGGGCAACGACCTCGCGCCATTCGGCACTAGCATCGAAAATCCGGATATCGAATATCACAAGCTGGCGGAATCGATGGGCTGGTGGGCCAAGGGTCCGATCAAGGATCCCGCTGATCTTGGCCCCGCGATCAAGGAAGCGGTGGTGGTGGTCAAGTCCGGCCAGCCGGCGCTGCTGAACGTGTGGACGCAACCGCGATGAACAAGGTGAAGCGGTTTTCCATATTCGCCGCTGTCGCGCTTGCGTGCGCAACGGTCAGCGGCGCGGCGTTCGCGGCCTCGGCGGACAACGGCAAGAAAGCCTTCGTTAAGAACGGCTGCTGGCAGTGCCACGGTTTCCAGGGGCAGGGCTCGATCATGACCAGCAATGGCAAGGTCCTGGCCGACACCGAGCTGCCATTTGAGACCTTCGAGGCCTTCGTGCGCTCGACCAACCTCGCCATGCCGCCTTACAGCGAGGCGATTCTTTCGAGTTCGGATCTCGCGGATATTTATGCGTTTCTGCAATCGATCCCGAAGCCGAAGGACGTCGGCAGCATTCAGTTGTTGAAGTAGCAAAAATCCAATCCACCACTCCGCTCATTCCCGCGGAAGCGGGAATCCAGGGCTGGCTGGAGGGTCTTTTGATTGTCGCTCCTGGGTCCCCGCTTTCGCGGGGACGAGCGATCAATTATGCACTCTTGATCTTCGCCAGCCGCGTCACCGCCTCGATCATCGCGCCGGGGTCGCCCTGGCCTTTGCCCGCGATGTCATGCGCGCTGCCATGCGCAACCGAAGAAAACAAAATCGGCGAACCGATCGCCAGCCCGGCGGTTCGGTTGAAAGCCTGCAGCTTGGCGGCGATATGGCCCTGGTCGTGCAGCATGACGATGAAGGCGTCGCAGCCTTTCTTGCGGAACATCGTGTCGGCGCCGAATGGGCCGGTCACATCGATGCCGGTTTTCGCCGCGCGGGCGATGGCAGGCGAAATAATTTCGATTTCTTCCGAGCCGAACATGCCTTCTTCGCCGGCATGCGGATTGAGTCCGCCGACGAAAATTGTTGGCTGGGCGAGGCCGAGTTTCTTGAGCGCTCTATCGACGACGCGGATGACGCGCTCGACGCGCTCCGGCGTGATCTGGCTCACCGCCTCGCGCACGCTGACATGCAGCGTGGCATGCGCGATGCGCACGTCGTCGAAACAGATCATCAGGTAGACATCGTTGACCGGCGTGCCGGTCTCGCGCGCGACGAAAGACGGATAGCCGTCGAAGGCGATGCCGGCGGCGTGGATCGATCGCTCGGTCTGTGGCGCCGCCACCACCGCGTCGGCATCGCCAGCAAGGGCCGCCGCAATGGCGCGCCGTGCGCTGGCGAGCGAAGCGCGGCCATAAGCGGCGTCCACCATGCCGAATATAATAGGCGCATTGGCGCCGTCGCGCGCATCGAGCAAATTGACCGCGCCGTCCGACCAGTCGGCCGCACTGGGCTTGGCAATCACATTGAGGCGTGGCGACAGGCCCGCCGCCCGCGCATGGAGTTCCACCGCTGCCGGGTCGCCCACCAGCAAGGGCCGGCATAGCGCCTTGACGCTGGCATCGAGCGCGGCTTTGAGCGCGATCTCCGGGCCGATCCCGGCCGGGTCGCCGGTTGCAATGGCGATCTTCGGTAATGGCATGGCGACTGACTTCCTTAGCCGACGCGGCGGCCTATAATGGTGATAAGAATAGCAAAAGCCTGAGGAAACGTCCGCCATGATGTCGCGCGAACAGAACGAACAAATCAGCCGGGTCGGCCCCGGCACGCTAATGGGCAAATTGCTGCGACGCTATTGGGCGCCCTTTCTGTTGGGGAGTGAAATCCCTGCGCCCGATTGCCCGCCGGTGCGGGTGAAATTGATGGGCGAGCAATTGGTGTGCTTTCGCGACAGCAAGGGCCAAATTGGCCTGTTGGACGAGTTCTGCGCCCATCGCGGCGTCTCACTCTGGTTCGGACAGAACGAGGAATGCGGGTTGCGCTGCCCCTATCACGGCTGGAAATACGACGTGACCGGCCAATGCATCGATCTGCCGTCCGAGCCGGACTCGAACTTTGCCAAGAACATCAAACTGAAATCCTATCCCTGCATCGAGAAGGCCGGGATCATCTGGGCCTATATGGGCCCGCCGGCGCTGCAACCGCCGCCGCCGGCGCTGGAATGGACCGATGTCGCGCCCGAGCAGCGTTTCGTGTCGAAGCGTTTGCAGGAATGCAATTACCTGCAGGCCATGGAAGGCGGCATCGATTCCAGCCACGTGTCGTGGCTGCACGGCAGCGAACTCAACAACGATCCGCTGTTCAGGGGCAGCAAGGGCAACGAATATAACGAGAAAGACCGCATGCCCTTGTTCGCGGTCGAGGAATTTCCCGGCGGCCTCTTGATCGGCGCGCGGCGCAATGCCGATGCCGGCAAATATTACTGGCGCATCACGCCCTGGATCATGCCGTGGTATTCGATCATCCCGCCGCGCGCGGGACATCCTTTGGGCGCGCACGCCTGGGTGCCGATTGACGACGAAACCTGCTGGGCCTGGAGCATCAACTACCATCCCAAGCGCGCGCTCTCGAAGTCCGAAATCTCGGCCATGCAGGACGGCGAGGGCATTCACGTCAAATACGTGCCCGGTACATTCATTCCGCTCGCCAACAAGTCGAACAATTATTTGATGGACCGCAATGCGCAAGCGCACGGCCACTCGTCCACCGGCGTCGATGGCATCGCCATGCAGGATGCTTCAATTCAGGAAAGCATGGGCGCCATTCAAGACCGCACCAAGGAGCATCTCTGCGCAACCGACTCAGGCATCGTCATGACGCGCAAGATGATGCTGGCTGCGGCGAAATCCGCGGCTGAGGGCGGCCCGGTGCCAGCCACCGATCCGGCGGCGCAACAGGTGCGCTCGGTATCGGTCGAACTCGACAAGGGCACTTTGTTTACCGAAGGCGCCAAGCACGGACTATACCGCGCGCTCGGCACCGATCCGCTGTCGGTGTAATTCTTGCCTTAGTCAACGAGGGCCATCGAAATGCCGAATTACACCGCGCTAGTCACACTGCTCGCCGTCTTTCTGTATTTTTGGACCGGCCTGATGGTCGCCAAGGCGCGGCAGAAATTCGGCGTGATGGTGCCGGCCACCAGCGGGCACGCCGATTTCGAACGCGTGTTCCGCGTGCAGCAGAATACGCTGGAATGGATGCCGATCTTCCTGCCGCTGCTGTGGCTGTTTGCGCTCTATGTCAGCGATTGGGTCGCCGCCGTGCTTGGCCTGATCTGGATCGTCGGCCGCATCATCTACATCCGCGGCTATTCCGAAGCGGCCGAGAAGCGTCACAGCGGTTTCTTCATCCAGGGCATCACGTCAGCCGTGTTGTTAATCGGTGCGCTCACCGGCATCGTGTTGCGCATGACGCATGGCGGCTAGATTCACTCCGCCGCCGCGGCCGCGCTTTTGCCGAGCGCCGCGTTCACGCGCGGCATCACCTGTTCTGCCATGAGCTGCATCGAGCGCTTGGCCAGCGCCGGATCGACCCAGTCCATGCCGGCATAGACCAATTCGCCGAAATCGCCGGTCTGCTCGTGCATCGCTAGGATTTGATCGACGACTTTGTTCACGCTGCCATGGAATATGCAATTGCCCATGACGTAATCGTCGGTGATGTCCTCGTCCGGCTGATCCTTGTAGCTCTTGAACACGTAAAGCCGGTTGCCGCGCTTCATCTTGGCGCGCATTTGCCAGAAATAATGCCGGTACGGGCTTTTGGCGTCGTCGCGGCCGTAGCGTTTCGCGGTCGCGTCATCGTCGGCGACAAAGATGGTGCGCGCGATACGCCAATCGGCCACGTCGGGCGTAACGCCGACTTCGGCTTTGCCTTTGGCGTAGTTGGCCCAGTGCGATTTGAGATGGTTGGCCAGCAGAAAATTCGCCGACAGCGGATGAAAGTCGCGCTTGCCCATCAGCAAGCAGCCGGGCGAGAACGGCGCCACCACGGTGCCGACGATTTCCGGCCGCGGCGTTTGAAAGGGCTTGGCCAGAATGCCGACGCCAAGTTCGAGCGCGGCGGTGCGGGCAAAGCCGACCTTGAAGCGGTTATCGGGAAAATCGATGTCATAGGGCGCGTCGCGCTCCCAGACAGCCAGGATCACGTCGATGGCCTCGGCAAAAATCTTGTTACGGTCTTGATCCAGGATGCCGATGGCCTCCGAATCGGAAGTGAGCGCGCCGGGCGAGACGCCCATGATGAAGCGGCCTTGCGCCAGATGGTCGAACATCGCCGCGTTCACCGCGATGATGACCGGATGCATCTGCGCCAGATTGGTGGTTCCGGTGGCGAGCTTGATGGTTTTGGTGTCGTGGATCAGCGTCGCCAGGAACATCATGCTGTTGGTGACGTTCTCGCAGGCGTCGGTCAGATGTTCGCCCATGAAGGCGTCATGAAAGCCGAGCTTGTCGGCATGGATGATGGCCTCGCGGTCCTCGCGCAGCGTCTGCGACCAATCCCGCCCCATGGGATGCACCGGCATCGTGAAGTAACCCAACCGCATTACCGTCTCCGCTTCGAATAGGTGATCATGCGCAAGCTAGCGCAAGCGCTGGCGAAAATCTTGTCCCATGCCCTGTTCTTTGCGGCGATTACCGGCTTTTCGGAACGGCGAGCGCCGGTTTTGAGAGGGCGAAAATCCAGTGCGGTCGGCGCGCGGTATCCAATATTCCTGCAGCCTTCCGGCGTCTTCGACCTGTGGGCCCGTCGTTCCACCATTCCCCTATCGGCCGCTTTAGGGCTAATGTCTTGCGACCGAATAATTAAAACGCCGTGATTGGGAGCGACGCGGAATGGCAAAGCTACGCGCGATCGAATGCCGCGAATTCATCAAGGCAGTCGTGGAAAAGGCCGAGGAAATGGGTGTGCCGGTCTCGATCGCGGTGGTCGGTCCCGAAGGCCATCTGATCGCGCTCGAGCGCATGGACGAGGCCGGCTTCATCACGCCCGACACGGCCATCGCCAAGGCCTATACGGTGGCGGCATTCCGCTCGATGAGCCCGCGCTTTCCCGACGGCCTGGTAATCCAGCAGTGGTTCAAGGAGCGCAATCCGCAATTGCTGATCAGTCTCGCCGCCATGACCAATGGCAAGATCGCGGCTTCCGGCGGGGCTGCGCCGGTATTTCGCGGCAGTGAGATGGTGGGCGCCTACGGAATTTCCGGCGGCACCTCGCAACAAGATGAAGTGATGGCGCAATATGCCCGCGCCAAACTCGGCTGGGCGCTGGAGTCCGACACCGAGCCCCAGCAGAGTGTCAAGGAGCACATCAACGCGCTCTATGCCAAGGCAGGCATTACCGACCGCAAGCTTTAGACTATTCTGTTGCCGGAGCCTGTCATGGACGATCGCGCCCGCGCCACCGATTTCGCCGCCTGGAGCGGCCGTGTCGAGGATGATGCGCTGTTGCGCGGCGCCGGCCGCTATGGCGACGATTTGAAGCTGGAAGGCGCGCTCGCGGCTTATTTTGTGCGCACGCCGCACGCTTTCGCCACCATCGACCGCATCGATGTAGCCGCTGCGAAATCCGCGCCTGACGTGATCGCGGTTTTGACCGCCGCCGATTTAGAGGTCGCGCATTATCATTCAATCTCGCATGCCCATCCGGTGCCCGGCCGCGGCGGCAAAATGCCGGTGTCGCCGCATCGCCCGGCGCTTGCGGGCGAGCGGGTGGTGCATGTCGGCGAGCCGGTGGTCATGGTGGTCGCGACCAGCGCATCGGCGGCGCAGGATGCCGGCGAAAAAATCGC
>Ga0182030_10017361_pt1 | contig 13899 bp, 10 predicted proteins | sample 812S3MmetaG_FD_121299 | JGI IMG/M metagenome (GOLD analysis project Ga0182030, IMG submission 121299) | Permafrost microbial communities from Stordalen Mire, Sweden - 812S3M metaG (Illumina Assembly) | ecosystem: Environmental > Terrestrial > Soil > Wetlands > Permafrost | place: Sweden...
CCGCGTCCCGCTCCATCCCACCGGCACAGCCGGCCAGTTCATCGCCGGCGTCCGCTACCGCGCCTGGCAGCCGCCCGAGGCGCTTCATCCCACCATCGGCGTCGACGCGCCGCTCACCTTCGACCTCATCGACAGTTGGACGGGCCGTTCGCTCGGCGGATGCGTTTATTACGTCTCAAGCCCCGGCGGCCGCAACTGGACCACCATGCCGATCAACGCCAACGAAGCCGAAGGCCGCCGCCTCTCCCGCTTCCGCGCCTTCGGACACACGCCGGGACCGATGTTCGCGCCGCCGCTGCCCCCGGCCCGGGCCGACTTTCCGCTGACGCTCGATTTGAGGAGGCCGTAATGGATCTTATTTCCTCTTCAAAAAGAGACAGAACAAATCCCCCCGCTCGCTTTCGATCATGTCGCCGCGCCCCATCGCCTGGAAGGCCTTGATCAGGCCGGCGCCTCCATCGGAAAACCCGTTTCGGTTCACGTAAACCGCCGCAAAGCCGTCACTTTCAAGCTGCGCGACCATGTCGCCAAGCGGCACTTTATCCAGTTGGTGCTGCCACTCTTCCCCGGGCCGTCCTTTGTCCGTCCCGAAAGAAAATCGAAGATCATGCGAGTAAAGGTAAGGACGCAAATGCTCGTAAGCGCCGACGCCGGGAGCCGGGCTTTCCGGAAAATCCATGACCGGAAACTGAAAGACCATCGCTCCCGGGAAAAGCCTCTGCTCCATGTTCTCGGTGAAATGGTGGTCCGAAGCCACTTCTCCGGCAATTCCCTTCCAATCCTGATCGGAGACCATCGGCGGGGTTTGATCCCACCAGGCGATCAAGACCACAAGAAGCGCCAGCCCATGGACCCACGGCTTCTTCCCATCCTTACTGCCCTCCGCAGGAGCGACTAACGACAGGCGCCGGACCGCATGCATCAGCACGATGCAAAAGATAAAAATGCTGTATCGCGTGGTCGCGCGAAACATCTGGAATCCCAACGTCCCCATCACGCCGTTGATGCCGCCCACCGTCGCAAAAAGAATGATCCAAAGGATCAGGAGGGCTTCCAGCGGCAGCATGGAACGATTGGCCGCGCGTTGCCACGAAACGATCACCAGCCACGCCAGGGCGCCAAGCCCCAGGAGACCGAGATAGGCGGACGGGGGCAATTCACCCGGCGACAACAAGACTTCCGTGAGGTGATGCGAACCCCACGCGGCAAAAGGCGGAAAGGCATGATTAGGCGGAGGAACCACCAGATCGACCAGCTTCAGACCGTAAACCTCCAGCCATCGATAATCGCGGACGACCGCTCCGCTGTTTCCGCCATGAACGAGATGGTAGAAAATCGTGTTCAGATTCATCAGCAGGAATGCGGCCGCTGAGGCGCCGATAATCGCCGCCGCAGGCAGCGCCTGCCGCCAGCCCCGCCGCCATCCCTGCAAAAGCCCGCCGAAGAAGACGAACTGAAGAAACATGCAGGTGTAGTAGACGTTTTGAACGCCCGTGACAAAAGCCACGATGAGCGCGAACCCAAACCGGCGTTCGCCCAGCTTGATCCCCTCTCCCCGCATCAGCCATTCGCACACGACAAGGCAAAGCGGCACATGCCAGTCGTACGCGACCGTAATGTGGTAAAGTCCATGGGCAAAAGCATACCGGGAAAGCGCAAAGACGAGCGCTCCGGCGAAGGACCAAACCCAGGAACAGCTCAACAACCGGCACGCGGCATAAAAGGAAAGGGCCGCAAGCACCTGGCCAAGCAGGACGGCAACGTTCGCCGCCGCAAAAAGGCCGATGGCCCGCGCCAGCAATCCCATCAGACAAAGGAGCGGCTTTTCCGTCAGGGGAAAATCGTCCCAATTGGCGATGTGAGGCGCCCCCAATTCCGGGATATTCGTAAATTGAAAAAGGGAAAGATGACCGTCCCTCGCTGTCCGAACCGCCGCCAGCAATCCAATCACATCCCCCTCTTTCGGAGTGGAAAAATAGGTCAGCGGCGTCTGCCAGCTTTCCGCCGTCCACCGATGATAAAGCGTGCACCAAAGGAGAACGGTGATAACCGCCAGCAACGCGGCACGGATCAGATCGACGCGAATGCCTGACCCTTCCCGGTCCGTAAAAAATTTGCTCATTGGAGTCATTCCAACCCGCCTCAAAATCCCCCATGCCCGCGCCGAGCTTCCGTGAACGGCAGTGAAGCGAAGAGCCTACCCACGGTGGCGCGCAATAAGCAAGATTCCGCAGCCTCAGGATGATTGCCTTTTTCAGCAAGCTCCGCAATCCGGCGTGGCACATCCCTTGCTGCTTGGTATGGTTTATCTTCTATGAATCGCTTTCAAAACAGCGCTGGCGATCTATGAGCCAACTTCACTCCGATGAAATGTACCGCAGTATTTTCGAGAATGCCATCGAGGGCATTTTCCAGACGACGCCCGCCGGCCAATATCTCAATGTCAACCCGGCGCTGGCGAAAATGTACGGGTATGACTCGACGCGGGATTTGGTCGCGGGGCTTACGGCCATCGACAACCAACTCTACGTCGATCCCAATCGCCGGGCGGAATTTGTCAGGTTGATGCAGGAGCACGGCGCGGTCCGCGGTTTTGAATCGGAAATTTATCGCAAAGACGGATCTACCCTGTGGATCTCCGAAAATGCGCGCTTGGTCCGCGATGCGTCCGGCACGCTCGTTTATTTCGAGGGCATGGTCGAGGACATCACGGAACGCAAACGGCTCGAAACCGAATTGCACGCGTCCGGGGAAAACCTTGCGGCTCTCATCAACAATATCGACGATTCCATCTGGTCGATCGACGCCGGTTACCGGTTGGTGACGTTCAACGCGACCTTCAGCAGGAGTTTCGAGGAGATGTTCGGCACCAAGGTCAAGGTGGGCGACGTCGTGCTCGACCTTCTGCCGCCCGATTGGCGGCCCGAGGACATCGCCCTTTACGACCGCGCGCTCGCCGGGGAAAAATTCATCGTCGAACGGCGCTACCAATTCCCGGAGGAAGAACGTTATTACGAAATTTCGTACAACCCGATCCGGACGAACGACGCCGTCGGCGGCGTCGCCGTCTTCAGCAAGGACATCACGGACCGCCAGCGCGCCACCATCGCCCTCCAGGCGGCCATGGTCGCCGCGGAATCGGCCAACCGCATGAAAAGCGAATTTCTCGCCAACATGAGCCACGAGATTCGCACGCCCATGAACGGCGTCATCGGCATGACCGACCTCTTGCTCATGACCGACCTCACGCATGAGCAACGCGAATTCGCCCGGACGGTCCGCATCAGCGGCGAGTCCCTCCTGGTCGTCATCAACGACATTCTCGATTTTTCGAAGATCGAGGCCGGTAAGCTCGAGCTCGACATCACCGACTTCGACCTCCGCGAGGTCATCGACAACACCGTGGATTTGCTCGCGGCGCAGGCGCACAGCAAGGGCCTTGAACTGGCCGCCTTCCTTCGCCCCGAAGTCCCGCTCGACCTGCGGGGCGATCCGGGCCGGCTGCGCCAGATCGTCAGCAATCTCGTGGGCAACGCCGTCAAGTTCACCTCTCACGGCGAAGTCGTCGTCACCGTCGCCCGGATCGGCGAAACCGCGACCCATGCCGTCCTCGGCTTCGAGGTCCGCGACACCGGCATCGGCATCGAGCCCAAGGCGCAGGCCCGGCTCTTCCAGGCCTTCAGCCAGGCCGACGGGTCCACCACCCGGAAATACGGCGGGACGGGCCTCGGCCTGGCCATTTCCCAAAAACTCGCGGCGCTGATGAACGGGGAGATCAAGGTCGCCAGCGAGCCGGGAAAAGGTTCCTCGTTTTCCTTCACCGCCGAATTCGAAAAGCAGCCCATCACCCTCCAATCGGTCGCGCGCCACGACCTGTCCGGCCTGCGCGTCCTGATCGTCGACGACAATGCCACCAACCGGGAAATTCTCGATCATCACACCCGCATGTGGAAGATGAGGAGCGGCCTGGCGACCGGCGCCCGGCAGGCGCTGGAGATGTTGCGCGGCGCCAGCGGCGACGACCCCTACGACCTGGCCATCCTCGACATGCAAATGCCGGAGATGGACGGCCTGATGCTGGCCCGCGCGATCAAGGACGACCCGGCCATCGCCCCGACGCGGCTGGTCATGCTGACCTCGCTCGGCAATCAACTCGACGCCGAGGACATGAAGCAGGCGGGGATCGAAGCGTGCGTGCTCAAGCCCGTGAAGCAAGCGCGGCTGTTCAACCGCGTGGCCGAAGTCATGGCCGGCCATCTGCCGCTCGGCCGGAAAAAAACGCAGACGGCCACCCTCACAATGAAAACTCCGGTGACGCCTCCGCCCGCCCCGGGCCGCAAACCCGTTCGCATCCTCCTGGCCGAAGACAACGTCATCAACCAGAAAGTCGCCCTCGGGTTGCTCAACAATATCGGCTATGGCGCCGACGTCGTCACCAACGGCCTCGAAGTGCTCGCGGCGCTCGAAGTGAGGCCCTACGACCTCATTTTGATGGACTGCCAGATGCCCGAACTCGACGGCTACGAGACGACCCATCGCATTCGCGCCAATCCCGATTCCGGATCGATGCGCATTATCGCCATGACCGCCAACGCCATGCGCGGCGAAAGCGAAAAGTGCCTCGACGCCGGGATGGATGATTACTTGAGCAAACCGGTGCGGCTCGAGACCCTCCGCGACATGCTCGCCCGCTGGATGCCGGAGAAGGGGTAGGGACGCGAGTCCCTTCGCGTCCCAAAATAAAATGGGACGGCAAGGGACTGCCGTCCCTACCTCACCTCCAGCCACACCGTCTTCGCGCCGTGGCCGGGAGGAAAATCGGCGAGCGGCGCGGTGGAGTGGAAGCGCCCGCCGCGGCCCGCCAGCTTCAATGCCGCGCGCGCGGCCCATTCCAGGTCGGCGACACGCATCGCGGAGTGATTGACCGAAAGCAGGATCTTCGCCCCCGGCGCGGCCACCTCCAGCGCCAGCGCGACCAGGCGCTCGAAATCGCGCTGGACCTGGAACGCCGCGCCCGCCTGGTTGCGCGAGAAAGTGGGCGGATCGAGGATGATCGCGTCGAACTTCTCCCCGCGCCGCGCCAGCCGCGGCAGGACGGCCAGGACATCGTCCGCGATAAAGCGATGGCCCGCCTTCGGGTCCAGTCCGTTGCGCTGAAAATTTCCCTCGCCCCGCGTGAGGGACCGGCGCGATAAATCCACGCTGACCGTTTCCACCCCGCCCAGCGCGGCGACGACCGAAAAGGAGCAGGTGTAGGCGAAGGTGTTGAGCAGGCGCTTCGGCTTCAATGCGCGCAGGCGGGCGCGGTTGGCCCGCTGGTCGATGAACAAACCGGCCGAATAGCCGCCCGCGAAATCGAGTCCGTAACGCACGCCCTCTTCGCCGACTTCCGTTTCCAGCGAACCGCCCGCGTCGCCGCGCAGCAGGACGGGCGCGCCCCGTTCGGAGGCGTGATGGGGCAGGTATTTCCCAAAAACGCGTTGGGGGCGATAGGAGTAAATGGCGCAACGTGAATCGAGCGCGGCCAGCGCCGCGTCGCGCCCCGGTTCGGTCTGATGCGAAAGCAGGACATCGTGCCCAAAACGCTCCAGCCACATTTCCGGCCCCGAGGCGAGCCGATGCGCGTCGGTCCCCTCCGCCGCCAGGGCGGACCAGACGGCGGGCGAAATCCACTCGATGGAAAGAGGTTTTCCCACGGCCGGTCGCGCGGGACGCTTGCCGCGCTGAAAGGGGATCGCTTCGGGAGGGGTTTTCGGGCGGAATTTCATGTGCGATGCAAAAGCGTACCAAAGCATTCCCTCGTTCCCAAGTTGTACTTGGGAACGAGGGGGACGCGAATCCCTTCGCGTTCCCAAAAAGATAGGGCAGGCCGGCAGATGCGTCTGGCGGCGCCCCTTCATGTTAAAACGAGGCAACATTTGCTCAAAAAACCCCTTGGCATAAGACGTGCTAAAGCTCTGTCCGTGCATTTGGCGAACCTCAGGGCAACCAACGAACGCAGGAGGCGATGGACAGGATTGGCCGTGGCGTTGACCGTGACTTTCACGGTCTGCGACGCCCAGCAAACCGGTTTATCGCCTTCTGACGGGTTTTCGTTACCGATCAAGAATCTGGCCTCATGGCGAATGGTGCGGCCTGAGCAAAAAGCACCACTCATCCTCACGCCTTTGCGGATTTCCAATCAGGCCTTTGCCAGCCGCAAACAGGCGCCCGGCCCTCCCCGCTCTTTCGACGAATCGAAATGTTTCCGGTATGCGTTGATCGCGCCGGGCTGCTGGTTGAACACCCTTTGTCCGCAACCGAATTCAGGTGAAAGCACTCGAGGCCCCCCGCGTATGGACCCACCCATTTTCTGTTAGTCGAATAGGAGCTTTGCCCTCTAGCAAAGCAAAACTTGTCAGTACTTTATCAAAACCAATTTTATCAAACTTACTTCATTTATGATCAAACGTCTTTCTACCATTACCCGGTGGTCGGTGTGTGGTCTTGTTCTGGCCTTCGGGGCCATTCAGGCCGACGCCCAAGCCACCAACGCCCCAGCAGCAGCAGCCCCTGCCGCCGCGGCTGCCGCACCCGCGGCAGCAGCTCCGGCGGCGCCTGCGGCTCCCAAACCCACCACGGATCAGCGTCTGGCCGATCTGGAAGCCTATGTCAATAACGGCGCGCCTGGCGGCGATCAATCGCCCGCCCTGCCGTCGAATCTGACCGGCCCCGGTCCCGGTCACAACGCCTGGATGCTCACCTCCACCGCGTTGGTGTTGATGATGACGCTGCCCGGTCTGGCCCTGTTCTACGGCGGTTTGGTTCGCCGCAAGAACATCCTCTCCGTCTGCGCCCAGTGTTTTGCGATCACCGGGTTGGTGACCATCCTCTGGTGGCTCTGCGGATTCGGCCTGGTCTTCGGCATCAACCATGCCTATTGCGATGCCAAAACCGGCGCGGCGGGCACGTCGCCACTGGGCGATCTTCAGTATGTCGCCTTCGGAGCATCGCCCTTCAACAAGACCTACACCAATGATCCCCAGCCCCAGGTGGTTAATTCGACCCCCAACGGCGGCTATGGCTACTGGATGTCGCAGAATGTCTATGCGTGCTTCCAGTTGACCTTCGCGATCATCACGCCGGCCCTGATCATCGGAGGTATCGCCGAACGCATGAAGTTCTCGGCCCTGGTGATCTTCATCGGGTGCTGGATGTTCATCGTCTACTTCCCGCTGGCCCACAACGTGTGGGGTATTGACGGCTACTTTAACGGCGTCTGGAATGCGAACGCGCCAGTTAAAGCCATGGACTTCGCCGGTGGCACCGTGGTGCATATGTCGTCGGGTTGGTCCGGCTTGACTCTCGCCCTGATCCTCGGCAAGCGCCTGGGATGGGGCAAGACGAACTTCTCGCCTCACAGCACGGTGCTGACCTTCATCGGCGCCAGCCTGCTCTGGGTCGGCTGGTACGGGTTCAACGCCGGCAGCGCATGCGCCGCCGACGTGATCGCCGCGAACGCCTTCACCACCACGACGCTCGCCACCGCGACCGCCTCCTTCATCTGGCCCACCATGGAATACTTCCTCAAGGGCAAGGCGACGGTCGTCGGATTCTGCTCCGGCGCGGTCGCCGGTCTGGTCGTTATCACGCCGGCTTGCGGCTACGTCACCCCCACGGGCGGCATGATCATCGGTGTGATCGCCGGAACGATTCCGTTCCTGGCCACGAGCTATCTCAAGCCGCTCCTCGGTTACGATGACGCGCTTGACGTATTCGGTGTCCACGCCATTGGCGGAACCTGCGGCGCTTTGGCCACGGGCTTCCTCGCCTCGGACACCATCAACGGCAACCTTGACACCTTTCCTGCCATGAAGGACCTCTGCGACTGGAGCAAGGGCCATCTGCTCTACATCGAGCAGCTCAAGGTCATCACCTTCACCATCATCCTCTCGGTTGTCGGCACGGCGATCATCGGCTATGCGCTGAAGTTCACGCTCGGCCTGCGTCCGACACCGGAACAGGAAGAAGCCGGTCTCGATCTCTCCGATCACGGCGAAGAGGGATATATCCTCTAGTCAGTATCGGTTAAGGCACTATACTAACTGGCGGCGCGTCGCACCTAAAACCGGCGCGCTGCTGAACCAAGAAACATTTGGAATCCTATGAAAAAAATTGAAGCCATCATCCAGCCGTTTAAATTCGATGATGTTAAAGACGCTTTGACCCAGGCTGGGGTTGAAGGCATGACCATCACCGAAGTAAAGGGGTTTGGCCGCCAAAAGGGTCACAAGGAAATCTACCGCGGCAGCGAATACACGGTGGACGTTCTTCCCAAAGTGAAAATCGAAGTCGTCTCGGGCGATGACAAAGTCGAATCGATCGTCAAAATCATCATGGAAACCGCGAAAACGGGCAAGATCGGCGACGGCAAAGTCTTCGTCCTGCCGGTGACCGAGGCTTACCGGATTCGGACGGAGGAAAGCAACGAACAGGCCCTCTAGCCTCTTCCCTCCATTCTGTCGGCGCAAAGGGCGGGCTTTCGGGCCCGCCCTTTGTTTTTTGTGGTCCTGCGACAGCGCCGCATATCTCTCTTGACCGCAAGTGCTTCCAAGTGTATTTAAACCCTGTGTGGCAAGGCAGTTCCCTCAGCTCCTGGATGCGTCTGGTCGCCGTCATCTTCATGACGACAGGCCGGCTTCTCCATGCGGACGACCAACCCGCTTCCTCCGATGGATATAAAACCGTCCCGGTCACCGTAGGCGGCAAGACCGTCCCTGTTCGAGTCAGGGAGGCAGGCGACCCCTTTAAAAATGTTTCCTCCTCCAACTCGACGGGCAAATATGACCCGGAACGAATTTTTAGCACCACGAGTTCGATGGCCGATAAAACGTTCTCGCTCCCTTCGGATTCCATCTCGAAAAGCAATTCCGATTTTACAAATCGAGATCGGGGCACCTTTATCACGAAAGCCTACGTTCCCGACGCCTCGGCCCCCACCGTGCCGAATCTCAACACCAAAGCCAGCTTCCCCACGACCGGCGCCTACAGCCGGAACGCCACCGGATTCGACAAGAGTTATCTCACATCGACCGCCGATGCCGGGCAGAACCGGACGGCGGTGCTGGCATCTTCCACCGTCTCCGCGGACCAAAATCGCACCGCGGTCCTGGGCGGGCCGGAAAAACCGGAAGTGTTTGCCTCCGATTCCATGGCCAACAAGCAGTACCTCGGCCCCGGCGCCCAGCACGTGCCGGATGACATCATCATCAAGGAAAATGTCGTCATCTCGCGGATGAGCGGCGTGCCGAACCGGCCCTTGAGCATCGATGAAGTCCGCAACCTCATCAACCACGACACCAAGCCCAATACCGACGTCAAGCCGGAGGAACCCAGCAAGCCGCTGAACGACCCCAATTACAAGCCGGAGCCTTTGCGTATCATGCCGGCGCCGGCCGGCGATGATGACAAGAATGATCCCGTGCCCCCTCCCGGCACCATGGCGGCGCCGCAAGCTCCGGAAAATTCAGAACCGCTGCCCCAACCTTAGCACCTTACGGCTGCACCGTGAGTTGCGCCTGGGCGTGTATCTCCGGGTAATTCGCGAGGACGGTCTGCACCGTGTAAGTTCCCGGCGCCAGGGGCCGGCTCAAATCATTGAAATCGACGGTCTCCGTGTAGACCAACTTGTCGTCATTATTGACCATGGACGCGCCGACTTTCTGCTCGAATTCGCAATTGTCCGAATAGACGTAAAGCGCCGTGCCCGCCGCGTCCAGAATCCGGAAATCCCAGCGCTGGGCCGTGGGAAAGGAAAGGGTGTAGGTCTTCTTGGCGTGGTTATGCACCGAAAAGGTGATCTTGATGCTCGGATTCGGCGCGATCGCCTTCAGCGCCTTGAGCGACATCGGACTCGGCGAGACCTCCACCTTGGTATCGAACGATTGGGGGTCCACGGCATTCGCGCGCTGAATCCGTTTCGGATCGCCGTTGAAGATGCTGAAATGATTGCCGCTGTCCTGCCAGAAACCGGGCGGCTGGTTGTTTTTGCTGGGATTGATATCAATGGCCGGCGCCGCGTCAAAAGCCGCCATGCCGAGCAAAGCAGCCAGGGTAAAGAGAATCCGTCGCATAACCGCTCATGCTAGGGCGTGCGTCAAGCCAGAGCAAGCCTGGAGGGTCGGACTCCGTCCCGACCCTGACTTCATTCTGATCCCTCGTTCCCAAGTTTCACTTGGGAACGAGGGAACCAAGATACGCCGCTGCGGCGGGGTCATTTATTTTCATTCAATTCAAGCCGCCGGCTCAAGTACCGCTCCGCCCGCATGATCGCCCGGAATTTGGTCAGGTCCTCCTCCATCGAGCCGCTTAAAATCGTGTATTTGTAGAGCCGCCACAGCTTCGATTCCTCCCGCCCGGTGCGCAGCCGCTGCTGGAGCTGCTCCTCGGTTTCCGTGCCGCGCTTGCGCAGGCGCTTCTCCAATTCCTCCAGCGTGGGCGGCATGATGAAAACATCCACCAACGAGTCGCGCACCATCGCCTCATCGGTCTTGCGGATCGTCGCGGCGCCCTGCACGTCGATGTCGAGCACCACGTCCGTCCCCTGCTCGAGCGCGTTCTTCACCGTGGCCTTCAGCGTCCCGTAATAGTTGTCGTGAACCAGCGCGTATTCGAGCATCTCGCCCCGCTCGATCCGCTGGAGAAAATCATCCCGACGGAGAAAGTGATAATCGACGCCGTCCACCTCGCCCGGACGCGGCGGGCGCGTCGTGCACGAGACGGAATAGATGAAGTCGGGCGTGGCCCGCAGGTTTTCGCAGAGCGTGCTCTTGCCGGTGCCCGAGGGGGCCGAAATGACGAAGAGAATGCCCTGGCGCCGGAAGACGGGTCGGTTCATTCGATATTCTGCACTTGCTCCCGCAATTTTTCCAACTCCGTTTTCATCCCCACGATAATTTGGCTGATCGCCAGGAAATTCGCCTTGTTGCCGATCGTGTTGGTTTCCCGGAACATTTCCTGGAGCAGGAAGTCGAGCGTGCGGCCCACCGGCTCGTCCTTGCCCAGTTGCCCGAAGAACTGGTCGAGGTGACTGCGCAGTCGGGTCAGCTCCTCCGAGATGTCGCTCCGGTCGGCGAAGAAAACGATCTCCTTGAGCAGCCGCTCGTCCGACGCCTCGATCTCCAGGCCCGCCTTCGCCGCGCGCTCCAGCAGCGTACCGCGATGGTGTTCCATCACTTTCGGGGCCAGGACGCCGATGGTCTTCACGTTTTTTTGAATCGCCAGCGTCCGCTTCCGCAAATCCGCCGCGAGCGCCTCGCCTTCGCGCTTGCGCATCCTGACGAACTCGTCCAGCGCCGTCTTGAGCGCCTTGCGCAACGCCGGCCACGCCGTCTCCGTCTCGATCTCGACGCTCTCGGAATCGAGCACGCCCGGCCCGCGCAGCACCTGGTCGAGCGTGATCTCGCCGCCGAGCTTCAGCGCCTTGCGCAACGCGTCCAGTTGGTCCCGGTAGTCCTTCGCCGCCGCGACATTGATCGCCCCGCCCTTGCCGCCGCCCTTCGCGTGAAGCCCGACCGCCACGGTCAGCCGCCCGCGCGAAATGTGGGCGTTGATCTCGTCCCGCACCCGCGGCTCCAGTTCCAGCAGCGCCCTCGGCAGCGACAGCGAAATCTCCGCCTGCTTCCGGTTCACCGCACTCAGTTCCACGGCGATCTGCCGTCCCTCAAACGTCGCCGTACCCCGGCCGTATCCAGTCATGCTTCGCATCCCGCTCTTTTACTCCGTCATCCCGCGCTTGTCGAACACACGTGTTGCGGGGAATTTGAGATGGAAAGAGATGCAACCACAGGAGAAGAAGCAGGTCACCTTTTGGGATTGGGCCGTCGCGCGGCGAACGGTCTGCAACCGGGTCTTACCCCTTTCGCAGAGGTCTCTTTCAGGATGGGACGAAAAATCAGCAACGGTCACAGACCGCCGCTTCACTTAAGCTGAGGGAAACGCGATGTCGAAGAAGCGGAGATCGCTCTGCCCGGTGGCGGCGCGGTTCAGCATCACGGCCAATTCGCGGGCGTGGTAATCGCCCCACATGGAGGCTTCGCCGCACGGCACCTGCCGCCCCGGCGGGATGTAGTCCCAGCCGTTCGGGCGGTGGTAGACCGAGTGCAGGATGAGGCCTTCGTGCGCGGGATCGGTGGAGAGATACGGCTCCTGGAAGAGGGTCCGCGCGACCGTCAATCCGGCCTGGTAATAGCGCGCGCCCTGCTCGGGGCGGCCGGTGCGCTTGAGATAGCCGCCGAGGCGAAGCAGGCCCTGCGCGGCGATCGCGGCGGCGCTGCTGTCGACCGGTTCGTGCTCGTTGTAGGGGTCCGCCGGGCGGTCGAGATAATCGCCCAGGTAGGCGAGACCGGGCGCGCCGGTGTCCCAATAGGGAATGCCGTCGATGGGCGTGTATTGCAGATAGAAATCGGCTGCGGCTTCGGCCACGCGGAGGAAACGGGCCAGCACCTCCTGCTTCCCGCCGAAGGGGGCGAGGTCCGAATCGGGCAGGGTTTCGAGGAACTCGATTTCCTCCGGATAGCCGCAGAGAATCCAGGCCAGGCCGCGCGTCCAGGTCGAGAAGGGCGAGTAGCCCTGCTGGCTGTTCGGGCAGCGATAGGCGCCGTCGTTCACGTTGAAGATCGATTCGTGCGCGGTGCGTCCGCGCAGATCGTAGGCGTCGCGGCCTTCCCCATAATAGACGGCGTAACGGGCCGTGGTTTCCGCGTGCTGGAGCAACCGCGCGAGAAGCGAAATCGGACGGTCCATTTCGCCCATGAGCTTGTGGCCGAGTTGATGGCTGACGGCGAGTGCGCGCAGGGAGCGGATCGTGTCGGCGAAGAGGGAGTGGGGGCCGTTGAAGGAATAGACATAGCCCAGCTCGGGCGTCAGTTGGGTCCAGCGCGCGGCCTGCACCGCGCCGGTCGCCTTGAGCGCCAGTTCGTAGAAGTTTTTTTCCCACGGGTTGTAGGGGATCAGCCCCGAGGCCATGAGCCGGAGCAGATTGCCGTAGGTGCTGACGTTGTTGAAGCCGTGGTCATGGACGCCGATGTTCGTGATGTGCGACGCCATGAAGTCGACCGTGTTGTGCCGTCCGATGTCGAGAAACGCCTCGTCGTGGGTGACCTCGTACTGGTAGATCGCCGCGCCGAACTGAAAGCCCTGGGTCCATTCCGTCCAGCCGCGCGAGGTGTATTCGCCCCTGATGGTGAAGACCGGCGTGCCCTTGGCGGGGTTCCAGCGATTTTGCAGGCGGTGAATCTTTTCGCCGGAGAGGGTGAAGAGCCGCTGAACCGCGGGAAACAGCAGGGTGGGGGTAACTTCGTAGTCGATGTGGATCATGGGAAGTAAGGGTGATGCGGTCACATCTTGTGACCGCAAGTTGGTAAGCTGTTACAACCGTCGCAAATGGAACCCGCCGTCGATGTTGATGACGTCGCCGGTCGAGAACGGGAAGTTGCCTTCGAGGATGGCCTTGACCGCGAGGCCGACATCCCGCGGCTCGCCCCACCGCTTTTGCGGCACGAGGCCTTCGGCCAGGAGCTTGTCGTACTTCTCCTTCACTCCGGCGGTCATGTCGGTGGCCATGATGCCGGGCCGCAGTTCGAGCACCTGCGCGCCCGCGTCGGCGAGCCGCACGGCCCATAGTTGCGCCGCCATGCCGAGGCCAGCCTTGGAGATGCAGTACTCGCCGCGATTGGTCGAGGCGGTGTTGGCTGAAAGCGACGTGACGAAGAGGAGTTTGTACCCGCCGGGCAGGCGGCACTTGCCCGGATTCGCCAGCCAGTAACGGGCCGCGAGTTGGGAAAGAAAGTAAGGGCCCTTCAAGTTGACGGCGATGACCTCGTCGAAAATTTCCTCGGTCGCCTCGGTGATGTCGGCGCG
>Ga0182030_10017363_pt1 | contig 13898 bp, 14 predicted proteins | sample 812S3MmetaG_FD_121299 | JGI IMG/M metagenome (GOLD analysis project Ga0182030, IMG submission 121299) | Permafrost microbial communities from Stordalen Mire, Sweden - 812S3M metaG (Illumina Assembly) | ecosystem: Environmental > Terrestrial > Soil > Wetlands > Permafrost | place: Sweden...
GCCTGGCCGGGCGGTTGAAAATACAACCAATATAGATCGGCCATCCCGTTCGCCTTGGCAAATTCGGGCGGCGGTAAAGGCATGCGGGGTCCATGCATCACTGAAAGGGAAGCAACTGCGCGAAACCGGTCGGGACGCAAGGTCGCAGCCAGCCAGGCAATCGGGGATCCCCAATCGTGACCGACAATGACAGCCTGCTTTTCCTCCAGCGCATCCAGCATCATCACCAGATCGCCCACCACATGCAGATTGGTATAGGCCTGAGGATCCGCTGGACCTTTGGTGTCGCCATATCCTCGCAGGTCAGGCGCGATGACTCGATATCCGGCTTCAGCCAATGCCGGGATCTGGTGCCGCCAAGACCAGGAAAGCTCAGGAAAGCCATGACACAGCATGACCGCCGGGCCGCTGCCCGCGGTCAAATAGTGATGACAAAGTCCGTTCGCCTCGACATAACGGCTCTCGATCTTAGAGCTCATCGCGATTTCCTCCCCTGCCGTGGATTTCCCGGATATCGGCCTTAGGCCATTGGTCTTACCTTAAGGATCGCGTATGCCAACCGGAAGAGGGCAAAATCAACTGAGACGCCGATAAACATGCATGAACCCGACATAACCTATCTGGGCGAAAGCAGCGCCGCAGTGATCGCATGCATTCCCGAAGGCGCGACGCGTATTCTCGACATCGGCTGCGGCATGGGAGGCAATGCGCGCCTCCTCGCGACACGCGGTCTGCTGGTAGACGGCATTACCCTGTCCCAGCGCGAGGCCAACGAGGCGAAGCGGCATTGCGACAATGTCTATATTCAGGACCTTGAGATGGGTCTGCCCCCACTGCCCGACGGGCGCCTCTACGATACGGTCATCTGCAGCCACGTGCTGGAGCATCTGGTCAGTCCTGAAAAACTTCTGACCGGTATCCGTGATCGGCTGGACACATCGGGCCGATTGATCGTGGCCCTGCCGAACCTATTACACTGGAAAAGCAGGCTCAGGCTGCTGTTCGGCAGGTTCGACTATGCGGAGAGCGGACTGATGGATCGCACACATGTGCGCTGGTACAGCTTCGCTTCTGCCCAGCGCATGCTGGAACAACAGCACTTCACCGTTACCGCGGCGTTCGTCCAAGGCGGATTGCCGCTCGGCCCGCTCCGGCGCGTTTTATCCAGATGCCTGACCGAACCTTTGGACCGCGCAGCCTGCCGATTGGCGCCGGGTCTGCTTGGACATGAAATGATCTATGTGGCGCGTGCCGGCTAACGCCCTCAGGCCTGAAGAGACTTGATAATATCTTCGCACATCTTTTTAGCGTCGCCGAACAGCATCATCGTGTTGTTGTAATAAAACAGCTCGTTCTCGATGCCGGCATATCCCGAAGCCATCGAGCGTTTTATGAACAGAACCGTGCGCGCCCGCTCCACATCCAAGATTGGCATGCCATAGATCGGCGACGTCGGGTCGGTCTTGGCGGCGGGATTGGTGATATCGTTGGCCCCGATGACGAAGGCCACGTCGGTCTGGGCGAAATCCCTGTTGATGTCGTCGAGTTCGACAACTTCCTCATAGGGAACATTGGCCTCGGCCAGCAGCACATTCATATGGCCCGGCATGCGACCGGCGACCGGATGAATGGCATAGCGGACCTGGACGCCCTCTTTCCCAAGCGTGTCGCCCATCTCTTTAAGCGCATGCTGCGCCTGCGCCACGGCCATGCCGTAGCCGGGGACGATAATCACCGACGAGGCATTCTTGAGGATGAAGGCAGCGTCTTCGGCGGAGCCCGACTTGACCTGCTTATCGCCATGCGAACCGCCGACCGCGGCGACGCTCTCGCCCCCGAAGCCGCCCAGGATGACGCTGATGAATGACCGGTTCATCCCCTTGCACATAATATAGCTCAGGATGGCCCCGGACGAACCCACTAGCGAACCGGTGATGATCAGGAGATTGTTCTCAAGGGTAAAGCCGATGCCGCAGGCGGCCCAGCCGGAATAGGAGTTCAGCATCGAAACCACCACCGGCATATCCGCGCCGCCGATCGGGACGATGACAAGCACACCGATGAGCAACGACAGCAGCACGATCATCACATAGGCAAGCGAGGCGTTGGTGACCACCAACGTAACAACCATCGCCAACAGAATGATGCCGAGCAGCGCATTCAGCGGATGCTGCCCCTTGAACACCACGGGCGCACCCGAAACCAACCCCTGGAGCTTGGCGAAGGCGATGATCGACCCGGTAAAGGTTATGGCGCCGATCGCCGTGCCCAGACTCATTTCAACCAGGCTGCCTGCGACGATCGCGCCGGGAACGCCGATGCCATAGGCTGCAGGGTTGGTAAAGGCTGCGGCGGCGACGAAGACTGCCGCCAGTCCTACCAGACTGTGAAATGCAGCAACGAGTTGCGGAAGCGCCGTCATCTGAATTTTGATCGCCACGACCGCACCGATAATGCCGCCGAGCGCGATGGCCGCGAGGATCGGGCCGAAGGAAACGACACCGGGAAGAGCCAGGGTCGTTGCCACCGCAATCGCCATTCCGGCTACGCCGAAACGCAAGCCCGAGCGGGCGGTTACCGGGCTGGAAAGCCCGCGCAGCGCCATAATGAAACAGATCGCCGCGACGAGATAGGCGAGCGCTGACCAGGTTTCCACCTAAACGACCCCTATTTCTTTTTGCGGAACATCGCCAGCATACGCTGGGAGACGATGAAGCCGCCGAATATGTTGATCGAAGCAAGCACCACGGCCGCCAAACCGAAAATCTTCGACATGCCGAAAGCCGCCGGCCCTGCTGCGATCAAGGCACCGACGACGATGACCGAAGAAATTGCGTTGGTGACCGACATGAGAGGCGAATGAAGGGCCGGCGTAACATGCCAAACCACGTAATAGCCGACGAAGATCGCCAGCACGAACACGGTGATCCCCATCACCAGAAACGTCTGTTCGGCACCGGAATGCTGAACCGCTATCTGCGCAGCCTGCCCGTATAGCTGGTCCACCTTGTGGCTCAGGGCATCGACGGATTGCTTGAGTTGCTCAACGGCGGACGGAAGGGTTTGATCCATGGGACTTATCCTCCCTGTTCAGGACGTTAGCGTCGGCGTGACGCCGGCCGCTGCTTCGAGCGGGGTCGGGTCTGCCGAGGTGAATTGCGGATGGATAATCCGTCCGTCGCGGGTCAGCGCCGTGCCGGTCACGATCTGGTCGGCCCAATCGATTTTGAGCGTGCTCGTCTCCTTGGCGACCAGCGGCGTCAGAAAGGCCAGCAGGTTGCGGGCATAAAGCGCGGAGGCATCGACCGCGATTCGGCTTGGCACGTTCCAATGGCCGACGATCTTGACCCCGTGATGTTCGACCACCTCGCCGGGACGTGAAAGCGGGCAATTCCCGCCCTGCTCGACCGCCAGATCGACGATCACCGAACCCTGCTTCATCGTCTCGACCATCTCGGCCGTGACCAGAACCGGAGCTTTGCGCCCCGGGATCAATGCCGTGCAGATAACGACATCCTGCTTGCGGATCGTCTCGGCGATCAGCAATGCCTGGGCGCGCTTGTATTCGTCGCTCATTTCCTTGGCATAGCCGCCGGCGGTTTCGGCCTGCTTGGTCTCTTCGCTGTCGACCATGACGAAGGTCGCGCCTAACGATTGAACCTGTTCCTTTGCGGCCGGGCGAACGTCGGTCGCCGACACGACGCCACCCAGCCGGCGCGCGGTGGCGATTGCCTGCAAACCGGCAACGCCTGTACCCATCACGAAAACACGCGCAGGCGGAATGGTGCCGGCCGCGGTCATCATCATCGGAAAGGCCCGACCGAACTCATAAGCTGCATCGAGCACAGCGCGATAACCGGCCAGATTGGCCTGGCTCGACAGCACATCCATCGCCTGGGCGCGGGTGATTCGCGGCACCAACTCCATCGCAAAGGCGTCGATCTTGCGGCGTGCATATTCGCGGATTGAATCGGGGTTTTGGTAGGGCGCCAACATGCCTATCAACATCGCCCCCGGCTTAATCATCGCATATTCGTCAAGGCCTTCAGCCGCCGACAGTGGTCGTTGAACCTTCAGAACGATGTCGGCATTGCCCAAAGTCTGAGTTTCCTCGGCAGCGACCACTGCACCGGCCGCACGATAGGCGTCGTCAGTAATCGCCGATGCCAAGCCTGCGCCCGACTCGACTACCACATCGAAACCCAAGGGGATCAACTTCTTGACGGTATCAGGCGTCACAGCGACACGTCGCTCGTTCGCGCGCCGCTCCTTCGGAATGGCCAGCTTCATGGTTGTCGGAAGGTCCTTAGGGTGACTCGACAGGCTAGAAAATTGGTTCCGCACCTTGCCGCAAGGTTGCCAGCTTTGCAAAGGGGAAGATCGTCGCTCCCCAGGTTGGCGAGGTCGCCCGGAAAGATCATCATACCGAAAAACGAAAATTGCCGGAACGGACCGGAAAATATGCCTCGAACTTTTATAATCGCTCTGCTGTCGCTCGTTGCAACCCTAACGACGCCGGCATTCGCCGACACGCCAGACGACGCGAAGATAGCCTCGATCGGACACACACTGGACAGTCTTCACAAAGCCGCGTCAAAAGCGGACGGCGATACCTATTTCGCTCTCTTTGCACCTGACGCGGTTTTTATCTGAACCGATGCGATGGAACGCTGGACGATCAAGGCATTCCGCGCCTATGCGCTGCAGCGTTTCGCGCAGGGCAAGGGATAGACCTATAGCCCACGCGAGCGCCATATCACGCTGGCACAGATTCCTAGCGGATGCCTCGCTTGGTTCAACGAGATTTTGGACAGCGCATCATACGGCACGAGCCGTGGCACCGGCGTCATCCCCTGGCGGCTGGAAAATAGAGCAATATGCTCTGACATTTCCGATTCCCAACGAGATGGTCGCGGACATGACCAGTAAGATCAAGGCATTCGAGGCTGGTCGCAGCAAGTGATGATCCTGTCCGCTGCAATGGATTTCAGGTTAAATCTCTGCGAATAGAACAACAGCGGTCATCAAACCGGAACAGGGGAACAACATGCGGTTTGTAACGCAGATCCGGTTTCTTATAGCCATTATCTGGCTCGGTACGGGGGCCACACTGGGCGGGTGTGCCGGACCGGCAGGTCCAAACGTTCCGCTGCCGACCGACCCGGCCGCGCTTCAGCAAATGGCGGATCACGGCAATGCATATGCAGCCAATAATCTTGGGGTGCTCTATGCGAATGGCATGAAGGTGCCCCAGGACTTCGCAGAGGCGCGGAAATGGTTCGAGTTCGCCGGCGGGCATGGAAACCCGGCAGGCGAGTTCAATTTGGGAATTGCCTATCAGAAAGGCCAAGGCACCACCGTCGATCAGCAGGAGGCGCTGAAATGGTTTCATCAGGCGGCCGACCACAATTACGCGCCCGCAAAGCTGCAACTGGCCTTACTGTATATTGCAGGGACCGGTGTGCCACGCGATGTCGTCGAATCGGTACGCCTTACCAAGTCGGCGGCTGTGCAAGGACTGCCCTTAGCACAGCTGTTCCTGGCTGGCCTTTACCTCGACGGCAATGGTCTCCCGACTGACGACGGGCTAGCCTATCAATGGGCCAGCCTGGCATCGTCGAAGCTGGTCGGTCCGCCCGGCATGATGGCCAACTTCATGCGCGACAATGCGGCCAAAGGCCTGTCACTGGCCGAATTGTCGACCGCTCAGACCGCTGCAGCGGCATGGAAACCCGGAGCGGAACTGGTCAGCCTGTTTTCGCCGGCCGCCGGACCACGCCCCCCGCGCCTGCGAGGCACAGGCTCCGGCTTCGTCGTAGGCAAGGACGGCGAAGTCGCGACCGATTACCACGTCGTACCAAATTGCAAATTGATCAAGTTGATCGACCCGGCCGGTAAATTTAACGTCGAAAGCCACGTTGTCGCCGGAGACCAAACAGATGATCTGGCGCTTGTTGCCGGCGGCGGGTTTGGCACGCGGCTTAAAATCCGCACCACGCCAGCCGAATTGGGTGAGAGCATCACCAGCTATGGATTTCCGCTGGGTCCGGTCCTCTCGAGTAGCGGAAACTTGGCATCGGGCACAGTTTCGAGCGCAACCGGTTTCCAGGGAAATATCAAAGCCTTCCAGATCAGTGCGCCCGAACAGGCGGGCAGTTCGGGCGGCCCGGTTGTCGATGATGGCGGTGCAGTCGTCGGGATGGTCGCTTCTAAGCTGAACGCATTAGCGGTCGCGGCCTCAACGGGCGATCTTTCCCAAAACGTCAATTTTGCCTGGCGAATAGGCCTATTGGAAAAACTGATGAATCAGAAGGGCATAAGTTATGAACAAAGCCCAAAGGGCCACGCGCGTTCTGCGACCGACCTCGCCGGTCTGCTGCAAAAGGGGACGGTCAAGATCGAATGCTGGCGGTAGAGAATCAAGCGGGACGCCGTCGAAGCGTGATGGCGTCTTCCGGGCATACCTGCACACAGAGTCCACAACCGTGGCAGGCATCCTCATTGACAGCATAAGCCTGCTTGCCGCCATGAACGAACAGTTTGATCCGTCCCAATAGCGACATCGTCTCCTTGATCTCCGCGGGGACGATGCGGATTGCCAGCACATCGTAGGGACAGGAAGTGACACAAGGCCCCTTGGCCTCACAGCGGCCAGGATCGATCTCCGGCGTCAGAATGCCTGCCTCGAATTTGCAGTCCGGGTCGATCGATTCGTGTTCTGACATCTAGACTCCAGCAAAGTCTCTAAGCCGGTTGATCGGTCCAGCCGCCGAAGCGATAGGTGCTGGCAACGAAGACCGAGACGCTGTCGCCGTCGATAAAACGGGCGACGTTGTCCATTTCACGTTTCAAATTCGCCTGAAAGGTCTCCTCCGAGCCGTTCGCCCGCCAGTAGACCAGATGATCGGTCAAAGCTTCGATCGGGTAGCACTCGTCGACGATCCCGTCGAGCGGCGGAGCCCCGACCGTCAGCGCCCGCACCACTATATTCTGGCCGTAATAGAAGGTTTCCTGGGTTTGCGGCCCCACTCGGGTCTGGTCGCGCATCCAGATATTGAGGAAGCCCTCGTAAGTGATTCCCGGCAGCTTTCGAAAAAATGCGATCTGGGAAAAGCCCGGCACGCGCACACCGTCCGGTTGCGCCTCGATAATCGGCAATACTGTCGCTTCAGACACTGCATAGCCGGCGATCCGCGCAGACACCTCCTCCAGCACGAGTTCGAAGCGTCCGCGTGCATGGGCTGCGTTCAACCAGAAAGACACCATTGCCGACGGCATAGGCTTCATGGTCTCGAAGCGCAGTTTGGCTCCTGGCGCAACCGTATCGTCGATCACATGCAGTTGAAGCCGCTGTGCTCCCAATGCAACGAGCTTTCGCTGTACCGTCCCCAAAAGATCGGCATTAAAAGCCGCCTGCGGTTTTGCCGTGTCTTTCCAGAGCAGATAAATCAGCTTTTCCATACCCATTCCCCGTGCTCAATCTCTTGTCGCAGTGCTTTATCGCCATTTCATGGATCAAATCGAGCATTATGGTGCATTTGCATCTGAATAACCGGAAACCATCACGAGACCCCGCACATGAGCGAACACAGATCCGGCATCGAATCCAACTTAGGCACGCCGTTAGAATCCCTGGCAGGCAGCGGATTTTCCCGTGTCGCCGACGCGGCGCAATCACAAGGCAACGCAATCGAGCTATTGCGTGATGGACCGGAGAATTTTCCACGTTGGCTGGAAGCCATCTCCAAAGCTGAACGCACGGTCTATCTGGAGAATTATATTTTGGGCGACGATCGGATCGGCACTGCATTTGCCCAGGCGTTGATCGCGGCTGCCGGGCGCGGGGTGCGCTGCCGCGTGCTGTACGACTGGATGGGCTGCAGGTCGCGAACCAAGCCCATATTTTGGGAACGGCTTCGCCACGCCGGTGTCGAGGTTCGATGCTATAATCCGCCGCGATTAGGTCATCCCCTCGGCTGGCTCAGTCGTGATCACCGCAAGGTCGTTTGTGTCGATGGGCAGGTGGCTTTCACCGGAGGCCTTTGCGTCGGCGATTCCTGGCAGGGAGACCCGGCCCAAGGAATTGAGCCGTGGCGCGATACGGCGATCGCGATTCGCGGGCCTGCGGTCGCCGATATCGAGGCCGCCTTCGCTGACAGCTGGATGTCCGAGGGACCGCCTATCCCAAGACTGGAGATGACCCGGGTCGGTGCTCATGAACAAGTCGGCAATCTCAAGGCCTGGGTAATCGCCGGGCGACCTGACGAGATGAGTCTCTACCGGTTGGAACAACTTGTAGCCGAGATCGCCGAACATTCTCTGTGGTTGACCGATGCCTACTTCGTCGGCACGACCGGCTATGTACACGCGCTTTGCGGGGCCGCTAAGGCCGGGGTGGACGTACGCCTGCTGGTCCCTGGTTCGAGCAACTGGCCGATCGTCGGCGCCGTGTCGCGCGCAGGCTATCGATCGCTTCTGGAGGCCGGCGTCAGGGTATTCGAATGGAACGGCACGATGCTGCATGCCAAGACCGCAGTCGCAGACGGTTGCTGGTCCCGGGTCGGGTCGAGCAATTCGAACCTCGCGAGTTGGACCTCGAACCGGGAACTGGATGTGACAATCCAAGACGCAGACTTCGCGGCGGCGATGGCCGCGATGTATGAGCGCGACCTGGAGAACGCGACTGAGATCGTTCTCGACGCCGGCCGAATGCGGGCGGCAAAGAATGTGCCGCCAGGAGGGAGCACCCGGTATCGGAAACGCTATGCGGACAGAAACAGACTGATTGCGGGCACAGTCGGCCTGGGCAGCACAGTTGGCGCAGCCTTGACCAGGCACCGTCCCCTTGGGGTCGCCGAATCCGGCGTTCTCTTCACTGGCGGTATTGCCGTAACCCTCATCAGCCTCGTCGCGCTGCTGACCCCGCGTCTGCTGGCCTATCCTTTGGGCATAATCGGAATATGGATGGGCGCATCTCTGCTGGCCCGCGCCTGGCGCACGCGGCGGTCGCGCCAGGCAGAGAACGTCGCCAAACCGTGAAGCGGTGCCAAGTGTGAAGACCGGTTATTCGTGAAGATAATCAGCTGGAACCTGCTGCATAGCGTCGGCGCGTCGATCGACGAAGTGGTGCATATTGCCGAACGCGAACGGCCGGATCTTTTCTTGATGCAGGAGGCGACGGCGGCAATCGACCACCTCCCCAGCCGGATCGGCGGATATTACGCGCGCAACCCCCTGCCCGGCAGACTGCACGGGCTGGCGGCTTGGAGCCCCCTGCAATTTGCACATGTCCCGCATCAGATCACCCTGCAGCCCGGCATTTTCGTAAAACGGATCAGCCAGATTATCGCGCGCGACGATTTCGCCGTGGCGAACGTACATCTGTCGCACGGCCAATTGATGAACCGCAGGCAATTGCGCCTGATCGGCCGTCATCTCCCGCACCGAGCCATAATCATCGGCGACTGCAACATGGTAGGGCCGCCATTGCTTCCTGGATTTCAGGATGTCGGCGAACGTAACCCAACACACGATATGGGCGAAATGCTGCCGCTTCGCCTTGACCGCTGCTTCATTCGTGGGTTGACCTGTTCGCGCGCGGAAATACTCGGCCGCGCCGGCTCGGACCATCGTCCTATCGCGGTTTGGGTAGATATTTAGGCGATGCCCCGTCCCATGGAACAGGCAAGGCAACCGACAGTTAATCTCCCATAGGGCTACGCGGCGTTCCCGCCGGTGCAGCCTAACCGCATGGGCAGCCTCGCGTAGGTCGAACCCGTTGGGAGATTTTCGATGGTCCAGTTGAGCGGCATTTTAAATGCAAAATTACTCGTCTCCGGAGCTGCGTTGGCCTTGGGTTTCGCAATTGCGCCCTCGGCATCTGCGCAAACCGTGGCCTGTCCCTATGGATATTATTATTCCTATGGCTACGGCTGCGTCCCTGCATCGCCGGGATATGGCTATATGTATGGCGCTCCGGGCTATTACGCGCCCCCATTCTATGATTCCTTTGGTCTGGCCTTCGGCTTCGGTGGCGGCCGGGGTTACTACGGAGGCAATCGCGGCGGCTATGGCGGCGGCAGTCGCCACGCTGGAGCCGTCCGTGGGGGCGGTGGCCATGCAGGGGGCGGCCATGGTGGTGGAGGCCATGGTGGTGGAGGCCACCACTAGTCAGAACGGTACGGCGATGGACGTCCGTCGTTAAGATCGGCAAGCGCGCAGAGCCGCCGATCAGACCGCTATTGAGAGAGATAACCGCAGCGCCGGTCCAAGGCGGCCGCGCCAAGTTACTGTCCTGAGATTCCGTTCTTCTTCAGAACTTTCGCCTGGCGCTTACCCATCGTTTCGACGTCGAAATCCGCAATCAGCCCTTCGAATATCCGGTGCCAGTTCAGTTCGGTCTTCAGATGGATAAAGACCGAACCTAAGCCGAGCGTCGCGCGATCCATAAAGACGAATTCGCGTGGTATTTCGACCCCCCCGACGCGAACCAGCTCCTTGTGAACCTGTTGAGCGATCTCACGTCCATAGATCCCATTGGTCGCCTGGCCGATCAAACGCGGACGGTCATCCAATAACGGCTCGTAAATAAAGCGCGCCCAAATGTTCAGTATCCCGACAACTTCCTTGTTGAGTTCGCCAAAGCCCCACACGCGATAGGCTTCGGCTGCCAAATCTTCGTCATTGGTTTGAACCGCGCGGTACAGGTCTATGACCGCTTTGATGAAGGTCGGTTTGAAGACGCGAACGCATCCGAAATCCATCAGATTTATCGAGCCGTCAGCGCAGGCGCTGTAATTACCCAGATGCGGGTCGCCATGCAGCACGCCATAGCGATAGAGCGGCACATACCAGGCGCGGAACATATTGATCGCCACCGCTTCGGACAGGGCGCGGTTGCCTTCCGCCACCTCCAGAATGCGTTTCCCGTCCAGCCAGCTCATCGTCAGCAAACGTCGCGTCGACAGCTCAGGCACACGTACGGGGACATGCACGCCTGTCTCGTTTTGCAGAATATCGGCATAGAGCGCCATGTTCTGGCCCTCGCGCTCGTAATCGAGTTCTTCGCGCAGGCGCTCTGTGATTTCCTCATGAATGCGCTTTGTCGAAATTGCGCGGTCATAGCGCTCGAAAAGCCCGAGGATCAGGCGAAGTTGGCCCAGATCCGCCTCTACAGCCGAGGCCATATCGGGATATTGCAGCTTGCAAGCCAATCTCTGCCCGTCCAGCCCGGTGGCACGATGTACCTGCCCAAGAGAGGCTGCGGCCGCTGCCTCGTGTTCAAAATTCTTGAACTTACCCTCCCAGCCATGGCCGAGTTCGGCCTGCATTCGGCGGCGCACAAACGACCAGCCCATCGACGGCGCATTGGACTGAAGCTGGGATAGTTCGGCCACATATTCGTCCGGTATCGCCTCGGGAATTGTGGCCAGGAGTTGGGCCACTTTCATCAGCGGCCCTTTCAGACCGCCAAGCGCCGCACGAAGCTCTCTCGCATGGGCATCCCGGTCGATCTTCAGCCCGAGATAGCGTTCGCCCGCCATTCGGGCCGCAAGCCCGCCCACGGCAGTCGAAACCCGCGCATACCGGGCCATGCGGCCGCCGAAACTATTTTGTTCATCCATGATCTAATAATGGTTGCTGTTGAGCATAAGTCCAACCAGGTGTCGTGCGCTGATCACGTTACGAGTTCCCGGTATACTGCCAGAGTGGATACGCACATGCGCTGACGAGTGAATGTGGCACGAATATTGGCGGCAGCTGCGCTGGCCAAATCCGCTCGTTCGTTTTGGGTCAGCGCCAAGGCACTGGCGATGGCGGCTGCCAGCCGATCGGCATCGCCGACCGGAACCAGCAGACCGGTCACCCCATCTATTATCGTCTCCCGAAATCCGCCGATATCGCTTGCGACGACGGGACACCCCATGGCCTGGGCTTCGACCGGAACGCGCCCAAACCCCTCAGGCTTGATCGACGGGGCTACGACTACCGCAGCGATACTGTAAGCGGCCGAGATATCCGCGGCCTGGGGCACAAGCCGGACGACCTCGTCGAGCCCACGCAGATGGATAAGGTCAAGCAATTCGCGGCGATAGGCGGTTTGCCGGCCGTCGTCGCCAACCATGAGGCAGCAGACATCCTTGCGTCCCAACTTCGCCAAAGCCTCGATCAGAACAGCGTGGCCCTTTTTACGGCTTAACCTCGCGGGCATCAGAATAATTGGCTTGTCGTCGGGCAGATTCCAGTCGTGGGTCAGCTTGACCTTGCGTTCCGCCGGCACGCGCGCCGGGTCGAACCGCGCCAGATCGATGCCGCGCGGGATTACACGCAATACGCCGCCACCCAGCCCATACAGAACACGCAGATGGTGCGCCACAAACTCTGAGATGGCGATGACGCGGTCGCCCTTGGCCATCACCGCATTATATCGCTTTTTCCAGGTCGATTTCGCCGAGTAGGTGTCGTGATAGGTCGTAACGAAGGGGATTCCGGTACGCTTGGCTGCCCACATCGCACTCCAGCCCGGTGCGCGGCTGCGAACATGGATAATATCGACCTTGTTTTGACGGATTACGCGCGCCAGCCGGGCGGCATTACGCCAGATGGTGAACGGGTTCTTAGGGGCCAGCGGCAGTTTGATGTGCCGGGCTCGGGCGCGCTCCAATTCGTGCACCATCGGCCCGCCTTCGGATGCGACGATCGCGATGCCGCCGGCGCTCTGAATCGCCGCGGCGATATCGACCGTACCGCGCTCAGCACCGCCAACGATCAACCTGGGCAGCACCTGCAATATTGTGATCGGACGGCCGTCGGCATGAGTAAGCGGATCGAGTGAAATATTGGAGTCGCTTTGCATCTGTCTCTGGCTGGCGCTTGATATCGGGCCTGTGTCCCACATACCCTTCAGGCCGCGCCGCCGATTTGTCGAATCGCCGTTCGCAACCGGATAAGCTATAGCCCTGGCAAGAGGCACGAACCAGAGCGTGACATGAGCGAAAGCGACCAAAGCAGGATTAAATTCTTGGACAGACCGGGCCAGCCGCGCCTGGCCTATTGCGCCAGCCCGGGGACGAGCCCGGGCATCGTGTTCCTGGGCGGGTTCGGATCGGACATGACGGGCACCAAGGCAACTGCGCTGGAAGATGCAGCGGTGGCTCGAGGCCACCAATTTCTCAGGCTCGATTATCGCGGCCACGGCCAGTCGGAAGGGCGTTTCGTCGACGGCACGATAGGCGACTGGTTTGCCGACGCTCTGGCAGTGTTCGATGCGACGACGGCCGGCCCGCAGATATTGGTCGGCTCTTCGATGGGCGGCTGGATCAGCCTTCTTCTGGCCCGGGCGCGGCCGCAGAGGGTGAAAGCCCTGGTCGGGATCGCCGCGGCACCGGATTTCACGGCGCGGCTGATGAGCGGCGAATTGTCGGCTGAACAACGCGAAACCCTACAGCGCGACGGCGTGCTCTATCGACCGTCGGACTATGGCGACCCTATGCCGATTACGCTGAAACTGGTCGAAGACGGGAACAATCATCTGCTGCTCAACCGCACGATACCCTTCGCCGGACCTGTGCGGCTGCTGCATGGGCAAAGGGACCCCGACGTACCGTGGCAAATTTCGTTGAAAATCGCAGAGCAGCTGGAAAGCGGCAACGTGCGGGTCACGCTGATCAAGGACGGCGATCATCGATTGTCGCGAACGCAGGACATCGCCCTAATCATCCGCACGGTTGAGGATTTGATCCCTTAAACTGGCGGGAGAAGGTTGCGCGATTGGTGCCTCTCGTGCTTTACCGTGCGGCCTGACCGGAGGGGTGGCCGAGTGGTTGAAGGCGCACGCCTGGAAAGTGTGTAAACGGGAGACCGTTTCGGGGGTTCGAATCCCCCTCCCTCCGCCATAA
>Ga0182030_10017366_pt1 | contig 13896 bp, 11 predicted proteins | sample 812S3MmetaG_FD_121299 | JGI IMG/M metagenome (GOLD analysis project Ga0182030, IMG submission 121299) | Permafrost microbial communities from Stordalen Mire, Sweden - 812S3M metaG (Illumina Assembly) | ecosystem: Environmental > Terrestrial > Soil > Wetlands > Permafrost | place: Sweden...
AGGCGACTTTGGAGCGCGGGCTGCGCCTGCTTGAGGATGAAACCGGCCGGTTGGGCGAAGGCGGAACGCTGCCGGGCGACGTCGCATTCAAGCTTTACGATACATTCGGCTTCCCGCTCGACCTTACCGCCGATGTTTTGCGCGGCCAGGGCAAGCATGTCGACAATGCCGGTTTTGAATCCGCGATGGCTAAACAGAGGGCCGATGCCCGCCGCGCCTGGGCCGGGTCGGGCGAGGCGGCAACCGAAGGCCTCTGGTTCGAACTTCGTGACCGGCTCGGCGCTACCGAATTCCTGGGCTACGACACTGAAACCGCCGAGGGGCAGGTAACCGCAATCGTCGTCGACGGCAAGGAGGTCGACCGCGCGAGCGTCGGCCAGACGGCACAGATATTGGTCAACCAGACGCCTTTTTATGGTGAATCCGGCGGCCAAGTCGGCGATACCGGCGTCATCGCAGCACAAAAGGGGCGTGCCACAGTCACCGATACGCAGAAAAAGCTCGGCGCTTTGTTCGTTCATGTGGCGAAGATCGAGGAGGGTGAAATCGCCGTCGGTGATGCGGTTCGACTGGATGTCGATCACGCAAGGCGCTCTGCCATCCGTGCCAACCATTCGGCGACCCATCTGCTGCATAACGCATTGCGCCGTAGGCTGGGCGACCATATTGCGCAAAAGGGATCGTTGGTTACGCCGGACAGGCTGCGGTTCGATGTCAGCCAGCCGGTGCCGATTGTGCAAGCCGATCTGGACGCGGTCGAGGCGGCGGTCAATGACCGTATCCGCGACAATGCTCCGGTGATCACGCGGCTGATGAGTCAGGATGGAGCGGTGGCCAGCGGCGCCATCGCTATGTTCGGGGAGAAATACGGCGACGAGGTTCGGGTGCTGTCGATGGGCGGAAGGCTGCCCGGCGAGGCCCATGATTATTCGGTGGAGCTTTGCGGCGGCACACATGTCGCCAATACCGGCGATATCGGCGTGCTAAAGATCGTCGATCAGGGCGCGGTTGCGGCGGGTGTGCGCCGGATCGAGGCGCTGACCGGTCAGGCCGCCATCGACTATATGCGTCAGCGCGAAGAATGGCTGGTCGCGGCGGCGGCGGAGTTGCGCACCACGGCGGCCGAAGTGCCTGCCCGTGTCCATGCGCTGGTCGAGGACCGCAAGAAGCTGGAGCGCGAAATCGCGGACCTTCGCAAAAAACTGGCGTCGGGCGGCGGAAGCGGCGCGGGACCCGAGCCGGTTCAGTTCGACGGCTTCCTGTTCGCCCCCATCGAGGCACCGGGCATGGCGCCGGGCGACCTCAAGTCTCTGGTCGACGAGCAGAAGAAAAAACTCGGCTCCGGCATCGTCGCGGTCGGCTCGGCCTCGGCTGAGGGCAAACTCGGGCTGGTCGTCGGCGTGACCGCGGATCTGACAGGACGGTTCAGCGCAGTCGATCTGGTTCGGGTCGGATCCGAAGCCGCCGGCGGCAAGGGCGGTGGCGGCCGGCCGGATATGGCTCAGGCGGGTGGTCCGGATGGTGCAAAAGCGGGCGAAGCGCTCGCCGCAATACGAAAGGCTATTGAAGAACGTGTCTGACACCAAGCATCCGCCCTCACCCCGTTTCCAGGGCACCGACAATTATGTCGCCACGCCGGACCTCAATGTCGCGGTCAATGCCGCCGTCGCTCTAGAGCGACCCTTGCTGGTCAAGGGTGAGCCCGGCACCGGCAAGACTGTCTTGGCTCATGAGATTGCCAACGCGCTGGGCGCGCCGCTGATCGAATGGCACGTCAAATCGACGACCAAGGCCCAGCACGGGCTTTATGAATATGACGCGGTGAAACGACTGCGCGACGGGCAGTTGGGCGATCCGCGGGTACAGGATATCTCAAATTATATCGTGCGCGGCAAAGTGTGGGAGGCATTCGTCTCCGACCGTCGGCCCGTTTTGCTGATCGACGAAATCGACAAGGCCGATATCGAGTTCCCTAACGATCTGCTGCTCGAACTCGATCGGATGGAGTTTTTCGTCTACGAGACGCGGGAGCTGGTGCGGGCGGTAAACCGGCCAGTGATCATCATCACTTCGAACAATGAGAAGGAACTGCCGGACGCATTCCTGCGCCGATGTTTCTTTCATTACATCCGATTCCCAGATCGTGAAACGATGCAATCGATAGTCGATGTGCATTTTCCGGGGCTGAAGAAGGAGCTGCTGCGCGAGGCGCTGACTTTATTCTATGAGGTGCGGGAGATTCCGGGCCTGTCGAAGAGGCCCTCGACCTCGGAATTGCTCGATTGGATCAAGCTGCTGGTTATCGAGGATATTCCGCCGGAGGCATTGCGGGCCAAGGACGCCAAAAACCTGGTGCCGCCGCTTTACGGCGCGCTGATCAAAAACGAACAGGACGTCCATTTACTGGAGCGTCTGGCCTTCCTCGCCCGCCGGGAGCGGAGCTGAAGCCGCCCCTAGGCGGACGGGTCGAGATTAAGCACCGAGCAATACTGCGTACGACCATGCAAAGAAGGCGACATACAGAACCGGGAACACAGAGGCCTTAGCAAGGGCCGAAAGCTGGGTGGACACTACGTCAGACATTGTTTTCTCCATCTGGGACACTTCCGATCCACCACGGATCAGAGCGTTTCATAAGATAAACTATTCACTTTATGAAGAATGTCAAGGGGCCTACCCTTGGCTTTGAGCTTTATTGCGCTCGGGTCGAATGTCGCCGGCCGCTTTGCGAGCCCTGCGGCTGCGGTCGAGGCTGCTATCGACACATTTAGAGTCAATAATATCAATATTTTGTGCCGGTCTCGCCTCTATCGCAGCGCAGCCTGGCCTAACCCCTTAGATCCGGAGTTCGTCAACGCGGTCGCGGCCGCCGACACTGATCTGCCGCCAGCCGCACTTCTGGCCCGCCTACACGAAATCGAGGCCGAATTCGGCCGAATCAGGCGTCTGGCTAACGCACCCAGGACGCTTGATCTGGATATCGTCGATTATGCCGGACTGGTTTCGGGGGAGGGGGAAAGCCCGCTCCTGCCTCATCCGCGCATGGCCGACCGCTCGTTCGTGCTGCTGCCGTTAGCGGAGGTCGCGCCTGACTGGCGTCATCCCGTAACGGGGAGGGCAATCGATGAATTGATCCGCGCCTTGCCGGACCAACAGGCGGCGACGCCGCTGTGAGACGCTATCTGCGACCCCAAGGGTTTCTGATGGGAAGAGCGGCCGCAGAAGCCATCGCCGCAGGGCTCGCATTGCCGGTCGGCGACGGGAAGCTGGCGTTTTCGATGATTGAGGTCATAGAGCGCGTCGCGCCCGGAGAGATTTGGCGAGAGATGCGCGCGGCATCCGCAGTCCAGTTTCCCGCTTCGCTGACCAGCTGCCGTGACTTCGATCTGGATTGTCCGGCGGTCATGGGCATCGTCAATACGACCCCGGACAGTTTTTCAGACGGCCGCTCATACCCGGACGCAGGGCGTGCGATCGCTCATGCGGAAGCCATGATTCTAGCTGGGGCGAAAATCATCGATATCGGTGGCGAGTCGACCAGACCGGGCGCCCTGCCGGTGGAAGCCGACGAGGAGATGCGGCGCGTTCTGCCGGTAATAGCCGGCATTCGAGATAGGGCTGCAGCTGCGGGCGGCGTGCTTTCGATCGACACACGTGACGCCGCTACGATGCAGGCAGCTCTCGATGCCGGCGCCGGGATGATCAACGACATCAGCGCGCTGACACATGATCCGGCCTCAATCGGCGTGGCTGCTTGCTCCGACGCCAAGGTCGTCCTGATGCATATGCAGGGTGAACCGCGAACCATGCAGCTTGCTCCCACCTATGAGGACGTGGTGCTCGACGTCTATGACTATCTGGAAACTCGCGTCGAGGCGGTCGAGGCGGCCGGGATCGCGAGAAGCAGGCTAGTGATCGACCCGGGTATCGGTTTCGGTAAGACGGTTGCGCATAACCTGGCGCTTGTTAATCAAGTGAGCCTCTTCCATGGCCTAGGATTGCCCATTCTGGTCGGCGCGTCGCGCAAGGGATTTATCGCCCGTCTATCAGCCGACGAGCCAGTCGACCAGCGACTTGGCGGTTCTCTGGCTTTGGGCTTGGCCGCAGTCGCGCAGGGCGCCCAAATATTGCGAGTCCACGATGTGGCGGAAACGCTGCAGGCGTTAAGGATCGGTGAGGCGATAGGCGCCACCTAGCAGGCACGCTCAGGAGGCGGGATCGATCTTGATACGCTGACCGATGCCGCGCGCCGACATGGCAGGCTGCACCATATCCTCAACGACTGTACCGGGAAGATTGAATTGTCCGCGGACCGCAGCCCTTATGACATAGGCCAGCTTGAACTCATGGTGTTCACCTGTCAGACGCGGCGTAGCAACGTAACGGCCGTCGTTCACGGCGGCATGGTCGGCCCCGCTGAGGTCCTTGAGCCAGGGATAACGGTTCGCCGGATCTCTGATCTCAGCGGCCTCAACGGCCCATCCTGCGCAAATGGCATCGATCAACAGCGGGCGTGCGTCGCCCTGCCCGGTATAACGGCCAGTAAGGACGACGACGACAAGGTCGCCCTGCTTGAGAACCGCCGGGTCGATTGGCTTGCCGCTTGTGTCGAAAAACCAACGCTGGACTTCGTATCCGGTCTGGTCCCTGAACTCGCCTAGGGCCGGCGGACCAGAAGCAGTGATCGCAATATGAATGGCGGTGTCGCCGGCATTCTTGATCGGGGGCTGAGTTGGTCCGGTATTGGTGAAGCCGTAGGGGGTGTTTTGCTCGATCTTCTTGTCGCCGACTTTGATCGTGAAAGACGCCTCGTTCGGCGTCTGTATGGAGGCTGCACGAAATATCCAACTCGCTTCCTGAGTACTGAACTGCCGGTGGGTTGCTGCATTTGCGGTTGTCTTGGCTATGGCGGCGGCGATGAGCGGCTGCGCCACAGCTCCGCTCTCCGCCATGAGTGCGGTCAGCAAGGCTTGATCGCGCAGATCCGAGCCGTAGGAGTCGGCTATTGATGGATCGGCGGGAAGTGTCGCGGCCCTGGCGAATGAAGCCGCAGAGGTCGATTTATCCCCCAGCGCCGCAAAAGAGGCAGCGAGCAAGCCGGCTGCCGCTGGGTTGCGGATTTGCGGACCGAACCGGTCGTTGAAATAGCGCAGCTGAAACAAGTTAAGCCTTCCGTTCGCTGCCAAAGTCTTATTCGCATATGCCGCGGCTGCCAGCGCTTGCTGAGAAAGATTTGCCACCGATACGCTTGGATCTGCCGCTCCTTCACCACCTTGCGGTTCGGAATGCAGGGCGAGATAATCGAGAACTTGACTAAATACCGGGTCAGAAACCGACACACCCACCGCTTTCGCCCGTCCCATGAAATCCGCAATCTGGGCGGTAAGCCAAATGTCGCTTGGGGCACCGCCCCACAAACTCATCCCCCCATCATCGTTCTGATAGCCCGCAAGAGCTTGGGCTGCGATCTCCAGGCTTTGCGCAGGTGTACTTCCGACGTCGTTCATATGAAGCGTCTGCAGCACGGCGGACGGCGCGAAGAAAGGCGTCACAGAATTGACCAATTGGAGAGCCGATCCGGTCCCGGAAGACGACAGTTCCTGAGCGATACTGGCTAAATCGAAGTCGTTCCCCGTGCTTACATCGTACGATACCGAAAGCGCTTCGGGTCTCAGTCCACTAGTGAGGACAGGATCGATCACCAATGTCGTCCCGGGCTTCAGCGTGACGACGGTGCGCCGGGTTACCGCCGGGATATTGGCGCGAATTTCCAACCTGAGGCGCCGCTCAAAGGCGATCCCGTCGGGACCCTTGAAGGATATGATGATAGCGCCTTCGCCCGGTGCATGCGCTTGGAGGGTGACGGGCAGAGTGCGTTGTTCATGCTCGGCCAGATTGACGATCGTTTCGGCCTCATCTTGAACGGATACCTGGCCCTCAGCGTGAATTTGGACGTGATACTCGCCGCGAGGTCCGTCGATATTATCCAGTTCTAGCGTCAATTCGGCGTGATCGTCAGGAGAAAGATAAGCCGGGAGCGGAAGCGAGGCGTTCAAGGGATATCGAACCGCGAGTTCCGCTTCGCTGTGACCGGTCTTGGTTGTCGACCAGGCAAGGGTTTTGATCTTAACCTGTCCGGCGTAATCTGGCAGGACGAGAAGCACACTACCCTTGCCGCCCTTATCCAGGGTTACGACCCCCGAATAAAGCGCAAGTGGGCGTTGTGTCGGTTTCGGTGAGTCTGGCGGGCGCTGAGCCTTACCTGTTTGAGCCGTGTCGGTCTCGATGCCGCCGCTCGATAATCCTGACGCAGTTATGACACGGCCGTAAGTATCAACGGCCGTGGCTTCAGCAGCGAAGCTTGGAGAGAGGGAATCCTGCCCGGCCTCATGCTCTGCGCCTTCGCCTTCGAGACGATCGTCAAGCACGGCAATATGCACATGCACTGGTTCGTCGCCTGCACCGCTGACTGTGACTGGGACCGCCAATGTGCGCTGAGGCGTGACGATGCTGGGAAGGTCCATTTTGACATCGAGGCTACGTATCGCAGGGTCTGTCGTAAATTCGGTTTGCCCGAACGCGCGGCGAGTCATGCCGGGCGTATCCGAATCGGGCGGAGCCAATGCGGTGGCCAACAGTCGTGTCACCTCGCCGGCGTCGCGCCGCATATTGAGGTGCATTACGCCACCCGCTGCCGGCACATGTTGAATGACAGCCTCGAGAATTTGAGGGTCGGCTGGCACCAGTGTCACGTCGGCGTCATAAGGCGGCTTTACGAATATGTCCGCTCCTTCTCCTGGAGCGTAGAAGGGCTTGACGGGCGTTAGCTCGACAGTGTCGGGTGGATCGTCGGTGCCGCGTACTGCCCATCCGACCATGAAGCGAGCGCTGCTTATTGCCTCGCCGTTTGGGTCGAATATTTCAATGCGATAGCGACCAGGCGGCAGGGCTGTGTCGAGTATACCCGGAGCGTTGGCAGGGATGTCCACCGTTCCACCCGCTATATGGCTGTCCTTAACTGCGGGCCGATAGGAAAACCCATTCCCGTCCCAATACCATGATGGCTTCCAGTCCTGCCGCAATATTTCCCAGCCGACGCCGGGTTTCTCTTGCCGCGCGCCATCTGGGCTGACTGCAATGATTTCAAAATGCGCATTTTGCCCAACCGGGAATGTCGCCATCGGCGATGGTTTGACGCCGAGAAGCAAGGCCTGATTGGCAACTGGGACAGTCACGGTGCGCTCTACGATTCTGCCTGCTGAATCGAACATTCGCGCTGTAATTATTGCATCGAGCGGTTTTGTCGCCTTGGCAGGGATTGTAATCTTGACCGGCATGTTTGCCTTGCCTGCACCGTCCGTGGCGAATCGTAGTGGGTCCAGCGCAACAGGCGGAATATGTTCGTCGACCGCACCGAACGAAAATCCAGGAAATGCGGGGAAGGGAGATGCCGCGGCAGCAATAGCGACCTGCAATTCGCCCGGCGTATTCGGCGCCACGCCATCCGGACTTTGCGTCTGCACTGCGATATTCGCCGGTTGCGCAGGATCTATTACGGATACGTCGGCGTTAAGGACGACGTTCAGTCTGCTCGATGGGGGAGTGCCGACTTCGAACTGGGCCTCGCCCACAGGCGCATCAGCGGTGTCGCTTCGAGCGACGACACGCCAAGTTCCTTCCGATCCGATTGAGGGAACTGTGAGGTCGAAATTATAGCTACGATCGCCCTGGTCACTGAGTGTCGGCGCAGCAAATACAGTGCCATTCGGGCGGATGATCGATAGGCCCAAAGGCAGTTTCGGCGCGGAAGCGCCTTGACCGCTCCGCAATAGAGCTAGGATGTTCACCGTCTCGCCAGGCAAGTAGCTCGCTCGGTCGAGATAAAGCGATGCAACTCTGGACCCCACGCCAGATTTGGTCGCCTCTAGGCACGCTGCGCCAGCAAGGTTCAGCGCGGCGAATTCTCCGGACTGCCCATAGGCGCGGATGGTCTCCGCGCTATTTCCGTCGGAGTTTTGCAACAACCCGGGATCGAACCGCGCTAGCCCGTTCCCGTCAGTACGCACCCTTCCCAGTTCTCGATTGTTGCGCGCGACAAGCGCAACATCGATCCCCGGTGCTACTGCGGCGGTAGAAAGCGAGCGAGCAGCGACAAGCAGGCTTGTTAGCCCGCAATAGGCGCTCAGTCCGATGTCGGAGACTGTGAAATACTGGGTCGGCAGATTTCGCCGCGATGATGGTATTCCGGTAGGCCAAGCGGTGGCGACATATAGCCCGGGAATTAGAGCTCCTACCGTCGCGTCGAGCGGCAGCATTGTGACGCTATCGCGGTTAGGGTCCCCTTTGGCCTCAATGGTACCCCGCCAAACGCGAGTACCGCGATTTGGAACAAAACGGGCTATGTCGTCGGCCGTTAGTGGAAGGCGTTCGGGGTCGAACAGCAGATTGTTGTCCGCGATCCTAAAGATGTTCACATCGATCTTCGGAGCGTTGACGCTGCGGATCGGCAAACCCTCGCTGGCGATCCTTGGTAGAACGTTTCCTTCCGTTGCGGCGAAACTCACCTCCGGGGCACGGTTTGGGACCTGAACCCGGAATTGCATGTCCTTTGGCAGAGTACCGGAAACGCCGGGTAATCCGGCCTTAATTGTAACCGAGTAAGCATTCCCAAAGGCGAGGCCACTTAGACAAAGCCGGTCGTTGCGGGGGATGGCGGTTAGTTCGGTTATAGGGTCCGTGCCGACGAACGATTCCAGTGTAGCGGTCGGTCGGCGTGCAACCGTCTGGGATAGAAGAAAGCAAAGCTCGGGCGTGTCCTGATTCGCTAAGACCTCGTACTTTAGGATTTCAAGCGGCGACACCGGATTGATTGCGACGTCGGGTGCCGCTGCTGCGGTCTGCAGCAACAGCATCGCGATCGGCAGAATGAGCATGGGCAAAGGCCGACCGCCATACGCCAAACGCATTTAGCTTTCCCAACAAACTCGCAAGTCGGCACATTGCAGACCTTTTCAGAGCAAGTCTTAGCAAAGTTCGTGCTCGGGCTCCAACAATGGTGCGGGCGAAAAGTGACTGAAAATTCGCGTGTCTCTTAGAAACCCCAACCATGGACGCGGACGCTTTGGCGGCTCGCAGGTGAAATGTTTTGGGCAATATCGATCAGAGTGTCCTGCATTGTCTTACGAAGCTCAGTCGAAGGCTGATTTGCAACGTCATATGCCGCCCTTGCTTCCTCAGGGTCGAACGGATTCGCATGCATGGCGTGCGCGATGCGCTGGTTGGCCAGTGCCAGAGCTCTCCACTTATCCATTATGTCACCGCTGTGTCGTTCCAGTATTCCCCGGGCAATTGTCTGATCGTCTGCAGGCATGTCATGCCAAACGCCATTCAATCTCTGTTGGAAATTCATCGGAGGTGTGTGGCCGCGAAAATGGTGACCCAACTGGATACCGGCCAGAAATAGATTGATGGCGATCGAGATAACCGTAATTGCGCCAAGGATGCGAACGCCTCGTGACACGATCACTGCCCCAGCGCTGTCAGATCAATTGGAGACAGAACCGAAATGTCATCTGAATCACGATCGGTGTCAGCCTGCATCAGTCCGCCGAGGCCGACAGCAAATCCCAATATTGTAGCGAGAGCCAAACCCGCGACAGACGGCCAAAGTTGCGACGGGTCAAGGTCAAATCCGAACCAGCGTTCGAACCAAGTTCTACTGCGGGGCCGAGCCGCATTTACGATACTGGAGTGCAAAAAAGACAGCCGCCCGTCTTCTTGCGCAATGTTGGGAAAGGTCGACGTCCGCAGGGCAGAATCAAGCGCTCGCGCATGATTTAATGCACGTGCGGCGGGCAGCGACGATCGTGCCAATCTCTGTGCTGCTTCGCGTTCCCCCTCCGGCCAGTACTCCGGATTGGCGCCATAAGCGTCAAGAATGGTTTGGAATCGGTTCAGGTTCACCTAGTCCTCCGAAAGCTCTTCATAGACACTACTCAGCTCTTGCCGCAGCGAGCGGCGCGCCCTGACCAGGAGAGATTCGACGGCCCCGACACTGAGAGACATGATTTTCGCTGCTTCAATATTGCTCATCTCTTCAAAAAAGCACAGCGTTAAGGCAACCCTTTGGCGCTCCGGCAGTCTTAACATCGCTTTCGAAACTGCATCCGAAACTTGACGCCGATGTATCTGCATGAAGCCGTCATCGGCCTCATCCATCGGCTCATCGACGTCATCCATTGCCGAATGCATCGGACGTCTTTTTCGGTCGATCGCCAAATTAACGACGATGCGATAGAGCCAAGTGGTGAAGCGGGCATTGCCGCCTCCGCCCATCGGACGCCAACGTGCTGCATGGGACCAAACTCGAGAGAATGCCTCTTGCGCGATTTCCTCACCATCAGCACGCAAACCCATGAGTCGGGTCGCCAACCCAACCGTTCGCGCCAGATGCCTTTCGACCAAACGAGCAAAAGCCACCTGATCGCCCTCAGCAATCGAGCCCATTAAGACTTCGTCGGAACTTTGTTCCGTCGCCGACGATCCGCTCAAAGCGGGTCCGCTCTGAGCCTCGGGTTTTTTGATAGCGACATTTGAATGCATCGTCCTGCTTGTTTGAACGGCGTTGCCCAGATCAATCCTGCGTTTTCGTTCATCTCGCAACATCATGGTATGCTTTTCTGCCTTGCCTACTATATCTAGCAGGCATACGATCAGGACCGTAGCCGATTAGAGCCCATCAAAGGGAGAGAAAGTTATGGAGTGGAGCAGCGAACGGATCGAGCAACTTCGGTCTTTATGGCATGACGGGCTTAGCGCAAGCCAGATTGCCACGCACCTTGGTGGAATAACTCGAAACGCGGTAATCGGTAAGGCGCATCGCCTTGGCTTGACCGGTCGTCCGTCGCCGATCAAGAACCGCACGGCAAGCGTCGCTAGGCCGCGACCGCCTCGCCGGCCTCGTGTCGAGCAAACTCCGCCGCAACGCATAGCAATTGCTGCCCCGCCTCAGCGTCATGTCGAAGTGCCGAAACGCCACGTGGAATTGGAAGATGTGCCCGGCGCGACAATTTTGACGTTGACCGATCGCATATGCAAATGGCCGATCGGCGATCCGCGTCACCCAGATTTTCACTTTTGCGGCCGTGCTTCCGCGGATGGACTTCCCTACTGCACTGACCATGCGCGTCGAGCGTACCAGCCGCCGGCTCGCCGTTCTGGTGACCGCGATGACCAGGCGCAGCGTTTTCTCGCCCGCCGTCAATCTATTCGGTAATGGTAACTCAACGCTGAGAAACGCAGCTAAGACAAAAAAAGGCCGGTGGATTCCACCGGCCTTTTCCATTGTTGGGTTGCGGCATTCGCCGCGCAGCCATCAGCCGAGTTCTTTGGACAGACGTTCTGCCAGGGTGTCGAGAAACGCTTCGGTAGTCTGCCAAGCCTGATCCGGTCCGATAAGGATGGATAGGTCCTTGGTCATAAAGCCAGCTTCAACAGTCGATACGCATATTTTCTCGAGCGTCTCAGCGAATTTTACGACCTTGGGCGTTTCATCGAAGGTGCCGCGGTACTTTAGCCCCTGAGTCCAAGCAAATATCGAGGCAATTGGGTTTGTGGACGTATCTTTGCCCTGCTGCCAAAGGCGGTAGTGTCGGGTCACTGTGCCGTGGGCGGCTTCAGCCTCAACAGTCTTCCCGTCGGGTGTCAGCAGGACCGAAGTCATCAGCCCCAACGAGCCAAACCCTTGGGCGACAGTGTCGGATTGGACGTCGCCGTCGTAATTTTTGCAGGCCCACAGGAAACCACCTTCCCACTTTATCGACGCGGCCACCATATCGTCGATCAGACGATGCTCGTAGGTGAGGCCCGCCGCTTTGAATTTGTCTTTGTACTGGCTGTCGAAGATCGCTTGGAAGATGTCTTTGAACCGCCCGTCATATGCCTTGAGAATAGTATTCTTGGTCGACAAATAGACCGGATAATTGCGTTGCAGGCCATACACGAAACAGGCGTGAGCAAATCCCTCGATCGATTCATCGAGATTATACATGCCCATCGCGACCCCAGAACCGCCGAAATGATATACTTCGTGTGTGATCGCCTCGCCGCCGTCGTCGGGTTGGAAGGTCATGGTCAACCGTCCTTTGCCGGGGATGCGGAAATCGGTGGCACGGTATTGGTCACCGAAGGCGTGGCGACCGATTACGATCGGTTTGGTCCAGCCCGGCACGTAGCGAGGGACGTTTCGGCAGATGATAGGTTCGCGGAAAACTGTTCCGCCCAAAATATTGCGGATCGTCCCGTTCGGGGATTTCCACATTTTTTTGAGACCAAACTCCTCAACGCGCGCTTCGTCGGGGGTAATGGTGGCGCATTTGACGCCGACACCATACTTGAGAATCGCGTTCGCTGAATCGGTCGTTACTTTGTCGTCCGTGCGATCGCGTTCCTCCATTCCCAGGTCGTAATAGTGCAGATCGATATCGAGATAGGGTAGAATCAGCTTGTCCTTGATCATCTGCCAGATCACGCGCGTCATTTCGTCGCCATCTAGCTCGACAACGGGTTTCAGCACCTTGATCTTCGACATCGATATTCTTCCTTTGACAGTGGCGCAGTGGCCGCATTTCGATAGTTCCCCGCACGCGGGAGCCGCACCATAGCGGCGGTTAATGCGCGATGCGAGGCCGGTGCGACAACGTCGCCCCTAGAATTTTATTAAGTGAATGAGCTTGCCGCGTCGATACCCTGCGTTGCGGATTCCAAAGTTTGGAAGATTGCACCGATATTTGTCACCTCGTTGAACAAGTCGGCGTGGCGCGGCCTGATAAAACCTGAAGCGACGCCCTGGTGAACCAGCGCAATCAGCAGATCCCAATAGCCGTCGATATTGGCAATTATGATCGGCTTATTGTGTAACTGAAGTTGTTTCCAGGTGAGTATCTCGAAGAGTTCGTCAAGCGTCCCAAAACCTCCCGGGAGAATCACAAACGCGTCGGAGCGATCGACCATCATCTGTTTGCGCTGGTGCATAGTGTCAACGATGATCAATTTGCTAAGGGTTTGGTGTGCGACCTCCATCTCGACGATATGTCGGGGAATAATTCCGGTGACCTTGCCGCCTACGGCAAGTGCTGCATCGGCCACAAGACCCATCAGGCCAACCCTGCCGCCGCCATAGACGACCTCGATATTATTCTCCCCCGCTAGCCGGCCGACCTTGGCTGCAGCGTCCTTGAACGATTGGGCGACTTCAGCGGAAGAACCGCAGTAGACGCATATGGATGATGGTAGTGGCATCGGTTAATAATTGTTCTTTCAAGGCGATTGGACGATTCTGGACGGGATTAACGAGGGCTTTAGACCTCGCACCACTGCTGTCTAGCCGCAAATGATTTCTACGGTGACTTTAGAGGACAAAACGTTATGCGATTGATGGTTCAAAAGTTTGTGATTCTTCTCGTTGGCTCAGCAATTGTTATGCCGGCGGGCTATCTTGCCGCTGCCGAGCTGACGCCCGCCGAGATCATCAAGACGCGGCAAGAGCATCTCAAGGACATGGGTGCTTCGATGAAAGCGATTGTCGATCAGGTAAAGACCGGCAAACCTGACGTGTCCATTGCTACCGACGCGGCTAAAAAAATTGCGGCTTATTCACGCGAACTTCCTAAGTGGTTCCCGAAGGGCACCGGCGATGAGGCCGGAATCAAGACGGCCGCGAAGCCTGAAATCTGGGCCCAGCCCGACGATTTCCAAGCCGCCGCCGAAAAACTGCCACCTGAGGCCGATAAGTTGGTCGAGGCTGCAGCCACCGGTGATGCCGCAATGATCGGGGCACAGCTGCAAGCAACAGGAAAAGCCTGCCAGGGTTGCCATAAAGTATTCCGAGTTCCACCC
>Ga0182030_10017367_pt1 | contig 13896 bp, 14 predicted proteins | sample 812S3MmetaG_FD_121299 | JGI IMG/M metagenome (GOLD analysis project Ga0182030, IMG submission 121299) | Permafrost microbial communities from Stordalen Mire, Sweden - 812S3M metaG (Illumina Assembly) | ecosystem: Environmental > Terrestrial > Soil > Wetlands > Permafrost | place: Sweden...
CGACCTCATGCAGACGGTCGTTCAGGATGATGGTAGCCTGCATTAGGCAGACAAGGGCCACGCGCGATGCCGCGTCGTTCGATTGCAAGGCCCTTTGCGCAGCGGCAAGATTTTCTTCGACCGTAGCGCCGCAGTTTTGCGAATTGGTTGGTGACGTGGTTTGCGCTCGTGACGATGGCGGCGCGATTAGCAGCGCTGATGCGATAAGAATCAGAAAAGATAATGAACGCCTACGCAAACCCGACAACTTCCCCCGCTAAAAAAGCTGACCAGAGTTTCGTTCTCTGGTGAGCCGGGAGTTGAGAAGTCGTACGAGATCACGACTGCGACGGCCTTTAGCCGTGAAGCCTGTACCAACCGCCGCCTCCCGGCCCCTTGAGGGTCGAAAGGCGCGTCTGTAACGGTAACGCGATTACCGATCTCGTAAGAGGTTCTCACACCCCAAGAGAGAATAGATTTCTCTCTCGAAGTTAAGTCTGCTCAAGACTCTAAGTAACGTCAAACAAATTATAGAACACCCCTGTTACCAGCGTGTGCCTGCAATAAGATCTAGAAGCGATGTCTCTATTTTTGGAGCAAACCGATTCTTCTAAATGTTGAGCTGATTGCGAAAGTGGCGTCCACTCGACAGCAGTTCGTTTTGGCCGCATACATAAAACGAGATTGGATTTGATAATGACGTTTCTCGACAATTGGATTCTCAAGCCGGAGTACGTCGCGGCATGGCTGCAAGCGGCCACGGCGATCGTTGCTCTTTGTATAAGCGTATGGGCCGTGTGGTGGACAGGGGCAGTTGCAAGAAGGCGAGACCGTCTTGAGCTGCGCGGTATCGCCGTCGCAGTGTTTCCCGAGATCGAAATGCTCAAGGTGAACGTACAGAATGTACGGGACGGAATCGCTTCGCTAAAACAGCGAGACGGCGGCCTGTTCGGTCAATCGGTGGCCGCGAGCCTACAATTGACCGCTTCCATTGAGATGCCTCCAATGATGGAGCGCAACATCGACAAGCTATTTGTTCTCGGCGATGTTGCCGGGCCCAGTTGCGTTCATCTCGTGAGGCTCATTCTTCAATACAACGCGACCGTCGCTAGCATAGCCTCTCATATGGTGTCGCTAAACGCCGAGCAGTGGGTAGAGGCCGCCGGCCACATAGAGGGCCACCTGACATTGCTGGATAAGGTTATTGAAAAATGCGAACACGAGGTTCGACCAATTCACGACTCTATCAAGGGATAGATTCAGACGCAGATTACCTACCGCGCGCGCTTGTATTATTTGGCTTCCTGCTCGGGCGGAATTTCAGCGTGTTCGATAACGTCCCTGTCCTGATAGCGGTCCAGCGCAGTGAGCGGCTTGTAAACGAGCTCGTTAAGAAGCGGCGCGAGATCGCGATCTGTCGCGCCAAGCTCTTTCATAATCTTGATACGGCCGGAGAGAACTTCGTTTTCCCGACTCAGATTTTCGAGCGTAAGGCGACGCTGTTCTGCCGATTCCCGATACTCGTGATCCTTTCGTCTCTCATGCCGATCATTCACATATTTCCGCAAAACCTCCAGGGGGTTTAGCGCTCCCAAAAAATCCCAATAGCCCGGCGAGTGAAGGCTGACGGCAGACAAAGTAAGCTGCTCTTTACGCGGTACAAAAGACGCGATCTCCTCAGCGGTCGGAGGCCAAATGCCAGAACGCAGAACTGCGCGTCGTGATGCTGACGGGAATCTGAAATCAGCACCGAACGGAAACATTGGAAAAGGAAAGTCCCGCGCAGACCGGCGCATTCCGTCGGTGATGGCCTCAAAAAACAACAATGAATCGTAGGCGTGTCTTAAGTCGCTTAGATAGGCCGCGACCAATTCAACCTCGACGCCGCCGTGACCGTGTATCCTGAGGCGACCTTGCTTCGGCATTTTATCGCGCTGCCTCAGCCGCTATGTGTCCGGCAAAGCTGGTGATAAAAGTCTTGAGACCCGTCAGTTCGGACAGGTCATTGAATTCGCCCGTGGCGGCAGCCGTGCGCGGCGACGCCATAATGGTTGCTGTCGTATAGAGTCGTTCCTGCGCCAGCTTCCGGCAAAGGATGTTGTAGCGTTCAAGATAAGACGCGCCCTTGAACTCGGGGAACGTCGCGAAATGCGGCGAAGTATCGCGCACCGGGGAGCGCGACTCCGGCGCGTCTTCGACCAGCATGAGCCAGCCCACATATGGGCGCGGAGCTTCACCGAACGCGCCTTCGCGGAAGGCCGTCCACAGATCGATTGCCGTACCAAGCGCTTCTTCCGTCCGATTATTGAAGTTGTTACCGAAGGATGGGCCGACCTGAGATTTAAGCTCCAGCGCGGCCACGAGGCGGCCCTGATTTATAATCAGTAAATCCCAAAGCTTGGTCGGGCGAAAGAAGCCCGGCAGGCTCAGAACCTTCTTGCCCATCATCATATGAGCATCCGTCAAGCCGTTGGCGCGGATCACGTCTTGGATAAGCGCAATGAAGCCGTCCATGTTTTTACCGGCGGTCACGCCAGCGCGCTCGCCCTGGTCCTCGCGTCCAAGCTCCTTTTGCTTGGCGACGGCAGCAGCGCGATTGCCCCAGAAAGCCTTGACCGCTTCCTTGGCCTTGTTTTCGTAATCAGCAAGATCAAGCGGCATTTGCAACAACGGGATCAGCCGCGAGGGCTTGCCGCTCCTTGGGGGTTAACTTGTAAAGAATTGCCGTAGCATCATCACAGGCAGCGGCGTCGCGCGAATTGCCCGCCGCCATCAGTTCCTTGCGTAGGTTGGCCGGTACGTCGCGCCATTGCGGCAGGCGAAGGCGGCGCAGATATTGCGCCTGAAAGCGCAGATAGCCGCCGCGCATCTTGGTCGAGTAGAGCGTGATGAAGGCGCGCGTCACGTCCGAAAGCAGTACGGCTTGCAGCGCGCGAAGATCCCAATCAGCCGCCGTGATGAAATAGAGATTGTGGTGGGGGTAAAGCTTGCCCGGTTCATAAACGATATGGGCCGCGCCCTTGATGTCGGGAATCAGTAGTTTGGGAACAGACACGAGCTCAGGATAAATCCGATCGATCGTGCGATACCATCCGTTCGGATTTTTCTTCGACACATGGCGCGCTTTGATCGCAGCCCCATGCCGATCGAGATAGCGCGCGAGTTTGGGGTAGTCTTTGAGCGGGACAAGCTTGCCGTCAGGGCCGAACGGATTGATGACTCCAAATCCGCGCCACTTGACCGAGCCGGTCAGAATATCGCGGGTCATGGCGATAGGAAGCTTGCGGTCTGGTTCGACATCCAGTTCGTCAAACGGCGCGATGAACACCTGATCCGCGCCAGTGGCGACGCCAATACCTACCTTGCATCCGGTCTCTTCCAGCGTCGGGTATTCAGCCTCAAGGCGACGGACAAGGCTAAGCTGATCGGGGGCGCTGAGCATCCAGGGTTCGGAGCCGTCAGCGGCGCGCGCGACTTCCGTCACTCTCTTGTCTTTAGGAAGCTTTGCAGCCGTCATCGCTTTCGCCAAGCTCTTCAAGCCGTCCGCTTCAATGGCCGGACGCACGGCAATACGGGTCGGACCGGCTTTCTCGCGGCCAATAACGACAATCGCCGGATAGGCGATCACGTCCGAGAGAAACGCATCCGTATCGACCATATCGACGAAGCATCTGAGATGAAATTTGTCGGCGATAAAGCGGCGCAACGGGCCGCCATAGCGGTTTTTGAGCCAACGATCCGCGCAGATAAATCCTAACCGGCCTCCCGGCGCCAGCAACGAGAGCGACTGTTCGATGAACGGCACATAGATATCGGCGCGGTCATAGATCGTCTTGAAACGCCGCCGGTATTCAGCCATCAGCACATCGGGAATGAGTTCCTGACGCACATAGGGAGGATTGCCGATAACATGCGTAAAGTTCGGTTCTAATGGCAGAAGCAGAAAGTCCCCTCGCCGTAGCCATCGTTCGCACAAAGCGCTGCTCTGCTTGGGCGTCAGGCCTTTGTCCCGCAGGACATCCATCACGACGCCGCGCGTTTCCTCGTAACTGGCGCGATGCAGTTCCACCGCAACGATGCAATCGCCAAGGTCTTTGACGACATCGCCGCGACCATCCGCGTCACGGCTGTACGCTTCGAACAAGCGGTCAATGACGGGCGCGAGAAAATCGCCATGCCCCATCGACGGTTCAAGCACTCGCGCGCGATGGAGCGGCTTGTCAACCGTGTAACCGGCCAGATCGAGAATGAATTCCACCACCTCGCGGCGCGTGAACACCGCGCCACGGGATTCCGCGCCAGATTCCGCCATACCGGCGACGGCAGCGTCAACTTCGGGCCGTTCAAGGAAGGATAACTGCAATTCCATAGTAGAATCCATAGCAGCGACTCAGGCCGTGTTCCAACAATTTCGGCAGCGTTAGAGTAGCCGCTTCACTCGCAAACAACGAGCAAGCGAATCCATATCGGGAGCGTATCCACACGCTTATTTTAGGGGAATCGTAGCGATCCCCGTCAGTATGCGGGCACCCGGTGAGTGCGACAGTCATATATGCCGTCAGAACCCGATCCTTTGATGTTCTGATTGTAAAACTGGCCCATCGACGGAGCGCCCATCAAGTTATCGAACGTCGCGGGCGGCAATTCGCAGTAGTGATAGTACGTGCCCTTCAGGCTGATGAGCATGTAGCTCTGCGCCTTGTCGTGGCAGACTCGTTGAATGAAGCTGCTGCGATTGATGTCGCGGCAGTCGAACGTCCTGAGATCGACGTTGCCGCGATATTTTACGTCAACGGTTTCAGATCGCGATTCGGCGGCGAACAGGAGCAGGATGAGGGCTGTTGCAGTTCTAATCATGCCGACCACGATTGCTCGGGGATGCATTCCAGTTCGTCCGCCGCTTGGTTCGCCGTCAAGACGCCACGGGCCCCTTTCGACCCGCTAACGCCCGGAAAATCGACGTTTTCCCCGGTTGACTTTATGAGAACATAATGAGAACATTTAGGGCGTCCAGTCAACTCGGAACCGTCCATGCCGGAGAGCGCCGCGCCCAATCCACAGGCCGACGCCGACAGGCTCGAAACGGCAGCAGACCAGGCGATTGCAGCGTGTGGTGGCGACGTGCGCGATGCGCTCAAGGCGCTGATCGTGGCGAATGAGTATCTGGAAGCTGAAGTCTGCGAATTGATGCAGGCGGTTTCGCACGCCTATGTGCGCGGAAGATTCAAAACCTATACCGGCTAGGAGCGAGGAAGATGGCCGAAGTAACTTACTACGTCGCGCTCCCCTTCGTCGCAGCCGATGACGGCGTTGCGGCAGGCGAACCGACCGAATGCTTTAACCCGATTGCTGTCGTGATGCGGGCCGAGGCGCTTTCGCGCAAAGAAGGTCATATTGGCGCGGTCGCATTTAGCCGTACCGGCGATCCTGCCACCGGGGATTTTAGCGACGCCAAGGTGATCAGGAAATTCGGTAACGTGCCCGAAGACCTGAGCGCGTTGTGATGAGTGTCCCTACCTTAGGAGTTAGACGTGCCGACTCTTGATGAAGTCTATCGGAAGTTCGGCGAAACCGCAGAAGCGGCCCAGCTTCTTGAAACTCAACTCGGTACCATGCTCTTATTAATCAGTGGTGCGGAAGGCAATCTGTTCAGCGAAGCTGATCCAAAGCGTGCTTCCGATCTTTACCGCACGATCAATCGTCGCACTCTGGGCCAACTGGTCAAGAGCTTGAACAACAAGACTCCGTCGCTAGAAGCAATCGAGGCCCTGCTTTCGAACGCGCTGCTGGAGCGGAATCGGCTCTTTCACTCTTTTTACCGCCTGCACAATTTCCACAGGAATTCAGATGAAGGCAGAGCATCGATGTTGGACGATATGGAGGCCATGCACGACACATTGCTCCGTGCATACAAAGCAGTCATGCTGCTTTCCGGAGTCGACTTGGAAGCTCTTATCGGCGCGGATGTCGAACACAATGCGCCAACCGCTCACGTGCCTATACTTGAAAACTAACTTCGTTTTATCGGTAGCAAGAGTGAGAGCATAATAGTTGAAAGATGCGAATACGTCCGCTGAAGCCGTCAGAACACCAACGGCATTTGAAGAAAACGAACTCGGCGTTGTGTGACCGCTGATTTGCCCATTAAATGTAAAGCTGGGGTAGTCCGGAAGGTTTTGGGCACGCACCACCGTGGTATGGAAGAGCGTTAAAATTAGTGCAGTAGCCGTAAATAACCTCAGCATTATGATTTCTCCTGCGTTGATCACCCCGATAGAACTACTGTTCCATTGGCGACACAGTCTGCTTTCTAAATATTTTTAGCGAACCTGAATGCCATAAATCTTCGCTCGTCTTAAAAATGCCTCGCGCGCACCCTCGAGAATGGCACAAGCTGCATCGCGGGTCTCTGGACTATCAATCGAACCTCTCGCAACAATCTCTCCGCGATCGTTCAAGGCCTTCATAACCACGATTTGCTCAGCGTCGCCGAGAACAGCAACATTCGGGTTATGGGTGACGATGATCACTTGTCGGCGCTCCTTAGCGCGGCGAAGAACCGGTACCAAGGTTGTATAAATGAACTCGCCATCAAGATTATCTTCCGGCTGGTCAATTATAAGAGGCTTGTCGCTATTAGATGACAGCATCAGTGCAAGTAGAACGGACTGCTTTTGGCCTAACGAGAGTTTTGCGAAATCGCGAACGATGTAGCGCTTCTCTCCGGCGCCATCCGAAATCGGTCGTGACACCTGCAGGCGCGGCAGATCGTGCAGTGTCGCACGTTCAAGCGCGAATTTTACGGCAGGCTCTGCAAGCCTATCCAAAATGGTCGTCGCTTCGTCTCGCTTAAAAACGGGTACACCTTCCGGCGTCTGCAGCGCCAATATAGGCGCGACGTTCTTTTGCTGCACGGCGTCTAGCAACAACGGTACTGTCAGCGTCTCAACCAACCATGCCGCGCGTGGCTGTTGATTCGTTTTCCAGCCCATGACCTGTATGATTAGGTCGGCTGCATCCGGCGCATACGCATTACGAGCGTATTTTAGGCTTACCTGGAGATCCGACAGCGCTTCACGCAACGTTGCGGTCGCCAAGCGGCCAAACGTTTCGCGAAGCGTCGCGACACGGTCGCGCTCGGTCCAACGCTGCTTCAAGGCGACCGCTCGCTGTTTCCTTGTCTCCGCCAAATGGGGTTTCCAAGTCCCAAGGTTCTTCACGGACTGCGAATGGCTTGCTTCATCGGCGGCAAGTTTGCTGATGTAAGACATATCAAACGACACCTTGAGTGCTTCAAGCTCTCGCCTTTTTGCGTCGATCTTTTTTTGCGCTTCGGCTTCTTTCGCCTTCCAACTAACGAACTGTGTAGCCACAAGCTTCTCTAGGCTTGTTAGCCCCGCATTAATCTGGGCTTCCGCCGTTCCGATGGCCGCCTGATAAGCGGTCGCAGCGCCGAGGATCGCGCGAAATTCCGTGGCGCCGACTGCAAGATTGGCTGTTCCGGCAAGCTCCAAAATCTCTTGAACGGCTTCTTTCGGCGAACCGGCTAGTACGTTCTCCTTCGCCTCCTGAATTTTTGCGATAATTTGTGTTCGAAGCTCTCGTTCGGTAGCTAGCTGCCGCTGGAGTTCAATCAGCTCCTTAACTTCCGGTTTTTGCAAAGCAGTCAATTGTTGTTGGGTGGTGGACAATAGACGCTCGTATTGAGGGATTAGTTGAACTTTCTGCTCCGCCTTCTCAATTTCAGTTTGAAGGACGAGGAGCTGTTCGCGCGCTTGCTCCTCTGCTGCTGCCGCTTTCTCAAGGTCAACGAATTTGTCCAGATAATTTAGCAGCGCTAGCGGATTGGTTTGTGCTTCAACGCTTATTCGCGCAGCCTCGCCTTGGCCGAAACAATCAACGTCAAAATCGCAGGGACCGAAAGGGTTGCCCACATTCTCTACCTCCCCGCCCTTCGGCCGAAACAATGTGTGTTGCCGTCCGGCCTGATCTTGCCAAGCAAGATACAATTCGTCAGGCCACACTTCAGAATCGACGACGCTGCTTTCGCTCTCGTGTCCAACGAGACAACGCACCGCTTCTATGGCTGTGGATTTGCCGGTGCCACGACCTCCGATGATGCAGTTGAGGTTTGAGTTAAAATGGATAACTTCGCCCGATAAAAAGCCTCCGTCGATGTGTATCCCGATGATTTTCGGAACAGCCTGGGGAATCTGATCTTCTATGCGGACACGAGCATCCGCGTCCTCAAGGGCGATGCGCAAGCCCTCGAAGGAAGGCGCTTCCATCTTGTAACGGGTTACCCTTGTCACGTTGGCAGCATTGCGACCGAGGGTCTGGAGGCCATGAGCGTCTGAATTCAATACGCGAGCTAAGTTCTGCTTCGAGCCCAGTTTCAGGCGTTTAATCCGCTCACGACCCATTCTGACCCGGTCTGCGATTGGATCGCCTTCCGCATAGGAGATCGTCGATGTTGCAAGCTTTAGTTCAATCCCGAGAAGGGCAGGATGGCATAATACGTCAAACTTGTGAGGCGAGGCCCCCGGCACTTCTATTTCGAATCCGGACTGGACATCAACGTGAGCAAGAATTCCAAACCCGCCTAACGGTTGAAGCAAATTCAAACAGTCAAGGATCGCTTGTTGGCAACGGGACGTTGCAGTACCGCGATCAACAATTGACAGCTGGCCATGCAGCCGCCGCAGAGCGTCCAACGTCGGCAAATAACAAAGCAAATGCCCCTGCGGCGTCGATAACTCGATGCCGGGAACGACAAACACGGACGAACCTTGCGACGCAAGCAAAGCAGCTTCTACATTACCGATCTCGTTGTGATCGGTGATGGCAACAATCGCGAGCCCTTCCTGAGCAGCAGTCGCAACAATTGCCTCTGGAGTCATCGCCGTATCGCGCACGTCATGCGACGCGCCGTAGGAATGAATATGTAGGTCCGCTCGATAAAAGTGTGCGCCTATCGGCTGCGCTAAAATCTCTTCAAGAACTGACACCTGAAACAAACCCACACAGTTAGGAAGAAATCCTCTTTACGCCAAATCCGGCGTCTTGCCACGAGTGATTGTCTTTTAAAGCTTCGACAACTTGGGTGGTGCCTTCGGCGGCTTGTACGTGCGCGGGCGAAAAGCGCATCAACGCCACCGTGCGGCATGTTTCCAGTCATCATCTGTCTGAAAACATTGAAGAATTGCTGAGTCTGCAGAAAATAGAATCCTGCATCCCGTTGATTCGTCGGGAGAATTTCGCCTGACTGGAAAAATTTTCACAGGTTCTTACACAGTCACAGTTTTTAGCCATAATTGTCTAATAATATCAATGCCATATGAGAAGCCAGAACGGACTTAAAATCCCTTTTGAACTCCCTCATTTTCAATTTTTTCCTTTATTTTCAATATGATGGTGCTATCATGTATTTTAGCACAACGTTAGCACAAAACTGCTATCCTGATTTTATTCCTACCCTAGCCAGCCACGATAGCCATGACAAGTCGGCACATCATCCTCGGTGGAAAGGTCCACATCTACAAGCGCGGTGGACGCTATTGGCATTGCTCGACCACCATGGGCGGCAAACAATATCGCGAGACCACCAAGAAGGAAGAACTAAAGAACGCCGAAGACTTTGCCGAGGATTGGTATCTAGAGCTTCGCGGCAAATTCAAGCGCGGCGAAACCGCCAAGCTTGTCGAAGTAAATGGCGAAAAGAACTTTGAGCAAGCGGCTGAACAGTTCATCCGCAAATTTCCGATCATGACCGAAGGCCAGCGCAACGCGCAGTATGTCGCAGCTCACGAACGCAGGCTGCGCAAACACCTCATTCCCTTTTTTGGCAAAAAGGGAATCTCGCACGTCACATCAGGACTGATTAACGAATACCGTCTCCACCGCATGGAGACCAGCAAAGGCAAAAACGGAAAGCCACTGGCACGACAAACCCTGCATCAGGAAATTGTTGTTCTTCGCCAAGTGCTGAAGCTGGCGCTTCGTCAGGGCCACATATCCGCCCTGCCCGATTTATCTCAGCCCTATCGCAGCAACGCTAAAATCTCGCATCGTGCGTGGTTTTCACACGCGGAATACGAGCTGCTTTACCAAGCCACGCGCGAGCGCGCCAATAACCCACCGCACAAAACCCATAAAGACGACTACGAAGATCTGCACGACTACGTGCTCTTCATGGTGAATACGGGTCTCAGGCCCGACGAGTCCCATCGCATCTATGTGCGCGACGTCAATATCGTCGATGACGTCGGTAGCCGCCAAACGATCCTCGAAATTGATGTTCGCGGAAAGCGCGGCGTCGGATTTTGCAAGAGCATGCCCGGCGCAGTACATCCCTTTCAGCGCATTGTTAAGCGCCATGCGCTTTCTGCGACCGACCTCATCTTCCCGAAAAAGCAACATGAGCTGTTTAACGTCGTCCTGGGCGATTTGAACCTGAAGTTTGACAATGAAAATCAGCGCCGGACATTCTACAGTCTGCGGCACACCTATGTCTGCTTCCGGCTCATGGAAGGTGCGGACGTCTATCAGATCGCCAAGAACTGCCGGACCAGCGTCAAGATGATCGAAGACTTCTATGCCTCGCACATCAAGAACACGGTTGATGCCTCGGTTATCAACGTACGCCGCCCCAAGGTGGCAGCCAAAACCAAGAAATTAGTGGGAAAGCAAAAAAGCCCTGCAAAACGCTAGGAATCCGCTATACCGGTTTTCGGTTGGCCTCGCGGCTTTACGCCGCTAGGATCACAACCATATGCGGGCGTGGCGAAACTGGTAGACGCAAGGGACTTAAGCAACTTGAGTGCCCTCCGGGAAACCGAAGGAGCAGAACTGCCCAAATTCGGGGAAACCGGTAACAGGCAATCCCGAGCCAAGCGCTCCGGTCGAACGACCGGCGCGAAGGTGTAGAGACTAGACGAGCAGCACCTAAAGCGCGAACGCGCCAGGGTGAAGGTATAGTCCAGACCACAAACGAGCCGACAGCGCGAACGCGCCAAGGCGAGGCGGCCAAAGCCGTAGTTGGTAAGAAAATCCCTCGGCTCGAAAGAGCTGTGCCGGTTCGACCCCGGCCGCCCGCACCATTTTCTCTTCTGCAACTTTTGGTTTAAGAAGAACCGCCCCCGGGGAGGGACGCTATGAGTCGCCAGGAAGAAACGCCGCCGCCCTCTGAGAATGGCACTGCACCAGACAATCCGTTTGCCTTTCTAAAGGGCGGAGAAGACTATTTCAAAACCAAGGATGGCTCTCCCGTAGACTGGTGCCGCTCAATCGAACTCGCTCGCGAGCAATTGTCCGAGGCCATGCATTCGCGAAACGTAGCGTTTCTACTCGGTGCCGGATGCTCGTCGTATGTCGCGGATCAAAATCAACTTGGCATTCCCACCATGCAGCCGCTCGCCAGTGAATTTGCCAACGGCGAACACGACGCGGATGATGACAATTTCGAGGATCAGATATTTCTAACCAAGGTAAAAAAGGAGTCCCTTAAAGACATTCTAGGCATCGACATCACTGTCCCCGAATACGCAGGCAATATCGAACGCCTCATGGAGTGCCTTCATAGCTATCAGTTTGCCCTTTCGCGAAGCGTCAATGAAGAGCACGCGCCCTTTCTGGAGCTGGTTGACGATACTATCGAAGTCCTTCAGCGTTTTATTTTGGACAAGTGTACCGAAGGTGCGTTCTCCGAGGGAGACGCCACCGTAGCCAAAATATATGAGGCCTTTTACCGCAAGCTTGTCTTTCGCGACCGCTCGCTTCCTCGCCCTTGGGTCTTCACGCTGAACTACGATCTTTTCAACGAAACGGCGATGGACAGACTTGGATTGCCGTACTGCAATGGTTTTTCTGGAACAGTCGAGAGAAGGTTCAATCCGGCTCTATTCCGATACGCGCTTGCGGAGCAGCTAGATATCACCAGTAGAAAATGGTCCGCTGTCGATGGCTTTGTCTATCTTTGCAAGTTGCACGGTTCGATTACCTGGATCGAGGATCTCCAAGGTCTCTTCTCGATCCGTGAAAAACAGAACGCCGACCTTCCAGATCGCGTCATGATCTATCCCACACCGGCAAAACAGAACGCCAGCCTGGGTTCGCCGTATGCTGACCTCTTTCGTGAATTCCACTCGCGAATTGTTCGTGAACAGAGCGTACTCTTCACCGTCGGTTAGACGAACGCATTGCGCGCGACATCGAACTGCTCGCGAATTTCAACTGGCACCGCTTGATCAAGCTCGATAGACGCGACCATATCGCGCAGGTCCTGAATGTTGATGGGACGATGCCCGCCCCCACTCGCTTCCAGGACAAATTGATCGCGGTATCGAGGGTCGGACTCGAACAGTGAGTCAGGAGATTTCAGCATGGGACGGCCAATGGCGTTGCTAACTGCCCAAGTCTAGATTGAATGGAGTGATTCGGGTTTCCCAATATGCCGGACAACAAGAAGCATCACTTTGTTCCCAAATTTTATCTCCGGAATTTCTCCGAGGATGAAAAGAGCATTGGCATTTACAATATTTCATCGGCGCGGACGATCACACGGGGCAATCTCGGCAATCAATGCTACCGCGACTATTTTTACGGCAAGACTCCCGAAGTCGAGCATGCCTTAGGAGGCATGGAAGGCTCAGCAGCACAGGTCATTAAAGACTGCATCACAACTGAAGTCGTCCCAAAGCCGCTCTCTGCGGAGCACGTCATTCTATCGCATTTCATCGTACTTCAGGCCGCCCGCACGGGTTTCGAAGCCGAAGCCATGGCGGAGGCCACGGATAAATTTTTCAAAGCTGTTTATCGCGATCAATTCGGTGATCTCGACGGCTATGAAATCGGCTTCGATGATCCCATTCTTATGTCGCTTGAGGTGTCATCCAGGATGGTCCCCGCCATTTACGATCTGAAAGTTAAGCTGCTTCGCAACGAAACCAGCACGAAGTTTATTACGTCTGACAATCCTATCGTACGACACAACCAATATTTCGAAGGCAATGAGCATGCAGGGCATACCGGCTTGGGACAGGCTGGCTTGCAGATTTTCCTGCCGCTCTCGCCCAAGTACCTATGCGTCGCTTATGATGCCCAAACCTACAAGGTTGGCAATAAGAACTCTCGGATGATCTCAATCGCATCAAGCGAGGATGTCGCCGCACTCAATGCCCTTCAATGGCTGAATGCGCATGAAAACATTTATTTTGCGAAGGGCCAGGAAGCCGTTGTCGAAGCGCAAGCCCCGCGCATCGTCGGACGCCGGAGACGCGAGACAACGACTGTATCGGAGCACGAGATTGTCGGTCGAAAGCCCGACCCCGTGACAGGCAACACGGAGACCTTGTTGCACGAATTCAGACCGGGGCTAAACATTCGTCTTAGGGTTGGGTGCATCAAGCTACGCCGTCATCCGAAGCATCCGCGCCATGATCTTCGTCCTGCTCCTCCCCGCGACAGAGAGTATTCGGAGGTCGTCGAGCAATTCGGAGCGCTGCTTTCAGCGAAAAGGGCCCGGCCCGAAGAATTTTTCGCATTCGCCGCTCGCCGCTCCTCTATGTCACGGCGCTAAAGGGAGTTCAGCTTATCAATCGCTCGACCCCCAAGATCGCAACGTGATATTAATGTCAGATGCGGCAAGGTTTCGTGCTGATTCGAGGCAGGCGGTAGACGCAAAAGATTTCGCGTCCCTTGCGTCTAGCTGGTGCATTTTTAGCACAGAATTTAGCACAAAAAACTCACTTCTTGAATTTTGCTAATAAAATCAATATGTTTGGTTGCCGGCCTGACACTTAAAATCCCTCGATGGCAACGTCGTGTGGGTTCGAGTCCCACCGCCCGCACCACTCCCGACAAGCGCAGCGAGGTCGGAATGCCCGACGAGAACGATGATCTTTTCGGCGAGGACGGGAA
>Ga0182030_10017368_pt1 | contig 13895 bp, 14 predicted proteins | sample 812S3MmetaG_FD_121299 | JGI IMG/M metagenome (GOLD analysis project Ga0182030, IMG submission 121299) | Permafrost microbial communities from Stordalen Mire, Sweden - 812S3M metaG (Illumina Assembly) | ecosystem: Environmental > Terrestrial > Soil > Wetlands > Permafrost | place: Sweden...
AGATCGGCGCGGTTCCCGTAGCGAGCTCGCGTACCAGCGTCGGCGCGTCGCTGAAATAGAGCACCCAGACGCCGCCGGTCCACCAGGCGATCAGCAGCCAGGAGGCGTGTTTGCCGATCCGCTTAAGGATTTTGTCGGCGGTCCAGGGCGCGGCGTCGAGCTTGATGCGATCGCGCCGGTCGCCCTCGAAGAACCGCTCGACCATCAGAAAGAGATCGGTCCACACCGTCTGCGGGCAGAAGTAACCGCACCAGACGCGGCCAAACAGCGCGTTGGAGAGAAACAGCGCGAGCGCGGCCAGGATCAGCAGCCCCGTGAAGTAATAGACCTCCTGCGGCCAAAGCTCGATGAAGAAGAAATAGAAGCGGGAATGCTCGAGGTCGACCAGCACCGCCTGGCTCGGCGCGTTCGGCCCGCGATCCCATCTGACAAAGGGCAGGAAATAATAGATCCCCAGGCAGAGGATCAGCAGAATCCATTTTATCCGGCGGAAGGTTCCGCTGACGCTCTGCGGATAAACCTTCTTCGCCGCCGCGTAGAGGGGACCCTCGTCGAAAACATCATGAGAGCTCCCGAGTTGGGTTGCTGTCACTGACCGCCGCCTAAACTGTGGACGTACACAGTCAGCGCCTTGATCGTGACAGGGTCAAGGCGGGCGCCCCAGGCCGGCATCACGCTGTTGCGCGCATAGGCGATCGTCTGGGTGAGGTCCTTTATGTCCGAGCCATAGAGCTGCGTGCCGTCGGTCAGGTTCGCCGCGCCGAGCTCGATATTCCCCTTGCCCTCCTCGCCGTGGCAAACCGCGCAATTGTCGGCGAAGATTTTCTTGCCCGCCGCGACGTCGACGCCGGGTTCGGGCGGCAGCTTGCTCAGGGTGCGCACGTAATTGGCGACTTGCCTGATTTCCTCGGCTTTCAGGATGCCGTCCTTGCCAAAGGCCGGCATCGCGCTGGTGCGGGTGTCCTTGTCATAATCCGCGCGAATGCCGTGGGTGATCGTGGTGTGGATCGCGTCCAGCGTGCCGCCCCACAGCCAGTCGTCGTTGGTCAGGTTGCGATAGCCCTTCCCGCCCTGCCCGCCGGAGCCGTGGCACGGCGCGCAATTCTCGCCGAAAGCCGCCTTGCCGTGGGCGAGCGCGAGCGCGAGCAGCTTTTTATCCCCCGCGATTTCGGTGACGCTGGCGTTCGCGAGGCCGCCTTCCATAGAGGCGCGAACGGTCTTGATGTCCTCGAGGTCCCGCGCGACCTGACCGCGATTGGAATAGCCGAGCAGCCCGCCGGTGAAGCTTGAGACCAGCGGCCAGGCCGGATAGACCAGCCAATAGAGAACCGCGAAGAGAATCGTCGCGTAGAACGTCCACAGCCACCAGCGCGGGAGCGGCGTGTTGAGCTCGCGAATGCCGTCCCACTCGTGGCCCGTGGTGGTCTGGCCGGAAATCGGATCGACTTGGTGTTCCGTCGTCGCCATCGCTCAGTCCTCGCGCAGCGGCGCCTTGGCCGCTTCTGTGAATTTTTCGCTGTTGGCCGGCCATAGTGCGTAGACCAGCACGCCGAGGAACAGGAGGAAGCAATAGACCGTCCCGGCCGAACGCGCGAAGGTCTCCAGCATTTCGTAGGTTGACGTCATCCCCCGCTCCTCAGCGCAGATTGGCCTTGTCGTCGTAGAGCTTGAAGTCGACGAGCGTGCCCAGCATCTGCAAATAGGCCACCAAGGCATCCGCCTCCGTCACGGCGGCGGTCTCGGCGTTGAACTTGCGCAGTTGCGCCTTCGGATAGCGCTTGAGGAACGCGGCGGCGTCGGGGCTGTCGGGATTGAGCTGGGTCTTCAAGTCGGCGTCGACGTTGGCGACCATCTCGTCGGTATAGGGCACGCCGACGACCCGGTTGGTGCGGACGGCGTCGCCGAGCTCGCGCGTATCCAGCTCCGTGTCCGCAAGGAACCCGTAGCTCGGCATGATCGACTGCGGCACCACGGAGCGCGGATCCTTCAGATGCGCGATCTGCCAGGCGTCGGTGTATTTCAGCCCGACGCGCGCGATGTCCGGCCCGTTGCGCTTGGAGCCCCATTGGAAGGGGTGGTCGTACATGCTCTCGGCCGCGAGCGAATAATGGCCGTAGCGCTCGACCTCGTCGCGCAGCGAACGGATCATCTGGCTGTGGCAGAGGTAGCAGCCCTCGCGCACATAGATGTTGCGGCCTGCAAGTTCGAGCGGGGTATAGGGCCGCATGCCCTCGACCTTCTCGACCGTGCTTTGCAGATAGAACAACGGCACGATCTCGACGAGACCGCCGATCGCGACGACGATGAGAATGCCGAGCAGGAGTATGATCGGGTTCTTCTCGAAGATCGCATGTTTGGCGAAGAAGCCGCCGCCGGAAGAGGTGGGAGTCCCGCTGCTCATGTGTCGTTCCTATTCGGCGGGCTGGAGGGAGGGCTGGATCGACGGCGCTTCGGCCTCGCCGACGCGGATCGTCATCCAGACGTTGTAGAGCATCAGGATGTACCCGAGGATGAACAGGATGCCGCCGATCGCGCGGATGACATAGAAGGGATGCATCGCCGCGACCGTCTCGATGAAGGAATATTCGAGATAGCCCTGCGGCGTGTACGACCTCCACATCAGGCCCTGCAGAATGCCCGACACCCACATCGAGGTGATGTAGAGCACGATGCCGAGCGTCGAGATCCAGAAGTGCCAGTTGACGAGGCGCAGCGAATAGAGCTCGCGCTTGTTCCACAGCCACGGCACCATGCAATAGAGCGCGCCGAACGAGACATAGGCGACCCAGCCGAGCGCGCCCGAATGCACATGGCCGACGGTCCAGTCGGTGTAGTGCGAGAGCGAGTTCACCGTCTTGATCGACATGACCGGGCCTTCGAAGGTCGACATGCCGTAGAACGCGATGGAGACGACGAGCATGCGCAGCACCGGATCGGTGCGCAGCTTGTCCCAGGCGCCCGAGAGCGTCAGCAGTCCGTTGATCATGCCGCCCCACGACGGCATCCAGAGCATGATCGAGAACGTCATGCCGAGGGTCTGCGCCCAGTCGGGCAGGGCGGTGTAGTGCAGATGATGCGGGCCCGCCCAGATATAGAGGAAGATCAGCGCCCAGAAGTGGATGATCGAGAGCCGGTAGGAATAGATCGGCCGCTCCGCGCGCTTGGGCACGAAATAATACATGATCGCGAGGAAGCCGGCAGTCAGGAAGAATCCGACGGCGTTGTGGCCGTACCACCACTGGAACATCGCGTCCTGAACGCCGCTCCAGACGATGTAGGACTTCGACGAGAACGCGTTGATCGGCACGGCGACGTTGTTGCCGATGTGCAGCATCGCGATCGTTACGATGAAGGCGAGGTAGAACCAGTTGGCGACATAGATATGCGGCTCCTTGCGCCGCATCAGCGTCGCCAGGAAGATGAGCAGATAGACGACCCAGACGATCGTCAGCCAGAGGTCGGCGTACCATTCGGGCTCGGCATATTCCTTGCCGTCGGTAATGCCGAGGAGATAGCCGGTGCCCGCGATGACGATGAAGAAATTATAGCCGAGCACCACGAACCACGGCGCGAGCTCGCCGGCCAGACGCGCGCGGCAGGTGCGCTGGACCACATAGAACGAGGTCGCCAGCAGCACGTTGCCGCCGAAGGCGAAAATCACCGCCGATGTGTGCAGCGGCCGCAAGCGGCCGAAGTTGAACCACGGCGCGATGTTCAGCCAGGGAAAGGCGAGTTCGAGCGCGATGTAGATCCCGACCGCCATGCCGGCGAAGCCCCAGAACAGGGCCGCGATCGAGGAGAACTTGACGGGGCCGAAATTGTAGTTGGGCCTGCCGTCGATCTCGCGCGGCGGCGCGGCGGCCGGCCGCTCGTTGTAGCGATAGAAGATGGCGAAGATGCTGCCCGCGGCCGCGAGCGCGCCGAGGCCCATATGGAAGGCGTAGGCCGGCTCGATTGTCCTGGCGGCGCTGAAAATGCACCACAACGCGAGGGCCGCGAGAACGACGACCAAACCAACTTCGCCGGCTCGCAGCGACTTGCCCGCCGTGACCGCTGCCATGAATGCCCCCTAAGCCTGGTGCCGAACTTTGTTGGGCAAACTGGACGAGCGACGTTGGCTCGCTTTGATGCAAATCAATCTCGACGCGCCGCGAGGCTCTGACCGACGGACTATTCCGTTCGGCCAGCGATGAGAGTGCGTCTCATGTTGACCTAGGTCAACGTCGCCCTCGCCTTCGCGATTAACGTTGCTTTGTTTTGGGCGGCGGAAGGGGAGAACGCGGGATTGAAAGGGAATCGCGGTCTTCAACTCGGGCGCCGGCAGACGACAGTCGCGCGACGATTCGACGCACCGCCGCGTATCGGGGCCTGCCCGAGATGACCGCCCCTGAGCGTGCGCCCGCTGACCCTCAGATCGACAGCTTTCGCGACGCGCTGCTGCCGCAGGATGAATCGGACGCCGCCCTGAACGCGCTGAGCTACGCCGACGGCTTTTGCGCCGCGTTCGGCGCGCATCTGTCGGGGCTGATGTTCGGCCTGGTGCCCTATTATCCGATGTCGCTGACGGCGGCGGCGCCGAAGGGATGGATCCAGGCGCAAAAACAGGCGAGCGAAGAGGCCGCCGACGCGGAGCGCAGGCTGAAAATGCTGTACGCCAAGCTCGCCGCGCCGAACGAACTCAAGCGCGTCGACGCTTTCGAACAGGAGGTCGGGCGCATCTGCGCGCGCCGCGCGCGCACCGCCGACTTGACGCTGCTGGGCTGGCCGGTGGGCGGGGGCGACATGGAGCGCGCGCTGTTCGAGGCCTGCCTGTTCGATTCGGGCCGGCCGGTCCTGCTCGTTCCCGAGGGCTATGCGTTTCGCGCGCTGCCGCAGCGGGTGCTGGTGGCCTGGAACGGCAGCCGCGAGGCCGCACGGGCGCTGCGCGAAGCGTTGCCGCTGATCCGGCAGGCGAAGCTCACGAGGTTCGTCACCGTCGACGCCGAGGGCTCGGACTTCGGCGACGGCGACGAGCCGATCGCCAGCGTCACGCGGCATCTCCAGCGCCATCAAATCCCGATCGAAACCAAGCGCGCGCATAGCGGTGGGCACGACGTCGCGACGGTTCTGGCCGAAGAAGCCGAACATTTCGGCGCGGCTATCGTGGTGATCGGAGGCTACGGCTATATGCGCTCGGGGCAATGGGTTTACGGCGGCACGACGCGGGCGGCGCTCAACCTGGCGCGCACGCCGCTGTTCTTCGCCAACTAGATCGCTGCGTTCACCTCATAAAAGTGCGCTCTCAGGCGTAGGACGTGCGGTCCCAGACCGGCGCGTCGCGATCGGCGGCGGCGAGGCGCTCGAGGTGTTCGGGCTTGAGGATTTCGACCCGGCGCGTCGTCGGCAACGCGATCAGGCCGCGCTCTTTCATGTGCGTGAACGTGCGGCTTACGGTCTCGATGGTGAGGCCGAGATAATCGGCGATGTCCTGGCGCTGCATCACGAGTTCGACGACCGGGGGATGACGGCCCGGCGCGCTCGAGCGGTCGCGCAGCATGGTCAGAAACCAGGCGAGCCGCTCCTCGGCCGAGGAGCGCCCGACCATCGTCATGTGATCGACGGCGAGCGCGAGCGCGCGCGTTGCGCCCTCGAAAACCGCCGAGTTGAAGACGGGGTCGCGGTTCATCCGCGCGCGGCAGGCGACACGCGAGAGCGCGGCCATCGAGCCCGCGTTGACCGCCTCGATCGTCAGATCGTAGCGCGCGCCCGGCTCGAGCCCGCACATATCGCCCGGAAGATAGAATGCGAAGATTTGCCGCCGCCCGTCCCGCGTGACCTTCACCGCGCGGAACATGCCCTTGACGACCATATAGAAATGGTCGGCCGGATCGCCTTCGCCGACGACTTCCTCGCCGGTCGCAAAATTGAAGACGACCGAGTCGGAATGCGGGAAGCGGGAACTCGATAACTCGTTCATGGAAAAGGGCCCCCCTGTAGGCCGGAACGCCGTGTCGCCATTCTGGATCGCCAAGGTCATCGGGGCCTCCCTGAGTGGATGTCTGGCGCTAACTTGGATTGCCTGACTAGTCGCCGCCATTCGCCAGACGGGCTAGTCGAACGTCTAGGTCAAAAGGCATACTCCTTTCGGCCGACTGCCCCGCGCGCAACCGGAAAGTTTATGTTAGACTGGACTTTCGCGACGCCTCGAGGGGGCGGAATTGAATGTGAAGCCCAATCTGCCGTTTCACTGTCTCGGCATGGAGCGCACCACGCGCTTTCTGTGCGACGCCCAGATGCTCAACGTCATGGCGGATGGGTTGCCGGGCATTGTCGCCTATTTCGACGTGAATTTCGTCTGCCATTTCGTCAACGAAACCGTCGAGGCCTGGACCGGCGCTACACCGGCCGCCTATCTCAACCGCGTCATGGGCGAGGTGAGCCCGGATTTTGCGAGCGACGCGCGCGGCGGCGTCGAGCGCGCGTTCGCAGGGGAGCACGCCGAATTCGAGACGCCCGCCCATTTCGCCGGCGGTCTCATCAACATCGTGCGCGGCTACGCCTATCCCGATCGGGACGCGCAGGGGCGCGTCCAGGGCGCCTTCCTGTTGCTGCTCGACATTTCGCGCGAGCGCGCGGCGGAGGCGCAGTTGCAGGCCGCGCGCGAAACCGCCGAAGAGGCCAACCGCTCGAAATCGCGCTTTCTCGCCGCCGCGAGCCACGATCTGCGCCAGCCGCTGCATGCGATGACGCTGTTCGTCAGCGCGCTGAGGCGCCGCCTCCCCGACGGCGAGGCCGGCGAAATCATCGGCAACGTCGACCAGTCGCTAAGCTCGCTGCGTTCGATGTTCGATACTTTGCTCGACATGTCGAAGATCGAAGCCGGCCTCATCAAGCCGAACCCCGCCCCGCTCGCGCTCGGCGAATTCCTCGCCTCGATCGAGCCCGGCTTCGCCGCGACGGCGCGCGAGCGCAACGTCGATTTTCGCGTCGTGCCGACCTCGGCCCATGCGATTGCGGACCGCACGCTGCTGGAGCTCGCGCTGCGCAACCTGCTCGCCAACGCCTTCAAGTTCACCGGCGCCGGCGGCGTTCTCTTGGGCTGCCGGCGCGCGCAAGGCGAGATCGGCATCCTCGTCGCCGACACCGGGACCGGCATCGCGCCCGAGCGCACCGAGCAGGTGTTCGAGGAATTTCATCGCGACCGGATGGCGGCTCACGGTCCCAATGACGGAATCGGCCTCGGGCTTGCGATCGCGAGGCGCCTGATGGCGCTGATGGGCGGGCGCATCACGCTGCGCTCAAGGCCCGGCAGGGGCAGCGCGTTCACGCTGTGGCTGCGCGAGGCCGGCGCGACGGCTCGCGCCCCGGCGCGCGCCTCCCAACTCGAAGACACGCTGCTCGGCCGGCGGGTCCTGATCCTCGACGACGATCCGCTCTGCGCGGCCGCGATGAAGCGCGAGTTCCAGGATCACGGCGCCCTCGTCGTCGCCGCTTCGACGATCCCCGCCGCGCGCGCCTCGATCGATCGTTCCGGCATGCCCGAGGCGATCGTCGTCGACTACGATCTCAGCAACGGCGCGACCGGCCTGCAATTCGTCGAGTCGCTGCGCGCGAATGGCGCGGACCCGTCGGTCGTGTTCGTCAGCGGCTCGACCACGCCCGAGACGATCGCCGCGCTGCGCGGCTCCGGGGTGCCCTGGCTGACGAAGCCCGTCGATCCCCGCGCCCTGCGCTCGACGCTGATTCACGCGCTCGCGCGCTGACGTCGATGCTCCGTCGGATTTTGCTGGCGTCGCTTGGGGTGTTCGCGGCGGTGACGTTCGCGCGCGCCGACGAGGCTGCGGACAAGGCGGCGATCACGCAGCGGCTGCGCGACTGGACAGACGCGTTCAACGCGAAGGACCAGCGCGTCGTCTGTGAACTCTTCGCGCCCGACCTGATCGCGACCATTCCCGACGTCGCGGACGATAGCCTCAACGCGCTCTGCGCGCGCATAAAAGCCGCGCAGGCGAAGCCCGGCCTGGAGTTGCATTACGACTATCCCGATATCCGCGAGATTCTCGTCTCCGGCGATCTCGCCGCGGTCAGGCTGTTCTGGACGCTGACGACGCGCAAGGACGGCGTCGCGGATACGACGGTCGAGCCGGGCATCGACATTTTCAGGCGCGAGAGCGACGGAAAGTGGCGGATCGCGCGCTATCTCTCCTTCACCAACCGGCCGAACAAGAACCTGCCGTAAGGGGCGGCGCGCGCGCTCAGAGGTCCAGCGCGCTCGCCTTCAGGACCGCCTCGGTGCGGTTGCGCACATCGAGCAGGCGAAAGATCGCGGCGAGGTGGATTTTCACCGTGCCCTCGGAGATGTCGAGCGCGCGCGCGATCTCCTTGTTCGCCTGCCCCTTGCCGAGCAGACGCAGCACGTCGCACTGGCGCGGGGTCAGCGTCGCAATGATCTGCGGGTCGATCGCGCTCGGCGCCGGATCGGGATCGGCTTGCGGCTCCGTCAACAGCAGCGTCGGCGCGTAGATGCCGCCGCTCAGGATCTGCTGGAACGCGGCGATCATCGCCGCCGGCTCGAGCGATTTCGGGATATAGCCGAACGCGCCCGCGGCGAGCGCGTCGAGCACGTTCCGTCGCTCCTCCGAGGCCGACATCACGACGAAGCGCAGGCCCGGAAACGCGTGGCGCAACTCGCGGAGCGTCGCGCCGCCGTTCATGCCGGGCATCGACAGATCGACGACGACGAGGTCGACCCCGGCGTCGGCCTCCAGCAGCGCACGCAACTCGGCGACGTTCGCCCCTTCGCGCACTCTACCCGGGCCGCATCCGTCGACCAGCAACAGCCTCAGCCCCGCGCGAAACAGCGCATGGTCGTCCGCGATCACAAACTGGCGAGACATCTTCGGTTCATGGCAATTCGCCAACGCGATGGCAAGAGGCCGGCAATTTACCCGCATCGCCAGCCCCAAGGTACTGTTACCCCGGACGCCGAAGGGCGTTTCCGCAATCCGCACCGGTGTCAGCTCCGTCGAGCGACCGGCATCTGCACGACGCAGCTCAGTCCGAGCCCGTAGTCACAAAACGACATTTTCGCTCCCAGCTGAGTGGCGAGCGCGCGCATCATGCGAAACCCCAGCGTGTCGCTTTCGAGCGGGTCGATCCCCTCGGGCAGCCCGACGCCGTCGTCGGAAATCTGGATGACGATTTCGTCCGCCTTGCAGGCCGACGCTTCGATCTTGATCGCGCCGCAGACGCCGGCGGGATGCGAATATTTGACGGCATTGGTCACCAGTTCGCCGACCAGCAGCCCAAGCGCGACCGCATCGTCGGGACCCAGAAACCACGCCACCGGGAATTCGCAGGCAATCCGGATCCTCTCGTTCGCGCCCGACGAGGCGGCGGCGGCGTTGACGATCGTGCGCAGAAAGTCGGGCGCATGGATCGACGACCCGGTTGGATTGCTGGCGAGCAGCTGATGAACTTTGCCCACGATTTCCAGCCGCCGCCCGCTTTCCTCCAGCACCAGCCAGACTTCGTCAGCGGTCAAAGCTTTTCCCGCCTTGCGTAGGCTTCGCCCCTCCAGCCGGATCATCCCCGCGAGCATGGCGAAGTGGTTGGCGGTGCGATGGCTCGCCGCGGCGAGGGGATCGGCGATCGGCAAGGGGTCGGTGTGTACGAGATGGAGCGTCATCTATATCTCCGACCGGCGCGGCCGTGAAAGCTGAATATTAGTAATATATGGGGCGCGCGGCCGAAGCAACTCACAATCACGTCACAGTATTAGTCAATCAAATGGGAGCTATACGTCGAAACAGTACATCACCCCGATAGATGCATTTGCGCCGGGAGCGCCGTTTGCGCCAATTGAGGAAAATGAGTAAACAGAGCCGGCAATCGGGGAGCTGGTCTTGACGCGCCGCGTGAGATGGCCATCTCTGAAGCCGAGCTATGAATCAAGTCAGGATCGGTCATGGGACAGTTGGCGCGTGGCGAGCGCTTGCAGGTTATGCTCGCGGACGAAGAATTGAAGGCGCTCGACGACTGGCGATTCGCTAACCGCATGCCGAGCCGCGCGTCCGCGATACGTGAGCTTTTGAAGCGCGGCCTTGCCGCCGAAGGCATTGTGGTAACGCCCGGCGTCCATTCGCGCGACTTTGGCGTCCTCGATGCGGCGCAGGACAACGGCGAGCCGGTCGACCCGCTCGCTACCGAGCCAGCGAAGCGGAACTCGCCCTTGGCGGAGTAAGCTCGTAGAAGTGCCGGAAGAATTCCCCCGGCGAAAACGGCTTTGGAATGAACCGGCTCTTTTGCGGATACTCGGCGCCCTCCGGCGTCCGGCCCCCTGACGTCACCATCAGATGAATGTGCGGCCAGCGCGCGTTGACGCGCCGGATCAGCTCCAGACCGTCATAGGCGCCTGGCATCTGTATATCGGTAAAGAGGAGATGCACGTCCTCGCGACCCTCGAGCAACTCCAGGGCCGCCGGGGCGTTGCCCGCTTCCACGACCTCGTAGCCCGCATCGCAGAGCAGATCTGCGACGTACAAACGCTGCAGGGGCTCATCCTCGACGATGAGCACGACCGTTTCGATTTGGGCGGAGGAGGTGGACATGGGTGAAAAGACAACGCGCCGACGGTGCGGAAGTTGCACCGGAAACAAAAAACAAAGCGGAAAAAACGGTTGCGCCTCAAATATGGCGGTTTTCCCGGAGGCTATTACGCAAAAAGTCGTAGTTTAGCGCGCTCGTTAATACTTTGCTAACGAGCCGAGGCCGGCGCGCTGATTTTGCTTTCGCACCGGCCTCGCTTCGCTTTACCCACGACTGGGGGGCGAAGCCCCGACGCCGCCGGCTTAGTTCACCTCGGAGCCGCCTCGTGAGCCGGCGCAGATTTGCGTGAAATGTCTTTCCGAAAGTCAAAAATTCTAGTATAAATAGATTTCGTTTTTTTACAGGAGCCGCCCATGGAAACCTCGCCGCAAACCCAAAAATCCGCTGCCGAAAAGCGCGAAGAGCGCGTCGCCCACATTTTCGCACAGATGCTCGACGGCCGCTCGCTGACCGAGATCGCCAGGAACGAGGGCCTCAGCCTTCGCCGCGTGCAGCAGATCGTCGCCGAAGAGATTTCGCAGCGCGGGGCCGATCCGGCGGACGCCTACCGGATGCTGCAGATCGCGCGGCTGGAGCGGGCGCTCGTCCCGCTCGGGCGGCAGATCGAGGAAGGCCGTCCGGCGGCGGTCTCGGCTTACGTCCGCGTCATCGCGCAATTGAGCAAGCTCGCGCGAAAACCCTTCCATCTCGACGAAGGCTCGCTGCGCACGCCCGCGGACGTGCGCAATGTCGAGCTTCGCCTCGCCCGTCTCGCCGCCGCCCGAGAGATTCTCGCCGAGCGCCGCGACGCCGTTCTCGACGCCGAAAACGAAAAAATCGCTTCGCGAAACGCCCAAGGCCTTGAAAACGCTCAAAACCGCGAAATCGGGCCGTTTCCGGGCCTAAGAATTTCAAGGGTTTAGCGAAACACAGGATTTCGCAGGCGAAACGATTTCGTTTCGTTTTCGTTTCGTTTGCGGGGTTTTGGATTTCGCGCGAAATCGCGCGGGACCCGAACGCAGTCGCGGGCGCTCTTTTGGAATCGCTCACTTTTTGGCGCCCAACGCCTTGAAATCCCACAAAACACGGACGGGACTCGGCGCGATGCCGACAACGCGGCGCCAAAAAATCGGCGCGGACAAAACCCACCCCGTAACCCCTTGAAATCCCGCAAAACGCGGACAGATTAGCGGTCACCGGCGGGCGCCCTCGACAGGCCGCCCCGAATCCTGCCAACGTTCCCCTCACATGGCGAAGTCCCGCTCCTCCTACGTCTGCCAGAACTGCGGCGCGATCACGCAGCGCTGGCAGGGCAAGTGCGAGGCCTGCGGCGAGTGGAACACCATCGTCGAGGAGGCCGCGGCGCTCGGGGTCGGGGCGGCGGTTTTGCGGCGCGGGCAGGCCGGGCGTCCGTTCCCGCTCGAGGACCTCTCCGGCGCCTCCGAGCCGCTCGCGCGCATCGTCACCGGCATTGGCGAACTCGACCGCGTCGCCGGCGGCGGCTTCGTGCCGGGATCGGCGAGCCTGATCGGCGGCGAGCCCGGCATCGGCAAGTCGACGCTGCTGATCCAGGCCTGCGCCTCGCTCGCGCGCCGGGGCGGGCGCGTCGTCTATGTCTCGGGCGAGGAATCGACCGAACAGGTGCGCCTGCGCGCCTCCCGGCTCGGGCTGGCCGGCGCCCCTGTGCAGCTCGCCGCGCAGACGCTGATCGAGGACATCGTCGCGACGCTCGGCTCGGGCGACGCGCCCAAATTCGTCATCGTCGATTCGATCCAGACCATGTGGAGCGATGCGATCGAGTCGGCCCCCGGCACGGTCAGCCAGGTGCGCGGCGCGAGCCAGGCGCTGATCCGCTTCGCCAAGACCAGCGGCGCCGCGCTGATCCTCGTCGGCCATGTCACCAAGGACGGGCAGATTGCGGGGCCGCGCGTCGTCGAGCACATGGTCGACGCGGTGATGTCGTTCGAGGGCGAGGGCCAGCACGCCTTCCGTCTGCTGCGCGCCTCGAAGAACCGTTTTGGCGCGACCGACGAGATCGGCGTCTTCGAGATGACCGGCGGCGGGCTCGCCGAGGTCGCCAATCCCTCGCAGCTCTTTCTTGCCGGCCGCGATCAGGGCGCCCCGGGCGCGGCGGTGTTCGCCGGCGTCGAGGGCGCGCGGCCCGTGCTGGTGGAGATCCAGGCGCTCGTTGCGCCCTCGACGCTCGGCACGCCGCGCCGCGCCGTGGTCGGCTGGGAGCCGAGCCGCCTCGCGATGGTGCTCGCGGTGCTCGAGGCGCACGGCGGGCTGAAGCTCGGCCAGCACGACGTCTATCTCAATGTCGCTGGCGGCCTCAGGATCGCCGAGCCCGCCGCCGACCTCGCCGCCGCGGCGGCGCTCGTCTCCTCGCTCGTCGGCGTCGCCCTGCCGCACGACGCCGTCTACTTCGGCGAGATCGCGCTCTCCGGCGCGGTGCGCGCGGTCGGCCATACCGGCCTCAGACTCAAGGAAGCGGCCAAACTCGGCTTCGCGCGCGCGGTCGGGCCGGCGAGCGCGCGCAAGGACGAAGAGGGCGCGCGGCTCGCCGTCTCCAGCGTCGGATCGGTCGCGAGCCTGGTTGCGGAAATCGCCGCCGCCGGCGTCGCCGCGAGGGTGACGAAGTGAATCGGCTTCGCTATAAGGCCGCTCGTCAGCGGAATAGCGCCCGGACGGCGCGTCGCAAGCGTCCGCACGCGCACAGGGCCTATTGAATGCCTTCATATTTGGATCTCGGCGTTATCGGCATAATTCTGCTGTCGGCGCTGTTGGCGATGTTGCGCGGCTTCACGCGCGAGGTGCTGGCCTTGGCGTCCTGGGGAGCGGCGGCGGCGGCGGCCTATTATTTCTACCCGAAGGTGCAGCCGTATCTCGACCCCTACATCCATAAGCCGATCGTAGCGCTCATCCTCGCCGCCGCGATTGTTTTCCTGGCGACGTTGCTCGTGGTCTCGCTGTTTACGGTCCGGATTTCCGATGCGATCCTCGACAGCAAGATCGGCGCGCTCGATCGTTCGCTCGGCTTCGTATTTGGGGCCGCGCGCGGTTTTCTGCTCGCCGTCGTCGCCTTCGCGATCTTCAGCTGGCTGGTCGGCGACAAGCAGCAGCCGGAATGGGTGAGGAACGCCAAGACGCGCCCCGCGCTCACTCAAACCGCCAACAGCATCATCGCCATGCTGCCCGAGGACGCGGTGGCCACCGCGGAAGCCCTGATCAAGTCCAAGTCCGCGACCGTGGTCGATGAATTGCCGCCCGACGAGACAACCGCGCCAAGCACGCCGTCCCCGCCGATGGTCAATCATGCCGTTGCCCCT
>Ga0182030_10017370_pt1 | contig 13894 bp, 14 predicted proteins | sample 812S3MmetaG_FD_121299 | JGI IMG/M metagenome (GOLD analysis project Ga0182030, IMG submission 121299) | Permafrost microbial communities from Stordalen Mire, Sweden - 812S3M metaG (Illumina Assembly) | ecosystem: Environmental > Terrestrial > Soil > Wetlands > Permafrost | place: Sweden...
AGTCTTTCGGCGGACCAGGCGGCGCCGGAGGAGAAGCCGTTTTATATGACGATAACGGGGGCAATCACGATCGCGGCGGTGGTGCTGATCGTAGGCGGGTTGATCGCGAGTTATAGCCAGAAGAAGGCGCGGAAGGCGTCGAGCGCGGAATGAATACGGCGCGGAAGGCGACCATCGAACGGAAGACGGGGGAGACGGAGATCGCGGTGTCGCTGGCGATCGACGGGACCGGGGAGGGGCAAATGGATACGGGGATTCCGTTTTTTGATCACATGCTTACGCTGTTTGCCCGGCACTCGCTGGTGGACCTGACGGTGAGGGCGCGAGGGGATATAGAGGTGGACCTGCATCACACCGTGGAGGACGCGGGAATCGCGCTGGGGCAGGCGTTTGCGAAGGCGCTGGGGGATAAGCGGGGAATAAGGCGGTATGGCTGGGCGTATCTGCCGATGGATGAGACGCTGACGCGGGTGGTGCTGGATTTTAGCGGACGGCCGTATCTTGAGTACCGGGCGCCGAAGGCGGTGGAGGCGATCGGGGCGTTTTCGTTTCAACTGGTGGAGGAGTTTCTGAGGGCGTTCGCGGTGCACGGGGGACTGAATCTGCATGTGGAGATTCTGTACGGGCGGGATGCGCATCACATGGCGGAGTCTGTGTTCAAGGGGCTTGCGAAGGCTGTGGACCAGGCGTGCCAGGTGGATGCGCGTGTGACGGGGGTGCCTAGTACGAAGGGGATGCTTTGAAAGTTGGAAGTTAAAAGTTAAAAGTTGGGGATGATTGCTTTGATTGATTATGGGAGCGGGAATATACGGAGTGTGACGAAGGCGCTGCAGCATGAGGGGGCGGATGTGGAGCTGGTGAGTGATGCGGGGCGGATGGGGGAGGCGGAGGCGGTTGTACTGCCAGGGGTGGGGGATTTTGGGGATTGCGCGCGGAATATCAAGGGACGGAAGCTTTGGGAGCCGCTGGAGGAGTGGCTGAGAAGCGGGAGGCCGTTTCTGGGGATTTGCGTGGGGTATCAGTTGCTGTTTGAGGGGAGTGAGGAGTCGCCGGGGGAACGGGGGTTTGGGTTTTTCCCGGGGCAGGTGAAGCGGTTCCGGTCGGCGGAGCTGAAGGTGCCGCAGATCGGGTGGAATAGTCTGGAGCTGACGCAGCCGGGGCATGCGCTGTGGCGGGGGCTGCCGGCGGAGCCGTATGTTTTTTTTGTGCACTCGTATTACCCGGATTCGGAGCGGAAGGATGTGGTGATCGCGGAAACGGTTTATGGGGAGAGGTTTGCCTCGGGGGCGGCGCTGGGGGATGTGGCGGGGGTGCAGTTTCACCCGGAAAAGAGCCAGGAGGTGGGGCTGGCGGTGTTGAGAAATTTTGTGGAGGGGCTGGGGTAGGAAATGCGGATTTCGGATTGCGGATTTCGGAATTGGAGGGAGGCCGCAAATAGCCATGGGAGCAATTGAAAATGGAAATGGACGACCGGGACTGCTTAGTTCCATGCTGATTTTGTAATTTGAATTTCCCATTTTTCATCTGCCGCTTCTCGCCGCGGGGGCGTTTTTTCTTATGCTAATTTTTCCAGCGATCGATCTCATGGGGGGGCAGGTGGTGCGGTTGCGGCAGGGGCTGGCGGCGGAGAAGACGGTTTACTCGAATGATCCGGTGGCAATTGCGAAACGGTGGGCGGATGAAGGGGGGGATTACTTGCATATTGTGGATCTGGACGCGGCGTTTGGAGGGGGGCAGCGGAATCTGGAGTGGGTGGGGAGGATCGCGGCGGCGATTGGGATTCCGTGCCAATTGGGGGGGGGGATTCGGGATGAGGCGGCGGCGCAGCGGGCGTTTGACGCGGGGGTGGCGCGGGTGATCGTGGGGACGAAGGCGGCGGAGTCGCTGGAGTTTGTGACGGAGCTTGCGGAGAGGTTTGGGAGTGAGCGGGTGGCGGTGGGGATCGACGCGAAGAATGGGTGGGTGTCGGTGAAGGGGTGGACGGAGGAGAGCGGGATGAAGGCGGGGACGCTGGCGGTGAAGGCGGAGGAGGCGGGGGCGGGGACGATCATCTACACGGACATTGCGACGGACGGGATGCTGACGGGGCCGAACTATGGGGAGATCGAGCGCATTATGACGCTGGTGCGGTGCAATGTGATCGCGAGCGGGGGAGTGTCGAGCAGTGAGGATGTGCTGCGGCTGGCGGAGATGCGGGGGCTGTATGGGGCGATTATCGGGAAGGCGCTTTATGATGACCGGATCAAGCTGGAGGAGCTGGCGAAGAGGCTGCGGGGGAGCGGAAATTGCTAATTGCTAATGTGTGATTGCTAATTGAAGAGGGGAAGGGTTGAACCGCGGATGGACGCGGATGAAGAAGAATTGAACAGGGCGTAGCGCGGGCTGGCGGCCGCAACCAAACCGATTTAACCGCAAAGAACACAAAGATCACAAAGGGGGAGGAGAGGGTTAGATATTTAGCTTGAAGTTGGGGGATTGGGTTAGGAATTGGCGGGGGGCTTCGAGGATTAGGTTCCGGATTACTGGGTCGGGGTAGCCGCGGCGGCGCATTTCGAGGGCGGCTTTGGGGACGGCTAGGGGGTCGCTTTGGCCCCAGTCGCAGGCGCTGTTGAGCCAGAGACGGCCGGTACCGGCGGTCTCGAACATATCGACGGCGCGGGCTGGGGTGCACTTGGAGTCTGGATAGAGGGTGATGCCGGCCCAGAAGCCTGCGTCGAGGACCATGCGGAGGGTGTGCTCTTCGACGTGGTCGATGATGACGCGGGCGGGGTTGATGCGGGGATCTGCGCGGAGGAGGTCGAGGATGAGGCGGGTGCCTTTCCATTTGTCCTCGAGATGGGGGGTGTGGACGAGGATGAGCTGGTTGTGATCGGCGGCGAGGCGGACGTGGTCTTCGAGGATGGCGAGCTCGTTGCGGGTGTTTCGGTTGAGGCCGATCTCGCCGATGCCGAGGACGTTGGGGCGGGTGAGGAAGGAGGGGATGAGGGCGAGGACTTCGCGGGCGAGGATGAGGTCGTCGGCTTCCTTGGGGTTGATGCAGAGCCAGGAGAAGTGGGGGAGATGGTAGCGTGCGGCGCGGCGTGGCTCGTAGTCTGTGAGCTGGCAGAAGTAGTCGTGGAAGCCCTGGGGGCTGGAGCGGTCGAAGCCGGCCCAGAAGGCGGGCTCGCAGACGGCGACGCAGCCTGCCATGACCATGGCGAGGTAGTCGTCGGTGACGCGGCTGACCATGTGGGCGTGGGGCTCTATGTATTGCATGGGGGTTAGGGATGCTTTTCCAGAAGAGGGATTGGCCTCACGCAAAGGCGCGAAGGACGCGAAGGGGGAACAGGGAAGGGGAATTTTGAACAGAAGGAAACGAAGGAAACAAAGGGGGAGGGCATAAGTGGAAAAGGGCGCTTAGGGAGGAGGGAGGGACTGGTGGGAGTCATGGGCGCCGCAGGCGGATTGGCCGGGGGAAGTGGGGATGGGGTCGAGGGTGGGGTCGCTGAGGGCGAGGAGGACGCGGCGGGCGCGGTCGGGGGTGGAGGTGTCGAGTTCTTTGAGGGCGCGAAGGAAGGCGGGGAGGCGGAAGTCGGCGGGAGGGGCGGCGCGGTCGAGACGGTCGAGGAAGGCGGCGATGTCTATGAGACGGGCGCGGGCATCGACGAAGTAGAGGTCGAGGAGGTGGCGGCGATCCATGAGGAAAGTTAGAAGTGGGAAGCTAAAAGTTAAAGGTAAGACAATTGACTCAGCCGGGGACGTGCATTTCGAAGCGGGGGATTTTTGTGAAGACGGCCTGGCCGGAGTCGGTCATGCCGATGTAGGCGCCCTCGGCGGAGCTGTCGAGGGCGATGACGTGGTGGGAGCTGTAGGAGAATTGCTGGCCGGGGATGAGGCGGGGAAATTGGCCTACGACGCCGTCGCCCTCGACTACGATGCGGTTGCCGGTGGAGTCGGTGACGACCCATTTGCGACCTTTGATGGTGACGGTGTGAGGGGACTGGTTGCGGATGGTGATGAAGTAGGCGAAGGCGTAGGGACGATCGGGAGGGGCCTCGAAGTCGGGACGGTAGAGGACGCGGTCAATGCTGACGACGAGGCCTGGCAGATCGCGGATTTCCATTAGTGTAAAGGTAAGCCGTTGGAAATGATTGGCCAGAACTGAGTGCGGGAGGCAATTTGCAATGCTGTGCCGAAAAGAATGCCTCCCCCAGTAGCGCTGACGATCGCGGGGTCTGACAATAGCGCGGGGGCGGGGGCGCAGGCGGACTTGAAGACGTTTACGGCGCTGGGGGTGTATGGGCTGACGGCGATCACGTGTGTGGTGGCGGAGGTGCCGGGGAAGGTGAGCGCGATCCATCCGATCCCGGCGGCGGTGGTGGCGGAGCAGGTGCGGCTGTGCCTGACGGCGTTCCCGGTGGAGGCGGTGAAGACGGGGATGCTGTACAGTACGGAGATCGTGGAGACGGTGTCGGATATGCTGGCGAAGACGACGATGGCGCTGGTGGTGGACCCGGTGATGGTGGCGACGAGCGGGGCGCCGCTGCTGAGGCCGGAAGCGCTGGAGATATACCGGGAGCGGCTGTTCCGGCGGGCGACGATTGTGACGCCGAATATGGATGAGGTGGGGGTGCTGACGGGGCGACCGATACGGACGCTGGCGGATATGCGGGAGGCAGGAGCGGAGCTGGTGGAACGGTATGGGAGCGCGTGGCTGCTGAAGGGGGGACACCTGGGGGGGGATGAGGCGATTGATGTGCTGTGTCTCGCGGATGGGAGGGTGGTGGAGTTGAGAGCGGAGCGTGTGAAGGGGGTGTCAACGCATGGGACGGGGTGCACGACGGCGGCGGCGATCGCGGCGGGGCTGGCGAAGGGGCTGGGGATGGAGGAGGCGGTGGGGGAGGCGAAGAGGTTTGTGACGGAGGCGATACGGGGGCATTACCGGTGGGGGGGGGTGCAGGCGCTGAATCATGGGGGTATTCCCGGGCCAGAGGGTTCAGGTGTAAGTTGAAGTTTAAGTGCAAGAGGGGAGAGAGAGGAGCACGGGGCGCAGCTATGAAATCAGGGGGATTGGTCGAGGGCGGCGCGGACGCTCCAGGCGGCGGCGGTGAGACGGGAGCGGGCTTGCTCGTAGGAGCAGGGGCGCAGCTCGCTGACGAGACGGATGGCGCGGTCGCGGAGCTTGGCGTTGGTGGGGCGGAGGTCGATCATGAGGTTGCCGCGGACTTTGCCAAGACGGACCATGGCGCAGGTGGAGAGGATGTTGAGGGTGAGCTTGGTGGCGGTGCCGGCTTTGAGGCGGGTGGAGCCGGTGACGAGCTCGGGGCCGGTGGGGAGGTCGATTTCGATGTCCCAGGGGTCCCCGGTGCGGGGGCGGGCGGGATTGCAGGTGAGGAGGATGGTTTTTGCCCCGAGGGCGCGGGCGCGGCGCAATGTGCCGAGGACGAAGGGGGTGCGTCCGCTGGCGGCGATGCCGCAGACGACGTCGCCGGGGTGGACGCCGCGCTCGAGGACGGCGAGCTCGCCGGCCTGGGGCTGATCCTCGGCGCCCTCGGCGGCGGAGTGGAGGGCACTGACGCCGCCGGCGATGATGCCCTGGATAAGGTCGGGGGAGGCGCCGAAGGTGGGCGGGATCTCGCTGGCATCGAGGACGCCGAGACGGCCGCTGGTGCCTGCGCCGGTGTAGAAGAGGCGGCCGCCGGCTTGCAGGGCGGCGGAGACGAGGTCGACGGCGGAGATGAGGGCGGCGCGGGACTGGGCGAGAGCGCGAGGGATTTCCTGCTCTTCAAGGATGAAGAGGTCCACGAGGTCGGGGGTGGAGAGGCGGTCCATGGCGGCGGAGCGGGGATTGCGCTGCTCTGTGGCCGCGGCGGCGAGGTCTGGGGGTGGGGTGGAGGGGAGGGAGGATGTGGAGGGGATGGACGGGAGGTGGCTGGCGAGCCAGGCGGCGCCGAGGGCGCCGGATTGGGTGCAGACGGCAATATCGGCGCCGGGGACGAGGTCGCCGGTGTAGTCTTTGAAGAATTCGGCGTACTCGCGGTGATGCTCGAAGAGGCCGCCGAGGAGGCGGACGCGGGGGGCGGCGAAGTCGAGGCGGAGGGCGACGGCGCGGGTGTACTCGGCAAGGGTGTGAGCGCTCTGCTGGATGGCGGCGATCATTTCCTGATGGCCTTGTTTTGCGGCCTGGAAGACGACGGGGGCGAGCTTGGCGACGGACATTTTGTCGGCGTTGGCGGCCCAGGAGACGAGGTCTTCGAGGCGATTGAGGGCGAGGATGCGGAGGATGCCCTGACCCAAGATGTCGGATGTGAGGTCGGAAGTGCGGCTGAGGTCGAAGTTTGAGAGGACGAAGCGGAGGGCGGTCATGGCGAGGTGGTAGCCGCTGCCGATATCGCCGAGGAGATGGCCCCAGCCGCCGGCTTTGTCGATGCGGCCGCGGCATCGGCCTGTGACGGCGGAGCCTGTGCCGGCGATGACGGCGATGCCATCGCCATCGGCAAAGGCGGTGGCGAAGCCGGACTCGCGGTCGCCGCCGACGGCGACGACGGCGGAGGGCCAGACGTGCTGGACGAGGGCCTCGAGGCGGTGGCGGTCGGCGGCATCGGCGCACCCGGCAAGGAAGGCGCCTACGTGGGTGGCATGGGACGGGAGGACGCGGAGGAGGTCGAGGAGGGAGCCGTCGGTGATGAGGCGGAGATTGGCGGCGGGGAGGGCGCCGACGCGGAGTTCGAGGCCGCGGTGGTCGAGGAGTGCCCACTCGGTCTTCGTGCCGCCGCCCTCGATGCCCAGGACGAGCTTGGGAGAGGAGGGGTCGGGAGGCATGGGGGGTGGGAATTGCGGATTGCGGATTGCGGATTGCGGAATTAAGCGGGGCGGGGGTTAGGGCTTGCTTTGGGCATTGTTCATGCTTTTGGATTAGTTCACTGAAAGACTGAGCAAGACAATGGCAATTTCCACCATCGAACTGAGGCAAATAACTGACTTGTGGCCGAGGGTCGCGGGGACGTTGCGGGCGCCGCACACCAAGGAGGAGTACGGGGAACTGCTGGAGGCGATGGATCAATTGATGCAAAAGGTGGGCGGGGATGAGGAGCATCCGCTGAAGTCGCTGATGGAGGTGATGGCGGTATTGATTGAGAATTATGAAGAGGAGAATGTGGCGGAAGTGACGGGGTAGGGGGCGCTTGGCGTTTCTTTACAAATGCCGGCGACAAGGGGCAAATGTGCACCGCGATGCACGTGATTACGAGGAAACGCCTAAACGAGTTTGCGGAAAAGTACCCGGATGCGGAATCATCTTTGGCGCATTGGTACCGGGCGATGCGGAGAAACCGATTCGCGAATTTCGCTCAACTGCGTGAGATGTTTCCGCATGCCGACCAGGTGGGCAAGTTCACCGTGTTCAACATCGGCGGCAACAAGGCTAGACTGATCGCGGCGCTGCATTACAATAGGAACAAAGCGTACATCCGCCACGTGTTGACCCACAAAGAGTACGACGCGGGCAGATGGAAAAAATAGCCATGTCCACCATCGAACTGAAAAAGGTTACCCAAGCGTGGCCGCAGGTTGCGGAGGCGGTGCGGGTGCCGCGCTCGGAGAAGGAATACCGGGAACTGGTCGAGGTGCTTGACCAACTGACGGACACGGTGGGAGAGGACGAGAATCATCCGCTGGCGTCCTTGATGGATGTACTGGGGGTGCTGGTGGAGAAATATGAGGAGGAGAATGTGGCAGAAGTGAAGGGGTAGAGCTTGAATTTTTTGAGGGGTTAGGGCTCTGGTTACTGTGTAGGTTTGTGCAACCTGCATCCGATGGACCCCTCCCCTGCCTTGCTTGAACGCGCCGCGCAATTGCGGCGGGCGATCACTGAATATGACCGGCTCTATGAGCTGGCGGCGCCGGCGATCAGCGATCACGAGTATGACCTCCTTTACCGCGAGCTTCAGGACCTGGAGGGGCAATACCCGGAGCTGATCACCGCCGATTCGCCAACCCAGCGGGTTCGCGGGAAGCCGCTGGAGGAGTTTGCGCAGGTGACGCACCGGACGCCGATGCTATCGCTGGATAATACATACTCGGAGGAGGAGGTGGGGGAATGGTTCCGGCGGCTGGAGAAGCACCTGCCGGGGGAGGAGATCGAGCTGGTGATCGAGCCGAAGGTGGATGGGGTGGCGATCTCGCTGCTGTACGAGGATGGGCGGCTGCGGTATGCGGCGACGCGAGGGGATGGGCGGACGGCGGATGATGTGACGCAGAATGTCCTTACGATACGGGGGATACCGCGGGAGCTGAAGGGGGAGCACGTGCCGAGGGTGCTGGAGGTGCGCGGGGAGGTTTATATGACGAGGGAGGGGTTCAGGAAAATGAACGAGGAACGGGCGGCGGCGGGGCTGGCGGAGTTTGCGAATCCGCGGAATTCGGCGGCGGGGTCGCTGAAGCAACTGGACTCGGCGTTGGTGAGGAAGAGGCCGCTGGGGTTGATTTTACACGGGATGGGGGAGATCGAGGGAGGAGAGCCGTTGAAGAGCTACCTGGAGGGGCTGGAGCTGCTGGATCGGCTGGGGCTGCCGCGGGGGAAGACGGAACTGGCGCGGACGCTGGAGGAGATATTGGCGGGGATACGGCGGATCGATGAGACGCGGCATGGGCTGGCGTTTGAGACGGATGGGGCGGTGGTGAAGGTGAACTCGCTGGAGCAGCGGGAGCGGGCGGGGTTTACGTCGAAGGCGCCCCGGTGGGCGATTGCGTATAAATACCGTCCGGAGCAGGCGGAGACGCGGCTGCGGGATATCACGATCCAGGTGGGACGGACGGGGGTGCTGACGCCGGTGGCGGAGCTGGAGCCGGTGTTTGTGAGCGGGTCAACGGTGGCGCGGGCGACGTTGCATAATGAGGAGGAGATCGCGCGGAAGGATATCCGGATCGGGGACCTGGTGATTGTTGAGAAGGCGGGGGAAGTGATCCCGGCGGTAACGGGGGTGAAAAAGGAGGCAAGAAACGGGACGGAGAGGATTTTCAAGATGCCGGAGAAGTGCCCGGTGTGCGGGGGGGATGTCGTGCGGGATCCGGAGCAGGTGGCGGTGCGGTGCATCAATGCGGCGTGCCCGGCGCAGGTGCGGCGGAAGCTGCAACACTTTGCGAGCCGCGGGGCGATGGATATCGAGGGGCTGGGGGAGGCGATGGTGGAGCAATTGGTGGAGCACGGGCTGGCGCGGGATGTGAGCGATATTTACAAGCTGACGGCGGAGGGACTGGGGGTGATCCCCAGGACGGGGGCGAAGAGCATCGAGAACCTGCTGACGGGGATCGAGGAGAGCAAGGGGCGGCCGCTGTGGCGGCTGATCTTTGGGCTGGGAATCCTGCACGTGGGGGCGACGGGGGCGCGGAACCTGGCGCAACATTTCCATATGATCGGGCCGATGATGGACGCGGGGCTGGATGAGTTGCAGCGGGTGACGGACGTGGGGGAGATCATGGGGCAGAGCATTTTTGCGTTTTTCCGGGACGAGCATAACCGGGCGTTGCTGGGGCGGCTGGAGGGGGCGGGGGTGAATATGGGGGAACGGGACCCGCGGCACGTGCCTGCGGCGAATACCGGGATGGCGGGAACGACGTGGGTGATTACGGGGAGGCTTTCGGAGGAGCGGGAGGCGATTGCGGAGCTGATCCGGAAGAATGGAGGGAAGGTGTCGTCGGGGATCAGCAAGAAGACGACTTATCTGCTGGCCGGGGAGGAGGCCGGGAGCAAACTGGAGAAGGCTAAGAGCCTTGGGGTGAAGGTGTTAAGCGAGGCGGAGTTTCGGGAAATGGTCAGGGAAGAAGAAGGTTGACAATACCCCACTTTGCGAATAGACATTTAGCTGGCGAAAGCCTCGACCCTCCCCTGCCCTTCCCCCGGAATTGATCCGATGCCGATCCTGATTTCCCAATTGGTAATGAAACCGGTGCTGTTCACCATGGCTTTGATGAACGGGGTGCTGATTTTGGGGACTGGCGGGTATTTTCTGTTCGTGGCGAACGGTGGGGCGCATTTGGCGGCGTGGGTGGTATCGGGCGGTTTTTGATTTACGGCAATCCATAGCGATTGGATAGGGAAAAGACGGTTGATTGTCTAGTGAAGTGGTATAATATGGATTCACTTTGCCCGTCATGTCCATAACCACCAAGTCTTCACGCGCGTTTGGCGCTTACCTCGGGATGCTTCTTAGCGGGGGGTTGTTTGCGCTGACGCTGGGGATGACGGCGGTGACGGCGGCGGGGGGGGATCTGTTGCGGGGGGGGTATACGAACAGTACGAGCCAGGCGGCGAATCCGACTTCGTTTACGCCGGCGTCGGTGAGCAAGGCGCGGGCGAATATGACGGACCAGCTTGCGCGGGCGACGCAGGCGATGCAGGGGGTGCTGACGATGCAGGCGGCGGCGCGGAAGATCGCGGCGGCTCGCACGAGTCCGGGGGTGAATCCGGACAGCGTTACAGGGGCGGCGCTGCCGGTGGTGCCGAATGGGGGGAATGTGCTGGCGCCCAATGGGCTTTACCCGGCGGGAGGGGTTGTGGCGACGGGGGCAGCGGGGTCGGGGTATGCGGTGCCGACGGGGTGGACGGGGGTGAAGTCATTGAATGAAAGCCAGACCAGGGGCGGAACTACGGTGACCGTTGTGCAGAACGCGGAGGATGCGGTGCTGACGTGGAACTCGTTCAATATCGGGAAGAATGTGACGCTGGATTTTAACCAGAGCGCCGGGGGGGCGAATGTGGGGGAATGGATCGCGTTCAATCTTGTCGAGGGGGCGACGGTGGCGCCGTCGCAAATCCTGGGGTCGATCCATGCGCAGGGGCAGGTGTATGTGATCAACCAGAACGGGATCATCTTCGGCGGGGCGTCGCAGGTGAATGTGCATACGCTGGTGGCATCGTCGCTGCCGATCAACGACAACCTGGCGCCGGTGAATGCGAGCGTGGGGAGCCGGGGGCTGCTGAATAATCCGGACGATCAGTTTCTGTTTTCACAAATTGCGATTGCGGCGGGAACGCTGGGACCCACGGCGGCGTTCACGCCGGCGGCGGGGCCGCTGGCGAATGGGGAGGACGGGAATGTGACCGTCGAGGCGGGGGCGCAGATCACGGCGCCGGCGAATGCGGACAATACGGGAGGGAGGGTGGCATTGATCGGGCCGAATGTGACAAATGCGGGGACCATCAGCACGCCGGACGGGCAGACGATCCTGGCGGCGGGGGACCAGGTGGGATTCCTGGCGAGCCCGGCGGCGACGTTGCGGGGGCTGAATGTATATGTGGGATCGGTGACTGAGGCGACCGGGGACGGGGAGGCGGAGAATACGGGGATCATCGAAGCGGCGCGGGGCGATGTGACGATGGCGGGGAAGAGCGTGAACCAATTGGGGGTGATCGCGAGCACTACGTCGGTGAGCCTGAATGGGCGGGTCGATCTGGATGCGGCGTATGGAGCGGTGGTGACGCCAGGCACGACTGGGGCGGACCTTATCTACCCAACCCTTTCGGGAATGGTGACGCTGGGAGCTGATAGCGCGACGGTAATCCTGCCGGAGCTGTCGAGCGCGGAGACCGTGGTCGGGACTACGCTGGCGCTGGCTTCCACGATCAATATCGAGGGGGAGACGATCCATTTTGCGACGGACTCCCAGATTCTGGCGCCGAATGCGAATGTCACGGTTTCGGCCGGGGGTTGGTATCAGGCGGGGACGACAAGCCCGGCGACATTGATTCCGGACGGGGGGCAGATTTATTTCGATGCGGGGGCGAGCATTGATGTGGCGGGGTCAATTGTATCGGCGCCGGTGTCGCAGAATATCGTGGCGGCGCAGTTGCTGGGGCCGCAGCTTGCGAACTCGCCATTGCAACTGAACGGGGTGTTGTATGGACAGACCGTCGAGGTGGATGCGCGGGAAACGGGGATATACAATGGGTTCGAGTGGGAGGGAACGCCGCTGGCAAATGTGTCGGGATATATCGACCTGATCCAATTGCCTGTGGGCGAACTGACGACCGCGGGAGGGACGGTGAACCTGAGCGCGGGAGGGTCGGTGGTGATGCAGCCGAGTTCCGAAATCAACGTGTCGGGAGGGGCGGTCAATTACCAGGGAGGGACGGTGAAGACGACGTACCTGCTATCCGGGGGACACATCATCCCTATCGCGGACGCGACGCCGAACCTTGTGTACCAGGGGGTGCTGGGGACTTATACGGTTGATCACGCGAAATGGGGAATTGCGAATACTTACACCACGCCGCTGGTGGGGGGGGCGGTTTACCAGTATTCGTACAGCGAGGGAGGGAATGGGGGATCGATCACGATCTCGGCGCCATCGGTGGCGCTGGATGGGGAGCTGCTGGGGCAGACGAGCGTGGGGCCGCGGCAGTTGGTGGTGCCGCCGACGGCGAGCAGTCTCTCGATCTCTTTCCAAAGCGATACGGCGGCGGGGGTGGCGGAATCGCCTACGCCACCGCATGTTTACTTTGAAACGGACACGGCGCTTGCGCCGGTAGGGGCGTTCGCGGTGGATGGGTCGGGGAATCCGCTGGCGCTGCCGGCGGACCGGCAGGCGGAGGTGATTCTCTCGCCGGGATTGCTGACGCAAGACGGATTTGGATCGCTGGCGGTGAATAATGGGGACGGAGACGTTACCGTGCCGGCGGGGGTGGCGCTGACAACGGCGCCGTTTGGGGCAATCAGTTTGAGCGCGGCGAATTTGACGGTCGAAGGGAGTGTCACGGCTCCGGATGGGACGCTAAGCTTTACGGTGTATGATTACTCGCCGTTTTCGACGTTCCTGGGGACTGCGAAGGCGGATCCGGCGCGGGGGCAGTTTGTGCTGGGGGCGTCGGCGGCGTTGAGCACGGCGGGGCTGATTGTCAATAATATGGAGTACTCGCCTACGGCGTATACGCAGGAGGTGGCGACGGGGGGAGGCACGATTGCTATCGATAGCTATTCGGCAGATCTGGAGGCGGGGAGCAGCATTGATGTGTCCGGCGGCGTGGTGGCGGGGCCGAGGGGGGCTTTTACCTATGGGAACGGGGGAGCGGTATCCATCAGCGCGGGAAAGAATCCCAGCGCGACGGTGCTGATCCTGGGCGGGAAATTGACGTTGGACGCGGCGCTTACGGGATACTCGGGGAGCAAGGGCGGATCGCTGAGCATCGTGGCGCCGGCGATACAGATTGGAGGGGGGACGCCGGAGGATGCGGATACTTTGGTGCTACAGCCGTCGTTTTTCAGCGAAGGGGGATTTGCGAGTTTTTCGCTGACCGGGATCGGGAATTTGATAGGGAGCACGGCGACGGATGTGCTGCCGGGGGTTTTGATCGAGCCGGGGACTACGATTTCGCCGGTGGTTGAGAACTGGCAGGGGGCGGTCAATGTGGCGGCGTCTGCGGGGGTGACGCTGAGACCGGTGGTGCTGCCGGAGGCGCAGCGGACGCCGGTGAGTCTCACCTTCTCGGCGCCGGGGGTGAGTTTTCAAGATAATCTGATCCTCGCCGGGGAGTTTGTCATGGGGAGCGGGGCGGCCATTACCACCGATCCGCTGGGGAGTGTATCCATCAGCGGGGGGAACAACGGGACGGTGACGGTGCTGGGGTCGATTACGGCGCCGGGGGGGACGATTTCCATTACAGGCGGAGGCAATTCCGACGCGATCTTTCATGGAGGGAATATCGGGACGGCGCCGCTGACAACTGTGTATCTGGGGCCGGAGACAGTGCTCTCGACGGCGGGGACGACCGTGCTGACTCCGGATGTTTATGGATACCCTACCGGATCGGTGCTGGCGGGGGGGAGTATCACCATCTCGGGGAACATCGTGGCGGCGGCGGGGGCGGTGTTGAATGTGTCGGGGGCGACCGGGGTGGTGTACCTGCCAGCGGCGGAAA
>Ga0182030_10017371_pt1 | contig 13893 bp, 12 predicted proteins | sample 812S3MmetaG_FD_121299 | JGI IMG/M metagenome (GOLD analysis project Ga0182030, IMG submission 121299) | Permafrost microbial communities from Stordalen Mire, Sweden - 812S3M metaG (Illumina Assembly) | ecosystem: Environmental > Terrestrial > Soil > Wetlands > Permafrost | place: Sweden...
CGAAATCTCGCCGCTGATGTCGGATTCGGACTGTGCGCCGAGTTCGGGCACGTTGACGTTGAGATCCTTGGCCGCGGCGCGAGCGCCGGCGAAGACGATCTGCCAGTAAGCCGAGGTGGTGTCTTTGACGATGATCGGGATGGTCGGTTTATCGGCGGCGAAGCTGGGGCCAGCGAGCGCGGCGACCGATACAATGGCGCTAGCGATAAGCAGTTTCTTCAACATTCCCGTCCTCCCAAGGTCGGCGCACGCCGTAGCCCAAATGTCTGCCTTACCCATCGTTAACTCCCCACATTTGCGCCCTGGGAACTGTCCCGGCGCTTCTTCGACCGCGCAGACCGGCGCGGACAAATTAGAATTGGTTGGCGTTGATGGCCGTCATCGCTTGCTGGTTCAAAGCCTCGCCAGCAATTTCACCGTGGACTGCGTTTGCGTTTGAGATCACTTCCCTGTGAGACCAAATAACGCCAACGCGACGCCGAGGCCCTTTGGGACGCGTAAGCGTGCTCGAGGCGTCACTCCGCACGGCCGGAGAGATTGGATCGGAGGCCCTCATTCCATTTCCTCCGCGAAACTCCCCCAGGGGCGCATGCGCTCTTCTCAATTCGTTCCCGCCTGAGGATCGCAGGCGTCTGCCGAAAGCAGTTGACACAGAACGTATCGCGTAGTCAATACGTGTGTCGAGAAAAAAATAGACGTATGTGCATTTTGGAAACGCCGCCGCCATTCGCAGACGATTCGCAAGAAAGCTGGGCGGCCTCACGGCGGGCGCCGCCGCGCCGATAGGTCCGAAGCCGCGAGTACCGGCTCGGCGATCGTGGTGGAGCAAAGATGCCGACCTACATCGACAGGAAATGGGTCGAAAGACCGATGGCGAAGGGCAAACGGATCAAGAAGGATTCTGTCGCCAATGGCGTCTTCTCAGTGGCCTTGCATAGCGGCGTTCGAGCTCACGCGCGTCGGACATTGAGGAAGACAACGCGTCACTCGGCTGAGATCTCTTAGCGTTGGAATCATTCTTACGGAATTCGTCGACGCCGAAATCTCGTCGACGATGAATCAGAGGCCAACCAAATTCGAGGAAACGACATGAGTAAGGATGGCGAAACCCGGTTGGAGCCTACCAATCCGGCGGCGATCCCGCAGCGAAGATTGTACACCGGAGCCACGATGCCCGCCATCGGGCTGGGGACTTTCGGGTCCGACCACGTCGGGCCGAGGGAGGTCGCCGCCGCGGTCAAGGGCGCAGCCGCGGTGGGCTACAGGCATTTCGATTGCGCGTCGGTGTACGAGAACGAAGCGGCCGTCGGCGCGTCGCTCGAAGAGATTATCCAAGGCGGGATAAAGCGCGAGGAACTCTGGATCACATCGAAATTGTGGAACGACAAGCACGGCGAAGACGACGTGATCGCCTCGTGCCAGAGATCGTTGGCCGACCTGCGTCTCGACTATCTTGATTTGTTCCTCGTGCATTGGCCTTTCCCAAACTTCCACCCGCCGGGCTGCGACGTGACGTCGCGCAGCCCGAACGCCAAGCCCTACATTCATGAGAGCTACATGAAGACTTGGCGCAGGATGGAAATGTTGGTCGAGCGGAAGTTGGTTCGACATATCGGCACGTCCAATATGACGATCCCCAAGCTGAAGCTTGTTTTGCGAGACGCGCGCGTGAAGCCGGCGGTAAACGAAATGGAGCTTCACCCCCATTTCCAGCAGCCTGGGTTGTTCCAGTTCGTTGTCGAGAACGGCATTCAGCCGGTTGGCTATTGTCCGCTCGGCTCCCCGGGACGTCCGGAGCGCGACCGCACGCCGGACGACACGGCGCCCCTTGAAGACCCGGTCATTATCCGGATCGCTCACCGGCATGGGATTCATCCCGCGACCGTCTGCATCAAATGGGCGGTGCAGCGTGGGCAAACACCAATTCCATTTTCGGTTAACCCGCGCAACTACTCCGCGAATCTGCGAGCCGCCAGCGGACACTGGCTGAGCGACGAAGAGATGCACGCAATAGCCGCGATTGATCGCAACTCTCGCCTGATCAAAGGCCAGGTTTTCCTGTGGAAAGATGGGCAAAGCTGGGAGGATCTCTGGGATATCAACGGAGAAATTACTCCGTCTTAACGCGCGAACGGCGCAGCTTCGCCAGAGTTCGCCAAAGGGTGGGGAGATGAAGCGCAATATGTGAGGTGGCGCAAAGAGGCCGCTCAGCGTCCGCCAGTCGCTGAATAGCGTATGCGATGCATTCTTCTAGTAACCAATCGTTGTTAGCGGAAGCGACCGTTCTGGGAGGAAGGCGCGCGAATTTTAGCCAACGGCGCGCAGCCGAAGGGGAACGCCGATTACGGCGAGTAACCAGCAGAGAATCCGGACCGAATGAGCTCCAAGCGTGGCGAAAGCGGTGACCGCGGGTTCGTTCGACGGCGGGGAAATCAACGAGCAAGGAGAAGGACCTTGGTGCAGCTTTATGGACGCCTCGTTAGCAAAGAAGATCTTACCCGAAGAGTGGGGCAGATATCCCAGATCGCTGGCGCCCGCGCCTGCGAGCTGACCTCCGGTCTGGCCAAGGGAGTCGATGCGATCGACGTCAAGACGGGAACTGGCTTCGAGTTTACCGTGCTTCCTGGGCGCGGGCTCGACATTGCCTGGACCTCGTACAAAGGCAGTCCGCTCGCCTACATATCCAAGACTGGCGTCGTCGGACCGGCGCATTTCGTCGAAGAGGGCGCCGAGGGGTTCATCCGAAACTTTTTCGCCGGTCTTTTGACCACAGGTGGCCTCAGCAATATCGGTCCCCCGTGCCAAGATGGAGACGAGCGCTTCGGATTGCACGGTCGCATCAGCAACATCCCCGCCGAGGACATCTGCGTTTCCCAAGGTTGGCAAGGCGACGACTACGCGATCCGGCTGGCGGGCACAGTTCGCCAAGCCAAGACGTTCGGCGAGTGCCTCGTGCTGCATCGGGAAATTACAACCCAGCTCGGCTCGAATGCGCTCGTTGTGCGTGACGTCGTCGAGAATGCCGGCTCCAGGCCCGAACCGATGATGCTGCTTTACCACTGCAACTTCGGATATCCGATCGTCAGCGCCGATAGCCATATCTATACGTCGGGCGGCAGCGTCGAGCCCCGCGAACCCACGCCATTTGAGGCGGTCGCCGACCACGACCGGCTGGGCGAGCCGCTGGCGGGTCATCCCGATCAGTGCTTTTACCACAATCTGAATGCGAAGGATGGTCGCGCATTCGCCGCGATATTCAATGAGCGGCTCGGCCTTGGCGGCTATGTTCGGTACCGCGTCGAGAATCTCCCCGAGTTCGTGGAGTGGAAAATGCTTGGCGAGCAGGAGTATGTCGTCGGGCTGGAGCCTTCGACTCATCGCCTCGAGGGACGGCGCGAGTTGAAGCGCGAAGGGCAGATCGTTCCGCTTGCCGTCGGCGAGCGCCGAGAGTTCGAAGTCGAAATCGGCGTCCTGGATGGTCGGCCTGCGCTGGACGAACTCATGACAACGGCATGAGGCGTCCTTCCATTTACCCTGCGTGCGCGCCGATTGACAACGCGTGTATCACTCGCGTCCCTGTTGGACCGCTGGATTGGGAGGCCTGAGCTGTTGAGTTGAAGATCGGGCATTGTCCGGATTTGATTCCGTGGCCAGCCGAAGGCCGCCGCAACGCGCCGAACTGATTTCAGGAGGCGGCGTTCGCTGTTATTTGGGCCGACGCAGCTGTGGGCAAACGCAGCTTGGTCAGCTTCCGGATTGCTTCGCAGGCGCGATCGAAGCGGAAAAGCTCACTCGTGAATCGCCTCTCTACGGCGTGCATGCCGCCGCGTATTGCCCTAGCACCTGATCAATGGAAGCGATGATCAACCGGTCGAATGTCTCCCCGCTCTCAAGCGCAGTCGGAGCCAGTCGGGGAAGAAACTGTTGCAGGACGGGCGCAGGAATGGCGAACCCTAGGAGCGCCGCCTTCAGGCGCTCGACAGCCGCCTTGGCGTCTGGGTGCGGCCAATAATATCGGATCCGATCCGAGTAGGAGTAGTGACGCAAGACCCGCTGTTCCCTAGCGTCGCCGGGATAATACGGCTCCCACCAACGAGGCTCGGCGACCATCAATGTTTCCATTGCGGAAGCCAGCGCGCGCACCGGATAACCTGGCGCCATTTCCGAAGCGATCAGGTCGAGACCATAAAGAGCCTCGCGCAAAGCGAATGTGAGCGCGGGTCCGACCTTGAGAATGCAGAACCGATCTCTGACCAACTCCGTAAGTCGGACTGTGGGTTGATAGTCTGTCGAGTGCGCCTCAAACACCAGACCCGTGTCGTCAAGCGCGCGCGAGAGCGCACGCGCGCGAGCGGCGTCATAGTCGATGACCGACTCGTGACCGAATTCGACGCCGGGTTGCACGACGATCCCTATGACGCGCGCGAATGCGGGCTCGAGACCAGCAGTCTCGAACGCGCGTTGAAATATCGCGAGCGTCGCGCGCGCTCTCTCTGGCGTTGTTGGCTCGATGTGATCGAGCGCGTGACGGGCGCCGCCGGGAGGCGGCACCTCCGTGCCAATGATGTAGTGCGGCGCTCCGACGCCTTCTTGCTTCGCCGTCGCCTCCGCGACGCGCGCGAGGCGAACGGCGCGCTCCGCCGTCAAACCATCGTCAAGCGCTTCCGGCTCACCAGCGCAGCCCATTGAAGGATCGAGGTGGATCTTGGTGAAACCCGCAGCGACAAACGCCGCAACCATCGCTTCGGATTTCGCCATCGCGCGATCGGCCGTCAGTTTGCGCCATGGATTTGGGCCGAGATGATCGCCGCCGAAGATGAGTTTGCGTGCGTCGAATCCCACCCGCTCACCGACGGATTTGACTTGCGCCACAAAATCGCGCGGCGTCATGCCGGTGTAACCGCCCTCATGATTGACCTGATTGCAGGTGGCCTCGATCAGCGCCGGCGCACCGTCCTGTTTGCAACGCCGCAGCGCCGCTTCGATAACCATCGGATGCGAGGAGCATATCGATGGAATTCCCACCAACTCGCCGGCCTGGCGGCGTTCCATGAACCTCGAAATAGCATTGGTCATGCCGATAAGCGCCGCTTGGCTATGAAAGCATCGAGGTCCGCGAAGGTCGAGGCCCCCTCCATCGGCCCCTTGACGGTCACGGCGCGGGCGCCCGCCGCATTGGCGAACGCAAGGGATTGTTCAATCGACATGCCCTTGTCGCGACATACAGTGTACGTGGCGCCGAAACAGTCACCAGCGCCGGTGGGATCCAGCTCGACAACAGAGAACGCCGCTCCAGTCACGACCCCTGCGCTAGTTACGACTTGAGCGCCGGCGGCGCCGCGCTTGAGCCCAATCTCTTTCACCCCTTGTGAGATCAAGCGCCTCGCCGCTTCTTGCTCGTCTGAAGCGTTCGTAAACAGTAGGATTTCTTCGCCCGACGGCAAGAACAAATCTGTCACCGCGAGTATCTGACGAAGCGTCGATGTGAACGACGCGTCGCTCATCATTTCTTTCCGGATATTGGGATCGAACGACACCGAGCCGCCTGCCGCCTTGATCGTTGCGACCGCCTTTTCAACGATCGTGCGAACAGCGGGAATTGTAAGGGACGACCCCATCACATGAATTTGCCTGGCGCCCGCGACCACGCGCTCTGCCTCAGGCGTGAGCGCGATCCGGCCGCTCGCGCTGTGCCTGATATTGAACACGAAGTCTCGGCTTCCGTCGGTGCGATAACGTACGAACGCCGAGCCTGTCGCAATGCCAGAATGCACGGCGATGGCGGAAACATCGACGCCGTCGGCCGACAATCGATCGAGATTGACTCGACCAAAGTCGTCGTCGCCGACAGCGCCGATCATTGCGCAGCGCGCCCCAAGGCGAGCTGCTTGATCAATGAAAATCGCGGGAGCGCCGCTCGGAAACGGACCAATCAGGCTCTGCGGTTCGCGAAACCCCGTTCCGACGGTCGTCGCCATGATCTCGACGAGAATCTCGCCGACAGTAATGAGAAGGTCGGTCATTAGCTCATCCAATTTCCGCCATCGACATTGAGAGTCTGCGCCACGACGTAGTCTGAATCGCTGGAAGCAAGAAAGACCGCCGCGCCGCGATAGTCGTCGGGAAGGCCCATGCGTCCTGCCGGCACAGCAAGGCCGACCTGGCGCTTTTTGTCGCCGAGGGCCAGGTGCTCGTATTTGGCGAACAAGGCGTCGACGTGATCCCACATCGGGGTGTCCACGACGCCGGGCGCGATCCCGTTCACGTTGATGCGGTATTTGATCAAGTCGAGCCCGGCGGACTGCGTCAGGCTGATGACCGCCGCTTTCGATGCGCAATAAATGGCGACGAGCGCTTCGCCGCGCCTGCCCGCTTGCGAAGACATATTGATGATCTTCCCGCCCCGACCCTGCTTTACCATCTGCGCTGCCGCCGCCTGAAGCGTGAAAAAAAGGCCCCTCGTGTTGACGGCAAACACCTTGTCGAAGCTTGCCTCGGAAATTTCCAGGATCGGCCCCATATCGAACACACCGGCATTGTTGTACAGGATGTCGACGCTTCCGAACTTCGAGACGGTCGTAGAAATCAGCGACGAAATAGATTTAGAATCTCGGACGTCGAGTTGCACCGCGAGCGCTTTCGCACCGAGTTCCGAGGCAAGCTCCTGCGCCTTGGCGACCTCGATGTCCGCTATAACGACGCTTGCTCCCTCAGCGGAATAGGCGCGAACGACCGCTTCGCCGATGCCTCGTGCGCCGCCCGTGACGATCGCGACCTTGTCTTTCAGTTTCATGCGACTCTCCTTGAGTTGGCGCCCTGGTTGTTCAGGTCGATAAATTCGCTTTTTGCAACGCGGCGGGCGCGCGCGGTCAGTAGTCCGATGTGACAAAGCAATGGGCATATCGGCGCGAGACCCAGCGCCGAGCCACTATCGTGACCATTCCAAACATTGGATTTGCCGGCGGCGCTCATTTTGACCGCTTGCTGGCTCGTTGCAGTGCGACCGATTTCGTCACGAATTGCGTTCGCGTCTGATTTTTCGGCCTTGGGCGACCAAGCGCCTTCAAAGTGGCTTCGAATTCCTATGAGGCTCAACAGCGTGCTCGAGGCTTCGGTGCGCGTGACCGGAGAGTCGGCGGCAAATCCGGCGAAGACCCTCATTCGGTTTCCTCGACGACATCCCTTCAGGGAAGGCATCTTTTTCTCGTCCGTCCCTGCCCTGGAATCTCGGGGCGTCGTCGGAAGGGCATTGACACAGAACAGATGGCGTAGTCAATACGTGTGTCGAGAAAAAAATAGACGTATGTGCAATTTGAAAACACTGCGCCTACCTACGGTCGGCTGGTAACGCGCGTGGACCGCAATGGATTGCCACATCGGCGTATTCGTGGCCACTTCGAATCGTGAGTTCCCGCCGGGCGAATCGTCGAGGAGGAGTGAGGATTGTCGACCGACATCGAAAAGAAACGGGGCGAAAAATTGCGGCCCAAAATCAAAACGATGGAGGAATTTTCCGCCGCCAGCGGGATCTCGCGTGCGACGGTGTCGAAGTACTTCAATGATCCCGACAGCGTTCGGCCTACGACCCGCGAGCGAATCGAAAAAGCAACTAAGAAGCTGCGCTATCGGCCGAATCTCTTTGCAGTCAATTTCAATCGCAAGAATCCAAAAACGCTGGGAATGATCGTCCCTTCGTTGACGGACCCATTTTTCGCCGGCCTCGTCGAACGAGTAGAACTGCGCGCAATGCAAGACGGCTTTTGGACAATCCTGCTCTCTTCGCACGGCGAACGCGCGATGGAAGTCCGAGCAATCCAAACGATCTTGTCATTGAGGGTCGCTGGCGCAATTGTGGCTCCCCTGGGCATGTCATCGGACATGGCGCTTCTCAAGGAATTGAGCGGGTCTTTGCCCCTGGTAACGCTCGACGCGCGAGTCGATCTTCCAACCGCTTTTGTCGGAACTGATAATTTTCAAAGTATCGCGTTGATGGTGGACTATCTGCATCGATCCGGCGAACCCCCTTGCTATTTCGATATGCCCCACGTCAATCAAAACGCGATTGACCGAAGACTTGCATATATCGCGGCGATGGAGAAAGCTGGATCAGAGCCGGTGATAATTCCCGCTCCGAGCGAGAACTGGGCCTTTGAAGCCGCTGGCTTCGAGCAGGCGACCAACTACTTTTCAATGAAAGAACTGCCGAGCCGAACGATACTTTGCGCCAACGACCGAACGGCTTTCGGCGTTATGGCGGCCGCAAACCATTGTGGACTACGTGTTTCGCGTGTTGGCGGTCCAAATGATATCAGAGTGGCGGGGCACGATGATCATCCACTTAGCCGTTTCGCAAGCCCTCCACTAACGACGCTCGCGCAAGACTACGTCGAAATGGCCAATCTCGCTGTTGATATTCTTGCCAAGAGGGAAGACCACCCTGTTGTTAAGACAAATGAAAATCTCATATTGCTGGAGGCTAAGCTTATTATGCGAGATACTGCTTGAGTAAACCAGTCCGCGTGACAGTGTTATTGCGACTAATACAGATAACGCGGCTACCCAGGGAGAGACCTGTGATCTCGTGCCGTGTTTGCTGCTAATCGCAGCCCTCAATCACCGAAAGGCATCTATCACTTCCGCGTCACAAACTGCTGCAAGCGGTGCGGATTACTGCACTAACTACGATTTTCTTAAGACTTTATCTTAGGCCGCCTAATGATACCTGCTTCCGGTCACAGCCTGACTACGATTCGGACCTTACTCTCTTAGGAGCACTATTTATGCTACGTGGAATTTCGCCGCTGCTTTCGCCTGAACTTCTCGCCGTGTTGAGTCGTATGGGGCATGGCGATGAACTCGTCCTAGCCGACGCTCATTTTCCGGCGGAGAGTGTCAATTCCCGTGTCTTGCGCGCCGATGGTCTGCGGATCCACGACTTGCTGGACGCGATCATGCCGCTTTGGGTGCTGGACCCTTACGTCGGTGACCCCATCGTGATGATGGCGCCAGTCGAGGGCGACACTCTCGATCAACGCTTGCTGGCTCGCTATCGCGCTGCGATTGAGCGTCACGCCCCCGACGCCACGTTGACGACCTTCATTCCGCGCTTCGCGTTCTATGAGCGCACCCGCAGCGCCTTTGCCGTGGTTTTGACTGGCGAGACCGGGAAATACGGAAATATCCTGATTAAAAAAGGGGTGATTCCAGTTTCCTGAGCTGCCGCAATCCGACGAGCCGTCCCCACCCATCGGCCAGATCATCCGCTCCGGTCAGCCGATGATGGACACACTTCTCCCCTCGAAGTGGCTCACGCCGCCCCGAGCAGCGCTCGCGCCCGCTTCATATTCATCGCGCAGGCCACGAATTGCAGGTGGCAGTTGTTGCGCGCGAGCCTGAGATAGCGAACCCGCGCCATGCCGTACCAATTCTTCATCGTCGCGTTGGATCGCTCGACCCCCGATCGCACGCTTGAAGCCGTCGTATTGAACCACTTCTGCCAATTCGCCAGCGGCTTGTTGCGCTTGGCTTTGTAGGCGATCTTGTCGTCGATGCCGAGCGAGGCCAACTTCTCCCGCAGCGCTCGGCTGTCGTACGCCTTATCAGCATAATAAGCGGCTTCGTCGCCTTGGATCATCGCCTCGCCACGCTGACTGTCGTGCAGATCGGCCGACGTCATCTCGGCCTGCCGGATGAGGTCGCTGCCCTCGTCCACCGCCAGATGGGCCTTGTAGCCGAAATAGGTCTTGTCCCAAGGACAACGGGGCTGCATCGTTCATTTCCACCGGTGCTTCCCCGGTGCTTCCCCAGAGGCAAATCCGACGACGATGCCTAGAGGGTGCATTCTTAAGCAGCTCAGATGATTGGGATAATTGGTGCCGCAAGGAGGATTTGAACCCCCGACCCCATCATTACGAATGACGTGCTCTACCAGCTGAGCTATTGCGGCTGGACGCGGCGGCTGGGCGCTTGGGGCGCGGTCCGGCGGTCGGCAGTCTCTTAAAGCACATCCCTAGCGCTTGGCAAGGACGCGCGAGCCCGGCCGTCGGCGCCGCGTCAGTCGCCGACGAAGCGGCGGAATCCGTCGGGGGTCTTGTCGTCGGCGAGCGGGCCAGGGTCGTCCGGCGCAATGGTCGGCGCGATCATCGCTTTGGCCGGCGGCCGCGGCGGCGCGCTCGCGGCGACGGGCGGCGCGACGGGTCTTGGCGGCGACGGAGCGGGCGGCGGCTGAGGCGGCGCGGCGAGCGGCGGCGCAGAAGCTGCGAGCGGAAGCGGCGGCGGGGACGGCGGCGGCGGCGCGGGCGCCGGCGCGCTGAGCCGTTCCTCCGGGGCGCGCCAGACGAAGGCGTCAAGCGCGCCCGTCGGCGAGGCCGGCGCCCAGCGATCGCTGATGATCCCGTCGGCGATCCAAGCCTTGTCGCGCGGCGCGCGCGCGGCGCGCGCGAGCCATTCGCGCGCCGCCCCTTCGGCCCCGTCGGCGGTCTCGATGTCGGCCATCAGCAGACAGGTTCGCGCGGTCGGCCGGCTCGTCGCGTCAGGCGCGATCAGCGGGCCAATCGCCGCGCGCGCAGCGGCGAGGTCGCGCGCTTCGAGCGCGGCGCGGCCGAGCGTCAGCCGGCCCTCTGGGTCTTCGGGCGCGATGCGCGCCAGCGTCTTGGCGCGGGCGAAACGATCGGCGGCCGAATCGCCGCGCCTGAGCCGCAGATAGGCCGCGGCGAGATCGGGATGGGCGACGCGGCGCCAGGCGGCCTCGAGAACCTTGCCGGCGCGACGCAGATCGCCGTTGGCCGCCAGCAGTCGGCCGGCGAGCGCCGCGGCCGGGACGAGGCCGGGGGCGAGCGCGACCGCCTCCTGCGCCAGCGCGAGCGCCGATTTCGGATCGCGATCGGCCGCCTGCTCGGCCATCGCCGTCTTCAGCGCCGCTCGCCAGCGCGTCGCGGTCGGCTTGTCGATCAGCTTCGCCGCCGCATTGGATTCGACGATCGCCAGCGCGCCGGACCAGTCGCCGTGCTCGGCGCGGTCGTCGAGCACCGCCTGCGCCGCCCATGGCAGCGCGGCGTGATTGTGGGCGCGGCGCGCGTATTCGAGCGCCGCCTGGTGATCGCCGGCGCGGCGCGCTTCGATGTGCAGGCCGCGCAGGCCCAGAGCATGGGTTTGTGGATGGTCGAGCATGTCGCGGAACGCCGTGGCGGCGCCGGCGCGGTCGCCGGAAAGCTGCGCCGCCTGCGCCCGCAACAGCTTGGTCAGCGGCGCGTCGCCCAGATGCTTGCGCGCTTCTGCGGCGAGCCGGGTCGCCGTGCGCGCGTCGCCCGAGCCGACCGCGGCCATGCCGCCGGAAAGCGCGGTGTAGCCCTTCTCGCGCCGCCGCGCCTTGGCGGCGAACGACATCAGCGACGGCAGGCGGAAGACGAAACGGATGACGCCCCAAGCGATCGCAATGGCGATCGCCAGCCCGACGACGATGGCGATCGCGACCATCAGCGAGACGTCATATTCGACGCCGTGGAAGGTCAGCGCGACGTCGCCGGGGTTCTCGGCCAGCCAGGCGAGCCCGGTGGCGGCGAGCGCCAGCAGGACGAGAAACAGCAGCAGGCGAACCATGACCAACGAACTCCGGCGCGTTCCGGCGCCGCTCAAGACTTAGCGCGCCGGACGTGAAGAACTCCTTTTCGCGGCGGCTCAGTCCTTCGCCGCCGCGAGGCCGCCAATCGCGTCGGCGCGCAACGCCGTCGCCGCCTTGTCGGCCGCCGCGCGCGCCTTGGCCGCGTCGGCCCATGCGGCGCCGGCCGCGCGCGAAGCCTCCGGCAGCCGGCCGTACGCCTCGAGCGCCGCGCCGACATCGCCGCGTTCCAGCGCCGCGCCGACTCGCGCGGCCGGCGGCCCGGATACGTCGATTTCCCCCGCATCGCCGACGCGGCGGACGCGCACCAGGGCGCGCACGTGGTCGAGGAGCCGGTCCCAGCCGCTGCGCTCAGGCGGCGGCGTGGCGGCGGCGACCGCCGGCTCGACCTTGGCCCAGCTCGCGGCGAGCGCGGAAAGCGAAGGCGCCCCCGATTCGGCGAACGGCTTCAGCGGGGCCAGCGCGTCGGCGCCGACGCCGAGCTGCGACAGGCCCGCAAGCTCCGTCGCAAACGGCGCGCCGGCGGCGAAGCGCTGCTCGAGCGAAAGCGCGAGCACCGCGATCGAAGCCGCGCTCTCAGAAGCGCCCTTCGCCAGCGCGACGCGCGCGTCGCTCTTCGGCGCGGCGCCGGTCGCGCCTTCGAGCTTGGCGAGGCGTTCGCTGAGCGCGTCGATTTGGTTAAGCCGCGCATCGGCGGCGGCGAGATCGGCTTCGAGCTTGGCCAGACGCGGCTCGAGCGCGCTTGGTTCGGCCGGCGGGGCCGCGTTGGTCGAGGGCGACGCAGCCGGCGGCGCGGCGAGCGCCTTGGCGGCGTCGGCGCGCGCCGCGCGCGCTTCGTCGAGCGCCGCCTTGGCGTCGCCCCCGGCCGCTTCGAGCGCACCGAGGCGGCGGCCGAGCGCGTCGAGCGCGCTCGCCTTGACCGCGCCCGTTTCAACCGTCGCCATGCGCCGGTCGAGCGCCGCCGTCGCGACCGACTGGGCGTCGATGGATTTCTCGACTGCGGCGAGCCGCGCGCGGGTTTCGTCGAGCGCGCCGGCGCGCGGATCGATCAGCCACGCTGCGAGCAGGGCGAGCGCCGCGCCGAGGATCGCGCCGCCGAGGCCGGCGGCGGCGGGAATGGCGTAGGGGGCGGCGCGATTCGGCGCGGGCGGCGGCGCGTCCGCCGAAGGCGCCTCGACCGTGGCGGCGGCCTCGTCGCGGATCTCAGTCGCCTCGCCATCGATCATCCCTGGATCGGGCCGAGCGGGACTCGGCAGCGCGGTCGGCGGCGGCGCGCTGATCTCCGGTTCGGCGCTCGGGATCGGATCCTCGGCCATGGGCCCTCGCTGTCGCTTCGCGCGACTCTATAGGCGAGCCGCCGCGGGTTGGAAACCGGCGCGGCGTCGCGGACCGGCGCGCCCGCCTCAGCCTTTGGGCGCAGGCTCGAGCGCGCGCTCGAGCGCCGCCAGGAGATGCGCCTCGTCGGGCGCGTCGGCGCTGACGATTCGCGCCGCGCCGTCGGCGACGAGCGGTTCGGCGACGTCGGCCGAGAGGCAGACGTGGAGCAGCGCGCGGAAGCGTTCGGCGAGCCCCGCCCGCGCCGCCAGAGCGAGCGCATGCGCGGCGGTGCGACGCGAATAGTGCAGCGCGCTGTCACAATGGGCGACCGCCTGCGCTTCGTGCGCGCTCCACGCCTGGCGCGCCTCGGCGGCGTAGAGCTCGACCGCCTGGACGACGAGGCCGGCGGCGGCGAGCGTCGCCTCGAGCGTCGGCTTGCGGTCGCGGCCGGCGAGATAGAGCAGGCGCGCGCCCCGCGGCAGCTTTCGCGCCAGCCGCTCCGCCAGCGCCGCGGCGTCGGCGGCGGGATCGCCGGCGAGCGCGAGCCCCGTGTCTCGCGCCGCTCGCGCCGCGCGCGCGCCGGCGACGTAGAGCGGGATCGCCGCAAGCCCCGCGCGCTCGCCCGGCCCCAGCGCCCGAATCGCGCGCGGGCTGGTCGCGACGAGCGCGTCGAACGGACCTTGCGGCAACGCCGCCGGCAGCGCGCGGATCTCGATCGCCGGCGCGATCACGCCTTCGCAGCCGCGCGCGGCGAGTTCGGCGGCGGTCGCCTCGGAATCGTCCTTCGCCCGCATCAGCGCGATTCGTCGGGTCATGCGCCCTCCGGCGGCGCCGGAGGCGCCGTCGCCGCTCATTAGGCCCTGGGCAGGCGCGCGCCAAGCGTATAGAGAGCGCCGAATGCGCGTCCTGGGGATCGAAACCACCTGCGACGAGACCGCGGCGGCGGTGGTGCGGCTGCG
>Ga0182030_10017372_pt1 | contig 13893 bp, 7 predicted proteins | sample 812S3MmetaG_FD_121299 | JGI IMG/M metagenome (GOLD analysis project Ga0182030, IMG submission 121299) | Permafrost microbial communities from Stordalen Mire, Sweden - 812S3M metaG (Illumina Assembly) | ecosystem: Environmental > Terrestrial > Soil > Wetlands > Permafrost | place: Sweden...
AAGTAGCAATATAAATGTTTCGGGGACAGGTATCATCAATGCAACAGGAAGTACTTTTGGGAACGTAACACTTTCTGATACATCATCATTCATTTCATCGAATTGCTCTTTCGTAGGAGGAACAACCTCTATAGGAAATGGTTGCACGATGCAAGCGGATGATTCATATAGTTCAAATAAATTAAATTTTGTAAGTTTTTTTATCAACACTATTAATTTCCAAGTCAGAAATTCTGTGTTAGATATCAGTCAAAATCAACCATTTACCCTGACTTTCAATGGACAAATTACTCTTGAAGGAACAAAAATATTTGCGTCAGGTGTATCAATTAATTTTACTGGTTCCACAACAAGTTGCCAATGTAACGACATGAGTATTATTAATCCCAATGGTCATATAACCATTGCACCAGGAGCAAACGCTCAGTTCAACAATTCATCATTTATATGTTCACTAATGACTGTTGGTAGTTCTACCACTACAATTCAATTAAATAATGCAAATATAAATGCATCTACTGTTAGATTTGGAAATAGTGGTACTCAAATTAATGCAACTTCATCATATATAAATGCACCAAGTGTCGACATTACTGCTCCGACAAATTTAAATAATTCAAATGTACCAACGGCAGCTGTATTAATCACTTCAACATCTGGTGTTACAGCAAATAATGCCAGTTTTGGTGGATCAGTTAATGTTAACGGATCGGGTTTAGTTGGAACAAGTTCTTATTATAATTCTATGGCAGTATACGGCGGTTCGCAGGTTATTGCAGATCAATCACAGTATTTTACTGTAGCAGTTTATGGAACAGGAAATGTTTTACAAGCAACAAGTTCAACGTTTATTACATCATTAGCTGTTGATAATGGAGCAACTTTTGTCGGTAATCAATCATTATATAGTGCCACTGTAACAGTAGGACAAACTAGTTCTTGTAGTATGCGAGCAGATAATTCTATATTCAGAAATAAAGTAACAGTCGACTACGGGTCGGCATTTATTGGAGATCAATCGACATATCAAAATCAAATAAATATAGGACAAAATACAACTTCTTCATTTCAAGCAAATAATTCAACGTTTGAAACTAATGCATCAATTTTTCCATATAATGCAAGTACATGCACTTGTAACAACTCAGTATTTAATAATTTTCTGTCAATAGACAATGGATCTACTTTTATTGGTGATCAATCAGAATATACACACAATATAACTGTAAGCGGTAGTTCTTCATTCCAAGGGAACAATTCTACTTACGAAACGAATGCATTTATAGTTGTTGTCGGTTCAAGTACTTACGTCTGTAATAATTCTATTTTTAATTGTACAATATCTGTAAATTTCGGATCTACTTTTATTGGTGATCAATCTGAATATTTAAATAATATAACCATTGGATCGTTTACTGCTTCATCTTCGTTCCAAGCAAATAATTCTACTTTTGAAATAAATGCATCAATAACTGTGGTCAATTTGAGTACATGCACATGTAATAACTCAGTATTCAATAGTAAAATATCAGTTAATAGATCTACATTCAATGGTGACCAATCGGAATATTTGAATACTGTTTCTGTAATTAATACAACTGCCACACCAGACAACACTAATTTTTATGCGAATAATTCTGTATTCAGAAATACTTTAACAGTGAATGCGAATGGTGGAATGTTCGTCGGCAATGAATCATTATATACGGGTGCAATAAATGTCGGACAAACATCGGCTAATATTTCCTTTGAAGCAAGTAATTCTACATTCGAATCATCATCATCGATAACTATAAATAATACAACGACATTTACGTGTGATGGATCCATTATTAAAAGTGCTGCAACATTAAGTACCAATTTTAGTGTTATTATGTACGCTTCTCTTGCTAAATTTATATTCTCATCGCAAAATAACAGTAATATTTTGGGAACCATTATTGCTAGAAATAGTGATTGGATATATACTGCGACAACCTTCCCAGCTTCATATAATGCTGCAGTAGTGTTAAATGGTAGCTCCATCGTTAAAATAATTGCTCCCAATTCATCATTTACAATAACCAATTCTGCATTAACCGGGTTATATCCATTTTTCTTAACAAATAACGGAGCATGAGTCAATGTCATAAATTCCACTAGTGATTATAATCCGATCGTCCTGGGAGTAAGTGGTGGTTCTGGTCAAGGTGTTGATCAAAATATAATTATACCATCTGTTCTAATTCCTAGTGGTCAGACAACATTTACATTTGGTACCAGTTTTGCTTTAGCTTATCCGTTCCAAAATGATACAAATTATCAAATAATAATAATTCCAACATCATCTACAGTGACCAATCCGACAATTATTTATGCAACTCCAGTATCACAGACAAGTTTCGTTTTAAATAATACAATTGGAATCAGTAATTCTACAACAGCTACATTGATTATACAGAGGTTTACATCAAAACTTGTATAGATTTAATTAGATTCGTTTAAAATAAAATTGAATGATTATCAATATAAATAACTTATAATATGATTATGTATTAAACAGATTATAATATTATAAATATAGTGTGAGTAAAATGTCTGATACAGTAAAGTATATATGGTTCTATAACGGTCAAGAATCATATGATCATCATATTATCACATTTAACAAAAAAACTGGATTCTGGAGTATTTCAAAGTCAACAATTGATACAGGTGTTTTTGGAAACTTTTATCCTCACAAAAAGGGATCAAAAAATGCATTAGGAACACTTAATTTGAAAGTTCCAGTCAACGGCAAAGAGTTTGTTTTTCCGACGTCTGAGCATGCATTCCAATCATCAAAAACTTTAAACAATGAAGAAGTCGAAAAATTTACTCAAAGTACATATGCAGGCGATTCGTTTAGATTGGGACGCCGCATAAAATTAAGATCGGATTGGGAAGCTATTAAAGTTGATATCATGAGAAACATTGTTATATGCAAGTTCACACAAAATGAAGATCTCAAAAAGGTATTGTTAGCCACAGATGACGCTTATCTCATCGAACATGTGCCAGTTTTGGGGAGAGATGGGTTCTGGGCGGATAATCAAAACGGAACTGGTAAAAATATGTTAGGTCTTATCCTGATGGAGGTTAGAAAGAGTTTGGGTGGAAAAGAACCAAATCCAGAGGCTGTGAAATTTTTGCCTAAACTGTATGAGAATAGGGCAAGGTTTGTTTTTAATTAATTTATTTTATTTATTTAATTGCAAGAACACTATTTTGTAAGAAATAATTAAATTTTTCTTTTGACCATTGAGAACTACCTTCGGCACATGTTGCCGATACAGTGTAATCTGAAGAATTAAATTCTATGCAGATCAAAACTGTATTTTCACTTGTATATCCCTTTTTATTATCTAATCTTTCCAGACTACACATCCATTCAGCTTCTGTTTCCAATTTAAGTGGTATACTAGAGTAATAACATTTTCCTTTTTGCTCAATTATTTTATTAAATATAATTTCAGGTGTTAAACTAAATGTTCCACTATCATCAGTTCTATGTTTTCCTCTTTGTTTTGCACTATTTTTTGCAACATTTACTATTCTATAAACAAAACCTCTCAATTCACTATATGATTTTTTCTTCCTTTCCATACAACACATTTTACAATATGAATAAATTTTATTTTTTTTGTCAATTTTAAATCCGTCTCTTTTTTTAAAATTATGGCATTTTGTACATTCCCAATGTATTATTTCATCAATTATTTTCGACGTTCTTTTTTGTCGAGGATTTTTTATAGTATTTTTAATTTTAGCATTTTCTACCGATGTAATAACATCATTTATATTAATTTCTTTATTACGTAATTCACTTATTTGTAATAATTTTTCTTTACTCCATTGTCTATAACCACTATTGAATTCAAGGCATATCAGTTTGGAATTTTCTTTAATATATCCTTTGTCTTGATCTATTCTTTCTATACTAGCCTGCCAATCAGATAAAGGCTTTAAACCTAAAGCTAATCCAGAATAAAAACATTTTCCGTCTTGCAATTTATAGAGATTTTTTATAAATATTTCGTCTATTTCATGAACAGATGCCTCGATACGATTTTTATGTAGTTTATTTTTTGCGTGTGAACGAGATGAATGTACTAAATTTCTAAAGAAACCAGTTTCAGAATCATTATATATTCTCATTCTAGCCGATTCACATTTTTTACAAGCGTAATATGGTATTTCTATTAAATCGAGCCATAGATTACATTTATTACATCTTTTTGTTCCGTCTAATGCATAATTGTGATTATGTGACCATTTTGTTATATTTTCAGGAGTTGAAAATATTTCGTATCGCAAAATATAATTTTTGTAATTAGAATATTCACCCTTTAAACAACGATAGATAGACCATCCAAGATCTAAATTTAAATAAATGCAAGCTTCTCTAGCAGTTGAAAATTTTTTTGTTATCATTTCTGTTTTAGGATCAATGAGAACAACTGATTTATTTATATTTGGATCCGAATTCATATTTATGTTCATATTTATATATTTCTATACGACATGTTTTTAAATAATAAAAATTGAATATTATTGCCTTGAAATACATTATTTGATTATGTTTACATGATTAAATAAAACCAAATAAATTAAATGGACAAATCGTATAATTTCACTGATGTTGAAAAAGAGATATTAGAGTTCTGGCAAAAGAATAATTATTTTAACACATTTGATGAAACCAAACCACTATATTCTACTATTTTGCCACCACCCAATAGAACCAATCGACTCCATATAGGACATGCACTAAATGGTACATTACAAGATATATTAGTTCGGACAAAGAGAATGAACGGGTATAATATCAATTGGACTCCTGGAACAGATCATGCAGGTATTTCATTACAAAATATGGTTTCAAAAAAACTTCAAAGTGAAGGAAAAAATATAAGGAATATGACAAGAGAAGAAGTCATGAATGAAATAAATTTGTGGATACAAAAATATGGTAATATAATTATTGATCAACTTAATCGATTAGGTTTATCATGTAATTGGGATAAATTGTGTTATACAATGGATGATAGATATATCGATTTAGTTCCAAAAGTTTTTGTTGAATTATATAAAAAAAAAATAATTTACAGAGACAAATACATTGTAAATTTTTGTTCTAAATGTAGTACAGTTTTATCTAACGAAGAAGTTAACACCGAAAAGGTTAAAGGAAAACTGTACTATATAAAATATTATTTATGTGATAACGAAAAATTTATTAATCTAGAAACAAATGAATCACAGGATTATATAGTTGTTGCAACAACAAGACCTGAAACTATATTTGGCGATACTGCTGTTGCATATCATCCTACAGATATACGTTATAAAGGCTTGAAGAGTAAATATTGTTTTGTTCCATTAATTAATAGACGTATTCCGATTATACCAGATATTGCCATCGATACAGAATTCGCTACAGGATTAATGAAAGTTACACCAGCACATGATAAAATAGATTATGGAGTTTATAAAAGAAATCAATTTATCGAAATAATTAACATCATCGATAATAACAATTTAATTTTACAAGAGTTTAGACCATTTTATAATATTCCTGAGAAATATAACGACAGGCTAACAAATAAAATAGATACAAATGAATGTAAAAATACTATTTTAAAAAAATTAGACCAATTGGGTTATATATTTAAAGATGAGCCATATGAAATAACAACAAAAAAATGTTATCGGTGTGAAACTAACATGGAAAATATTTTATCTGACCAGTGGTATGTCGATATGAAACCCTTAGCAGACAAAGTCATGAATGAGAAAGACAATTTTAATTTCTTTCCAGCATATCAAAAAAACATATTCGAAAATTGGTTAAACAATATAGAACCATGGTGTATCTCCAGAAGTATATTAAATGGACACCCTATACCCGTCTGGTATTGCGATGACTGTAATCACATCAATGTTTCAGAAGATATTCCAACACAATGTGAAAAATGTAATTCATACAATATCAGGCAAGACGAAGATGTGCTAGATACATGGTTTTCATCATGGTTATGGTCATTCGGAACACAAAAAGATCCCAACAAACCAATCGTTCATGATATTATAATTACAGGTGGAGATATATTATTTTTCTGGGTTACAAGGATGATGATGGCATCGATTGAAATAACAAACACCCTTCCATTCAAAGATATTTATTTGCATGGATTAATTCGTGATAAAGATGGTGTCAAGATGTCTAAATCTCTAGGAAATGTTATTGATCCATTAGATGTAATTTCAAAATACGGAACAGATGCATTGAGATTTAGTTTGTTATGTAATTCATCAACCGACCAAGATGTCAAACTAGATCCGAAACACTTCCAAACGGGAAAATCATTAACAATAAAAATGTGGAATGCAGCCAGATGGATTCTAATGAAGTGTGATGCAATAAATGAAACAGAACAATATATTACACAACATGAAGAAACAAATATGTTAAAATCTCTTGATGAATCTGTGGTTTCAATTAAAAAATTTATTGAAACATATGAATTCAATCAATATGCCAGAACTGTGTATACAGTTTTTTGGAATGACTTTTGTAGTACATATCTTGAAAAAACAAAATCTGATAAATCATATGAATCGTTCAAAAATTTGTGTAAAATATTTATACGATTATTAAAATTATTGCATCCTATCATGCCGTTTATTACGGAAAAATTATACATGATGTTAAGTAAAGAACTAGATAAATTTAATGATATCTATACATTTAGAGAAAGTATAATGATTGATCCAATTAATTAATTTACTTTCCAATCGAATTAGAAAAATCGATAAAAGACATAACTTTGGAACTGTTTGATTTATTTGAATTATTAAAATTATTTGAATTATTTGAATTATTTGAATTATTAAAATTATTTGAATTATTAAAATTATTTTTATTTTGATTTAGACCAGTTAATGGATTGTAATTAGTTTTTTGATTAAAATTACCCATTCCACCCATTCCACTTAATCCACTTAGTCCACCCATTCCACTTAATGCACTCATTCCACTCATTCCACTCATTCCACCCATTCCACTAAATCCATTGAATGGATTGTTTGCTTTGGGTTTTGAAAAGTCACCTAGTGGATTATAATTCATGTTTTGTTTAGAAAAATCGGTGAATAGATTATTTGATGAATTATTTGATTTACCTTTTAACATGTCACTCAATGGATTATAATTTGCTTTTGGTTTATTTTGCACGAATTGATCAAATTGACCATATTGATCAAAAGTGTTTTGTTTATTTTGATTATTTTGTTGTTTATTTTGTTGATTATTTTGTTGATTATTTTGTTGAATTAATTGATCAAAATTGCCCATTTGGGTGAATTGACTCGATTGATTAAATTGTTCCGATGGATCAAATTGTTTAGATTGATTCATTTGATTTGAGTTATCAGGTTTATGATTAAAATTACGTAATTTTTGAATGAATTGATTATATGAAGCTTGTTGTTTTATTTTTTTCAAGGCCTCTTGAGAAGACTGTGTGTTATTTTCATTGTTATCATCTTCTGCATCGAAATTAATTATAGATTGTTTTATTTGCTTTTTGTGGTGATTATTTTGGTCAGATTGAGTAAATTGATCGAAATCATTAACTGTATCGAATTGACTAAATTGATTGGTTTCACCGAATTGATTGAATTGATTGAATTGATTAAATTGATCGGATTGTTTCTTCTGTTGCTGAATAAATTGATTGGATTGATTGGATTGACCAGATGGTTTGATTTGTGTTTTATTTTTGTGTAGATCACGATCACTATCAACATCACCAAGCAAAACATTTGGCTGTTTGTAAACATTATCATTATTTATTTTATCCATACAACAATTTAATGCATGTTTTTTCTTTTCATTTTCTTTTTGATTATTGTGTGTCTTGGATTGATTCATTTGATCAAGAAGTTGAGTCATTTTATTAACTGGATTACTTTCATTGGAGAACTTTAATTTATTTTCGACTTTATTTTCGACTTTATTTTCGACTTTATTTTGTACATTGTTTTCAACATTATTGACTTTAGTATCGACTTTATCTGTTTTATTTATTTCTTGGGTTTTAACAATCTCGATCATTTCATTTATTACTACTGGTTTTTTAATTGTTTGTGTTGCAAGAATAGTGAGAGATTCAATTGCTGATTTCAAAGTATTAATTTCATTCTTTAGAACAGCGATATCATCTGATTTATTGTTAGATTTTGATCCAGAATCAAAGTTGGTTTGTTGTATCTTATTTGAGTTTACTGGTTTGACAGGATGTAGTTCTTGATGGACTGATTTGTTTGATTTAATTGATTTGACGGATTTTTGTGTATTTCCGGAAAATGAATTGTTATTGATCCCATCATCAGTAGTTTTATCATCTTTGGTAGTTTTATCATCTTTGGTAGTTTTATCATCTTCGGTAGTTTTATCATCTTCGGTAGTTTTATCACCTTCGGTTGCGGAAACCAATGATTCTTTTAATTCGAGTAGCTTCAATTTATCTTCATTATCTATAGAATCATATTTGTGTTTATGATCATGTTTATATTTTTTAGGTTCATCAATAACGTCTTTAATATTTAGGAATAAATCTTTTATTTCACTGAAAAGATTTAATAATTCTCTGAATATATCAGCAATCTTTTCAGTAATTTGAGTGTATCTAATTGATAAAGAAATGAGTCTTATTAGATTATCAACAACATTCAAATACTTTTCATTCAATGATTTACTTTTTGAATCGTGAACATGGTCTATTTTTCTAAATACATAATGAGTTAATTTGACTGCTTCATAAGCGAAATCATTATGTTTACCAGAAGGCCATTGTTTTAAATTTAGTTTAGTAGATAACTTTTCATTAGTAAACACTTCTTTATAGCAAGCATACAAATGGGAACAATTTTTGTAAACTAATTTTTTCCCAACATTTTTTATATTCTGAACCGACATATAAGTATACATATAATTTATATTAAACTTTATTTTATGGGTTAAATAAAAAAAATACAATAAATGGATATTAAAATCTATATAGACAAAATATTCGCATCATAAATCAAACACATCATTATTATAAATTGTGATAAATTAATATCTTTTTTGTGTTAAAAATATTATAATGTCTTAAGCCCCCTAAATAATTTAGGAACATCATGTGTTAATTCTTTTGTTAGTTTACTTATGTACATATTTTTTGATTTTTCATTGATATTTTCTAAATTTTTGCAGTATTCATTTAAAACGTAAACAGCATCACTTGATTTAATTTTTTCTGGTAATTCGTATGTATAGTCAATAAGACCATCTATTTCTAGATTAGTTAATACATCTGCATTCAAAGCAGTCATCATTATAATAAGTTTATTATTTTCGTTCATTTGTTTGCGTATTAAAGTCATAAGTGTCTGTGTTATTTTATTGTCATATCGCCCACCGTAACTATTCCATTCGAGAATTCTTTCAATGTTATCTAGAATTAAAATACTTTCCGATGCAGAACAACATTTATCAAATTCAGCGATTATATAATTTGATTTATCACCGACACGTAATAATTTATCAGCGGTAATCATTTTAATACATGGAATACCACTTTCTTTTGCTATTTTTGCTAATAATTTTGTTTTACCAATATTCGACGATCCTTGTACAACAACCGATAATATATTACCAAACGTAAGATTATTTATATATTTTATTATGTCTGCATATATTTCAGCTAATTCATCAGACCACATAATAAATGGTGACTTTGTGTATTGATTTATTTCGTCGCTGATGTTTCCGAACATAGGTTTGATACCATCTAGTGCTTTTTCAAAATCTGTTTGGTAAATAACTGGACGTAATTTATCATTTTTTATTGTTTCCTTAACATTATCAACATTAACAACACGTGAAATAGCAAATGAGGTAGCATTTTTAACCAAACCTTCTATTTCGGCGCCCGTATAATTTACAGTTTTTTCTGCAATATCTTTAATATCAGTACCACCATCTAAGTAATTATTTTGTTTCATTGTTTTAGTGTGAATTTCTAATATAGCAATACGTCCTTTTTTGTCAGGTAATCCAATATGGATTTGTACTTCAAGACGTCCTGGACGTAACATTGCTTCATCAATTAAATCACGTCTATTTGTCATACCTATTATGAGGACATTTGGTAATGGTTTTGGACCATCAATCATTGTAAGAAATTGGTTTACGATATTGTCACCTACTCCTGTATTTGATGAATTTGAACCACGTTGTTTACATAAAGCATCAAGCTCATCTATAATGATAAGATGTAATTCATCCGGATATTTGATGGAATCTGCAAACAATTCTCTGACATTCTCTTCTGACTGGCCAACATATTTATTTAATAATGATGGACCTTGTACAATTTTCGGTTCTCTACAATTTAATATTTTTCCTATTTGTCTTGCTATGAGTGTTTTACCTGTTCCAGGTGGACCATATAATAAAATACCCTTGACATGTTTTGTTCCCAATCCTTCAATAACTTTTTTAGGAAGTGCACGAGAAGCAAAAGCTCGTCTAAACATTTCGGCAAATTGATCGTCTAATCCACCGATTCCCAATTCTTGTAAATTTAAATCTTCCTTGAACAGACTAGGCACATCATTATCAAATTTTATATTTTTTTGGTCATTCGCGACACGAAAATTTAATATTGTGTCGTCATCCAAAATAAATATATCTTGTTTAGATTTTATTACGTTCATTGCTACAGCAGTCATTGCACTTATTGCATTTGTGGGTTGTTTTTTAAGAAAACCGGTAAAAACGAGTTGCAACGATGTACCGATATAATCAATACAAAATGCTGATCCTTCTGTCATTATTAATTTACCAAATTGTTGACGAACTAGATCGTCTAATTTTTCTTTATCACATGAAATGGTGGGTGTAGTTTTCACTATTGTGTTAACAGTAACAGTAACACTAAATATTTTTGTGAAAAATCCGTCGACGGAATTTATTTTTGTTACTTCATACGCAGCATTCAAACTGAGCTTTAATAAATCTCGATGAACTCGATTTACAAAAATAGAATTATTAGGAATTGATTGGTGAAAATTTACACAGAAAGGATATCCTTCAATCATTACGTGTGATGGTTTGCCGATGAGGGAATGTGTTGTACTATTAATGAATACACAGTTTGTGTAAGCTAAGGATTGCATCTCTGTAGTTACGGTCGTTAGTTTTGACATTATTTTTATATTTTATATTTTATTTCAATATTTAGCCAATGTATGTATATTAATAGTTTTGTTTATATTATGCATTATCACTTAGATTTTCAATTATTTATAAACATTAAAAGCGATATAAATGTTTTGCAAAAAAGTTGACATAAAATTAATTAATTTAAATATTAGATAAATATTAACACTGATAATAATATTAATATACCAGCATGAAATTTGTTCTATTTAGGCACAGTATTCGTGAACACATGGTAGAAAATAATTGTTCTATAAGTCGTGAAGGGGTCGATATGGTTAATACTAAATTAGATAAATTAAAAGATATTATGGAACAATCACCAGAAATTATTTTGACATCACCGTACAAACGTGCATTTGACACAAGTTTATGCATTGCATCATATTATAACAAACAATTCGATTCAAAACAAAGTATTCAAATAGTTATTGACATTGATTTGCGAGAAACGGTATTTAGAGAAATGCAAACTGAACATTTAGATCGAACATTATTCGAGTATCTCAATTTGCAAAAATTTGATACTTGGGAAACCATAACAGAACGATGCAAATCGTATTTAGAGAAAATTAAACCTTACGCTAATATTTATAATGTGGTATTTGGTGTAAGTCATGGTGGATTTTTAAATGCTATTGTAAAAGTTGTCGATTCATCATATGAATTCGATACTAATAATATTGATCCACACTCATATGTTCCTAAATATGCCGACTTTGTAATTTTTGATTATAATGAAATTAGTGATGTATGGACCGTCGAATATAGAAATTTTTGATTTATTTTATTTATTATAATTATTTTTAACAAAACTAAATATCAAGATAAAATATTATACAAGATGGAAGATTCACAAGTAAAGGAAATTTACAATAAATTAAAAAATCCTGACGAATTATTTAATGAGATATTTAATTCGTTAGATAAATACCATGTCGACAGTGTAACGGCTGAATTTATTTATACAACTTACTATGATAATAAAGAGTTAATTGATAATGATACTTCTAAATATACTTATATCAACGAGTTATTAAGATTGACAAACAGTTATTTGCCGTTTACAGCAAAAGATAAAGATTTTATCAAATTACTCATATATGGTAATTATGGCAATAACCTCGAATTATTTTCTTTTGTTAACGAATCACATCAATTAGTTTGTTTATTGAACCATAAAAATTATGATTCGGTATTAAAAGTATGGAATCCACTAATTAAAATACCTAAATATTTAGGTTATGATAATACATCAATGGACGTAAACAGAGAAAAAATAAAAAAAATCTTTTTTTCACAATATGATAAATGTGATGATGAAGCATTCAATTATGAATCGCTTGATTCTGTCGCATTATTCGATATTAATAATAAAGATTTTATTAATGCATTAAACGATATTGAAGCAGGTAAATTCGATGATTACGATAGCTATGTAGACAATTTATTATCTACATCAAAATTTTATCAAAAATTTCAATTTATTAATGAAAACAATAAAACAATCAAGCATTTGATAATCAGTATTATTGATAAATACCTGGATTATTGTTCGAATAAAAATATTCGTTCGGAAATACTTTTTGTGGGGACTGAATCAGGTAAAAAATATGCTGATTTATTATCGATGTATGTTGACATATATATGAACCATTCAATAGAATTTAGTAAGTAGAAAATAAAATTGATTCATATAGTATCTATATTAAAATACTCATGGTATTATTATCATCATAATAAAACATCTAAATATTTATTTAAAATAATAATGTCATATTTAAATACACAATTTTATAGTTTTTTAAAAAACTACAAAGTATTCGGAAATGCTGAATGTACGCACGTCGCTGTCGGATCTCCGTATGGAAAATATTTTATTCCAGATAATAAACTCAATCTATTTTTATACATTTATTCTAAACTGTTGGTTGAATGCCATTTTGAAAATAGGGAACCAAATTTACATATTGCTGAAAAACAAAATAGTACTGGTCCCATGATAATAGATATTGATATAAGACAAGATAATCCCAACAGAGTTTATTCAATTGAGAACATAAAAAAAACTGTTTCTGTATTTAATGAAATAATTAAAAAATACATTGATATTCCAGAAACAAATATTGAGGCTTTTATTTTTGAAAGAGATGAACCATATTACGACGATAAAAATAAAATTTATAAAGATGGAATCCACATAATATATCCGTATGTATCAATCGATAAATATGCTAAAGAATTAATATTTAATGAAGCTGTTGACAAAATATTAGCGACTACGGTATTTAGTACATCCATTGAATGCGAATTTGATAAATATGCTACCAAAGTTCCGTGGTTGATGTACGGTTCTTCTAAATTAGATAAAAAACCGTATAATCTCACCATGATATATAATTATGAAGTAATTCAAACTAACTGTGATAAATATTTTATCGATGAATTAGTAAAAATATTATCTTTGAGGAAAAAGAAAACAGAATATTTACTAAAACAAGAATTTGTTAAGCACAATAATTCTGGTATATTAAATTCGGATGACATAAATATTGATAAACATAATATTACTTCGATTAGTGATAATATTGATACAGCTAAAT
>Ga0182030_10017374_pt1 | contig 13892 bp, 10 predicted proteins | sample 812S3MmetaG_FD_121299 | JGI IMG/M metagenome (GOLD analysis project Ga0182030, IMG submission 121299) | Permafrost microbial communities from Stordalen Mire, Sweden - 812S3M metaG (Illumina Assembly) | ecosystem: Environmental > Terrestrial > Soil > Wetlands > Permafrost | place: Sweden...
TGTAAGCGGATAGCAGGGGAATGAAGCTTTTACCCTGCAGCCCGAAACGAGCCATGGTGCGGTCGGCAATCAGCGCCGCGCGTGCCAGGTATCCTGAATCTTCAAGCACGCCGATGAACAGGAATAGAAATAGGATCTGCGGCAGGAACTTGATCACCGAACCCACGCCGCCCCAGATTCCGTCGACCACCAGCGATCGCAGCGCCTCATTCGACAAATGCGCGCCGATCCACTGCCCCGAAGCTTCGCGCGCCGCGTCCACGGCGTCCATCAAGGGTTGCGCGCCATAGAAGATCGACTGGAATACCGCGATCACAACCAGCAGGAACACAAGCGGGCCAATCACGGGATGCAGGAACACGGAATCCAAACGCCGGGTCCACAGCGGCGGCGCAGGCGCATGATATTTGGTTTTATCGCCCAGATTCGTGGCCCAGGCGCGGCATTTCGGAATATCCTGCAGCACGGGCAACTGCATCAGCGGAGCTTGCTGCGCGCCACCCAGCGTCGCTCCCGAGAGAAACTGGAAGACTTTATCGACGCCCGTGCCTTTGGCCGCGCTGACCAGCGCGACAGGCGCGCCCAGTTGGGCGGCGAGCTCCGCGGAATCGATCTCCCCTCCACGGTTCTTGAGGTCGTCCGCCATGTTCAGGATCACCAGCGTCGGCAGCCCCAGACTGAGCACCGGCGCGGCGAGTAGCAGATGACGGCTGAGGTTGGTGGAATCGAGGATCAGCAGAACGGCGTCCGGCCGCTGCAGATCCGGCATCTTGCCCGCGAGAACGTCGAAGGTGACGCGTTCGTCATCCGTGCGAGGGTCCAGACTATAGACGCCGGGAAGATCCACCACATAAACTTCGCGATGGGCTTCGAGCTTCACTCGCCCCATGTGATGTTCCACCGTTACGCCGGGGAAGTTCGCGACCTTTTGCCGCAGGCCGGTGAGCCGGTTGAACAGCGTCGATTTCCCGGAGTTCGGCGGCCCGACCAGCGCTACAACGCGCCGCCGGAGTGACGCCGGTGGCGGAGGAAGCGTGGCTACAGGGCAGCCGTGGCAATCGCCCATCTTCTTATTTACCTTGGTGCGGACTCGTCGGCCGCAGAATCAGTCGAACAGCGGTTTCCCGTCGTAGAGCAATTTCGGACCCATCGACTCGAAACACGCGCGGGTCGCCGCCCGGCGCGGACTGTCCAGGGATCACGGTGTGCCCGGGGACAAAGCCCATTTCCATCAATCGTCGTGACTCATCCTCAGGCAGATCAATATGATCCAGAATCCCGGCTTCGCCGCGTTTGAGATCCGTCAGGTTCCGTGCGGACGCCGGCCGCTCCGAATTCGCGTGCTTCTTGCCACTCATTTGCAATAGTCGATCCGCGATGACGTTTCGCCCTGATGGGTCAAACAACCCACCCCCGCGATCATACAAGCGATTTGCATCTGAGGATATCAAACCGGGCACGCCTTCAGCATACACCATATCGGACCAAAGTGGTCGTGTATCCATTGGAGAGCCCGGAATCTGAGTTTATCGGCATTTACTCGCGGCCAAATAGCGACGCATCGCGATTTTTGCGGGTGAGCAGATGCTGGCTTCGATAAGAAATGAAAAGAGTGACGCTCAACCGCCGATCGAGTACATCGGACGAGGCGGAGGGACAAAGCGCGCGGTGTTGATTTCGTGGCCGAGCCATTTCGCGGTAACCGAAGAGCGAATCGCGGCCTCCACAGCTTCGTCCGATGAGCCATCGCGAAGCAGCGTACGAACGTCCGTTTCGTCGATCGCAAACAGGCAGTAGCGCAGCTTGCCGTCCGAAGTTAAGCGGATCCGATTGCAGTTCAAACAGAACGGGCGGCTGACCGAGGCGATGAAGCCAACGCTGCCGCCTCCGTCGAGATAGCGGTAGTCCGTGGCTGGCGCGCGCACGTCACGATCGGGAATGGCTTCGAGCGGGCCGATCTCACGCGTGAGCATGGCCAGGATATCGTCGGCGAGCAAGACCCGGTCGCGTTCCCATAGCCCTTGCGCATCGAGCGGCATAAATTCGATATAGCGAATCTCAACGCCGCGCTCGCGTCCGAAGCGCGCCAGAGGAACGATGTCGGGCTCGACCAGATTCTTCACCGCAACCGCGTTGATCTTGATCGGACCATAACCAAGCTCAATGCATTTCTCGATGCCTTCGAGCACTTTCGGCAAATCGTCGCGGCGCGTGATCTGCTTGAACCGTTCGCGATCGAGCGTATCCAGGTGGATGTTCAAACGGCGCAATCCTGCGTCGTAGAGTTCCTGTGCTTGCGCGGCGAGCAACACGCCGTTGGTGGTGAGCGCCAGGTCCTCGATGCCTTCGATCGCGACCAGCTTCCGAATCAGTTTCGCGAGATCTTTCCGCACCAGGGGCTCGCCGCCGGTCACTCGCAATTTGCGGACGCCGAGCTTCACGGCGACGCGAACGAAGCGCTCAATCTCTTCGAAACTCAATAATTGTTCGCGCGGCTGAAACTTAACGTCCGTTTCCGGCATGCAGTAGAAGCACCGGATGTTGCACCGGTCCGTGACGCTGATGCGCAGATTGTCATGGAGCCGGCCGAACGTATCTTTAAGGGGAAGCATGAACGAGCGCCTACTACCCGATTGTAGCGGCTTCCAGAGGAGATATCGCCGATTTCAGACGTTGACTGCTTGAGCTAGGCCTGATTTCGCCCGGCGGCACGCGATTCGGGCGTCGCGGCCTCGGCGCTCGCGATGATGTCCGACGGCTCCAGGTCCACATGTCCACGATCCGACAACCGGATCAATATGTATAACGCAATGAATAAGATCGCTGCCGACACGCCCATCGCTCCGAGATGCGATTTGAGCCAGGCGGCCGAACCCTCTCCGAGCTTTTGCCCCAGATACGCGAGCCCGCAGTAACGGAAGACACGGGCGATGAATAGCACTGCAAAAAACCGCTTGCGGTCGATCCGCATCGCCCCGGAACAGGCCACGAAGGCTTTGAACGGCAGAAAAGGAAGGGGCAAAAGGGCGGGGATGAACACCGTCACCAGACCATACCTCATGAACCATGCGCGGAACCGAAGCCCCCGTCCGGAGGAAGTGTAGCCCGCAAGATACTTCTCGCCGCCCTTGCGAATGATCTCGTAGAAAAAGGCGGTTCCGATCAAAGACCCGAGCACCGCGAGCGACGCGGCAAGCCAAGCGTCGGCGGGACGTCCGATGGCGACGATGAGCAGCAGCCAGTCTGTGCCGCCGGGGTTGGGAATGCCCGCGGACTCAATGGTGGAAACCAGCAGCACACCGAGCGGACCCCAAGCGACGAGAAGATCGCGAAAATGCCGCATGGGTTACAGCCCGATTCCTTGAAGCAGTTTGAGGAGCTTCACTTCGTCGATCACCTTGACGCCGAGCTGCTGGGCTTTGTCCAGCTTCGAACCCGCTTCGGTGCCCGCGACCACATAATCCGTCTTCTTGCTGACCGAGCCCGCCACCTTGCCGCCAGCGTCCTCGATCCGAGCCTTCGCGTCTTCGCGCGTCAGATCCGGCAGCGTACCGGTGAGCACAAAGGTGAGTCCGGTAAGAACGCCGCCCTTGCGTTTCACTTCATGACCGAATCCGAAGCGCTCCTGGCGAAGCCTCTCGATCAACTCCCGGTTGCGATCTTCCGCGAAGAAGCGGCGGATACTCATGGAGATTTTCGGGCCCACTTCTTCTGCTTTCTGCAGATCGTCTTCCGAGGCTTGCGCGATCTTGTCCAGATCGCCGAAATGTTCCGCCAGGAATTGAGCGGTCCGTTCGCCGACGAATGGAATTCCAAGGCCGTTCAGGATGCGGGGCAGGGAGATCTTTCGCGACGCATCAATATTTGCAAGCAGCTTCGTGGCGGATTTACGGCCCATGCGTTCGAGACCCATCAGATCGTCGAGCGTCAGTTTGTAAAGGTCGGTCATGCTTTTGACCAGGCCGGTATCCACCAGCTGATCCACCAGCGCGCTTCCCATACCGTCGATATCCGCGACGCCGCGCGCGGCAAAGTGCAGCAAGGATTCCTTGAGCCGCGCCGGACAGTTCGTATTGAGGCATCGGCTGACCGCTTCGCCTTCGGCGCGCACCACTGAGCTTCCACAGACCGGGCAATGGGTGGGCATGACGAAAGGGCGCCGGTCATGTCCTTCTTTGACGACGCGAACCACTTTGGGGATGACATCGCCGGCCCGCTCCACCAGTACCCGGTCGCCGATTTGAAGGCCCAGCCGCGCGATCTCATCTTCGTTGTGCAGCGTGGCGCGTGAAACCGTGACCCCGCCCACATTCACCGGTTTCAGGAAAGCGCCGGGTGTAAGAGCGCCGGTTCGCCCGACGCTGACACCGATATCCTCAACCTCGGTTTCGGCTTGGCGCGCGGCGAACTTGAAGGCGATGGCCCAACGCGGAGCTTTCGCGGTCCATCCCAGGCGGTCCTGCTGGGCGACGGAGTTTACTTTCGCGACGACTCCGTCGATTTCATACGGCAGCGTCTCGCGTTTCTCTTCCCATTCCTTGCAGAACCCGACCAAAGCTTCGATGTCGTCGCATTGGCGGCGATTCGGATTGACCTTAAAACCCAGCTTCGCGAGCGCTTCGAGGGCCTCCCACTGGGTCGGCCGGGCCGGCGCGCCGTTGACGAAAAAGAAATACGGGAAATAGTCGAGCTGCCGCGATGCGGTGATCGTAGGATCCAATTGGCGCAGCGAGCCTGCCGCCGCGTTGCGCGGATTTGCAAACAGCGAGAGTCCCGCGGCCTCGCGTTCCGCGTTCATCTTTGCGAACGCCTTCAGGTTCATCACCACTTCGCCTCGAACTTCGAAATCGGTTTGCGACTTTACCTGGAGAGGCATAGACCGGATGGTCCGGACGTTAGGAGTGACCTCTTCGCCCACCGATCCATCCCCGCGCGTCACCGCTTGCGAAAATTTCCCGTGCTTGTAATGGACCGCGAGTGACAACCCGTCCATTTTCAGTTCCGCAACATAGGAGAACGATTCCCCGGCCAGGAGATCGCGCACGCGGCGATCGAAATCGCGGAGTTCTTCTTCGTTCAGCGCATTGTCCAGGCTCAACATCGGGCTGGAGTGAGCCACTTTGACGAAGCCTTCGCGCGGCTTGCCGCCGACCCGTTGCGTTGGGGAATCGTCGGTGAGGAATTCCGGATGCCCCTGTTCGAGCGCTTGCAACTCGCGCATCATTCCGTCGTATTCGGCGTCGGTGATCTCGGGCGAATCGAGGACGTAGTACAGGTATTCGTGGTGACGCAACTTGTCCCGCAAACCCTCGATTTTTTGGGAGATGTTCGGCACGCGCGCTATACTGTTGGCATCACACGGTATCGGCAGCCGGTCCTCATCTACAACCCCGCCGCAGGCAAAATTCGACGGCATCCGAACCGCATTCTCCAACGTACCACCGAAGCCCTGGAGCGCGCGAGTCTGAAGCCCCGCCTGCTGGCTACGGGTGCGCCCGGAGACGCGACGGAACTTGCGCGTCAGGCGGTAAACGACGGAGCCGATCTCATCCTGGTGCTCGGCGGCGATGGGACCATCAACGAAGTTGTGAATGGAATGGTCCACTCGGGCGTGCCTCTTGGAGTGCTGCCCGCCGGCACGGCGAATGTTTTGGCGATGGAGCTCGCCCTGGGATCGCGCGTGGAACTTGCGGCGGACCGATTGGGTCATTGCGTGGAGCGTCAGATCGCGGTGGGACGAATGTGCTCGCCCAGCGGCGAACCCCGCCTTTTTCTTCTCATGGCAGGCGCGGGCCTCGATGCCACCATCGTGACCAAAGTGAATTCTGACCTGAAGGCCAAAGCCGGAAAGCTGGCATACTGGACCGCGGGGCTTTCGCGGATAGCCTCACGGGTGGAACAATTCGAGGCAAAGGTGAACGGCGACGTGTACCAATGCGGCTTTGCGCTCGCGTCACGCGTGCGGAACTACGGCGGGGATTTGGAAATCGCGCACGGAGCCTCGCTCTTAAGCGATGAGTTCGAGGTGGTGCTGTTTGAGGGCAGCAATCCGCTGCGCTACGCCTGGTACATGCTCGGCGTGGGAACCAAACGCGTGCAGTCGATGACCGGAGTTCACACGCTGCGCGCGAGCCGCGTCGAATTCTCCGGCGACGCGCACATTCAGATTGACGGCGAATACGCCGGAAGGCTGCCGGCTTGTTTCGAGACCGTCCCCAACGCGCTCACACTGCTTACGCCCAAGGCCTACCAGTAAGGTTCCTTGAACCATGGAAAACGTCACGCACACATTGGTCGGGTTGATGATGGCGCGGTGCGGGCTTTCAAAGACGACCACTCGTGGCGCGGGCATGATGATGCTGGCCGCGAACATGCCGGACATGGATACGGTGGCCTGGTTCGGCGGACCGCTCACCTATATCCACTACCATCGCGGCGACGCGCATTCGCTGGCATTCGCCCCGTTGGTCGCTGTGATCCCGATGTTATTGGTTCGCGCCGGCCTCTCCTGGAGGGCCTATCTGGCGAGCCTGGCTGGGGTGCTCAGTCATCTTTTGCTCGATTGGACCAATGTTTACGGGATCCGGTTGCTGCTTCCTTTTTCCGCGCGCTGGTTTCACTTGGATATCACCGACATTGTCGATCCGTGGATTTGGGCAATTCTTCTGCTGGCATGCATCGCACCCTGGCTTTCGGGATTAGTCGGCAGCGAGATTGCCTCCGGCGGAGGCACGAGCAAACTGGGCGACGGAGCCAAGCGCGGCTGGGCGTGGTTCGCGATTCTCGCGTTACTGAGTTATGAAGGCGCGCGATTCATGGCTCACCATCGCGCGATCGAGGAGATGAACGCGCATCTCTATGACGGCGCTCCGGCGCAGCGCATCAGCGCATTGCCCCGAACCTTTACCCCTCTTCGCTGGCAAGGCGTGATCGAGGGCAATGGATTTGTAAGGATCGCACCCGTCGATCTGACGACCAATTTCGATCCTGACAGCGGACGCGTCGAATATCCCGCGCCTCCGAGCCCGGCGATCGAGGCGGCCTCGCGCACGCGTCCGTTTGAAATCTTCGGTCAGTTCGATCAGCTGCCGTTCTGGCAAGTGACGCCAACTGCCGATGGCACGCTCGTCGAACTGATCGACCTACGCTTCGGCACGCCTCAGCATCCCGGTTTTGCGGCTTCGGCAAAGGTGGATGGGGCGGGACGAGTGCTCGATGCGCAGTTTGGCTTCGGCGGTATACCTCAACCCAAATAGCTGAACAAGTTTGTTTGCGGCAGCTTCGATTCGGACTCTAGCGCGGCCTGCTGCTGGGTCTGGGCCTGCGTCATTTCGAGGATCGCCTGGCTCATATCCGCGTCCTGCAATCCGCTGATCTGCGTCTGTAGCTGCGTGACCATGTTGTTGCCGAGATTGGTGGCGCTGGTCAGCCGGTCCTGCGTGGTGCCGTAGGTGGCCAACTGATCGTTCAGATACGACGCGACACCGGCGAGCCCGCTCACCGCGGTCTGGATGCCCGTGCTGTCGTTATTCGCGAGCGCGGTACTTAGATTCTCAATGGAGCTGTACAGGTTCGTGCTCGGGTCGCTTGAATCAAAAATCTGCTGGGCGGTCAATGCGACGGGAAACGTTGCGCCGTCCGGATCTTGAATCGTGCGCGTCGACGCCGTTCCCAGGTAGGCACTCACCGGCGGTGTTTGCGTGGCGTCGTAGGTGTAGGGTACCTGTTGATCCGAATCGCCGGAAAAGATGTAGCGGCCTTCCACCGTCGTGCCCGCCAAACCCACAAATTGTTGCAGGATGCTGTTGAGTTGCTGCGAAATGTCCGCTTTCTGACCCGCCGTGGCCAGATCGGAGTTGCCTTCGGTCCCGAGTGTTTGCACCTGATCGAATAACTGCACGGCGGTTTCGAGGGTTTGTTCTCCCGTATTGACTTCCGTCGTGACGCGGCCCAGGTTGGTAAGCGTCTGCTGCGTGGACGATAGATTCGCGCGGGTCTGCAGCAACGTAGAGATCTCGTCCGGCGCATCGGAGTCCTGGTTGATTTTGACGCCCGTGGAGACCTGCGCCTGCGCCGTCTGCATCTGGGTGTTGATCGTGTTCAGATTGTTCAGGAACTGCTGCGTCATCGGATTGAGGTTGGAAAGCATAAGAAATCCTCGTCTGTGCGGCTAGCTGGTGGCCGGCATCATGGCCATCAACGTATCGGTGAGGCTGTTGATCACGCCCACCAGCTTGCCGACGGCTTGATACGACTGCTGGAACTGAAGTAGCTTGGCTGCCTCGGCGTCGAGCGAAACGCCGGTCTGGTTGGTTCGTTGTGTTTGCGCCTGCGTGAGCAGGTTCTGATCCGCGGTCTGCTCCTGTTGTGCATTGGAAACGTCGCTGCCGATCTGTCCGCTCAAATTGCCGTACGCCTGCGTGAACGTGAAGCCGTTGACCACCGGTTGCGTCGCCAGTTGCGCGATCGCGATCGCGTTGCCGTTCCCGCCCGGGCCCGAAGGCAGCGCCGCGGCGATCTGATCCGGCGTGATGGGCGTCACCGCCATCGAGAACGCTGCCCCTTGCGCCGCGTTATAGGTAAACAAGTCCTGCGTGGGAGCGTTGCCGTTCTGATCGATGCCCTGGTTGAGAGCGTTGTTCACCGAATCCGCAAAGGTTTGCGCCAGAGTATTCAGCGAACTCATGTACCCCGGCAGCGTCGTATTTTTCTCTCCCAGTAAGGCGCCGAGGCTTCCGCTGGTGATCTGCGAAGTGATGTCGTTGCCTTGAGAATCGCGAATCACGGTATTGGGAGCGGACATGTCCGCGGAAACGGTGAATTGTTGATTACTCAGTACGAGCGGTGTCTGCCCGCCCAGGTAAACGTTCCAAGTCCCGTTCGGCATTTTGAGAGCCGTGAAATTGGCCACCTGCGAAAGATTCTCCAGCGCCGAATGGACCTGGGCATCCAGGCCGGCGTCCTGTGACGCCTGCGAAGAATTGAGATATTGCTGGTTGAAGGCCGCAAGCTGCTCTGCGATCTGATTGATCGTAGCCACATTGCCGTTGGTCTCGTTGTCGATATTGGTGGATACCTGGGCGATTCCGTTTGCGGTGGTATTGAAGGACTCCGCCACCTGGCCGGCCGCGTTGATGACTGCCTGGCGCTCCACCGGATCGTTGGGATTCACGCTCAGTTGTGAAAAGCTGTTGAAGAAGCTGCTGAGGTTGCCGCTGATTCCGTCGGTCGCGGTCGGGTCGAATAGCGTCTGCACCTGATTGAGATCGGTCGCTTGTTGCTGCGAAGCGCCGAGCAGTTGTTGCTGATTGCGCACCTGCTGTTCGAGGTATTCGGAACGGCTGCTGATCAGGCCGGCCGCGGCGACTCCACCGGATTCTCCCGCCTCCGGATCGAAAGATTGAGAAACCAGGGCCTGATCCTGCTCCACGTATCCAGGCGTATTCGCATTGGTGATATTGTTCTGGATCGTGTCGAAAACCTTGCCGTAAACTCCGAGCGCATTGCTCGCGTTCACTAGCGTTGATACGAGATTGCCCATGGTTTCCTCACGCTTCTAAATCCCGCTCGCGCCCGACCCCCAACTCAGCCGCGGCATTCCAGAGTTCCCGCGGCCCCCAGCGGCGCAGCTTCGCCGGAAGCGACATATCCTGCCTCGGCGGCTCCGAATCGCGCAGCCCAATCCCGGCAGAACGCCGCTCCGTTTTCGATCAATCGCGCGACAACCCGGATTTCCCTTTTGAGTCCGCTCAGTTCGCTTCGAACCACAAATTCCGCCGGCTTTTCGGATCCGAGCGGCGCCGCAGGGGACACCGCCGGAACGCCCAGGAGCAATTCTTGAATCGTGATCATGCGGCGGACCGAGTCATCCAAAGACGGCAAACACCCATGGAGCGATTCCTGAGACGGGTCAAGCAACTGTTGGCGCAGGGATTCGATATGTCCGCGGACCGCCCGTACTTCCGCGCAGGCTACGGCGAGATCTTGAGGATTTGATGTAGGGAACTCGGCGGTCCGTGGTTCGTGATCGCTACTTCGACGGTTCGATTGCATCGTCAATCATCTTCGATGCCGTCGCTCCCGCATCCGCCTGATAGGTACCGTTGGCGTAAGATCGCGCCAACTGTTCGATTCTTGCCTGGCGGTCCGGCGACTCCGCCGCAAGAGACCGCAAGCTGCGTACCAGTTCGGAAAGATGTACGTCGTCGCCCGACGACGGTGTCGAACCCGTCGAATTCGCTTGCCCGTTCGTCTGCCCGGTGCGGTTGGTTTCCTGAGACCGGGTAGCTCCAGTGGAAGCGAGTGAGGGGAGATTCGGATCGTTAACCTTCATCGTTCACTTTCGGAGGATTTTATCCTCTGACTGGAGTATCGACCACTCTCTTGGAATATTGAACACCATGATGCCTTAGACGATCTAGGTAAATCCCGATCTCCTACTCCTGAGTGGTTAAAGGTATCCCGCCCAAACAGTCCTTCCGAAATCGATTCCCGCTTAAACGGCTTGGGACGAAGGGAACGTTTTCGGGGGTGAAGGCATACGCCGAGGCGAACTCGAAACGCGCGCGGACGGCTCGGTTCCGAAAGGGCATTGCTAACGCCCATTGTATACTGAAGCTCGAATGGCCCCGCGTGAATTTGCCCGCAGCGATGCCTCGTCCACCCCTTCGATGGCCGTTGTTGAACCGGCTGCGGAACCGGCGATCACTCCCTCCGTTTCGCGGAAGCCGTGGGATGGAAGCTATGGATTTTTGTTTCAACAACTGATTCTGAAGGACTTCCGGATTCGCTACCGGAACATGTCCCTGGGTGTGATGTGGTCTTTGCTGAACCCTTTGGTGATGATGAGCGTGATGACGTTCATCTTCGGCGGCGTCGTCGGCGGAGGACGATCCCGCACTTTCCCTGTTTTTCTCCTGTGCGGCCTGGTTCCGTATAATTTTTTCACGGCCGCATGGATCACCGGCACAACATCGATCATCGACAGCGCTCCATTGGTGAAACGCGTCCCGGTTCCGCGGCAAGTGTTACCGATCGCGGCAGTGCTGTCGAACGCCGTCCATCTGCTGATCCAAATTGGCCTGCTGTTCGCGATGGCTCTGATTTACGGCTACCGGCCGAACATCCATTGGTTCTGGCTGCCCCTGATTTGGATGCTTTATATGGTGTTCGTCTGTGGCCTGTCGCTGGCCACCAGCGCGATCAATGTTTTCATTCGCGATACGCGTTACGTGATCGAGTCATTTACGGTCGTGCTGTTCTGGCTGGTCCCGATTTTTTATTCCTTCACGATCATCCCGGCGAAATACGCGGAGATTTACAAGTTCAATCCCGTCGCGGCGCTGGTGATGGCCATGCGAGACATCATGCTCGAGGGGACCGCGCCGCCGATGTCGCTGATCCGGAATCTCACGCTGGTCGCGATCGTGTCGATCACCGCCGGCTGGTACGTCTTCGCGTGGCTCAAGCCGCGATTTTACGAGCACATTTAATGCGCGCTCTGCTGTTTGACCGGGTCACCAAAACGTTTGCGCATCATGCGCGCAGGGTCCTACTGCGCGCGAGACTGATCGACATGGTCCGGCGTTCCCCGCAACAGCGTTTCACGGCCCTGCGCGACGTATCGTTCGAGTTGCAGGAAGGCGAGAGCCTTGGACTGATTGGCCCGAACGGCGCAGGCAAGAGCACCATTCTGAGTCTCGCGACCGGCCTCACCTTGCCCGATGCGGGCCGCATCGAGGTAAATGGCCGGGTCGCCTCGCTGCTCGAACTGGGCGCGGGATTCCATCCCGATCTGACCGGCATGGAGAACGTCTACGTCAACGCCGCGCTCACCGGACTGAGCCGCAAGCAACTCGCCCAGAAGCTGGATGAAATCATCGACTTCTCGGGGCAGCGCGATTTCATTAACGAACCATTGCGCACCTACTCGCAAGGCATGGCGGTGCGCCTCGCATTTTCCGTCGCAGTGAGCTGTAACCCCGACATCCTGGTGGTGGATGAAGTCATCGGCGTGGGCGATCAGGAGTTTCATGCGCGGTGTCTTGAAAAGATCCGAAGTTTCCAGCGCGCGGGAAAAACCGTTCTGCTAGCCTCGCATTCGCTCGATCTCCTCGGGATGTTGAGCCAGCGAGCGCTTTGGCCGGATCACGGACGCGTGATCGCGATCGGTGACGCGGATGAAATCGTCGCGGCGTATCAAGCCACCAAACCAAAATCTCCGGTCGCGGCCCCCGCACCCGTCGCGGCGGCGCCCGTTGCCGATCCGGCACCCTCTGGAGGTCGGGGAGAGGATGCGCCAGCCCCGCAATCCGCGCGCGTTTGACGAAGGAGCGATTCCATGGAGTGGACACCCGGCGGAGTCAGCAACGACATCGAAGACGATCGGGACAGTGGTGGCGGCGGAGGCAACTTCGGCGGCTACGGGCCGCACCTGGGCATCGGCGGATTTCTCGTCCTTCTGGTGCTGAGTTTCGTTTTCAAGCAAAACTTCTTCGTCTTGTTTTCGGGCGGCGGCGCTGCGAGCCCAAGCGCCAACACAGAGCCCGGTGGGCCCGGCGTCCGCGCACCCTCATCGGATGCCAATGACCGCGAGGTTCAGTTTGTCTCGTTCGTCCTCGACGATGTGCAGCACAACTGGGAGATTCAGTTGCCCGCACAGACATCGAAACCGTACCGCCGCGCGAAGCTGGTCCTGTTTCGCGATGAAATCCAGTCTGCCTGTGGTCAGGCGGATTCCGCGACAGGTCCGTTCTATTGCCCCGGCGATGAGAAGGTTTATCTGGATCTCGGCTTCTTCGACGAATTGAGCCGCCGTTTCGGCGCGCCGGGCGAGTTTGCGCAAGCCTACGTGATCGCGCACGAGATCGGGCACCACGTTCAGAAGATTTTGGGGATCGAGGGTAAGATCCAACGGCTGCGCGAATCCAGCCCGCAGGAAGCCAACCCTCTTTCGGTCAAACTCGAATTGCAGGCCGATTGCTTTGCCGGAATTTGGGCGCAATCCACCGAGCAGCGCTCCATTACCGACAGCAGCGACGTCGCGGCCGCGCTGAAGGCCGCCGCCGCGGTGGGTGACGATCGGCTGCAAAAGATGGCCACCGGCCGGGTCAGTCCGGAAACGTTCACGCATGGATCGTCCGCTCAGCGCATGCAGTGGTTTAATCGCGGCCTCTCGAGCGGCAAGATCGATCAGTGCGATACGTTCGCCGCGAATACGCAATAGCGGGGGATCGCCCCGAGGATTGCGAGCCCCATGCGTCAGCGTGGGCTATCAGCGCTATCGATCCAGCTCCAGGCTTACGCCATGGGGCTCACGCGCGAGGGGTGCCCTCCATGAACCATCGCATGGCTTCCGACGCGACGTCGGGCGGTAGCATGTGTTTGCCTATAAACTCCCGATAGGTCACGCTATAGCCTTCTTTTTTCAGCTGCGGAACAATCCGTCGGCTGCACTGATCGATGGGCAGAATCGGATCGATGGTTCCATGGGAGATGAACACGGGGGGTTTTCCGGCGCGTGCACCGGGGATGACGAAACCTGGCGAGAACCCGAACACTGCGCTGAATAAATCTCCATTCGCTAAGCCGACGGAAAGGGAATAGGACGCCCCGTCAGAAAAGCCAGCCATCGCGATGCGGGACGGATCGATGTTCCGCAACTCGAAGGTGCGAGCAAGGGAGCGATTGATCATGGCGATATCGGGTCCGTATTCTCGCGTGATCGCATCCCAGGTGCCGCCGGCCGACGCTGGGGCGAGCACCAGGAACCCATGTTCGTCTGAGAGCGACCGCAGCAACTCTATGCCGCGATCTGCGTTTCGCGTCGCACCGTGAAGCGACACCACGAGGGGAGCTCTATCAAACTTCGCGGACGACCCGGGGATATACAA
>Ga0182030_10017375_pt1 | contig 13891 bp, 9 predicted proteins | sample 812S3MmetaG_FD_121299 | JGI IMG/M metagenome (GOLD analysis project Ga0182030, IMG submission 121299) | Permafrost microbial communities from Stordalen Mire, Sweden - 812S3M metaG (Illumina Assembly) | ecosystem: Environmental > Terrestrial > Soil > Wetlands > Permafrost | place: Sweden...
GTGGAAGTGGTAGTGCTTCCTGAAGCCGGGCATCAAGCGCCCAAAACCGACACGCATGGCGAAACGCCGTTCAACCAACGCGCGGCGGAATGGCTGAGGGCGTTGAAGACCGGTCAGCCGGTGGCTGTAATAAAATAAGAAGCGGCTTGGCTTGGCCGCAGTGTTCCAAGTTGAATTAGTCCGGACGAAAATCGTTCGGGGATGCTTTGAGGATGTGTTGAAAGGCGGCGCGGCTTAAAATTCGCGCCGCCGCCAAAGCTGGTGCGGCCTGTGCCGCTGCCGGGAAAATTCACCTTTCAACTCCAGGGCCAGCCCGCTGCCAGCTACGTTTTGTAATATTCAACCAACCTGAATTCGGGCTGGATTTCCGCAGCCACTAACACGCTTTCCGGTTTCTCGCAGAACCTCACCAACAGCATTTTCGGCGCGCAGCAGTTTTGGCGCGCGCAGTGGTTGCCGTGAACGGGATTGTTCTCGGCGGCAAAGTTACGCTGGAACTCCACCAATCGTCGTATTGTGGTTCCGGGTGAAACTGAATAGTATGCCGCCATGATCACAGCCAAAATCCAAACGGCGCTGGCTTTCACCCTGGCGTTTTCACTCAAAGCAACCGCGCTGGACTTGCCCGTCGCCGCCGGGCCGTTCACCGGCTCGCGCGATTCGCTCACCAATTATTCCTGCCCGGATTGGTTCCGCGACGCGAAGTTTGGCATCTGGGCGCATTGGGGACCGCAGGCCGTGCCAATGGAAGGCGACTGGTATGCGCGCAAGATGTATCAGCAGGGCACGCCGCAATACAACGACCACCTTGCGCGCTGGGGGCATCCTTCCACGAATGGCTGGAAGGACATCATTCCGCTGTGGCAGGCGGAAAAATGGGAGCCGGAAAAATTGATCGAACTCTACAAACAAGCCGGCGCGAAATATTTCGTCAGCATGGGTTCGCATCACGATGATTTCTTCCTGTGGAACTCGAAGTTGCACAAATGGAATTCAGTTCAAGTCGGACCGCATCGCGACGTCGTCGGCGAATGGCAGGCGGCGGCGAAGAAAAACGGCTTGCCCTTCGGCGTGTCCGAGCATCTCGGCGCGAGCTTCAGTTGGTTTCAGGATGCGCACAAGTCGGACAAGACCGGTCCGCTCGCCGGCGTGCCTTACGACGGCGCGAACTCGAACAACTGGGACTTGTATCATTTCCCCGCCGAGCCGGATGACCACAGTTCCTGGTATACGAAAGACCCGCGCTGGCAGCAGCAATGGTTCAATGAAATCAAGGAGCTTGTGGATAATTATCATCCCGACCTGCTTTACAGCGACGGCCCCGTGCCGTTCGGCAACGAAGTCGGCTTGAGCCAGATCGCGAACCTCTACAACGTCAGCGCCGCCGCCCACAACGGAGTGTCCGAGGCAATTTACAATTGTAAAGAACCCAGCGGCGGCCGCTGGGTGCAGGATTACGAACGCGGTGTGGGCGGGGGCATCAGCCCGGTCCCGTGGCAGACCGACACGTCCATCGGCGACTGGTTTTACAACAAGCACTGGAAATATCAGCCGTTGAGCTGGACGGTGCATATGCTCGTGGACATCACGAGCAAGAATGGAAATCTGCTGCTCAACGTCGTGCTGCGTCCCGACGGCACGCTTGATCCCGAAGTCGAAACCATGCTGCACGAACTCGCCGATTGGACGGCGGTGAATGGCGAGGCGATTTACGGCTCGCGGCCGTGGCTCATTTTTGGCGAGGGCGAAGTGAAAGCCAAGGGCGGCGCATTCAAGGAGAATTTTGCCTACACCGTGAAGGACATCCGCTTCACCACGAAGGGCGCGACGCTTTATGCGATTGCGATGGGCTGGCCGTCTGAAAATAAAATTCTTGTCCGTTCGCTGGCCGCAACGGACGACCCGACCCAAAACAAAATTGAAAAAGTTGAACTGCTGGGCCGCGCCGGCGAACTGAAATTCTCGCAATCAACCAACGGCCTCGCCGTGGAACTGCCCGGTGAAAAGTTGAGCGACCTCACCTGCGCGCTGCGCATCACGGGCACCAATCTCAAGCCCGCGCCGTTGCCGATGCTGCCCGCGCTGGTCACGCCGGATTCACGCGGCCGCCTGATTTTTGGCGCGGACGACGCCACGCTGCACGGACAAAATCTCAAGCTGGAAGAGCAGGGCGGCAAACCGAACATCGGCTACTGGGACCGCAGCGATGAATGGGTTTCGTGGCATGCTCGCGTCGAAAAGCCGGGCGCTTATCTCGTCAGCGCCACGATTGCTTCCGCCAATGGCGAAGCGGCGTTGGTTTTGGAAGCCGCCGGAGAAAAAATCTTCGCGAAAGTTCCGGCCACCGCCGGCTGGGACAAGTTTGCCACGACGGACATCGGCACGGTGCAAATCAAGTCGGCGGGCGATTTCACCGTGAGCGTCCGCGCGAAAGATGCCGCCAGTTGGAAGGCGATCAATTTGAATTCACTCCGGTTCACGTTGGATTCAAACTGAAAGCGCCACAATTTGTTCGGTGGCCCGGTGGAATATTTATCGCCGGGCAGTCTGGCGAACCGATGCCGGACGGCGCGGTGTTTTTAAGTGGAACCGGCGAATTCGGGTTTGCATCATGCTGATAACTTGTCGGCTTATTGACCATATTATAATCAAACACATGAAAACTCATTCCTTCACCAAGCTGCTGGCCGTCCTTTGTCTGGGGGCCACGATGCGCCTCCCGGCCGCCGATTTGGAAAATTTATTCCGGCAGCCGCCGACCGAGGCGCGGCCCTGGGTTTATTGGTTTTGGATGGGCAGCACCATCACCGCCGACGGCATCACCGGCGATTTGCAGGCGCTCAAGGATGCCGGTTTTGGCGGCAGCGTGATGTGCAGCATGTCGGACATCTGCACGCCGTGGCCCGCGCCCATTGCCAATCCGCCGACGCCGGACATCGTCACTTTCAACGACAAGTGGTGGCAGTTGCTGCGGCACGCGGCGCAGGAATCGCACCGGCTCGGTCTGGAATTTGGCATGGGCAACTGTGCCGGTTATGAGACGTGCGGCGGGTCTTGGGTTACACCGGAACTGTCCATGCAGGAAGTCGTCTGGTCGGAGACGAAATTTTCCGGGCCGGGAAAATTTTCCAGCGAAGTTCCGAAACCGAGTCCGGACATCCACGCGCACCAGCCGTTTCCGGTTTACCTTGGCAACACCGGCAAGCTGGGACTGCCCGAAGTGCCCGCGCGCAAAACTTTTTTCCGCGACATCGCCGTGCTGGCCGTGCCCGCCAAGGGAAATATCGCGACGAATCAGGTTTTTGATTTGTCCGGCAAACTTGCGCCGGACGGAAAACTCGATTGGGACGCGCCGGCGGGCGACTGGGTGATTTATCGTTTCGGCCACACGACGATGGGTTCCATGCTCCAGCCCTGCCAGTGGGAAGCCATCGGTTTGCAAAGCGACATGATGAGCCGCGCGGCGATGGAATTCGACATGGACCATGTCATCGGTGACATCCAGAAACACGCCGGTGATCTGGTCGGACGCGGGCTGAACTTTGTCTGGTTCGACAGCTACGAGGCCGGCACGCCGACGTGGACGCCGAAAATGCGCGAGGAATTTCAGACGCGCCGCGGCTACGACCTGACGAAATTTCTTCCGGCACTGGCCAAGCGAACGGTCGGCAGCGCGGACGAAACAAAAAAATTCAACGACGATTTCAAACGCACCGTCCACGACCTTTATCGCGATGTTTATTTTTCCGTGATTCCAGAAAAGCTCCACGCCGCCGGCCTGAAATTCCGCAACGAACCTTATGTCGGGCCTTGGGAAATCCCCGAAGTCATCACCAACCTCGACGGCGTGGTGGCGGAATTTTGGGTGCGCGACGGCAGCTATAATCCCTCGGCCGTGCCTTCGGTCGTTTCCGCCGCGCGGCAGCACGGCATCAATCAAATCAGCGCCGAGGCGTTCACCGCGTGGCCCAAGGAAAGCCAGTGGGACGAGACGCCCGCCCGTCTCAAATCCATCGGCGACGCGGCGTTTTGCGACGGCGTGAACCGGTTCGTCCTGCATCGTTACGTTCACCAGCCGTATGGCGAAAAATACAAGCCGGGTTTTGCGATGGGGCAGTGGGGCACGCATTTTGACCGCACCCAGACGTGGTGGGAACCGTTCAAGGCGATGGTGAAATACTGGCAGCGTTGCGACGCCGTTTTGCAGTGGGGCAAAATTGCGACGAATGATTTTGCGGCGGAATCCGCAGTTGCCGGCCTCGATCTGAAATCCATCCGCCGCACCGACGGCGCGGCGGACGTTTATTTCGTGGCCAATCTCGCGTGGACCAACGGCCCGGCGAAATGCGCCTTCGGCGTGAGCGGCAAACAGCCGGAGTTGTGGAATCCGAACACCGGCGAAATGCGCGACCTGCCGGAATTTGAAACGGCTGCCGGCAAAACCATCGTGCCGCTGCAATTCGCGCCGACGGAAAGCTGGTTTGTGGTTTTTCGCAAACCGGTTTCAAGCGCGGAAAAATTTGCCCGCGCAAAAAACTTTCCGGCTTTGAAGGTTGTTGCCGAAGTCGCCGGCGCATGGTCGGTGCAGTTTGATCCGAAATGGGGCGGGCCGGAAAGGCCGGTGGCATTCGCGACGCTGGAAAATTGGACGAATCGCGCCGAGGCCGGCATCAGGTATTTTAGCGGCACAGCGGTCTATGAGAAAAACTTCGATTTGCCCGACGCAAAACTAATCACCAAAAACGCAAAACTATATTTGGACCTCGGCACGGTGCGCGACATCGTCAGTGTGAGTTTGAACGGGCGCGATCTGGGTGTCGTCTGGGCCGCGCCGTGGCGGGTGGACATTTCCTCGGCGGTGAAGGCCAAAAACAACAAGCTGCTAATCAAGGTCACAAACTGCTGGGCGAACCGGCAGATCGGCGACGAGCAGTTGCCGGCGGATTGTGAATTTCGCAAGGGCGACCGCGGTTTTGGCGGGCCGCTGGCGGCGTTTCCCGACTGGTTGGTGAACGGCCAGCCGCGTCCAGCGTCCGGCCGGTTCACTTTTGCGACGTGGAACTATTTCAACAAGAATTCACCGCTGGAAAGTTCCGGTTTGCTGGGGCCGCTCAGATTGTTGCAGTCGCAAGTGGATTAACGCAGCGGGCGGAATACGACATTCATCGCATGGCGGAGCGCCGGTGTTTGTGGCAATTTATTGAAAATCCCTGCCGGTCAGATTTTGGCGGGATCTAACTATCTGATAACAACCATGAATCACCGCGCGCTTGTATTTCTATTCACGTTGCTGGCACCCGCTCTGTTGCCGGCGGCGGAATTGCGCGTCACGGAAAATTTCCAGCCCGGAGATTTCCCGCTCGTCTTCGGGAAACACGCGGCGACGGTATGCGTGGACGACCGGGATTTCACCGTGGTGCAAATCGCCGCGACGAATTTTATCGCCGATGTCGAACGCGTGACCGGGCAAAAACCGGAATTGATTTCCGCTCCCGCGTCGGTGGAAAAAGTGGTTTTCATCGGCACGCTCGGCCACAGCCGCGTGATTGATCAACTGGTCGCCGCCAAAAAAATCAACGCCGCCGCCATTCGCGGCCAGTGGGAATCATTTCTCATCGCCACCGTCGACGATCCGCTGCCGGGCGTAAAATCCGCGCTCGTCATCGCGGGCAGCGACCGGCGCGGCACGGCGTTCGGTGTGTTCGCGCTGTCCGAGGCCATCGGCGTTTCGCCGTGGTATTGGTGGGCCGATGTGCCGCCGGCGCATCACGAAAATCTGGTCGTGCCCTCCGGGATTTTCACCCAAGGCCCGCCCACCGTGAAGTATCGCGGCATCTTCATCAACGACGAGGATTTCGGCATGAAGCCGTGGGCGGCGAAAACGTTCGAGCCGGAAAATGGATTTATCGGCCCGAAAACCTACGCGAAAATGTTCGAACTGCTGCTGCGGCTGCGTGCGAATTATCTCTGGCCCGCGATGCACGCCTGCTCGAAACCGTTCAACGCGTTTCCTGAAAATAAAACCAACGCCGACAACTATGCCATCGTGATGGGCTCGTCGCACTGCGAGCCGATGCTGCGCAACAACGTCGGCGAATGGCCGAAGAGCGAGGCATCGAAGTGGAATTACCAGAAAAATCCGGTGGCGGTGAAAAATTATTGGGAGGAACGCGTCCAGGCAAACGGCCGATACGAAAATGTTTACACGCTGGGAATGCGCGGCGTTCACGACGGGCCATTGCAAGCCACCGGTTCGCCGGCGGAGAAGGTTGCGCTGGTGGAAAAGATTTTTGTGGACCAGCGCGAAATGCTCGCGCGGCTGGTGAACACCAACGTCACCGAAATTCCGCAGGCGTTCGTGCCCTACAAGGAAGTGCTGCAGATTTACCGCGATGGCCTGCGCGTGCCGGACGACGTGACGTTGGTCTGGGTGGACGACAACCACGGTTACATCCGCGAGTTGCCCACGCCTGAAGAGCAAAAGCGCCAGGGCGGCTCCGGCGTTTATTATCACGTTTCGTATTGGGGCGCGCCGGAAAATTATCTCTGGCTTGACACCATTCCGCCCGCGCTCATCGGCGAGGAAATGGGCAAGGCGCTGGCCTTTGACGCCCGCACGCTCTGGGTGCTCAACGTCGGCGACCTCAAGCCGGCGGAAATCGGCATGGATTATTTTATGCGCCTCGCGCGCGACGGGTGCCCGGCGGCGCAGCCGGAATTTCTGCGGCAATGGGCGAAACGAAATTTCGGCGCGGAACATTCCGCCGCCATCGCGGAAATCCTCGGCGAATACTACCTGCTGAACATTGCCGTGAAGCCGGAGCATTTGACTTATGCCAAATTCACCGAGGCGGAAGCCGACGAGCGGCTGGCGAAGTTCGCCGCGCTGATGGAAAAGACGGATAAGCTTTATGCCGGAATGCCGGAAAAATATCGTGACGCTTTTTTTGAACTCGTCGCGTATCCCGTGCGCGGCTCGGCGCTGGCGAACGAAAGATTCCTTTGCGCCGAACGCAGCCGCGCGCTCGCGGCAAAAAACGATTTCGCCGCCAATGCGTTCGCCGACCGCGCGGAAGCGGCGCACGCGCGGCTCAAGGCGGAGACGGAGTTTTACAACACGCAGCTTGCCGGCGGCAAATGGCGCTACATGATGTCCGACACGCCGGGCAACATGAAAGCCGGGCGGCCGCCGGAAGTCGCGCGCGTCACGAACGACGTGGCGTCAATGGCTGGAAAAATTTCCCCGCCCGAATCCGGCGCAAAAAATTCCGGAGCATTTGCGGAACGCGACGGATTTGTTTCCATGGAGGCCGCGCACTTCACACGCAAGGTGGAGCGCGGCGGCGCGGCGTGGCAGGTAGTTGAGGGCTTGGGCCGGACGGGCAAGGCGCTGACAATTTTTCCCGCGAATGCGGCGAGCGTCACGAATGCCGCCGAGCTGGCCGCGAACTCGCCCTGCCTGGAATTTGATTTCAACTGCAATTCGACGGGCGCGGTGACGGCGACAGTTTATTGCGTGCCGGTGCATACGCTTTATCCCGGTCGCGGCGCGCATTTTGCCGTGGCGATGGAAGATGCCGCGCCGCAAATCGTGGACATTGAGTCGGAGGAATACAGCAAGGTCTGGGGCGGCAACGTGCTGCGCGCCGCCGCGCTCGGCGTCACCACGAATCAAATCGTCGCCGCCGGCCAGCACACGCTTAAGCTGTGGATGGTGGATCCCGGCGTGCCAGTGGACAAAATTGTTTTGAGCTTTGGCCGCGAGGATAAATCTTACTTTGGCCCGCCGGAAACGCGGACGAAGTGAGCCGCCTTCTATCCGGCCCGGCGAATCAGCTCCAGTTGGTTTGACGCAGCCGAATTGGCGGCGGCAAGCCAAGGCGGGCGCTACGACATTTGTCTGATTTCAGCGCGCGGTGAATTTGGTGATAATTAATGCCGATGTTCCAGCAACTCTTTCAAGCGAAGGCCTGTTTGTGTCCCGCCGGATCAGCGCTGGCGATCTGGCTGGGGCGGATTGCCGGGGCGGATTGTGTCCACGCGGAACCGTCGCTGCCCGTGCGGGAATTTTCTGCGGACTTCAATGACATCAAAGGCCCGCGCTCCGAAGTCTGGCGCGAATGTGTCGGCGCCGGCCGTGCCAACGAAGGTTTGCGCGCGGACTGGCAGCGGCAGTTGAAGCTGGTGCAGGACGAAATCGGCTTCCGCCAGATCCGATTTCACGGGCTGCTGCATGATGACATGGGCGTTTATTCCGAGGCGAAGGACGGCAAAGTTTCCAACCAGGAAGTCTTCCGCAAAATCCAGCCGGCGACCGCCGCTGCCAAAGTGCAAATCAAACTGACGCATCTGCCGAAAGGTAATTACCACGCCCAATTTTTTTGCGTGGGATTCGAAAAGAATGACGCTTACACGGCTTATCTGAAATTGGGCGCGCCCCGGCAATTGACCCGTGACCAAGTCAGCCGTTTGAAGGCGTCAGCTTCCGGCGCACCGGAAATGGAAAATGATGTTGAGGTGGACGAGTCTGGAAATCGTGAAACTTCCCTGGCGATTCGCGCCAACGACATGTGGCTCGTAAAAATGAGCCGTAAATAATATTATCCGAGATCCATTTTCAAGATATGAAATCACCGAGATACTTGCTTGCCGACGGCACCTACATGGCCGATCCGGCGGCGCATGTCTTCAATGGGCGGCTCTACCTTTATCCCTCGCACGACATCGAATCGGGCATCGCCGAGAACGACAACGGCGATCATTTCGATATGCGGGATTATCATGTGCTCTCGATGGATGCGATTGACGGCCAAGTGACCGATCATGGCGTAATCTTGGATTTGAAGAGTATTGCCTGGGCTGGTCGGCAGCTTTGGGATTCCGATTGCGCCTGCAAAGCCGGAAAATATTTCATCTATTTTTCGCTGAAGGATAAAAACGACGTCTTCCACCTCGGCGTGGCCGTAAGCGACAAGCCGGAAGGTCCGTTCATCCCACAGGAGAATCCCATCAAAGGCAGTTATTCGATTGATCCCTGTGCGTTCGAGGATAAGGGTGCTCATTACTTGGTCTTCGGTGGATTGTGGGGCGGCCAATTGCAGCGCTATCGTGATAACAAGGCCATTGAGTGTGGCAAAGAACCGGCCGACCATGAGCCGGCACTGTGCCCAAAGATCGTCCGTTTGAGCGACAACCTGCTGGAGTTCGCCGAAGCCCCGCGCGACCTCGTCATTCTGGACCAGAATGGCCAACCGCTTAAAGCCGGAGATCACAACCGCCGCTTCTTCGAGGCGTCGTGGATGCACAAACACAACGGCAAATACTATTTCTCTTACTCGACCGGCGACACCCACTTCCTGTGCTACGCCATGAGCGACACTCTTTACGGGCCGTTCACGTATCAAGGAATCATCCTCACACCCGTGGTCGGCTGGACCACGCATCACTCCATCTGTGAATTCAAGGGCAAGTGGTATTTGTTCCACCACGATTCAAAGCCCTCCGGCGGTCGAACCTGGCTGCGCAGCCTGAAGGTGATCGAACTGGACCATCTCTCCGACGGCACAATTAAGCCTATTCAAGGCCAGCAATGAACACACCTGAAACCCAGTTCCAACAAAAACTCTCGTTCGCCGAAAAAGCCGGCTACAGTTGCGCCGACGCCGCCGCGAATTTCGTCTTCATGACGATGATTTTGTTCCAGACGAATTTCTACACGGATGTCTTCGGCCTGACCGCGAGCGCCGCCGCCGCGATTTTGCTGTGGCCGCGCCTGTGGGATGCCGTGGCGGATCCGATTGTCGGCATTCTCGCCGACCGCACAGACACGCGCTGGGGAAAATTCCGGCCGTGGGTTTTGTTCACCGCCGTGCCGTGGGCCATCGTGATGGTGCTGGCTTACACCACGCCGCACGGCTGGAGCTTGGGCGCACTCATCGCCTACGCCGCGATCACCAACACGTTGCTAATGTCCATCTACTCGATGAACAACATGCCTTACGCCGCGCTCGGCGGGGTGATGACCGGCGACATCAATGAGCGCGCCCGGCTGAATTCATTTCGTTTCATCGCGGTGAATGCGGCGCAGTTCATCGTCGGCGGTTTCACGCTGCCGCTGGTGGCGAAGTTTTCCGCCGGCTCGGATCGGCAGCACGGCTGGCAGATGACGATGATGCTTTGGGCGGTGCTGTGTCTGGTTTTATTTGTCATCACGTTTGCGACCACCAAAGAGCGCATCAAGCCCACCACCGCAAAAAAATCCTCGCCGAAACAGGACTTCGCCGACCTGCTCAAAAACAGCCCGTGGAAGGTGATGTTCGCCATGACGCTGGTGCATTTTGCGATTTTGTCGTTTCGCGGCGGCGCGCTTTACAATTATTACCATCACTACGCCGACCGGGCGGCGATGTATGATTTTGTGCAAAAACTCGGTCTCGTGGTGCCGGCGGGCGCGTCCGCGAACGGCTTGATGGAAACGCTCGGCTACCTCGTCCACGGCGACCGCGCGGACTTGGCGAACTCGAACATCGCCGACGTGTTCAACAGCATTATCAATATGCTGGGCACGGCGGTGACAATCATCGTGATCCTGCTCTCCGCGCCGCTGGCAAAAAAATTCGGCAAAAAAACGGTGGCCATCGCGGGCTTCGGGCTGTCCACGGTGAATGCATTCGCGTTTTATCTGCTTACGCCAACGAGCACGACAGGCATGGTGGCGCTCACGGTCACCGGTTCGCTGGTTTATGCGCCGACGATTCCGCTCATCTGGGCGATCTTCGCGGATGTGGCGGATTATTCCGAATGGAAAACCGGCCGGCGCTTTACCGGCATGGTGTTCGCGACGATTGGCTTCGCGTTGAAATCCGGCCTTGCGCTTGGCTCGGCGTCGTTCCTCTGGATCATGGCGCGAATATTTAATTACGACACCAAATTGCCGGATGCGGCGGCGGCGGTGCAGGGCTATCGCGCTTGCGGTGGCATTGTTGTGGGCATTATGTTCGCCATTTGCACGCTGTTGTTGACGGTGTATCAATTGAACCAGCGCACGACGATTCAAATGGCGGACGAACTGGCGGAACGCCGCAAAAAATTCGCCGCGCAAACCACCTGATTATTTATGAAAAATATTTTGAACCTAGCCGGTCTGATTTTGACGCTCATGGCTTTCGCTTGCATCGCCGGCGCGACGGAGGCTTTGAAGGATGTGTTCAAGGATGATTTCCTGGTCGGCGCGGCCATCAACCGCGACCAGATTTTCGGGGAGGATTTGCGCGGCGACGCCATCATCAAGGCACAATTTAATTCCATCACGCCGGAAAATATTTTGAAGTGGCAATATGTCCACCCTTTGCCCGGCCGGTATGATTTCAAAGCGCCGGACCGCTATGTCCAGTTTGGCGAGTCGAACGGCATGTTCGTTGTCGGTCACACGCTGGTCTGGCACAGCCAGACGCCGGAGTGGGTTTTTCAGGATGAAACGGGCAGGCCGTTGAAGCGCGAGGCTTTGCTGGCGCGGATGCGCGATCACATTGCCACCGTGATGGGCCGATACAAAGGACGCATCAAAGGCTGGGATGTGGTGAATGAGGCGGTCGCGGAAAATGGCCGGCTGCGCCAGACGCCGTGGCTGAAAATCATCGGCGAGGATTATCTCGTGAAGGCGTATCAATTCGCGCACGAGGCCGACCCGCAGGCGGAATTGTATTACAACGATTACGGTTTGGAGAATCCGACCAAGCGCGCGGGGGCGGTGGCGCTCGTGAAAAAATTGCAGGCGGCGGGCGTGAAAATTTCCGCCGTCGGCATCCAGGGCCATTATCAATTGAGTCCGGCCAGCCCGACCACGCAGGAAGTGGACGACACCTTCACCGCCTTCGCCAGGCTGGGAGTGAAGGTGAGCATCACCGAACTGGACGTGGACGTGCTGCCGTCGGCCTGGGCGTCGTTGAGCGCGGATGTGTCGCGGCGCGGGAAATCCGAGGCCCGGCTCAATCCTTACACGAACGAGCTTCCGGCCGAGGTGCAGGCGCAGCTCGCGGCGCGCTATGCGGAACTGTTCACGGTTTTTCTCAAGCAGCGCGATGAGTTGGAGCGGGTGACTTTCTGGGGTGTGACCGACGGCGATTCCTGGCTGAACAACTGGCCGGACGCCGGACGCCGGAGCTATCCGCTTTTGTTCGATCAGAACGGCAAAATAAAACCGGCTTTTGCTGCGGTTGTTAAAACCAAAAAAATCGCCAGTCAATCCGCGCCCAAACAGACGGGCAAGGATTGACCGGGCTGCGCACCGGTTTGCAAGCCCGGCACCGGGCTTCATGCGGTTGCGTTTGCTGGCCCGCGACCAATGTTTTCTGAACGCGGTTCCTGAAATGGTCGAGAACAGTTGCGCATTTGTTTTACTCCGTATTGCTTCACGGCAAGTCCGGCTGGGGATGTTTCGGTGGAAAATAAGAAAGCCCTCGTCCGGCAAGGAAACCAAGAGCTTTTCGAAATGTTTTGGATGGTGGAGCCAAGGAGGCTCGAACTCCTGACCTCCTGAATGCCATTCAGCGGGGCGACTCAATAAATACGCTAGTTTCATTGAGGTCAAGGCGGCTGGCTCCATTTGGCTCCACATGCACAGTTGATTTCACACACGGCTGAAGCACTCTCCGTAAAGAGACCGCACCAGCCCACGGATGATCAAGAAAAACTACCAGTCGGGCGCCGCCATTTCGCGCGAGACCGCCGAGGAGTGGTTCAGGATTTGACCCCAATCGTTCTGTGCCAATTAACATTGCTGAAGATTTTTCGGCAAACGGAGATGCAGGTTCATATAATGAGTTAAGGTGGGCGAAATTTGCCCGCCGTAATTATGAAGGAACCATCAAATATAACGGAGGCAATCACCGGGCTGGATAAGCGCGGTCTGGCTGACCGCTACATGATCAGTATTCGCACGGTGGAGGCATGGGAGGCACAGGGCTTTATCCGCAGCTGTGGGCGAAAGCTTAAAAGCTATTACAACCCGGAGGAATGCGACCGCCGGCTGTTGCAATCTTCGAATCGAAAGGAGCCGTATGAATTCAATTGAACCAACAGCACCAAGTGCCGACCGACTCTTCGTCACCAAGCAGGTGCTGGCGCAGCGCTATGGCGTGTGTCCGCGCACGATTCAAACCTGGACCGATGCGGGCCTGCTGGTGTTCATCAAGAAACGCCGGGTGGTGCGGTATCACGTGCCCGGCTGCGACGCCGCACTCATGCAGAATGGGCTGCAATTGAACTGAATTTTTCGGGCTTAAATCGGGCCGTGATTTGACGCTTGGTTGCTGAGGGCAACCAACGGCTTGCCGCGAGTTCATGCCGTCAGCGTTGATGGCTGATTTTTTGGGCCTTCTTGTGATTTAAAATGACCGGGGAGATTATCCAACCAGCGAGACTGCGATGTTGTATTCCGACAACATCGTCCGTCGGCTTTGGATCCCTTGCTAAACTTGCTGATTCTGGAACCCGAAAACGCGCCCAGGTTCAAGGCAGTCACGACTCCACCAGCGGCATCTGGATTTTTCAGGGGAATTCCCTCGAGATCCTCGACGGAATTGCGGCGAAATATCCCGATGGGCGCTTCGATGCTATTTTTGCCGATCCACCGTATTTTCTCTCCAATGGTGGCACCTCCTGCCGGGGCGGGCAAAGGGTCAAGGTGGACAAGGGCGCTTGGGATAAATCCCGTGGCCCTGAATTGAATCACGAGTTTAATCTGGAATGGCTGCGGCGCTGCCAGCGTGTGCTCAAACCAGATGGCACCCTCTGGGTGACCGGCACACACCATGTCATTTTTTCCATCGGTCTGGCCCTGCAACAACTCGCCTTCAAGATTCTCAACGACATCGCGTGGGAAAAACCCAAC
>Ga0182030_10017376_pt1 | contig 13891 bp, 13 predicted proteins | sample 812S3MmetaG_FD_121299 | JGI IMG/M metagenome (GOLD analysis project Ga0182030, IMG submission 121299) | Permafrost microbial communities from Stordalen Mire, Sweden - 812S3M metaG (Illumina Assembly) | ecosystem: Environmental > Terrestrial > Soil > Wetlands > Permafrost | place: Sweden...
ACCATCCCCACAGTGACCACGCTCACCTCTTCCGCGAACCCCATGGTTTATGGCCAGGCAGTTGACCTGACCGCGACCGTTTCACCCTCGACAGCCACCGGCACCGTCATCTTCAAGGACGGTTCGGCGATTCTATTCACCGTGCCTCTCACCAACGGGGTTGCCACGTTAGCCGTCCAGACGTTGTCTTCGGGAGCGCACGCCTTAACGGCGGTCTATAGCGGCGATGCGCTCGACGCCGTGAGTACCGGCTCATTAAGCCTGGAGGTCGATAGTTGCGGCACCACGGTTGAAACTTCGCTTTTTGTCGATAGTGACGGCGGTCCTCAAACAGTGACGGTAGCGTCAACTGCTCCCTCTTGCGCCTGGAACGCTTCCACGGCATCTCCGTGGATTGAGCTTTCGGATAGTGGTGGCGTGGGCAGCGGCGCGCTCACTGCGACCCTGTCCCAAAATACGACCGGCGCAGTGAGAACCGGAACCATTCTCGTCGGCGCGCAATCCATTGCGGTCACCCAGCGTATCACCGCTCAGGTGTTCGCCGACGTTCCGCCCAGCATTTACTACTTTGATCCAGTGAACACGCTGTACGCCAAACAGATCACCGCCGGATGCACTTCAGACCCTCTGAATTACTGTCCGGATATGAATATCCCTCGCTGGGAGATGGCGGTTTTCATCGCCCGCGCGGTTTTCGGCGGCGATAACTTCACCGCTCCCACCCTCCCGATCTTTAACGATGTCCCCCAAGGCAGCCCGGGCTTCGCGTGGATCCAGGAGATGTCCCAGTTGGGCATTACCTCAGGCTGCGGAAATGGCGACTTTTGTCCCGACCAGACTGTATCGAGAGAGCAGATGGCGGTATTCGTGATTCGCATGCGTTATGGGGCGACCGCGATATTCGATTTCCCGGCAACCCCTTATTTCACCGACGTCACTTCCGAAAGCTTCGGTTGGTCGTGGATTCAACGGATGAAAGAAGACGCTGTTACCAGCGGCTGCTCGACAACTCTGTTCTGCCCGACCGATCCGGTGACGCGCGGCGAAATGGGAGTGTTCGTGATGGCCGGCGGGTTTAACTTCCTGCTGCCGGCGGGAACGCCGGTGATTTCCGCAATCAGTCCCGGCACGATCACTCATGGAACTACGGCGACCTTCACCGTCACCGGGTTGAATACAAACTTTGTGCAGGGGACCACGGAAATAGCTCCTATCCCGGGCATCACCATCGGAGCGGTTACCGTGACCACCCCAACATCGTTGACGGTGCAACTGACCGCTGCGAGCGATGCGATTCAGCAGCCGGTCTCGGTGCTGGCGATTACCGGGATCCCGCCGGGTAACGAGGAAGCGGTTTTGCCGAACAGCCTCGTGATTCAGTAAAGCCGGCAATAAAGTTAGACTCTGTGGTGGGGCAGGCTGAACGCTTGCCCGCGCTTCAGACTATGAGCTATCGCGCCAAGGCGGGCGGAATTCAGTACACCTTCGCGGATTTGAAGACGCTGCTGGCCAGGGCGACCCCTCTTCGATCCGGTGATGAATTGGCGGGTATCGCCGCTTCCACCGCTACCGAGCGCGCCGCCGCGCAGATGGCTCTGGCCGATACCCCTCTGCGCGATTTTCTTGCCGAACCCCTCATTCCCTACGAAACCGATGAAGTAACGCGGCTGATTTTCGATTCGCACAATGCCCAGGCGTTCGCTGCTATTTCCCATTTCACCGTGGGGGAATTCCGCGACTGGCTACTCGGGGTCGAGGCGACGGGCGATCATCTGCGGGCGTTGGCTGCCGGTATCACTCCCGAGATGGCGGCCGCCGTCGCCAAGCTCATGCGTGTGCAGGATCTCATCGAAGTGGCTTCGCGCATTCGCGTGGTCTCTCGCTTCCGGACCACGGTGGGACTTCCGGGACGCCTTTCGACGCGCCTGCAGCCCAACCACCCCACCGACGATCCCCAAGGCATCCTGGCTTCCGTTATTGATGGCTTGCTGCTCGAAAGCGGCGATGCCGTCGTGGGTATCAACCCGGTCGCCGATAACGTTTCGACCTGCGAAATGCTTCTGCGCCTGCTCGACCGCGTTCGCGAAGCGTGGCGTATCCCCATGCAGAGTTGCGTGCTCGCGCACGTCACGACGCAGATGGAAGCTCTTCGACGGGGCGCGCCTCTCGATCTGATGTTCCAATCGATTGCCGGCACCGAAGCCGCCAACCGTTCGTTCGGAGTGAATCTGGCGTTGCTCGCCGAAGCCCATCAGGCGGCCCGCGAACTGAACCGCGGCGCAGTGGGCCGGAACGTGATGTATTTTGAAACCGGGCAGGGCAGCGCGCTTTCCGCCAACGCAAATCACGGAGTCGACCAGCAAACGCTGGAAGCACGCGCCTATGCCGTCGCGCGCCGCTTTGAACCCATGCTGGTGAATACGGTCGTGGGTTTTATTGGTCCCGAGTATCTCTATGACGGCAAGCAGATCCTGCGCGCCGGGCTCGAAGATCATTTCTGCGGCAAACTACTGGGCTTGCCCATGGGCTGCGATATCTGCTACACCAACCACGCCGAAGCGGATCAGGATGACATGGATGCGCTTCTTACGCTGCTCGGCAATGCCGGCGTCAACTACATCATGGGCGTGCCGGGCGCCGATGACGTGATGCTGCATTACCAGAGCACGTCCTTTCACGACGCCCTCTATCTGCGCAAGCTGCTGGGTCTGCGTCCAGCGCCGGAGTTTGAAGACTGGCTGGCTCGGTCGCGTCCGGAATTGCCGCGCATGATGGGGCTTCTCGAATCGGGCGTCAGTCTCATTCGTTAGTCTGGAAGGATGAAGTTCGCGGCGGCGTTTGCCGGTCAAGTCGTTTGTGTTGCCGGGGCGGGAGGATACATCGGATCCACCCTCGTGAAGGCATTGGCTCAAGCTGGCCCCCGGTCCCTGATCCTGCTGGACACATCTGAATTCGGTCTTTTCGAAATCGAGCGCTGGGTGGAAGCCGCATACCCCGCGGTTCCCTGCGAATGCATTTTGGGCAGCGTCGAAGACGACGGTCTGCTGGATGAGGTTTTCGCCCGCTTGCGCCCGCAGGCCGTCTTCCACGCGGCCGCTTTCAAACACGTCGGACTTCTGGAACGGAATCCTTTCGCAGCCGTTCGGAACAATGCTCTGGCAAGCTACTCGTTGGCCCGGACCGCCGCGCGTCACGGCGTTTTGAAATTCGTTTTGATTTCTTCCGATAAAGCCGTGAATCCCCATAGCGTGATGGGCCTCTCCAAGCGTATCGCCGAACTGTTCACGCTTTGCGTGCCCGGCACAAATGTCATCCGGCTCGGCAATGTGATCGGCTCCACAGGCAGCGTCATTCCGCTCTTCCTGGAGCAAATTGAAAAAGCTCAGCCTGTTCTCGTCACGCATCCCGAAGCTTCGCGCTACTTTCTTTCGCGGGACGAAGCCGCTACGTCGATCCTCGCCGCGGGCGCGGCCGGGTGCAGCGGAATGGTGCTCCTTCCAAAATGTGCTGAACCCGTTCGAATCGTGGATTTGGCCCGATTCCTCATTGGCAGCCGCGCTATACCGATCCGCTTCACCGGGCTGAAGCCGGGTGAAAAGCTGACGGAAGAATGGATCGGCGACGGTGAAACACAGATCGGAACTGTCGATGGGCCGTTGGCTGTTCTCCAAACCAGAAGGTTGCTGCGCGGCCAGGCGGAAGAGGCCGTGCGCCGCCTGGCGACCTGCGCGGAGGAACGCGACGGCGGGGCTCTCCTCGACGTGTTGTGCGCCCTCGTTCCAGAGTATGTGCCCAGCCGGCTAATGCAACAATATGCGGTCGCCGTGTGAGGAAGATCGCCGTCATCACCAGCTCCCGCGCCGACTATTGCCACCTATACTGGCCTCTGCGTGAATTGTCGGCGCACCCGGAGGTGGATTTGAAGCTGATCGCATTCGGACCGCATCTATCGCCGGAATTCGGCTATACCCTCGCCGCGATCGAGAAGGATGGCTTTCACGTTGATGCGCGAATCGAGTGCTTGCTGAGCTCGGATAGCGATGTGGGCATGGCGAAGACCATAGGACTCGCCACACTGAGCCTGGCTGACTGCCTGGGCGAAATGCGCCCGGACCTTCTGTTGTTGATCGCCGACAGGTACGAGATGCTGGCGCCCGCTTCCGTGGCGCTCGCTCTCCGTATTCCCGTAGCCCATATCGAAGGCGGCGAAGTGAGTGAAGGCGCAATTGACGATGCCGTGCGTAACGCCCTGACGAAGCTGAGCCATATTCACTTCACATCTACTGAGCAAGCGCGATCGAGGGTTATCGCCATGGGTGAGGAGCAGTGGCGCGTCCACCGGGTTGGCGCACCTTCCCTGGATCACCTGCGGCGCAGCGCGCTACTGGGCCGTGAAGAGATCGAAACCGAACTTCATCTGGACCTCACGCAGCCCACGATCCTGATCGCTTACCACCCGACTACCATCGTTCGCGATACGACGCGGGAAGCGGAAGCGCTATTTGCCGTGCTCGAAGCGCTCCCCGAACAGCTCGTTTTCTGCTATCCCAATGCCGATTCCGGCAGCAGGCGTCTGTTGGAGCGCTCTCGGGATTTCGTGCAGCGGCACGCGAACGCTCGATTGTTTGTGAATCTGAATCCCCTCCCTTATTGGAGTCTTCTCCGCCATGCCGAACTGTTGATCGGAAATTCCAGCAGCGGAATTATGGAGGCCGCGTCCTTCGCCGTCCCCGCCATTAACGTGGGAATTCGCCAGCGCGGTCGGGAACGCGCCCGGAACGTTCTGGATGCCGAACCCACCGAATCGTCCCTCCGCGCGCAAATTGCCGTGACCCGCAGCCCTCAGTTTCGGTCGTCGCTTGCAGGAATGGCGAATCCATACGGGGACGGGCACGCTGCCGGGCGAATCGCCCAGGTGCTCGCCACGGTCCCGATCAACGAAGAGTTACTCATCAAGCGGCAATGAACATACCCCTTTCCAGGCCCGACATCACGGAGGCGGAGATCGACGCGGTGGTCGCCGTTCTGCGTACCCCGCACCTGAGTCTTGGTCCGAAACTCGCCGAATTCGAAGCCGCGTTTGCGGGTTACATCGGCGCGCCGCACGCCATCGCACTCAGTTCCGGAACCGCCGGATTGCATCTCGGTCTGCAGACACTGGGGATTGGCGAAGGCGACGAGGTGATTCTGCCATCCTTCACATTCATCGCGGCGGCCAATTCCGTTCTCTATCAGCGCGCGACGCCGGTTTTTGCGGATATTGACCCACTTACACTGAATCTAACTGCCGATTCCATCGAGCGCGTCATTACCCCCAGAAGCCGCGCCATCATATTGGTACATACATTTGGTTATCCGGCCGACCTCGATCCCATACTGAAGCTTGCCGGGAAACACAACTTACGAATCATTGAAGATGCCTGCGAAGCGATCGGCGCGGAATACGGCGGCCGCAAGGTCGGCGGTTTCGGCGACTTAGGCGTTTTCTCCTTCTATCCCAATAAACCGATTACGACCGGAGAGGGCGGTGTGGTAGTGACGCGCAACCCGTCCATCGCACGCCAAATGCGCGCCCTCCGCAATCAAGGCAGAATGGAGAACGACGGCTGGCTGGAGCATTCCCTGCTGGGCTTTAACTATCGCCTGCCCGATATCAATTGCGCTCTCGGCATCGCACAGCTTTCCAGGATCGACGGCATACTGGCCAGCCGGGAACGCGTCGCTAACCAGTATTACGAGGCCCTCCAGCCGTACCCGGATATTACGCCGCCTCCCATGGCCGCCGCCTCTGGTCGTATATCTGGTCGCATCTCATGGTTCGCCTACGTCGTTCGGCTTCCGCACGGCACTCGTGACCGCGTGGTGCAAGCGCTCACCGCGCAGGGAATCGATTGCCGGCCTTACTTCCCTCCCATCCACTTACAACCCCTTTATTCAACTGATGCCGCCCCGGGTCAAAATCTCCCCGTCACGGAAGACATTGCCTTGCGGACTCTCGCTGTGCCTTTCTTCAATCATTTATCAAATGAAGAAGTTCTTACAGTTTCCGAAGCCTTAGCCCGCGCGCTGCAAGACATATAACAGACTCCCCGCGCTCTTCGAACTGCGAATCTCTCCCGTCCGGTAATCGACCGCAACAACTTTCCTGACCGCCAGACCGGCCCCGTTCGCCATGCCGCGAAACTCGGCATCCGTGAACACGTGCCCTTTGGTTGAGCACGTCGCTCCATCCACGCTCCAGCGCGCGGTTACGTCCCCATTCTGTTCGCCGGGTAGAAAGCGGTCGCGCGCCATCCTCAACAGCGTCGGCAGCCAGCCATAATGACGCGCATTGTAACGATGGTTCACATCGATCAAAATCACCCCCTGAGGCGATAAAAGGCGCGCGCACTGCCGCAACACTTCCACGCGTGTCTGCGCGGGATGGATGTGGCCAAGCACATTCCACAGGCACGTAATCACGTCGAACTCATCCTGCTTCGACCAGAGCTCTTCCGCACGGATGGGCCACGTAGGAATGTTCGGCGGCCAATTGCCGCGCATCCCCGCGCTGGGCTCCAGCAGTACGAAAATCTTCAATCCAGTGGCCTTCACCACGCGGAGCGAGCGCGTACCGTCACCCGCGCCCACATCCAGCAGTGTGCGCGCTCCCCGCCGGCTCTCCTCAATCACCAGCGCAATCACCAGCCGCTCGATGCTGTCGAGATACGCGCGGCGGTCGTCGGAAATTCGCTTAAACTCGGGCGCAATCCGGTCGTATGCCGCCACCGGCTCCAGCGGAACTTGCCTTTCCATTCGGAAGAGTGCCAGTATAGCGGAACCGGTCGCACCGATGGACGACGCACTGCAGCTTCGGAATTTCACCAGCGCCCGCGTGGCGCTGGCGCGCGCGGGAAACAGCCTGTCGACGGCGGAGGTTCTGGCCTTTCAGGCCGCGCACGCGGCCGCCAGAGACGCCGTCCACTGGCGCATGGACGCGCAAGCGCTGGCACTCGAATGCAAGGCGCGCGGATGGCCGTCGGTCACCCTCCAAAGCGCCGCTCCGGATCGCGCCACCTACTTGCGCCGCCCGGATCTGGGACGCAAATTGAAGTTGGGACAGGAACTTGGCGTGCCGCATGCCGCGGGGAAGGATACCGAGGGGGAGTACGACCTCGCCATCATCCTGGCCGACGGCCTCTCGGCTTTGGCGATTCATCGCCACGCACTGGAACTCTGGGCGCGTTTGCTGCCGCTCCTCGACCCAGACAACTGGCATTGCTCGCCGTTGATCCTGGTCGAACAGGGCCGCGTCGCCATCGGAGATGAAATCGGCGAAAAACTGCACGCCGCGCTGTCTCTGGTGTTGATCGGGGAACGCCCCGGCCTCAGTGCGGCCGATAGCCTGGGCGCTTACCTCACTTGGAATCCCGTCACCGGCCGGACCGACGCCGAGCGCAACTGCATCTCCAACATCCGCCCCGCCGGGCTCCATTACGACCAGGCTGCTCAGCGCATCTTCGTGTTACTCACCCAAGCCCGATCGAGGCAGTTAACAGGAGTGTTGCTGAAAGAATCTTTGGCTTTGCCCAAGTAAGTCCAATTGGAGCAATTTCAAATGGTGGCCAGGGAGGGAATCGAACCCCCGACACGCGGATTTTCAGTCCGCTGCTCTACCAACTGAGCTACCTGGCCTTTTTGGCGGGAGAACTCCAGTTTACCTCAACCCAATTTCCGGGCCGCCGGCTTGGCAAAGTAAGTCAGAATGAAGTCCGCCCCCGCGCGCCGAATTGAGGTCAGCGTCTCCACCATCGCCCGCTCCTCGTCGATCCAGCCGTTCCGGGCGGCCGCCATGATCATCGCGAATTCGCCCGAAACCTGATACGCCCCCAGCGGGACATCGAACCGTTCGCGCGCCTCGCGAATCAGATCGAGATACGGCAGGGCCGGCTTCACCATCACCATGTCTGCGCCTTCCTCGATATCCTGCGCGATCTCGCGCATCGCCTCGCGTCCGTTCGCTGGGTCCATCTGGTACGACTTCCGGTCTCCGAATTGCGGCGTCGAATCGGCCGCTTCGCGGAACGGCCCGTAGAACACCGAAGCGAATTTCGCCGCGTAAGCCAGAATCGGCGTCTTCGCGAATCCCTCCGCGTCCAGAGCTTTTCGAATCGCCCCCACGCGCCCATCCATCATGTCCGAAGGCGCAACAATATCCGCGCCCGCCCGCGCATGCGAAACGGCGCTGGCCGCTAACCACTCCAGCGTCGCGTCGTTGTCCACGTCCCCATCCACCACCTTGCCGCAATGCCCGTGACTGGTGTATTCACAGTTGCAGACGTCGGTGATCACCAGCAGTTGCGGCACAGCGCTTTTGGCGGCCGCAACCGCGCGCTGCACAATCCCGGCCGGGTCATACGCGCCCGACGCCGATTCGTCCTTCGCATCCGGCAATCCAAACAGGATCACGCCACCGATCCCCAGACCGCGGACTTCTTCGCACTCACGAACCAAGCTGTCAATCGACATCTGGAACTGCCCCGGCATGGAGCTGATTTCGCGGCGCACTCCCTCGCCAGGGCAAACGAACAGCGGCAGGATGAACTGCGCCGGGTCGAGCCGCGTCTCGCGCACCAGTGACCGTATGGCTTCGCTCGAACGCAGGCGTCGCCCGCGATGGATGGGAAATGGCATCTGGTTCTATTATCCGGCGCTTGGCCAATCCGCCCCGCGAAAGGGATTGAAATTCGTGGACCGGTCAAACGCGTCAATGCCTTCGGAGCGTTTCAGAAAACTCACAATCTTATATGTGAGCGGAGTGGCCAGAACTTCGTAAACCACTTTAAACACATAGCCGGAGAGGATCAGGCTCACGATCGTTCCCACGGGCTGCGTGCCGGCGAACAGAAGCGTGATCACAAGGCACGTATCCACCGCCTGCCCCACCACCGTGGAACCCACCGTTCGCGTCCAAAGATACTTGCCATTGGTCAACAGCTTGAGTTTCGCGAGTGTGAAAGAGTTCGCAAATTCGCCCGCCCAATAGGCGATTAAGCTGGAAGCGATCACCCTCGGGATCACTCCGAAAATCGTCGCGTAAGCCTCCTGATTGTGAAACGAAGGCGCAGGCGGCAGCAATACCGCGAACCCGCCCAGCGCAGTCAGAAGCACCGACGCCAGAAAGCCCATCCAGATGGCGCGGCGGGAAGCCGCATACCCATAGACCTCGGTGAAGATGTCGCCAAAAATGTAGGTGATCGGGAAAAGCATCTGTGCGCCACTGAAAGTCAGCGGGCCGATTTTCGTCAGCTTCGCGGCCACCAGATTCGATACGAGCAGCACGACCACGAAGATGTGTATCAGAAACTCCAGGTGCTTGAAAGATTTCGGCGGCGCAGTATCCATTAGAGAAGTGTAAGCCACCAGCCTCACACCGCGACTGTCTGTCTTACTGAACTCTGATGCGCTGGCGGGCGTTCAATGTTTCCATGTGTACCAGCGCCTCGAATACGGCCAGAACCTGTTTTCGAAACTGGTAAACACGTTCCAGGTCGGCGCGGAATTCCACTTGAAAGTCCTTCGCCTTCATCCACTTATCCAGTAGTTTCGGCGACACGTCAATGTCCTGCCGCAGCGCTTCCAGAGAGTGGCCGCGCAGGAAGAGACCGTAAAAGAACGCAGCTTCCCTATGCGGGGAGCGGGGGTCGAAATCTTCAGCTGGCGTCATACCGGGAAATTCAGCGTAAGAAAACAAAGTATAGCCACGATTTTCCTGTTCGGGCAAGTAAAAAATTACACAAATCCACAGTCGGCTTCGCCGCTGGATTATGAATCGACCGTAGAATGAAAACATGTATTGCCTGCATGCCAAAAAGACGAGAGAGTTGGCCCTTTTTTTTCTTCTACTTGCCGTTCTTTCCGGCGTCGGTCTCCGTGCGGCCGACCATCCCGATCTAACTGGCACATGGAAGTTAGATGCAGCAAAAAGTGATTTCGGACCGTTTCCGGGACCAGGTTCCATGACGGACCACATTGATCAGCAGAAGTCCGAGATCATTGTCAACCGCGATCGCGCTGGCGAGCCCGTCGTCATTCACCTTCCGCTGGATGGTTCCGAGCGCACCAACGAACTCCGCGGCAATGCGATGAAGACCACCGCGCATTGGGATGGTGGGACGCTGGTGATCGACTACCGCGGACAGCAGCGCGGCCGTCCGGCGCAGTCCGAAGAGCGCTGGACTGTTGCGCCGGACGGCAAGACCATGAAAGTGATCCGGCAGCTATCGGGGCCGCAAGGCAAAATGGAGCAGACGTTATTGATGGTGAGGCAATAGTTTCAGAACGCCGCCGCTCCAGCTTCCGCCACCGTCTGATCCTGCTCTCCCGTTCCACCGCTCACTCCGATCGCACCCACCACCTGGCCGCCCCGTTTCAACGGAACGCCCCCCGCGAAAATCATCACCTTCCCGCTGTTCGAGAGTGAATCCCAAAGAACTGGCCGCCCGACTGGCTGAACTCCGCCAGCGTCTTCGTCTCGATATCGAACGCCCGCGCCGTCCAGGCTTTCTTGATGGAAATATCGATGCTGCCCATCCACGCCTTATCCATCCTCACGTGCGCCACCAGGTTCCCTCCGGAATCCGCTACCGCGATATTCATCGGCTGTCCGATCTCTTCCGCTTTCTTTTCAGCCGCCGCGATCACGCGACGCGCATCTGCAAGAGTGATCATCGTTTCTCCTTCGTCCCTTCAACATCAGTGTCGCAAGTGCGCCTTGCGACGCGAGTTTGACGCCGCGAATCCCATCCGCTAAATTAAAACTTGGAGCACTTCAGGGTGCCCCCAGCTCGCGGAAAGGGCTAAGCCCGCCTGAAACACAACGAAGAGACCGGACAAACGACTGTCCTTTCAGCCTGACGATGCGAGCCATCAGACGCAATCGAGCCACTGGCTCGGAAAGGGTGTCGTCATGACCACTTCTCTACCGTCGAATCCATCTTTCGAAAACCTCAGGAAACAAGCCAAGACCCTCAGGAAAGCCTGTGAGCAGGGTGACCTTCTCGCGCTCCAACGCATCCAGGCCCACTTATCAACTGCCATGCCTCGCCTCGCCGATTGCCAGTTCGTGCTCGCTCGCGAATTCGGATTCCAGAGCTGGCGTCAATTAAAAACCGCAGTAGAATCCACCCACCACGCGCCAACCGGCGAATTTGTCACCACGGCCTGTCTCTGTTACGACTACCCGCATTATGACCACCGGTCGTTCCACGCCCGTGCGCACCAGATGCTGCAACAGAATCCCTGGCTGGCGGAAGCCAACATCTGGTCCGCGGCCACGGTGGGTAACACAGCCGCCGTGCGTGCTTTCCTCAATGCGAACCCACAGCAGGCAAACCAGCCGGGCCCGAACGGATGGCCGCCACTCCTCTGCGCCTGCTACTCTCGCGTCCAACCCATTGAAAGCGAGCATTCCACCTTTCAGGTCGCCAAGGTTCTGCTCGCGCGCGGTGCTGATCCCAACGCCTTCACCATGAAAGGCGAACGCCGCTTCACTCTCCTTACCGGCTTATTCGGCGGCGGCTCCACCGGCATGGCGAACCAGTCGCCGCACCCCCGCTGGCGCGATCTGGCTGAGTTGTTACTCGAACACGGGGCCAATCCAGCCGACGAAGAAGCGTTGCGAATCAACCAGGATCTCGCTGGCACATACGGCAAGCTGGAGATTCTGCTGCGCCATGGATTACCGCCCAGTGCCACGGGCGCGGCCCTCTCGCGTGCCGTCCTTGCCGCCGACGCGGAAAGCGTCAAGCTCCTGCTCGCCCACCACGCCCCCACCGATGAGCCGTTCAATGGAAAGTTGCCCTGGCGTCACGCCATCGACAGCGGCCACCTGGACCTGGCCCGCCTGCTCGTGGAAGCCGGCGCGCCGCAGTCGGAGTTGGACGAAGTCGAGCGGTTCGTCTCCCTCTGCATGGCCGGCGAGAAAATGGAGGTCTCCCCACGGGTTCTCGCACGCGCGCCCAAACAGCTCGTGCTCATGGCATCGAATGGAGGCCGCACAGCCGCGGTGGAACTCGCCCTCGATCTGGGATTCGATCCGAACTACCTGGATGAAGTCACGGCGCTTCACAATGCCGCGGCCCGCGATAACGAGGAGATTGTCCGTCTGCTCCTCCAGCATGGCGCGTCTCTCACCATCCGCGACCCCGATTATGACGGAACACCGGTCGGCTGGGCGGACTTCTTCGACAGGCGCCCCATGCGCGATATGCTGCTTTCGCAAGGCGCAATTTGCCTCTTCGACGCCCTGGATTTCAACCGGCTCGACCGCATTCCCGATATCCTCCAGCGCGACCCGGCCGCCCTGAACCGTACCTTCGCGGACTGCATCACGCGCGAACCCAGACCCGAAGACCGCCAAACCCCGCTCGCCCGAATGGTGGATCGCGGCAACGTGGAGGCCGCGCGCATTCTTCGGGAATGCGGCGCGCAGTAAACATTTCCGGCCGTGCCTGTTCTTTAACAACGGCTTCATTCGTTCGTCACCTGCCGGCACTAGCTTGGTAATTGAATGAGCCCCACCCCTCGCTCGTCGCACGCAGCGGATTTCGAAGGCGCCCTCGACCAGTTATCCATTGCCCGCCCGTTCAAGCGCTTCATCATTCCCCAAAGTCTGGAGCGTTTTTATCCCGAGCCGGAAACTTACCGCTGTCCCAGTGAATTCGCCGCCAGCGTGCGCCATAAGTTGAATGTCGATTACCAAGTATCCGCAACCGATCTCGCGCGCGTTCCCAAAACAGGTCCGGTCATCGTCGTCTGTAACCATCCCTTCGGCGTTCTGGAAGGCCTGATTCTCATCGAAATGCTCTCGCGCGTTCGCGCCGACGTGAAGGCCATCGCCAACTCCCTTCTGGCCACCGGTTTTCCCACCATGCGCGATAGCCTGATCCTGGTGGACCCGTTCGGAAACTCCAACGCCGCGACGGCGAACCGGAAAGGCGTCCGGGAAGTGTTTTCGTTCCTCGCTTCTGGCGGATTGTTGATCGTTTTCCCCGCCGGTGAGGTCTCCCACCTGCAGATTCGGGAACGTCGCATCGCGGACCCGAACTGGAACCAGAACATTGCCCGCTTCATCCGGCATAGCGAAGCCTCGGTTGTCCCCATCTTTATTCAAGGCTTTAACAGCGTTGCCTTCCACGTGATGGGGATGGTTCACTCCCAGTTGCGCACCGCGCGCCTGCTCCATGAACTGGTGAATAAAGAGCGCAAGACCATTCAACTGCGCATCGCGAACCCCATCCCTTTCGCGACGCTCCAGACTCTCGGCACGGATGCGGAGATGACGCGCTACTTACGTTACCGGACTTATCTGCTTGAGAAGCGTCGCGTCCCGCGGCTCACGCGCATGCCCCACCGGCCCAAACCCATCGCCGCCCCCGGCCCGCGGGCCGCCATCGAAACCGAAATCGCAGGCCTCAAATGCCTCAGCGAGAACGGCGGCCTCGAAGTCTATATCGCCAGGGCCTCGGAAATTCCCAACGCGCTGCGGGAAATCGGCCGGCTGCGTGAAGTCACCTTCCGGCAAGCCGGCGAAGGGACTGGCCAGCCCATCGACCTCGACCGGTTCGACAACCATTACCATCATCTGTTCCTCTGGGACTCCACTCAGAAGCGGATCGCCGGCGCATACCGGCTCGGCGTCACCACGGAACTGCTTCCGCGCTTTGGGCTTGACGGACTTTATACCCACAGCCTTTTCCAATTCGACCGCCGGATCTTCGATCGTGTCGGACCCGCCATCGAAATGGGCCGGTCCTTCGTCGTGCCCGATTATCAGAAGCAATATGCGCCGCTGCTCCTCCTTTGGAAAGGCATTGGTCTGTTTGTCGCCGCGAACCCGTCGCGGCCCGTG
>Ga0182030_10017377_pt1 | contig 13891 bp, 11 predicted proteins | sample 812S3MmetaG_FD_121299 | JGI IMG/M metagenome (GOLD analysis project Ga0182030, IMG submission 121299) | Permafrost microbial communities from Stordalen Mire, Sweden - 812S3M metaG (Illumina Assembly) | ecosystem: Environmental > Terrestrial > Soil > Wetlands > Permafrost | place: Sweden...
AAGATCATCGCCATGTCCTCTTCCCTCTGCAAGGTGTCGAGGAGCTCGACGATCTGGGCCTGCGTCGTGACATCGAGGGCGGTGGTGGGCTCGTCGGCGATCAGCAGTTTGGGCGAGCACGACAGCGCCATGGCGATCATCACGCGTTGGCGCATGCCTCCCGAGAAGGCGTGCGGGTAGTCGCCGGCCCGGGTGGCGGCATTGGGGATCTCCACCCGCTCCAACATCTCCACCGCGACCTTCCACGACTCGGCCTTGCTGATGTGGCGGTGGGTGCGGACCTGCTCTGCGATTTGGTTGCCAACCGTGTAGGCCGGGTTGAGACTCGTCATGGGCTCCTGGAAGATCATGGCGATCTCGTTGCCGCGGATCTGGCGGAAATCGGACCGTGACAGGTGCATGAGGTCGCGCCCCTCGAAACGGGCGGAGCCGTTTGCCCGGCAACCTCGAGGCGGGAGGAGGCCCATGATGGCCAGGGCCGAGACCGTCTTGCCCGAACCACTTTCGCCGACCAGCCCCAGCGTCTTTCCCCGCTCGACGGTGAAGTTCGCATCTTCCATTACCGGGAACCACTGGCCGTTGGTCAGGAACTCGATGCGAAGGCCTTTGACTGCGAGCAGCGTGGATGCCGGTTCGGTCACGGCCGCCGGACCAGCCGCGGCGGCAGCGGCGGCAGCGTCCGGCCGGTCGGACCGGGGGGTGATCCCGCGCAGGCGGGTCACGAGGGACGGTTTATCGGCGTCGTTGCTGACGAGGCTGGAGCTCTTCGGCCGCTCCCGACCAAGGGAATCACGCAGCCCGTCGGCCACCAGGTTGAAGGAGAGGACCGAGAGCATGATGGCGAGACCCGGGAAGACGAGCGCCCACGGTGTGGAGAAGATGAACTGGTAGCCCTCGTTCAGCATCGAACCCCAACTGGGCGTCGGAGGTTGCTCGCCCAGACCCAGGTAACTGAGGCCGGCCTCGACCAGAAGGGCGAAGCCGAGCGACAGGGAGACCTGAATGATGATCGGCGATGCGACGTTGGGGACGACGTGGCGACGTATCAAGCGGTTCGACGTGGCCCCGAGTGACCGCGCCGCCTCGATGTAATTCTCCTCGCGCACGGCGATGACTTCGCCCCGCAGGAGCCGCACGAAACTGGGTATGAAGACGATGGCGATGGCGATGGCCGTGTCGTTGATGCTGGCGCCGAGGAGGGCCGCAACGGTCAAGGCCAAGATCAGCGGTGGGAACGAGAACATGGCGTCCATCGCCCGCATGATCACCGCGTCCACCCCGCCCCGGAAGAAGCCGGCGATCAAACCGAGTGGCACCGCGAACACCAAGGCGATACCCACGATCTCGAAGGTGGCCCGTAGCGAAATGCGGCCACCCCAGATCAGCCGGCTGAGGATGTCCCGGCCCAGGTCGTCGGTGCCCAACCAATGCGCCGCCGACGGCCCGGCGTTGACGATGTTGAGGTTCTGCAGATTCGGTGGGTAGGGGGCGATCAGGGGAGCGAAGATCGCCGCCACGGCGACGAGCGCGAGGAAGGCTACGCCGGCGAGAGCAAAGGGTTGATGGAGGAAGCGGTGCCAGAAGCCGGAGCGTGACCGTCCGCCGACGCCTTCCTCAATGAGCTCGGAGGGGTCGGCCAGCCCGACGAACGGATCGCCGCTGGAGGGAGGGAGGGCGAGACTCATCCGAGGCGGATCTTCGGGTTGAGGTAGCCGTAGATGACGTCGACGATCAGGTTGATCAGGACGAACGCCGTGGCAGTGACCAGCACCACGCCCTGGACAACAGGAAGGTCCTTTTCGCTGATTGCCGCGAGGATGTATTCACCGATGCCGGGCAGGGAAAAGATCTGCTCGATGATCAACGTGCCACCGAGCAGGTACCCGAACTGGATCCCGATGACGGTGACTGCCGGACTGAGGGCGTTCTTGAGGGCATGCTTGCCGATGACGACGCGATGGCTCAAGCCCTTGGCCACCGCTGTGCGCATGTAGTCCTGGTCCAATGTGTCGATCAGTGCGCCGCGGACCTGGCGGGCGATCGTGGCCGCCCCTCCTATCCCCAGCGCGACCCAGGGCAGGATCAGGTGCTGGAACCATTGCCACGGCGAGGTCGACCACTCCACATAGCCCAGCGCCGGGAGGAGATGGGTGTCGACCGCGAAGACAATGACCAGCAGCAGCGCCAACCAGAAGTCCGGGATGGCGACCCCGAGACTCGAGCCGACGGTGACCATCCGGTCGCTCGCCGTGCCGTTGCGGACCCCGGCGATGATGCCCGCCGGGATACCGATGAGGACCGACAGGAGCATGCCGCCGATGGCGAGATAGAGGGTGACCGGAAAGCGTGTGGCAATGCCGGAGGCAACCGTCTGGCCCGGGTTGAAGAGCGAGGTCCCGAGGTCGCCGTGGATGAGCCCGTTCAACCAGCGCAGATATTGCCGCCAGAAGGGTTCGTTCAGATGCAGCTGTTGCGTTATCTGCGCCACTTTTGCGGGATCGGAGTGCACCCCGCCTGCGAGTGTCAGCGCAGGGTTCCCGGGCAGGATGAGCACGAGGCTGAAGACCGCGAAGGAGATCAGCAGCAGAAGGGGATTGTGATCAGTAGCCGGCGGACGATGAACGAGAGGAGGGAGCCACCTGAACCCACTGGCGCTCAGCTCACTTCTTTGGGTATCAGAGCGTCGTCCAGACGAGGGGCAGGGCAAACCGGGCAATGAAGGCCCCGAACGAGGACGCTGGTCATCGGATCACCAGCTACTCGACGCGGCATGGGAGGTCGCTGCAGGCCACAGCGTCACCTTTCGGGCCCGGATGCCGGATCCCACCGCATCCAGACAACGCCGGTCACTTCTTGACGTAGATCCCGGCCAGGTTCGATCGGCACTGGCCGATGGGCGCCACGACCTTCCCACCCACGACCGACTTGTTGTAGGCGATGATCGAAGGCTCGAACTCGATCGGCGTCTCGAGACCCTGCGACATGACGGCTGCGCCCACCTTTTGCATCAAGGGGCCCTGGAGTGCGGGGCTGAGGGAGGCGTTGGCGGCCTCGACCGACGGCGCGAGTGCCAGGTCTTCGGTTCCCAGGTACTGCGCCGGGAAGCCGCTGGCTTCAAACTCTGACTCGAACGTATTCGAGATGTCGGGCCCGTTGGTCAGGTCCTCGCTCAGCAGTGCGTCGCCTTCCTTCTTGATGTAGACGTCGACCAGCAGGTCGCTCCCGGGGATCAGCTGGATGCTGGCCTTGAAACCGGCGGCGGCCATCTCGCTTTGGATGATGGTGGCCAGGCGTTGGAACGTCGTGTCGTTCGAGGGCACCTCGAGTTTGAATGAAACGCCGTGGGGAAACCCTGCAGCGGCCAACATGGCCTTGGCCTTCTTGGGGTCGTAGACGTACTTGTTGCCGACGGACTTGTTGTACCCCGGAGAGTTGGGGGGGAACGGCTGATAGGCAGGACGGCCGACACCGGCGTAGACGACCTTGTTGATGGCCGCACGGTCGATGGCATATTCCAGCGCGGCGCGGACCTTGACATTGTTGAAAGGGGCGCGGTTGTTGCGCGTCTCGAGTGTCGTGTAGTCGTAGGACTGAGTGATCGAGGTGCCGATACTCGAATCGTTCTTCACCTCGGAATACTGCTGCGGGTCCAGGGAGATCATGTCCACCGCGCCCGAGGTGATGGCACTGACGGCTTGGGGCCCAGGACTGACTTCGACGAAGTCCACCGCGCCCAGAGGGTAGGCCTTGGAGTCCCAGTACTTCGGGTTCTTGACCAACTCGATCGAGGATCCGGGCTGATAACTCTTCAAGACGAAGGGACCGGAGCCGACGGGGGATTTGGCCGCGTTCGCAAAGCTCGAAGGGGGGTACACCATGCCGTCGATGTAGGTCATGGCCCAGAGGAAGTCTCCCGCCGTCGGTCGGTTGAGTTGGACCACCAACGTGTCCGGGTCGGGCGTGGTCATCGATTGGATGGCGGACAACGAACTGCGCAGCGCGCTCTTCTTGGTGTTCAGCAGACTGTCCATGACATCGGTGGACGTCACCGGCTCGCCGTCCGAGAAGACCATATTGGGTCGGATGTGCAACGTCACCGTTGACGAGTTGTTGGAGACGGTCCAACTCTGGGCGACGCCACCGCTGATGGCGTATTGGCCGGGAGCCGTGACCGACTGGTAGATGTTGGACATCACGGTGTAGCCGCAGTCATTGACCGACGTGCTCGGGTCGAAGTTCGTGAACTCGTCGTTGATGTCGAAGCCATACTTCAGCACGCCATTGGGGTTTTCGTTTGACGTCGCACCCGCCCCTTGACTGCTCAGGCTGGCCGCAACCACCGGCCCGAGCAGCGCCGCAGCCGCCGTTCCGGCGAGAATGGCCCGCCGTCCACCCAGGCGGGGCCGCCGCGCCGTCGAGCGGCTGTCCTTGGCTGCCCGGTGATTCTGCGGTGCTTCGGAAGAATCCATTCTTGTTGCCCCCTTCTGCCTATCCCGGATCCGCTGGCTTCGATGTGTCCGCAGCGAACGCCTCCCGGATGTAATGGCAGATTGCATCGAGCCGCCGACTATACCCAGTCGATTCCGAGTTCTGCACATCACCCTTGCGCACGGGTCGTCCTCAGTGTTCCTTCATGTGGTGAGTGCCCGGGAGTTGCGGATCGACAAGGCGACGAGTGTCAGGGTGGGCCCGTAGCCCGCTCCGGTAGGAAAGGGGGAGGAGTCGCAGACCACGACGTTGGGGACGTCGTGCAGGCGTCCCCATTCGTCACAGACCGAGGTCGCCGGATCGGTGCCCATGCGAGCCGTTCCCACCACGTGACGTGAGGCGGGAATGCTCGAGCTCTTGAACGATCCCTGGCGGAAGACCTCCCCGACGTGTGGAGAGGTGGCCGTGCGCGCCCAGACGGCCCCAGCCTCGTTCAGGATACCTTCGAGTTTCGGGCCGTAATAGGCGGAGGCAGCGATTTCGTGCCGGTGGGGCTTGTACGTGATGCGCGCCACCGGGAGCCCGTGGATGTCACGGATGCTGGGGTCGAGGTCAATCCGGTTCGTGGCCTGCGGCAGGTCCTCGCCCTGCATGGTGAATCCCACCATGTGATCGCGCATTGGTGACGCCCGCATCATGTCCTTGTGGTCGGGTCCCCAGGGGTAGAACTTGGATTCGAGCATCGGATGCGCGGCAGCGCCGTGCTCGACGAGTCCACCCTTGAACCAAGGCAGCCCTGCCTCGGTGGCCGCCGCCCGGGACTCTTTGTCCACCAGGATGAAGTCATCTTGGAGATGTGTGACCGAGCGACCCTTGTGGGCGTGGAGCCGCATCGGGAGCTGTCCGAACGTGAGTGTTTGGAAGTGGTACATGAGGTTGCGGCCGACTTCGGGATGATCGAGGCCCGACAGGAGGAGCAAGCGGGGTGTCTCGGTGGCGCCGGCGGCCAGCACGACGTGGCCGGCTGTTTCGACGTGGCGTTCACCTGCGGCATCGATCCACTCCACGCCGGTGGCCTTGCCGTTCTCCACCAGGATCTTCGAGACCATCGATTCGGCTCGCAGTTCGGCTTTCCCGCTCATGAGGGCGCGGCGCAGGGACGCGACAGGGTCGCCCTTGGCATGAATCGGACAGCCGAAATACGCACAGAAGCCGCAGTTGTTGCACGCCGGGCGGTCGTCGTAGGGGACGGAGTTGCAGGCGGTCGGCCCCGGGTAGGGGTGGTAGCCCAATCGTTCGGCGGCGGCCGTGGTCACGACGGCGCAGTACATCGGCGCACCCGGTGGCATCGGATAGGGCTCGTCGCGCGGAGCGGCAAAGGGATTGGCCCCTGCTTCCCCGGCCACCCCGATAAGGCGCTCGGCCTCGGCGTAGTAGGGCTTGAGGTCGTCATAGCCGATCGGCCAATCGACGAGGCTCGCACCCTCGATCGGCCCGAGGTCTGAGAGCACCCGGAAATCATCCTCGCGAAAGCGCGGCACCTTGCCGTCCGCGTGGGTGCCCCCTCCGCCGACGGTTGCCGGCAGGTTGTTCACCTCGCCGACGTGAATTCGATCTCCGTCGGCGGGACTGACACGGAACGTCCGTGGCTCGAGCCACGGATCCGGGCCGAGGAAGTGACGGCTCCAGTATTTGATCTCGTCGTTGGAGAATTCGTAGAGCAACTCGGAGGGCTTCTCCGTGTTCACCAGATAGTTCTTCCCCCGCTCGAAGATGAGAACCGACCAACCGGCGGCAGTGAGGACGTCGGCGGCGGTTGATCCCCCGGGGCCCGAGCCGACGATGATGGCATCAAAGTCACGGCTCATGGTTGGCTGACCTCCTCATCGGTATAACCCCTCGGCTGGACGTCCCCGGCAAAATCGATGTAGCGCCATCCCACCGTGTTGCGATTGCCCAAATACTCAGGTGCGCCGTACATGCCCTCACAGGCGTGATCGTGGATGAGCTCGAGGAACTCCTCGTTCGCCCGCAGCCGTCTGTCTTGTTCCTCCGGGGAGACGTTGACGAAATCGGCGCCCAGAGCGGCGATGCCGGCACGGTACTGCTCCTGCAATCCCACCACGGGTCCAAGTCGCTCACGTTCGGGAATGCCGAGCGATCCTTCGATCCGCGTCCGCCACGCCAGCTCGTCCCTCGAGCTCAGACGGTGGAAGGTCGCAAATCGCGCGTCTCCGCCGAAGCGTCCCGAGAAGGGGCCGCCGGCCCATATGAGTGGGGGGTCGCTGGCGAACGCGCCGAGGAAACCGTCGATGAAGTCAACGACACCGGCCTCGGTGGCGCCTGGGTCCTGATCGGTGGGGATCAGTCGGGCACATGCCGCCTGCACGATCGCGTACTGGTTCTCGTCAAAAAAACGGGCCACGAGCGAGTGTAGGTCGACACCATGGAGAAGGGCCAAGACGGTGCCACTGGACCAGTTGGTCCACGACGCCGGCGCACGCCACCGACGCGAGCACGGATGCGACGAGGTCGTCATGGGGATGCGTCTCGCGCGAGGGTGGGGGAGTGGAGAGCGCCCGGGCAGACGTCGAGCAGGAAAAGAGAGCGGCGGCCGAGGCCGCCGCAGACCTCGTCGAGCCGGGCATGGTGGTCGGACTGGGGACGGGAACGACGGTTGCCTATCTGCTGCCGGCACTGGGGCGCCGCCGCCTCGATATCTCGTGCGTGGCCACGTCACCGGCGACCGAGACGTTGGCCCGCGCCGAGGGCATCCGGGTCCGGCCGTTCGAGGGGATCCCCCGGCTGGACATGGCGATCGACGGAGCCGACCAGGTCGATCCGTCCGGTTGGCTTGTCAAAGGGGGCGGGGGGGCCCACACACGGGAGAAGATCGTGGCGACTGCGGCAGACCAGTTCGTGGTGATCGTCTCATCGAACAAACTGGTCCGGCGGCTGACTCCACCCGTTCCGCTCGAGCTCCTGGCGTTCGGGCTCGACGCGACGCTGCGGTCGCTCGGTTCCGCAGCGGTACGACGCGCCCCGGCCAGCCCTGACGGCGGGGTGCTGGCTGACTACCACGGCGAGGTCGAAGACCCAGCTCGGCTCGCTGCCGTGCTGGGCGCCACCGCCGGGATCGTGGAGCACGGGCTCTTTCCCCGGGCCCTGGTGTCCCGGGTACTCGTCGGTCGGGGCGACCAGGTCGAATCGCTCGAGCTGCCCGGCGAAGGTCCGGCGGTCAGGCTGCGGTAAAGGTGACCGGCAGGGCAGTGGGGGAGCGAAACACCTGACCGCGGATGTGCGGATCCGTGTCGCCAGGATTGAGGGTCAGGTTCGGCAACCGATCGAGTACACGGTTGACGAGGGACCGTGTCTCGAGGCGGGCCAGGTGCATGCCCAGGCACATATGTGGTCCGTGCGCGAACGCAATGTGGGGGATGGCTGGTCGAAAGATGTCGAACACCTCCGGATTCTCCCAACGGGTCTCGTCGTGGTTGGCCGAGCCGATATTGGGCGAGATGCTCTCGCCGGCGCGGAGCGTGACGCCGGCGATCTCCACCTCGCATGTGGTCGTGCGGCCTATCGACAAGAGTGGCGGTTCGAAACGCAATGCTTCCTCGATCGCCTGCGGGAGGAGGGAGCGGTCGTTGCGGACAGCCTCGAGTTGTTCTTCGTGGGTCAGGAGCAGATAGAGGAGATTGCCCGAGGAGCGGTAGGTCGTCTCGGCGCCGGCCGGCAGCAGCAGGCGCAGAAACGAGTAGATCGCCTCGTCGCTCAGCCGCTCGCCATCGACCTCCGCCATCACCAGGTCGCTGATGATGTCCTCTTCGGGATGCGCTCTGCGCAGCGCCACGAATTCGGCAAAGTAGTTGCGGAGTGCTTCTGACGCCGCCAATCCCCGGTCGATGTCGCCGCCGAGGGAGATGAGTTCGACCGACCAGCGTTGGAACTGCGCAAAGTCCTCTTCGGGCAGTCCGAGCAGTCGAGCGATTACCCGCACCGGGAACTCAAACGTGAGCTGGCGGACCAGATCCGCTTCGCCCTCCGCGATGAAGCGATCGATCAACTCGTCGATGATCGGTCCGATGAACTCGGGTTCCCACCGAAGCAAGGACTTCTCCCGGAACGCGTGCGCGACGAGGTTGCGGTGCCCTCGGTGCTCAGGGTCGTCCATCCCCAGGATCATGTGACCCATGACCATGCCGATGGTGGAGTCATAGCCTGTCGAGGTGAACGTCTTGGCATCGCGCAGGATCCGCGAGCAGTCGTCGTAGCGGAAGGCATTCCACTCCGGCTCGGACTCGAGTCCCTCGGGCAGGAAGTCCATGGTCATGAGGCGGCCCTTCCACACCGGGGAGTCCCGTCGCTTCTCGGCGAAGTCCGGGTAGGGGTCACGGGTGTCCCCGGAGACCACGTCGACAAATGCCGCAAATGGGTCGTACTCCTGCTCCTGGGTCTCAGCCATGATGTTCCTCTCGATGAGAATCCGAAATTCTTCTCTCTGGCCTTTTTACACCGGAGCGTCGTCGATGTGGTGGCGGACGTCTCGCCCGGGGGTAAGGGGCACCTCGCCCGGGGCCTCGGACGACCTCGAGGCGTAGGCTCCGCTCCGATGAAGACGTTGCGCACCCCCGACGAGCGCTTTGCCGCACTACCCGGATTCGACTATCGGCCGCACTACGAAGAAGTGAGTGATGGGGAAGGGGGAGCTCTGCGGGTCCACTACGTGCGTGAAGGCTCGCCGGATGGCCCGGTCGTCCTGCTCCTGCACGGTGAACCGTCCTGGTCGTACCTGTACCGCACGATGATCCCCGTGCTGACGGGCGCCGGCTTGCAGATCGTGGCCCCAGACCTGGTGGGCTTCGGGCGATCGGACAAACCGGCTGCCCGCGCTGACTACACCTACGCGCGACATGTCGAGTGGATGCGTTCCTTTCTGTTCGATCGTCTGGATCTGACGGACATCACCTTGGTGTGCCAGGACTGGGGAGGACTGATAGGCCTCCGCCTCGTGGGTGAGCACCCCCATCGTTTTGCGCGGGTGGTGGCAACCAACACCTTTCTCCCCACGGGCGACGTGTCGCCGGGTGAAGCGTTCTTCAACTGGCAGCGCTTCTCCCAGGAGGTCGAGGTCTTTCCGACGGGCTTCATCGTCAACTCCGGCTGCGTGACTGCTCTGTCCCCTGCGGTGCAGGCCGCCTATGACGCGCCGTTCCCCGACGAGTCTTACAAGGCCGGTGCGCGCGCCTTCCCCATGTTGGTGCCGTCGAGTCCCGACGACCCGGCGCACGATGCGAACGTTGCGGCATGGAAAGGTCTGGCCGCGTACGCCCGCCCCTTCTTGACTGCCTTCGGGGACAGGGACCCGATCACACGGGGGGCGCATCTCGCGCTCCAAGAAGGCATCGCCGGCGCCAAGGGACAGCCGCACACGACCATCGTCGGTGGAGGTCATTTCCTGCAGGAAGATTGCGGTGAAGAGCTGGCGCGGGTCGTTGTCGCGTTCGTCACCGCGTCCGAGTAGCTCCACGTCGTCGCCGGGCTACTCCTGCGTCGATTGCCGTATCATCGGTGCAGAGAGTCGCGCCGCGAGACCGCAGAGCACGACGGCAAAGACCGACAGCACGCCGATTTCAGGCAGAACCGCGGCGAATCCGGCGTGATGGTAGATCAGCCTGACGAAGGCATCCATGGCCCAGGCCTGCGGCACGCCGTGGCCGACGGTGCGCACCGTGCTGTCCACCACGTCGAGTGGGTACACGCAACCGCCGAGCATGCCGGCGGCGATGCCGACGACAACCGATGTGGCGATGGCCTGCTCTTGGCTGCGGGCCCAGGTTCCGATGAGCACAGACGCCCCCGAAAAGGCCAGGGCCAGGGGAGCGATGACGGCACCCACGGCCACGGGATTGCCCCAGTGCACGCCGAAGAGGACCCGACCGAGCAGGAGCAAGCCGACCGACTGCGCCGTCGCAACGACGAGAAGGCTGAGGACCTGGGCTCCGACGATGGATCGCCGCCGCACCGGGGCGGCGTTGAGTCGACGAACTATGCCGAGGCGGCGCGATTCGACGAGGCCCGACGAGAGCACGAGCACCGTGATGCCCATGAAGAGCACGAGGTCGGCGGGTGCCACGTAGGAGAATGGACTGAGCGGGGCGGGCGTAAGGGTGTGTGCCAACACGGTGTCGGTGAAATGGGCCGAGCTGCCTTCGGCGGCGATCAGGTCGAGCAATGCCACGACGTCCGTGCGTGCCTGCACGGCGTTCGTCGCGGCTGCCTGCGATACGAATTCGACGCGGATGGCGGTCCGGGGTGCGGGGAGCCCCACGAGGCCGGCCACGACTCGTCCACGCAGGATGTCGTCGTTCAGTGCGGCGCGGTTGGCTTCGATCCTCACCTTCACTCCGTCGGTGTGCTGCACCAGTTCGAGCAGTCGCGGTGAGGGGTTGACGAGGCCGATGGGTTCTTTGGGTCCTCCGGCCAACAGTCCGGTGACGAGGATCAACAGGAGCGGGAAGACCGTGGCCAACGCAAGCAGCCGCCGATCACCGATGATGCGTCGGATGTTGACCCTCAGGATCGCGATCACGGCTGCACCATGCGCCGCACGCGGGTCATGGCTAGCCCGAACGAGGCGATTGCGATGAGGCAGAGTACGAGGAATGGCCCGATGACCGAGCCGGCCGGCTCGTGCAGCAACGAGAGGCGACCAAAGCCAACCAGCGCCCAGCCGTTCGGGGTGCCGAGACTCACGATCTGGAGGAACTCGGGTAACGATCCTGGAGGGAGGAGATTGCCACCGACGAGGGAGAGAAAGAGACCCACGATCAGAGCGACGCCAAAGGCCTCCTGCTCATTGCGGGCCAGTGAGGTGAGGAAGGCGCCCAGCCCGCACATGGCCGCGGCGGCACCGACCGAGAGCAACAGGACGCCCAACGGCGCCCCCCAGTCCGCACCGAACAGGAACGTCGTTGCCCCCCAGACCGTCAGAATGCTGATGAGCCCCGTGATGAAGATGGCCAGCATTTTCCCGGCGACGATCACCGACGGCCGTAGCGGAGCTGCAGCGATCCGGACCAGGGTGCCGCCAGACCGTTCGAGCATCAGCGAGCGCATGCCGAGACCTCCGCCGATGAACAGGAAGATGACGGCGATGGACGGGGCGAAGTAGTCGAGGATGCCGCGCCCGGCGTTGCCGAGGCTCATCGTGCTCACTCTGATGGAGGCGAACTGAGGCGCCGCTCCCGGCCGGAGATGTCCCGCATAGAGCCGACTGGCCAGTCCGGCCGCGATCGATTCGGCCCATTCCTCGCCTGCGAGCGACGACGCCCGACTGACCACGTCGAAGCCGGGGGACTGATCGGCACCCGGCGCCACAATCGGAATAAGCAGGGTGGAAAGCCTGCGGTGGGTGCCGCTCAGGATCACCCCACCCGCCAGAGTCCCATTTGCCACCTCCTCCCGGACGCCCCGGGCGTGGGGGAGGACGCGCACCGCCACGTCGGCCGGAAGTTGCGTCGCATGGGCGGCTGCGGCCACGACCGCAGGGGTAGCGCCCGACACGCCGATGGTGAGATGTCCCTTCGGTGCATCGTGACCGAAGGCAAACCCCAGGATCGCCGTCAGCACGAGCGGTGCGATCAGGCTCGAGATCACAATGGAGCGGTCCCGCACCCTCCGTCGCAATTCGTTGGCGGCGATGACCCGGATCAGTCTCGGAGTTCCTTTCCGGTCAGCGCCAGGAACACCCCTTCGAGGTCGGGCGCGACGACCTCGACGCCCGTGAGCTCAACACCGAGGCGTCCCGCCTCCCGGACCACACGCGGCAACACGGCAGCACCGTGGTCGGTCGTGAGCTCGAGGCCGCCCACAATCGGTCGCACGCCGCTCACCGCAGGGAGGAGGAGGCATGCCGACGTCAACCCATCGGCCGGAGCCCCGCCGAAGGTCAGGCGAAGGCGGTCCTGCCCTCCGTGCTGGCGGATCAGGTCCGAAGGCGTGCCTTCGGCGACGAGCCGGCCGTCGTCCATGATGCCCACCCGTTGGCAGAGCCGAGCCGCTTCTTCCATGTAGTGGGTGGTGTAGAGCACTGCAATGCCGAGGCTGGCCACGGTTTCGAGAATGGCATGACGGCTTTGGGGGTCAACGCCAACCGTCGGCTCATCGAGAATCAGCAGTCGTGGCCGGTGGAGCAGTCCGGCCGCGATGTTGGCGCGCCGCTTCATGCCACCCGAATAGGTGCCGACTCGCTCTTTTCCCCGGTCGGCCAGGCCGACCAGCGCCAATGTCTCGTTGATGCGATGCTCGAGCTGTTCTCCGCCCAAGGCATAGAGCTGACCAAAGAATCGGAGGTTCTCACGGGCGGAGAGATCCGGGTAGAGAGCAATGTCCTGGGGGACGTAGCCGATGGCTGCTTTCGCGGCGAGCGATCCCCCGGGCTCGCCGTCGACGGTCACCTCTCCCTGGTCGGCCTTGAGCAGGCCGCAGATGATGGCGATCGTGGTTGTCTTCCCGGCGCCATTGGGCCCGAGCAACCCGTAACACTCCCTGTCGTCCACAGCGAAGGAGACATCGGCAACGGCCGTGCGCTGGCCGAACTGCTTCCGAAGGCCCTGACACGAAAGCACTGCTGGACACTACTTTGGATGATCGTTCGTCCGTCTTGCTGCGGAGCGCTGCGCTCGGGTGGCGCAGCTTCAGCTGTCGAGGGCGGCTCGCAGCTCGTCGAGCGACATCTCCTCGGTCTTGTGGTCTCCGCATTGGGCACAATCGGGAGCATGGCGCCAGGATCTGATCATCCGGGTGTTGCCGAGGTTGAGATACACCGTGAAGCTCTCGGAGTCGGCGGGCGTCTCCAACCGGTAGTAGGGTCGCCAACCCGTCGTGACCGGCTCACCCCCCACGTCAGGGCCTTTCAAGATGCGCCGGAACCGCATCCGTTGCGCATCGAAGACCCACGTGCTGTTACATGACTCGATGACAGTGGTTTCGAGTTCGCGCTCCATTGCCATGCAATCAGTATGGCGGAAAGGCCTGATCTCGGCCAGAGGCCGAGCTGTGTCCCCACTGGGGGGTCCGTTACGGATCCGTGATGTTCCTCACCGGACGGCAATTCCCTCCAGCTGTCACGGGATACCTCCGTCCACGCGCAGAATGGCGCCGGTGGTGTAGCACCCTTGCTCTCGCTCGTCATGCGGCGAAAGTTAGCGGAGCAGCTCCGCGACCGCATGCGTCAATGCTTTGGCCATCGGGATGTGAAGGAACTCATTGGGGCCGTGCGCATTGGAGTGTGGCCCGAGGACGCCGGTCGCCACGAACTGGGTGCGGGGAAAGCTCCGTTTGAGATCGGCCAGGAAGGGGATACTGCCTCCTTCGCCGTGGAAGCCCACGGGCTGGCCGAAGACCGCCTGCGACGACCGCTGCAGCGCCTCGGTGTTCCTTTCGTCGAGCGGAGGGGCGA
>Ga0182030_10017378_pt1 | contig 13889 bp, 19 predicted proteins | sample 812S3MmetaG_FD_121299 | JGI IMG/M metagenome (GOLD analysis project Ga0182030, IMG submission 121299) | Permafrost microbial communities from Stordalen Mire, Sweden - 812S3M metaG (Illumina Assembly) | ecosystem: Environmental > Terrestrial > Soil > Wetlands > Permafrost | place: Sweden...
CTATACTACAATATATTAATAGTATTACTTTTATAATAGAATTAATTATATTATTATAGTTTTTTATTATTATAACTATAATACTTAGATTTTCGATTATTATATATAATTTACAGTTATATACAGATTATTATAGTCCTATATAATATTTAACAATGAATAATATCTTAAATCCAAGGCTATAACTTAAAATCCCGTTAGCAAGCCCTGCGAGCTGTTTTCAACTAGTGTAATAATAGTATATAATATAGTATATTCTAGCCGCAACAATACTAAGAATAACTTTTTAGTATTGTAATGAAACTTAGAATTCTGTATTTAATTATTTTATAAGTTTAAAAGGAAAAAAGTGCTTAATAGTAGTATTATAGATTAAGAGATTTTATTATACTATAATAAAAGGCTTTTTATAATTCAAATAGACAATAATAATATAATAAAAAATTTGAAATTAATAAGTTAGAAGTATTTGGGAGAGGTATACAATATAATTAAAATAAAAATATATTGAAATTTTGATATATTTACTAATTTAGAATCGCTTAAATTCAAAGTACCTACAATCTGTCTCGTTAGAGGGTGCGTCTCGCTACGCAGGGACAGACGTTACTTAAGTAGAGAAGACTGGATGAGTTGGGACAGTTAGGTTAAGAAATCATTCATGGTTCACATTTTAGAAGACGAATTTCATAATTGCATTTGAACGTTAATTTATGGTGAGTTTTTCATTTTCATTCATCTAATACCCTATCCAAGGTTCGCGCTGGTAATATGTACAAGTATTGAATTGACTTCCGACCTCCTCCCCTAGTAACCTCTGGCGCGGAGCGACCTCCTCACACTTCTTCGGCCGATGGCGACCATGTTAAGTGTTGAGGATTGTCCGGCGGTGCAAGAGGTACCTGCTGCCATCGGTTGAACGACTGACCATGTGCCACTGGCACATCTCTGGAAAGAAGTCCCGCCGATGCAGTTCCACATGCCCTCGGAGGTGCATGTGGTTCCCGCTGCGATTGCTCCTACGCTCGAGGTCCCGGTGGACGCTGGAGAGCTGGATGATGCGACGACGGATGGTGCGGCTGAGGCGACTGAGCTGGCGGAGGCTGCAGAAGTGGGTGCTTCTGAAGCGACTGGGCTTGTGGCAGCTTGGGAGGTTGCTGATGCAACTGGTGAGGAATCTGCTGTTGTGACGAAGACGCCTCCGGAGACGGATGGAGCAGCTGCTGACGCGGATGTTGCCAGGGTTGTTGGAGTGCTGGTGACTGATGCGGATGAGGCTGGGCTTGAGGTTGCTGAGGAAGGGGCGCTGGATGCCCCCGAAGCGCCAGAAGTCGAGGCTCCTGATGATGCGGCTGATCCACCACCGATCCCGTTGACTGCTGCGCAGGTTCCCGTGAACGAGCCGGAATTGTCGGTGACGGTGAGCTTTCTCACGACGTTGGGCCCTGGATTTGGGAAATCGACGTCCTTCCCCTCAACGCTCGTGCAACCGTTTGCGAGGTTGGCGACGAAGAGATCTGGAAGACTGGAGAAAGGGGTCGACGATGCCGCGCGTTTTGATGCTCCTGTGATGGTTACGGACGCACAGTTTTGGTAAATCTCGCGATTTCCAACCTGATTGTACCAAGTCCATGCGAACAGGGCTGCACCGGAAGGTGCATCGGAGGGGATGTTGATATCGAATGTTTGTCCACTGGTGAGTGGACAGGATCCGATGTAGGAGTTGATGACGTGGAAGGTTTTCCCGCTGTCGTAGCTGAGTGCGGCTTGACACGATCCTCCGCCATGAGTGGCCCCTCCTGTGACAGAGAAGTTGTACTGTTGGCCTGCATCCCACGTGACGACGGATGCACCTGCTGATGTTCCCATGTCGGATTGGTAACCCTTGCATGGAAATTGAGATGCTCCGGAGAGAGGGCTGGTCATGGAATAATCGACGGTGTTGGGATTTGCGTGGGGGTTGTTCTTGGCGCGAAGAGCCGGAGGATAGTCGAGTGCCATGTGAGCTTGGACGATGGACCCGAAGGCCAGAGCGAGGATGATGTTGATGATCTGCATAATGTTGAAATTCTGATTCAGGCCTGCTGAAGTTGATTTTCCTATGATGAAGATTGTGGGTTGAAAGTGGTGTTTGTAGGTAGAATTGATGTAGATGAAGTGTCTGGAGACAAGATAGAAAGTCTAGGTCTATTTGAAGTGGTTGAAAAGGCTGTACAAGAATGAAGTAGAACAATCAGGGGTATATTGAATAATGAACAATGAACAATGAATGAATGGATTGTTATGAATGGAATGCCTTGACAGAACTATTGTGCCCGCACGCTCAAAGAGTTGAGATGGTAGAAGAAAAGATTGTACTCGAAAGAACAATGGCCTTTATAAGACCACTTGGCGGCCCAAAGAATAGGGGAAGACAAAGGGCGTAGTGCGAACGATTGTACGAGTCACGTATCGATAACAAGGGATAAGACAAAGAAGAGCACTATCAAGTTTCACCTTTCTCCGCAACAGACGCTGAGATTCGATCTAGCTGGTGTGTTGGTCTGATGCCTGCGATAGACCTCCCATACCGAGCTGAATGATTGAATGAGAAGGGCCATCCGAAGGAATCGCGTACCTGCATGTAGTTAGGGGTTGAGAAACGCCCGTAGCCAGTGAGCAGCCAGTGGCAATCGAATAGAAACATCGCCAATATAGCGTTGAAACATCAGGGGGCAATAGGGGCTTCGTCGCCCATTCTCCGCCAATCGATGTACTTGAAACACTGTGCCTTCAGGCGGCTATACCAGTATTACTAGTAAGCGAGAACTTGTACCTTGCATTTTACGCCCATTATGCCGGACAGACTTCTCCACACAATTAAGCTGAGAAAGCCTCACCGACGAAGATCATGGCGATCCCATTCATCCAAGAACCATGGATTCCCTTTGCGAGCCATGTGAATTGTTGTTTGATGTTTCATCCGGTAGAATACGCGTCGGGTGTTGAGGCGAGAACACGGTGAGCAGTTGCGCATTGTGAAGGCTGAGCACATGACGAGGATAAATCAAATTGAGAAGACTACGGCGCATGAAGTGGCATATGCAGGCTGAAGGTGAGAATCGAAGAACAAGAGCGTGCAGGTTGGGAAACGAATAAGGCAGAGAGGAGGGATGGGTTAGGAGTTGAGAACCAGGTGGAGTTTGAGGTCGAGTATATGGGAGCTTGGTGAGTGCTGAAGATCACGCCCGTGTGGCCGCTTCTGTGAAAGCGGAGGGTGGAATCATGATTCAAGATATCAAGACGCATGACAAGGAGAAGAGTGCGTCAAGGTAAGAGGCAACGAAGAATACGGGTCACGTGATGTGGATGTGGGAAGGAGCAGAGTTGCTTGATCGACTACCCTATTTCCCGGGCTCATCCCACAGACTCGCTACCAATTTCCTCGGCCTATTCAAATCATTAGTCTACGTTTCTACCAGATGACAGGCGACTCACCCAGTCCACGGTTCTCGTGCATGCTGCACCGCATGATTCTATATGCGCCAGCATCTTGGATTCATCACAAGACTTCAATAGATACATACATCAAGAAGCAATACGTCGCCTTTTTTCCAGAATACCAAGCTTCTCGTCTTCCTACAAGCCATCCTCGTCAGTCCCCCAACCGAGATGGATTTTGAAAGGCTCACTCGATGATCTCTACCGCACTCTCAAGGTACACATTTGGGATTGTACTTCCGTCGGAATACTTGTAATCGCCTTATATCAGCCCTATCTTCATAGCCATACGTGGACTCTGACTTACGAAAGCAGGGGGTTGTAATTTTCCTTTCTGATTCAGATAAGGAGGATCTAAAGCCCCTGCCGCTCTCGCGTTCAGGAATCGAGAGACAATGTTGTTAAAGAAAGCAAAATGGCCGGTCTGCTCGTGCTTTCTTATCGCTATTGTTGTTGACTCTTCGCTCGATTCAGATCGGAAATTATATAAGTACCTGGTAGCCTCTGGAAGACTCTCAAATCCTCAAGAGGATTCTCCACGGATTGATTCTCCCATTGCCAAGTGGCCGTCGGTAGACGCTGGATTTCGTGCTCGGTTTTAGCACGTGCTTCTTCGACGCTGTCATTAGGAAGGACGTTCTTCCCATAGGATTGCAACACGGATGTTCCTGGTGATGCTGTGAAATATTTCGGAGTATTGGGGTAGAAGAGTTGGTATTCCACCCCTGCATCAATCAGCCCTTGCTCCGGTTTCAGTCAAGTTGGGTTGTTCACCTTCCTCTCAATCCCGTTGATGAACTCGGGATGTCTTTGTTTCAGCTCTTCATACAGCGTGATTGAATTATTGATCGGTGTCTCGCCACCTTCACCTGCAGTCAGTCTCCCCTTCATCATTTATCTCGTCTCTGTTGGGGGCAAAAAACAATTCATACCCATCTCCGGAGCTTCCTGGCAGAAGAAAAGTACATAAGCAGGGTAATGCGGACTGAGTCCAAATTCATTATGCGGATATACAGGTTGCGTGTTAGGTCCTTCATTTGCAGTGGCAACATTGAAGGCCCAAACCGTCCTTCGCACCGGATTTCCGATATCTTCATGTGGAGACCATCCAAAAGCCTACGCGAATTGTGCGAACTCCTCAGCGCTTTGGAGAGTAAATCGCTCCATGCTTCGTCAACAGGTCCCGTACCGCGCCTGAGGAAGTGGCGGCCTTGGTCGCAGAGACCAATTCATTGATCGAGAAATCAGTTCTTTCTGGTGTGACTGCTAGAGGAAATGTTGTATTTGCTGAGTATGGGTCTAGAAGTTTCACAGATGGTAAATATGGAGTTTCTTGGAAGAGAAATGGGAAAGGGGTGATGTTCGCTTCTTGCGATGATTTTCCATTGAGCGAGACTGGCGCTTCTACTACGGACTGGACATTTGCCATGTTGTCTAGGGTGGGTGCAAGAAATCTTCAAATTGGCAAGCGCCACTTATTAATATACCACTTATCTGGAAGTACATTGTATGTATAATTTCTGACTTTCATCCCACTTTCAAGGGGAAGATGTCGTGATCGGTTTAAACAAGCACGCCTTGGAAGCGAAAGGTAAATGAGAGGTAAATGCCCCACAGGCGATCCATAATTGAAGGTTTGGCTTGCGACTCATCCTCATCCGACTCCAATTCCTTGTATTCCAAGGGCATCTAAATTGTTCAAGGACGGATCCATGCCTGCAAAAAGGCTGTACATTCCTTGGCAAGTAAAATTTATCGACAACGATAGATGGTGACATCCCGATATTGACATAGCGCCATGCAGAAACTTCAGAAGCATTGATTTCAGTTAGATATATAACACTTGGTCTTTCACGGGGCTCTTGTCCTTGGGTCAAAATATTCGTGAACATGGCTGTCGATCTGATGCCCAAGACTGTAGTGGACGTGTCAAGTGAGGAGCCTCAAGATGGAGAACACATCTCAAAACCGGTCTCTAGATTCACGAGATGGTATCGAAGCCCTCTCTTCAGCGTGATCATTGTGGGACTAGTATCCTTTACCCAACCGGGAATCTGGAATGCATTGAACAGTTCGTCCTCTCCTCTCCTCTCCTCTCCTCTCAAACCACACAAATAACTTCGACTCAGATACCGGAGCAGGGGGTCAGCAAGAGCCTTATCTCGTCAACAGTGCCAATTCTTTAACATTTGGGTATTCTCGCTCACTAATTAAGTTGCCCATCGCTGATTTAGAAAATAGCCTCATGGTCTTCGGCTGTCCACTCTTCAGCGTCCTGGCAAACAAATATGGCCTAAAATCTGCTCCCACAATTGGAACCCTCGGCTACGCACCCTATTCGGCATCCCTCTACGTGAACAACCGCTACGGTACGCAATGGTTCGTTCTATTCGGCGGCGTGACCTGCGACATCGCGGCGTCAGCGCTCTGGGCCAGCGAAGGCGCCATCGCAGTAGGTTATCCCCGGGTTAAAGACAGAGGGAAATTCAGTAAAACCCCCTTCCCAACCCTCATCACATCTCAGTCCTTAACACCACCCAGCCGGCATCTGGCTCGGCCTCCGCGAGCTCGGTCAATTAATCGGCTCCTCCATCCAACTCTCCCTCAACGTCCACAAAAACCAACGCGGCAAAGTGGGCTATTCCACTTACCTCATCCTCATTGCCCTCCAATGCCTCGGCCTCCCGCTCGCCCTCCTCATCTCCCCTCCTCAAAAAGTAATTCGTCGTGACGGGACCAAGATCTCAGATCCCACTATAGGGAAAACTGTCTTAGTTGAATTCCGCAAACTATACGCCTTACTCAAAACGAAAAGAGTGTACCTCTTGATCCCGATTTTGATAGGCTTTAATTGGAATGGAACGTATCAGTCTATCTACCTAACGAAATATTTCTCCGTCCGCTCACGCGCGCTCGGTGCGCTTACGAGTGGGATTGCTGCGACGGCAGCGGATCTCTTCTGGGGTTGGTTCCTAGATATAAAACGCTTTAGTCGTCCTGTGGTAGCTAGAATAGCATGGTTTAGTTTCGTGCTTGTTCTGCTCGCGCTTTTCAGCTGGCAGGTCGCGAACGAGGAGCTTTACTCAACTATTAAACCGAAAATCACACTAGATTGGGATAATGAGGGGTTCGGAAGGGCATTTGCTGTTAATGTTCTTTTTCGGTATTTCCTCTTTCCCCCTTTCTACGTCCATGCCCCGTCTCCCCACCCAACCCGCTTCCTTTTCCTTCGTATACTTACTAAATCCACAGCTTCATGAACGAATCCCACTACGTCTTCGTATACTGGATCATCGGCGCCTTCAACAACGACCTCGAAACGCTTACCCTTACTGTCGGCATCGTGCGTAGTTTCGAATCTGTAGGTTCGGCTGTGAGTTTTGGGCTTGGGGCCGCGGAGGGCGTGAGTCCGATGACGAATCTTATTGTGGCATTTGTGATGTTTGTTATCTGTGTTCCGACGACTAGTGCGGTGGTCTTTGAGGTTCCTGAGCATCCGGTTGAGGGCGGGGTGGAGGTTGTGGTGGAGGATGAAAGGCCGAGGGGAGAGGGTAGTGTGAGCGAGGAAGGGGTTGGAATCGCAAAGGGTGTAGAGACTTGATCAATAACACAATTAGGTGCATAGCCATGAAGGTTATAAACGATCGAATATTCACTTCGTATTCATTAGCTGATGTGCACTGGAGCAACTGATAGTGAACAGCCCCCGCAACAACTTAGCCCTCGAAGAGCTCAAGCTCTTGCCGCCATTCTGTTCTTACTTGTCCCCAACGAAAATTTCGATCATGATCTTTGTCACTGCCCCTTCCACATCCTCACCACATTCTCCAAACGATTTCCAGACAAACAGATGCACATCTATTACGAAATGGTAACTGCTCAGTCAGCCACGAAGAGCGAGCTCCTCGCAAAAACTGATTACTTTCTTAGTCGCATTTACTTTCATGAATGGCCGTTAACTCACATTTACCTCATACCTATAAGCAACTATCTTACCTCCCTTAACTCCTTTCCGCAACAGCTCAAGATCATTGCGGACAACTACCAAGAATACAGACAGATATCCATCCTCCTCCACAATCATCCCACAGACGAGCGTCGTATGGGTTGGGCTATATCCAATCTCAAATCCCTCCGCATCTCACTCATCCAAAAACTCAACCCGGCTCTGCAAGATACGCCAATTCCAGCCGGTCTAATTGTCAGGGTTGCAAAGAAACAACGCCTTGCGGAGATGAAGCTATCATTGTTCGATATATACTGGCATACAAGGGTGGGGAGCGCGCCCAGAAGGGTTTAGATCTTTTCAAAAACATTCTTGGGGAGATGGCGGTGGCTTTGAGAGCTATGAAGAAGGACTACGGCGTGAGATATGTATCTAGCGCCTCGGACTGAAAATTTTATGATGAGCTTTGCAAGAAGGGTAAGCAAGGGAAGTGATGGGGTGAGGGAGCTGGGTTCTCTGCATGATTCTTGACAGATGTGGCAGTAAGTCCTTTTGAACCGCTTTTGGTAGCTTGTTGGGGGTCCTGAGATTCTTTGATTATCTTTTGTCCTTGCTTTTGCTTTGCGGCTCATTCATTTAGCGTTATGAGAGTGAGATACCGAACAAGTCACGGATATTATGAAGATGCTAGCACATTCTTTCCTAAGTTAATAATAGCGTAGTATAGATCGTGCGGCGCCAATGGAAAATAACATGAGTCCAATACCTTAATGCTACCTATGAAATGCCAATAGCAGACTTTCTCAAAACACCTAGGTACTATTCTAAACCTAAATTTGTTCTGGATACCTGCAATGCAGCTTGCGGCCACAAACATCACTGCGGCGGTTCATTGAAACCCCAGTCAATCTTTGCAGCTCGATCCCATACAACACGATCCTCTGATACATTCTTCACATACGCAACCAGATCCTCTTCTCTGAATTTACCCCACGAAGTAGCCGGCTCCTCCTGAATCCCTGCCTTTCGATCGATACAACCAACAACATAATGATCCACATTGTATGCGGGATCGTACCTTAATTTATTCAAGACGTCCTTGAATGGTCGAAGCTTCGTTATTCTCTCACTTCCGGGGTCACTCTCTTGACCCATCACATGCCGAAGAAACTGTTCCCGCACCTGTCGTGGATTACTGCCGGCCTTTTTCTTAAACGCCTCTCCAGACTCAATTGGATGTCTCTTGGGAATTTCTTCGATAACTCCCTGCGGTTTGAGATTGCGTGTTTCTTCCCTGAACTCGTATTCAAGTAAGGCTTTCTTTGGGATAAACTTCGTTTGCACTATTGTTTTGGATTTTTGATCGAGTTTGTTGAATTCGCTGACCACGTCCTTCTGCCATTCACCCAAGAGTTTTTTGGATACTGCGAGTTCTGGTGAAGGAAGATTCGGCATTCCAATCAACCAGTAATACGTGGGCATCGTGGGTTCTGGTTTTGCTGAGCCGTCAAGTAGTTTTTGATACCACAGTTGAATATCATAGCCAGTCAGTCTGTTTCGCAACCCTGATAAGTGTTAAGGCTGTTTTGATGACTCGATTTTATAAATTGAAAAACGTGCCTTTTAAAAGAGCAAGAACGTTCGATTCAATCAGCTCAATTTTCATGGCTATGTTTGCATCTTGAACTTTCACTCGGATGTACCAGTCATGTTCGAATTTCCCAAAGAGCATTCCGCTGGAGTATTGGCCCTCCTCTTCTGCACTGGCTATTGTCCTCAAGCTTGACGATAGCTGCCGTACTTCCATTATCACGGGCAACCCTTTTCACTTTATAGCAATTAAGACGGAAACCTGGACCGCGCAACTATTGAGAATTTAACTTTGGACATTGAAGTGAAATATACAATACATCAAATAAAAAGCGGGAAATGCACTGCGCCGCATATCAACGAAGGAGATGAGTCACCTGAATTCATGCTCTGCACCTTCCAAATCGGAACATCACGTGGAGATGTTCTGATGTGGAAAATTCGACGAACCAATTTTCAGAGGGGGATGAGAGGAATATAAGTTGCGGAACGAGGGATTGGACCTCGAAAAGGCCTTAAAATTTTCACGGTTAACAGAGGTTTCCAAGAGTTGTAGTTGCGGAGGTCTGGACCGAGGTGATGGGAGAAATAGACTTCTATGACAACCGAACGGCTGAAGTTGTAAATTACGTGATTCACGTAGTTTGACATGAACTTAAGCTTGTTCTAAAAGTCAGGTTCGAGATAGAGGGGAGTTAAGTTGGTTTATGAAGTATTTACGGGTTAGCTCGCGACTGATGGAATGAAATTTCGGGAACCCCTGAGCAAGAAGTGGGGTTGGAGAAAGATATGATACTGATAATCGGAATCATGATTGAGGGCCCGGAGGAAATTAAATAGAAGAAGAAGTAGGAAGATTGAAGAATGGGTTGTAGATAGTGGCGAGGTATGACGGGCCGAAGGATGAGAGAGAAAGTGTTGGTGGAGTTGAATCTACAGCACCCAGGCAGGTTTATACACAAGTTTTTTATTAACATAGATGGATCTACGCTCAGCTATGGATTCAGGAAATAACATCATCCGCAGTGAGCTTCGAGCAGCCACAGCGTCAACGAGCCAGGAATTGTCCTCCGGTTGTGCTCCTAGCACTTGATAATGTTCATGACTCCAAAATTGGCTCTAGAAGACCATAGTATCTGAGCCCGCAATATGAAAAAGAAATAAAGCAGAAACCACGAGCTCATACAGGGGAAATTATGACCACTCAAGAGCATCTTAATAAAGCGCTTCAAAATATGAAAATGCCAGCGATATCTCCACGAAAAGCATCTTCGCCATCCATTACCATCAGCACTTTGCGAAACAAGTTCCAGGAGGCAATTAGCGGGAGAAAAATGCTGCAGCTTCTTTGGAGGGCAATCAAGGTGTATTTGGTTTGCGGCGTCCAGCTGGAGTGCGTTTTTTTAGCTGGGCTGCTGCACGATGCCGCCTCTGCTTCTGGGGCTGTCTGTGCTACTTCGGCTACTTAAACTGCCTCTATCTTGTTAACATCCTCTTTCTTCAAGACTGAACGTTCACGAACGTCCTAGTACTTCTCGATGGCCACTATCAACCATTGATGGAACTTAAGACAGTCTTAGGTAGAAAGGGAGGAGTTAACAACGAGCTTGAGGAGTTCGGTAGGCGAGTTATCTGCATCAGTCCAGACCTTCTTAACATTTTGAAGAGCATTTTTGCGGATTTTTTGAAAGCCTTCAAGATCATCAGCTGCTCCCTCTAAACCCTCGATACTTCGCAACACGGATTTGACGATGACACTTTGATTTTCGCCAAGGAGCTGATCTTTCCCGTGCAAGAGCTCGAGATCCGTTGGAAGTTCTTTCTTCTTTGTCCGATGAGAACCCATCTTCTGGATATGATCCTTCCTGAGTATCACTAAACGCTGGAAGCTATAAGAGAAGCTAACACAACTTGGGAAGCGATCAACAAGGACGACTGCGATTTCAGCATGATCTTTGGATAAATCATTAGCATTGCCCGAATTTTTGAGATGGCACGAAAAAGAGCGCTAAGAATGTGCAGTTGTTGTCCGGAATGAGGAATATTGTAACTCAAATTACCCGGATATATAAGCGCGAGAGCGCGACTGACTTTCTCGAGAACCTCGCTATTGGTCATGTCAGTTGTCATGATGAGCGACAAGCTTGATGAGCGAAAGAATGTTGTATGGTTTGGAAAAGTTGCTTGCAAATTGCAGTGAAGATGTGGCAGGACCAGCGCAAGATCGTGGGAGGATTGAAGAAGAAAAGAAAGAGGTTGAGAGGCGGTATATTCTCTTAAGCTTTTATAGGTCCAAACCTGACGCAGGAGAAATTCACTAATATGAGCTCAAGTGAGCTGGTAGGCAAGAATTAATGTGATATATATGCATTCCAAAGGTTCAACTTAAATAATAATACCTAGTTCCTGGTAATTGGGAATCCATCTGTCCTCTACAGATACAATATTTTTTTAACCACCATCTACCAGAAGATACCCTAAATTCAGTAATAAGCAATACTTTATAGTATTTACTCTCAGAGTCGTAGATCTTATCTCTAGGCTCTGACCCTCGAAAACGCAAGATGTATGTTTCAGAACCTTCGTAACGCCGAGGGAAGCATTCAGGGGGCTAAAATTATTTACCCCTGAAGCCCAGCCAAAACATCTGCAAATTATCAAGTGAGAACATTTATCAAGAAATGTAAAACTCTGGTCACTCTGCAAATATGGATGTGTCCCTGACTTTGTGGCTTCAAATATATATATTTTGAATTTGCTTTATCTGATCTGAATTCCTTTTTTTTTGTCTCACGCCACAGCGCCTAAACTCCTCCTGATGAAAATCCGGTCCCACCAGGCAACATTCCTTCTACATCAAATTTCAATCTTTTTTCGACCAACATCTATTCTTCTGATATGGACGATGGCCACACAACCTTTTCCTCTCCTGCCAAAGCATTCACAGCTTTTTTCATTCCTTCTACGCCGCCAACGATACTTGTCCCAGCAGCCGCGTTGAGTACTGCCCTGCCTGAAACAAAGGCTTCTACCTCCCACTCTGTTTTACGCACCTTTTTGTATTTGGCATTTATATTAGCAGCATTTGCCAGAAAGGGCTTCAATGTATCTTTGAGTTGCTTCCCGGACGGGCCTATCCACGCCGGGGGTGGTAATGAGCCAGTGAAAGTGGCCTGAATGGTCTTGCTGTCAACGTTCAACTTGTCTCTAGTGATCATGAGTTAGTGCATTGACAAAATAGAGAACGATAAGCAATAAACTGCCAAGAAATCGGAGATCAAACTTACGGGACGAATCTCATATTGACTTGAACCACCTCGTCATCGCGAGGAAGAAGAGTATTGGCGTGCGGGAGCGCGATAACACTGGTTATCAAGAGTGTTAAATGAAGGAGATTGGAGAGCTGCATGATGAGTGATATAAAATATCTGATGGAACTAAAGATATGACTTTTTTCTTGAATTGGGTTGATTATGTGGTATAACGAATTATAAGGGCTGGAGAAACGAACTTATGAATGCTCTTATACTTTATTTGCAAAGCTCAATATAGCACTGACTTGATTAACTATGGCTTAGCTAGAGAAGGATCAAGTTTGTCATTCGCCGTTACTATTAAAAGTACTTGAATACGATCCTTCAAGGAGTAGGTGTCAGCCTTAAAGTCGTCCTATTGCTAATGTACAAGGAATAACCTTAGTTTTTAAGGTAAAACTAACATTTAATAAGTTAGTATAGAAGGCTAATGCGGGGCCTTACCGAATGCCGATAAGATCGAGACGTCAAAAGACAACGCTTGTGCATAGCCTTGAATCCTGGTGGCGCGGATACGTAGAAGGAGCAAACAAAGCCACCATGATTCTCCACTATCTGAACCTCTACGTAAACGCCACATTTCCACATTGCGTTCCACAGAGAATAATCAATCTTCAAGGACCGAAAAATACTCTATTGGACGGGTATTCTACATTCTCGACGCTCTGGAATATTCTCAACATCTACCCAAGTTTTGTCTCTTCTGCTTCAGAAGCGTCACGCTCTAATTAAACACTCCGAATTCTTACTTCATCTGTTCAATTGGAATCTTATTTGGTAATTAAGGTAGCTATCGCCCGCTGCTTGTTGGTCGGGATTTAGACAAAGTTATTGTTGTTAACATTAATGTGCACTGTCACATCCTGCTGAGCACTGAACCCAAGAACCAGGCTACCACCAATCTGTATCCGGACCTTTCCAAAATCTCAGTAGTTTGAAGCGGAATAATTAAATCTGTCATCTTTCATCAGACTTTACTTAACAAATCCCAACTCCCGATCGCCAAAAACCGAGCAATGCTAATATTATAGGCCGTAGGCTCGTGGCCGGAAAGTCGTAGGAATTATTCATCATGCCCTCCCTCTCTCCAACTTTTTCTTCTCCACAGAGCCCTGAAGCATTGCCCTCGGACTCTGGTTTGGCAAGTCATTTTAAGACTTGGAAAGAAAGACCTAACTTCAGGTTGTGTCCTATGGTATTTGAGCCACTACAAGACTTTAGTGCATGGTGTTCACATCCCGGCTCCTCTCCGCTTTGGAGGTGAATAGGGCCAGAAGATTTTTTGTTACGGATCACAAAGTGGGTGGATTTTTTTAGGACTTTTGAGATATTGAGAAGATCCCGACTGGGCCTGGGTAGAAATGATAAGTAATAAAAGGCTGAACAAAACTTGCCTATATTTATTATTATGGGATGTTTTTGGTGGGTACGCTGAATGGCGTATATTTCCAGGAACATGAAAACTAGGAGACATACCCCCTGGCATAGGATAGCTGTAGATCAACGTCTCTCATTTCAACTACCTACTAACTACATTCTCCCTCAACCCACTCGTCCTC
>Ga0182030_10017379_pt1 | contig 13889 bp, 9 predicted proteins | sample 812S3MmetaG_FD_121299 | JGI IMG/M metagenome (GOLD analysis project Ga0182030, IMG submission 121299) | Permafrost microbial communities from Stordalen Mire, Sweden - 812S3M metaG (Illumina Assembly) | ecosystem: Environmental > Terrestrial > Soil > Wetlands > Permafrost | place: Sweden...
ATCGTGGATTTCCTTTTGCGGGTATCCGCGCTCGATGGCGGGCACCATGCCCCCCATGGCATCAATCTTCTGGAAGTAATCGTAACAAGCGTGTTCGGTTTCGAGCGTCAACCTTTCAACGAAGTAGGAGCCGGCCACGGGATCGACGGTATTGGTCACTCCACTTTCGTGCGCCAGCACCTGCTGGGTGCGCAGGGCGATGGTGACGGCTTCTTCCGTGGGCAATGCCCAGGCCTCATCGAGAGAGTTCGTGTGCAGCGATTGGGTTCCACCCAGCACCGCCGCCAGCGCCTGGAGGGTGGTGCGAACAACATTATTGTAAGGTTGCTGCGCCGTAAGCGAACAGCCCGCCGTCTGGGTATGAAAGCGGCAGACCCAGGAGCGGGGGTTCGTGGCGCCAAATCGCTCGCGCATAACCTGCGCCCATATTTTGCGCGCTGCCCGGTATTTCGCCACTTCCTCAAACAAATCGCTGTGGGCATTGAAGAAGAAACTCAAGCGTGGGGCGAATTCATCCACCGGCATGCCCGCCCGCCGGACCCACTCGACGTATTCGATTCCATCGCGCAGCGTGAAGGCCAACTCCTGTACGGCCGTCGAACCCGCTTCGCGAATGTGGTAGCCGCTGATGGAGATGGGATTCCAACGCGGAACCTCGCGCGCCCCAAAGGTGATGGTATCAACGACCAAGCGCATGGAAGGAGCGGGCGGGTAAATGTACTCTTTCTGCGCAATGTATTCTTTCAGGATGTCGTTTTGCGTGGTGCCGGAAATCTTTTTCCAATCCGCCCCGTTCTTTTCCGCGACCACCAGGTACATCGCCCAAATAATGGCAGCGGGCGAATTGATCGTCATCGAGGTGGTCACTTCCTGGAGGGGCAATCCCGCCAGCAGGGTTTCCATATCCGCGAGGGACGAAACGGCAACGCCGCACCGGCCCACTTCCCCCTCGGCCAGGGGGTGGTTGCTGTCGTATCCCATCAGCGTGGGCAAGTCAAAGGCGATGGACAGGCCCGTCTGACCTTGCTTCAGTAAATAATGCAGGCGCTGGTTGGTGTCTTCGGGGCTCCCAAATCCGGAGAACTGGCGCATCGTCCAAAGCTTGCCGCGATACATGGTGGGATGAATGCCCCGCGTGTAGGGGTATTCACCGGGGTCGCCCAAGTCTTGGGAGTAATCGAAATCGGATAGGTCTGCGGGCGTATAAAGGCGCTTGATGGGCACGCCCGAAAGGGTGGTGAATTCTTCCTGCCGCTCGGGGGACTTTACCAGCGCAGGCTTGAGGGTTTGCTCTTCCCATCTCCGTTCGGCGGCAGAGGGCCGGCGGGGGGGAATCTCCTTTGCGTCGATGTCGGCGACCGCCTTTTTGTTTTCATCCACGTTGATAATCCGCCCCCAAGGCATGTTAGAGCAGGGCCAGATTCAAAGTCAAACAACGAGGTCAAAAGCAATTCTAAATTCTGAATTATGAATTAACCTCCAGTCTTGCTCTTCGACGTGACAATGATTGCTGTGATGACAGCCACAAGTTCCTCGGTTTCCTCGATCAGGGGCTTCAGCCTGGGCATCTTGACGATTCTCGATGCGACCACGAGATACAGCCGGTAACGGTTCTGGCAAGCTTCTTTCTGCGCGATGCCCAGTCCGATGTGTAATTCATAATTTATAATTTACAATCACGGTTGTAATTTTAGCGGCGTCGGGGAGTCAGCCGAGCCCGGAATGTTGGGAACGCGCGACACCGTTCCTTGTATGGCGTCGTTCAATTGCAGATTGTAGTCGGTAAGGATTGTTCCCACCGCTTGTTGGTACGCCGTGACCGCCTTGGCGTAAGTTGAGTGCGCCGTGACTCCGTTCCCCTCAGCGGTAGCCAAATCGCGCTGCGCTTGAATGACCAGGAAGACCGTGGATTCGCCCAACTGAAATTTTTTCGTTTCGGCGTCGAGGGTTTGGCGAGCGAGGACGGTGGCCTTGTCGGCGGCATTGATTTGCGCTTTGGCTTGAATAACGCCAATCACCGCGGTGCGCACCGCCTGGGCAATATTATTCTTCGATTGCTGCATTTGCGTCTCCAACTCACGCCGCTCCAGGAGCGCGCGGGCCATGTCCGCCTGGGCTTGCCGGTTGCGAATGGGGATGGAGAGGTTGACGCCGAAAGAGTAGTTAGGATAGTGGCCTTGGAGGGTTTGGGTTAGGGCTTGTGAAACGCCGCCGCTAGATGTTCCGGTGGAGGCGATTGCGGTGCCGTTGGGTTCGATACACTCCGGGAGATATAATGTGGAACCCGACGGGCAAAGAACCTGGTCACCGGACAGACCGGAAGCAATGTAACTGGCAAAGACGTTCAGGGACGGCAGCAGGCCGTTGCGCCTCAGGGCAATCGTCATGTCCTGATCTCGGAATTTCAATTCGGTCTGCTCGATCTCGGGGCGATTGGCAAAGGCCCGCCGTAGTGCCTCATCCAGAGGGGGAATATCATCAGGCCGGGGTTCGGGAAGTTTGTCCTCGGCGGCAATTTGAGCGGCGGCCAACTCTGGTCCCACTTGCCGGGCAAGTGCCGTCTTCAACATTTCGCCTTGCTGTTGCAGGTTGGTCTGGGCCACGATCAGGGCCTGCTGATCCGTCGCCACCTCGGATTCCGCCCGCACCACTTCAATCGGCGCCAGGGTGCCAATGTCCACTTGCTTCTTATTGTCCTCCAGGAGTTTTTGGGAATAAGCCAGGGCCTGATCCTTTACCCGCACATTTTCCTGGTCGGAGAGAAAATCCCAATATTCGTTCAGGATCGTGCCCAGGGTGGCGATGACTTGTTGGCGGAATACGGAATCGGCAACTTTAAGATCGTTTTTGGCGATGCGGATGTAGGCAGAGTTGGCACGCCGTCCAAATCCATTCAACAAGGGTTGGGTGAAGCCCAGCGCCAGGAAGGTGTCGACCGAGGGGTTAAAGATCGGCGTAAGCGAGGTGTTTGATCCGCGTGCACCTCCCACCACGACTTCGTAGCTCGTTCCAGTTTGGAAGGCTTGTTGCACGCCTGTCACATAACTTGTTCCCTGCGAGGTTTCAAAGGGAACACCCGTCACCACGGTGGTTCCCAGGGGCGTGGTATTCCGGTCCCAGCCGAGCGAGAAAAAGGCGGAGGGGTCAAAGTTGCCGCCCCCCAATTGGGTGGCGGTGGCACTGCCGGCAACCCCCCCCGTGCTACCGCCGACGGCGGCCCCGCCGGCGCTGACACCGCTGCCGACGGCGCCGGAAAAGAGCGCCGTGGACGAAAATGATCCCGTGAATCCGCGGGCGGCGCCGCCACCCTGGGTGCGGAGGATATCCGTATGCGCAAAAGCGATGTTATAGCGCGCTACGGCTATATCGAGATTGTTCTCGAGCGCCAATTCGATGAGGTCTGAGATGGAGAGGTGCAACTTGCCGTCACTGAGCAAGGAGCTCAAGCGTTCTGAATTGCTCATCTTCGTTTCGGGAACATAAGGGGTCTCATACGGCCCCCAGACAGAGGGAAACCATCGCGTGTTGCCGAAACTCATATCCAGGTTGGGCGTGGGTTGGCCGACCGGCGGGGTTGGAGCCTGTTGCGCACCCACGCAAGTCCCGGTTAATAGAATAGCTGCAACGAACATAAAGGCGACGAGGCGTTGACGGTAAGGCTTCATCGAGTGTCCTTCTCCCTTAACACGGAATGTCTCTTGAGTCATCAGCATCAACGGGTAATACGCAATGATTGGACGTAAAGTTTCATGGATCGTAATCAGCCGTGGGCTTTTAATCCTGACTGAAGGTTTCCCCCCCGAGGAGGCAAGGGTTATGTCGGCCGGCGTCGGCGCAGGCTCATGGGAACCGGGAGCATCGGGCGGTGTCATACCGCCCGCATTCCCTGGATCGCCAGGCTGCGCCGGAGTCCGAAGACTGAGAAATGCGCAGGCTTGGTGACAAGCACAGTCAAAGTCAAAACACGCAAGTCTATCACCTGCCTGCGAGAGAGACAACCCTGTGCCGCATGGTGTGGGGGCTTTGGTTGCGGCGGCGTCAGCCTCTGATTTCCCGGACCCGTTTGATCATTTAACTAACCAGATAGTTAAATAGCATGTCGCCCGCATCAGGGTCAAGAGGAATTTTGCCTCTTCCCTGATCCGCCCGAACCTCTCACTGCGCTTAGACGCGGATCGGGGGCTGCCGGAAGGGCGGGGCTTTACAGGCTGCGAAAAAACCCTACAATGCTGTCATCCTGATCCCGTTCGCTGTCATTTCTGAGCGCAGCGAAGAATCTCGCTCTGCCGCTCAGGGTAAACTACGCGAAGGATTTCGCTCGGAGTATTTTCAAGGCAATGCGAGATTCTTCGTCGCCTGCGGCTCCTCAGAATGACAGTGCCGACAAGTTATTCCGCAGCCTGTTCAGCCCCGCCCTTCCCCCCCGAGGGTAAAGAATGCAGGCTAGGTCCCGCGGCTCGTCCCCCTTTGACAAGGGAAACCCGCCGCCCTACAATACCGTTCCGCGCTTCACTTGCCCGTGGTCATGCAGGCAGAAAGGTGTAACTTTGCGGCGGGTGCAATCCGGTTGGTAAAATGACAGCCCATGCGCAATATTCGTTTAATTCTGGCCTATGATGGAACCGACTTTCACGGCTGGCAACGCCAGCCGCAAGCTCCCACTGTCCAGGCGTGCCTGGAAGACGCTCTTCAGAAGCTGACGGGTGCTCCCGCGCAACTGTGCGGGTCGGGGCGAACGGACGCCGGGGTGCATGCCTTGCATCAGGTGGCGAATTTCTTAACCGCTTCCACAATCCCTTGTGGGAATTTCGTCAAGGCTCTGAATGATTTGCTCCCGGCTACGGTTCGGATCAAGGAGGCGGACGATGTCAGCCCGGCTTTTCACGCCCGCTACGACGTGCGATACAAAACTTACCGCTATCGAATGGTCTTAACCCCGGTGTGCTCGCCCCTTTTGTGGCGATTCGTTTGGCACTATCCGTATCCCTTGGATCGTACGCAGATGGCGGAGGCGGCAGGGCTCTTTGAAGGTGAGCATGACTTCACCTCATTCGCAGCCGCCGATTCGCAAGAGGACGAAGAATCGAAAAGCCGTGTTCGCGTCATATTTCGGTCGCGCCTACTCTGGCGCCCGCGATCCTCAATGCTGGTGTATGAGGTGACAGGGAAGGGCTTCCTCCGTTACATGGTGCGCAACATCGTTGGGACTCTGATTGAGGTGGGAAGGGGAAAACTTGCCCCCAGTGACATCTTAAGCATCCTTGCGGCGCGTGATCGCAGCCAAGCCGGCCCTACCGCGCCCGCACAAGGCCTTTGTCTGATGAATGTGGAGTACGACCATCGAGTGATCGGGCCAGCGAGCCATCGGGCCACGGACGGAACTGAATCATCAGGCCGCGAATCGTCCCGACCAATTAAGGACCGCTGATTCCGTGCGACAAAGGCCGGATCTCCCCATGGCCGGATCTTGGCGACATCAGATTTTCGGAATTTAACGGTCGGTTCGGGTAAGATAACTTGTGATTTCCGATTCGGGGCACCGGCGCAGATTTGCTTGTGCAATCCAAAATCGCAAATCCAAAATCCAAAAGAGAGAGAGCCTCATTGAGCACTGCAACTTTGAAGGTCAAAGACAAGAAGCCCGGCCAGCGCGCCTGTGATGAAAAGGATGCCAAGGGCGAATTGTGCGTCGGGCATCTGAAGCGCTGGTACTATTACCACCCGCTGCGCCTCGCTTTCAGCGAGGAAGAGGAAGCGGCCCGAAAGGAATTCGGCAAGAATTCCGAACTCTACCGTTGCGAACGCTGCCATATGCTCTACCGCCCGGTGGCGGCGGATGTATCGACAGCGGGCCAAAAATTTCACGTCCGCCCCGTAACGCTCTGGGGCGATTTCTTCGGTAAGAGCCCCAAGTAGCTGCGCACAGGCCCCCCTAACCCGATACCGTAGCGGGCTGGGAATTCCCCGATCCGAAATGCGTTCCACAAGCGACCTCAACTTCGACTGGAAACGGGCGGACGGTCCGGAAGGGACCTCCGCCGTCGCGCCTCGCCTCGGCAATGAGACACTCCACCGCACCACACATGATGAAGACGAGGTCGCCGGTCTTGAGCCAACGCACGAAAGCTGAACTCCTTCTCACTGTCGCCACTTTCATCTGGGGCTCGACCTTTGTGATTGTCAAAGGCGCGCTTGCCGATGCTTCCCCCTTTCCCTTTATTGCCATCCGTTTCATCCTGGCGGGACTGCTGATGTTGGGAGTCATGGCCCGCGGGCGCATACCACGCCAAGTGCTCCTGGCGAGCGTGTTGCTGGGAATTTTGCTCTTTGCCGGTTTCGCCTTTCAAACGTGGGGTCTGGTTTTCACCACGCCGTCAAAAAGCGCCTTCATCACGGGTTTCAGCGTCATTCTGGTGCCCTTGATTTCACTCCTTCACGGGTACCCCTTGCGTGCCGCGAATGCCGGCGGAGCAGCGTTGGGCTTGCTGGGGCTTTACTTTCTCGTCCTACCCTCTGGAACCGGAGCCGTGAATCGCGGCGATCTGCTGACCCTGTTTGGGGCCATGGCCTTCGCCGTTCACATTGTGTTGGTGGGTACTTACACGCGCCGCTATTCATTCCTGCATCTGGCGCCAGGCCAAATCCTGGTGGTGGGGATCATTGCGACTCTGGCCACTCCGTTCGACCCCTCTTCGACCCTGCACTGGACCGGCCGGCTGGTATTCGCTATTGCCGTGACCGCAATTTTTGCTACCGCGTTTGCCTTTGGTACTCAGGTGTGGGCGCAGCAGTACACTCCGCCGGCGCATGCCGCTTTGATTTTTGCTCTGGAACCCGTGTTCGCCGCTCTGACTTCGCGCGTCGTATCCAAAGAACACCTGGGCGGAAAGGTGCTCGTGGGTTCCGCACTCATTTTGGCGGGCATGGTGATTTCAGAGGTGTGGGGCGGGGCTGCGCCAGCTCCCGTCGAGGGATAGGCGGGTCCGGGGCGTGCTTACCGTGCCTATCGAACTGCGTCAGCATCTTTTCGCACGACAGGAGTGGTGAAACCGGTTTCGTGGTGTATACTCTAAAACGACGGATTATCGGGGGATTCTCGCGTTGAGGGAGAGGTTAAGATGAGCGCAAGCGGTCGACGGGCATTGCCCGCGTTGGTCATTGCCGTAACCCTGGGGATTGGAATTCTGATTGGCACGGTGGTTTCCCACGGTGTCCGGGCGGCCAAAGGGTCTCCTGGCGGCGCCGATGCCAAGGCTCTCCCTATACCTTCTCCCGTCGATCTTTCCAACTCCTTTTCCCAGGTTGCCGACAAGGTCGAAGATGCGGTGGTGAACATCAATACCGAAACGACGGTGCGCATCAGCCGCCGGGGCCCGCATTCGCCTGATGACTCGCCCTTCGATGACTTTTTCGATCATTTCTTTCAGGGGGGGCCGGGGCAGTCCGACCAAGGGGATGACAACTTCCGGCAGCAAAGTCTGGGCTCGGGTGTGATTCTTGACAAGAATGGATATATCCTCACCAACGATCACGTGATTACCCAGAGTTCCGAAGATAAGCCGGTTGATCGCATTACGGTTTTCTTGCACGGCGACGATACCAAGTACAAAGCCCGAGTGGTCGGCTCCGATAAGTGGACGGACTTGGCCGTCATTAAGATTGACGCGGGGAAGGCATTGCATTCGGTCGAACTCGGTGACTCTGATTCCATGCGGGTGGGTGATTGGGTGCTGGCGATCGGGAGCCCCTTCGGTCTTGATTCCACCGTGACCGCAGGGATTGTAAGCGCCAAAGGCCGCGACATCGAGGGCGGAAAAGAGGGCCAGTTTAAGCGCTTCCTGCAAACCGATGCTGCCATTAATCCCGGCAATAGCGGCGGACCTCTGGTGAATCTGGCTGCGCAGGTGATCGGTATTAACACGGCCATTGCCACCCGGCGCGGGAGCTACGACGGAGTCGGATTTGCGATGCCTTCGAATACCGCTCGCAAAGTATACAACGCCATTATCACCACCGGGTCGGTGAAACGCGGCGCCATCGGCGTGCAATTCAATGCGCAATCCAACCCTGCCTTACTGCGTAGTTTTGGCGCGGACCACGGCATTGTCATCGACACCATCCAACCTGACAGTCCGGCTGACCACGCAGGGCTGAAGCGGGGGGACGTGATCCTGAGCGTTAACGGCCAAGCCGTGCATACGGGCGACGAACTGGTGGCCATTGTTTCTGACACCGATATCGGCAAGAAATTACGCGTCGAATACCTGCGCGAGGGCAAACACGCGACCGCCGATGTGGAAGTGGCTGACCGGAACCAGATCATCGGGGAGAGCCGCGCGAGCCAGGAGGGAGAAAATAGTCCGGAAGGCGGCGCAGAGGGCGGCGGCATTCTGGGTTTGGCGGTCAAGAACCTTACCGTCGACCAGGCCAAGGAGCTTTCCGGCCAACTCCACCTTGAAGCCAAGCAAGGGGTGCTGGTGACCGACGTGCAAGCGAGTGGTTTTGCTTCCGACCTGGGCGTGGAACGGAGTGACGTGATCCTCAGCATCAATCAAAAAAGCGTGGCCTCCGTGGATGACTACAACAAGCTGCAAGGACAGTTGAAATCCGGCGTGGACGTTGTATTATTGGTGGCTCGCCGAAACGGCCCCCACGGTTTTACGACGTTGTTCCTGGCTGACCGTCTGCCTTAGGGGGATGAAAGGAGCGGTTTGAATTCTTCCGGTCACAAAGCCAGCAAGCGACTGCTTGTTCTGTTGACGGGAGTTTGCCTGGCGGCCAACGGTTTATACGCCGCAGAAAGTTCGACGGCAAATAGCGCGCACAAGCCGGTCTCGCATCCATCGGCTCATTCCACCTCTCCCCCGGCCGGCCACCCGGCAGCGAAGAAAGCGGGAAGCCCCTCGACGGCATCACATTACGCCACCAACTGGAAGGCGGTTCCCCACCGGGGTTCGGCGCATTACGGAGCGAGGAAAACCACCCCGCACGCATCCTCGGCGCCGGCCATGAAAAGGACCCCGAGTCACGCCAACGCTCACGCCCCACAACGCAAAGGCTCTCCCGCGCGTGGTGGGCAGCCCCGCACCCTGACGGGCCAGCAGCGCTTGGCGCGCCTTCATTTGCAACCGGAGCGCGTACAAGAAATTCAGCAGGCGCTGACACGTGAGGGTTACCTTCAGGGTGATGCGAGCGGCCAGTGGGACTCACGCACTCGGGAAGCCATGCTGCGCTATCAGACGATGAATGGATTTCCTACGACAGGTTTGCCGGATGCCAAGTCGCTGATGAAACTCGGTCTGGGCTCCCACCCGCTCCCGGCTGAACTTGATCATGGCGCGGTAGGGGTTGCAAGTCCAGGCGCTGCCCAAGGCGATCTTTCCGTAACGCCTCCCGCACCGCCGGTTTCCCAAGCTGCACCGCCCTCGTAACTTGGTTAAGTATCAATCTGCGCCCGCTGGAGCTTGTCGCTGTAATCCACGTAAATGGATTTCCATTCGGAGTAGAAGTCGACGGCGGCCGTGGCAGCTTCGCGGTGGCCGTTGCCGGTCTGTTTGGTTCCCCCGAAGGGCAAGTGGGTTTCCGCGCCAATGGTGGGGGCGTTCACGTAAAAAATGCCGGTTTCCATTTCCCGCATGGCAGTGAAAGCGTGGTTCACATTGCGCGTGTAGAGGGAGGAAGAAAGGCCGTAAGCAACGCCATTGCCGATTTCAATGGCATCATCTAGGTTATCGCAGGGGATGACAGAAACGACGGGACCGAAGATCTCCTCCTGGGCGATGCGCATCTGGGGGGCGCACTCGCCGAAAATCGTGGGAGCATAAAACCAGCCCTGGTCGTAATGGCCGCCGGTAAGCCGCTGCCCGCCGCACAGAAGTTTGGCGCCCTCATTCTCTCCCACCTCGACGTAGGATTCCACGGTCTGCCGTTGTGCTTCGTTGATGAGCGGACCCACCTGCACCGCCGGGTCCACGCCATTGCCGACCTTCAGAGCACGGGCGCGTTCCACGAACCGGCCGATGAAATCCTTGTAAACGCCTTTCTGCACCACCACGCGGCTGGACGCCGTGCAGCGCTGGCCGGTGGTCCCGAAGCCACCCCAAAGGGCGCCCTCTACGGCGAGGTCCAGGTTGGCGTCATCCAGCACCATGATAACGTTTTTACCGCCCATTTCCAGGCAGCAATGCTTGAAGTTTGGCGCGCAGGCTTGGGAAACCTTGCGGCCGATTTCCGTCGAGCCGGTAAAGGAAATTGCACGCACATCTTGGTGCTGCATCAAGGGGCTTCCCACATCGCCCCCGGCGCCGGTCACCAGGTTTACCACTCCGCGCGGCAAGCCTGCTTCCTCCAAAACATGCACCAGGTTGTAGGAAGAAAGCGGCGTGTCAGTGGCGGGTTTCAGAACCACGGTATTGCCGCAGATCAGTGCCGGCATGATCTTCCAGGAGGGAATCGCCATGGGAAAATTCCACGGCGTGATGAGTCCGCAAACGCCCAGGGGACTGCGCACCGTCATGCAGAACTTATTCGGGAGTTCGGATGTGGTGGTTTGTCCAAACAGCCGCCGCCCCTCGCCCGCCATGTAAAACGTCATGTCGATGGCTTCCTGCACGTCGCCCCGCGTTTCGTCCAGCACCTTGCCCATCTCGCGCGTCATGGCTTCGGCAAAGTTCTCCTTACTTTCTTGCAGCAAGATGCCGGCGCGATATAGGATTTCCCCGCGCTTGGGGGGCGGAGTGTTCTTCCACGACTTATACGCGCGTTGGGCGGCAGCGATGGCTGCGTCCACGTCCTCGGGCGCGGATTTTTGGAACAACCCGATCAGCTCATGGCGGTCCGCGGGGTTGACATTCTCAAACGTCCGGCCGCTGGCCGAGGCTACCCACTCACCGTCGATAAAGTTCATGTAGGTTCTTGGTGGAGTCATAAGATAAGTGCTCCTGGGGCTCTCCGCGCTTTTTCCCGAACCTCCAGAGCGGATTTTGCCCAATCGTTCGGCGAAGCTGCGAATATAACAAAGGGCTCACGGGAAGGGAAGCCGGAGCCTGAAAAGGCCTTCGCCCTTCGTACCCTAGCAGCGCAGCTATCCACCTTGTTTTCATAAACTCATCGGCTTCGCGCGAATCTTGAATATATAAGCATTGTGTTTTCTGTAAGTTATCGGCCTAGCGGGGGTTTGAGGTGCTTTTGGGCAATTTCGGGGCCCTCAAATCATGCTAACGCTTGCATTTTCAACAACTCATCGGCCAAAAAGCCAACTTGTTTATTTTCAATAACTCATCGGCATGTGACATTATGTCGCTAATTCCCCTCTTTGTTTTCAATAACTCCTCGGGGTCGACCTTCATTTTGATACTTTTTGGGGTGCGGGCCCCCTGCCTCATTTTCGTGGACATATTGGCGGTCCCGCAGACGAGTTGCAGGCTTGATTCTTTCCACAGATTTATCAATGCGCCGAGTTTTCGACGGCGGTTCAGCCCGGAATTCTCCCCAGCCTCGAACCCTTTTGCTGGCTGGCGGAAGGGCGGGGCTTTACAGGCGGCGGAAGAACTCGAAAGCGCTGTCATTATCAACACTACTCCTTTATCCCCATCACGCCGTCCCTTAGTCGCGTGCGCAGCACCACCCCGGCGCTCGGCACGCCGCCCCTCCTCACCTGAGGAGGGGAGCGTCTTAAACAACTCCCCTCCTGATTCAGGAGGGGTGGCGCACCGAGCGCCGGGGTGCTTGTCACGCTGGGGCGTTTTTCCGCGCCCTATGAAGCCCCGCCCTTCCAAACCCGTGCTGAGAGATCTGGTCAGCCGGCATTTCCCCTGACTGTAGGTGTGCGATTTCACTCCGACGCCCTTCCTCACTGGATAGTCCGGCAACCTGACGGCCAGGGGCGATACCATTATTTGCAGATTACCGCCCGGTAGAAAAAGGGAAGGGTGGCGCGGGCCCGCGTGCCGGTAAGTCTCGCCCGCTCGTCGCGACTCTGGTAATCTAGCGCCATAGAACCTCGCGCGGCCGAGCCGCAACCCAAAGGTGGCTCTCCGTGTTCTCTGTGCTATGCAAGCTTCAACGCAGGGCACACGGAGCAACTCAGCGACCTCGGTGTTGAGGCCGTTCTGAGCGCGGAGGTCACAGAGACACTTAGCCATGAACAAGCGCCTACCCTTACTGTTTCGCCACATCATGTACAACCTGCGGGGCGGATTTCTGGTGCGCCCCCTGATCATTGCGTTGTCGCTGGGCTGCGCCGGCGCGTTGCTCTCCTGGCTGGAGGAGACCGAACCTGTCCTCAGTGCCTGGGTCCCCGTGGTGCTCTTTCCCTCGCACTCTGATCCGCAAGTGGCGCAGGTAATTCTGGGGGGCATTGCCACCTCCATCATGACGGTAGTGTCGATTGTATTTGCCATTCTGCTGATGACCCTCACCCTGGCGTCAATGCAATTCTCTCCCCGCATCATTGTGAGCTTTGTGCGTGACCGGGTGACACAGTGGACGCTCGGCATCTTTCTCGGCACCTTCTGTTATTGTATGGCGGCGCTTCCGGCGGCGCGTTCTGCGCCCAAGCCCTTTGCGCCTGTGGCCACGGTTCTGGGCGCCATGCTGCTCTCGCTGATTTGCGTCGGTTGGCTCCTCTTCTTTATTCATCACATCTCGCAGGCCATCAACGTCAATCAAATTGTGGACCGCATCGCCAACGAGACGGTGGCCATGATCGACGAAATGATGCCGTACCCGCGCCGCTACCCGCGCGTGCCGGAAATTGACCCGATCGATTCCAGTACTTGGGAAACAACCGTCCTGGGTGAGACCTCGGGTTACATCCGCTATATCGACACCCATCGGCTTCTGGCCACGGCAAAATCGTACCGCGTGAAGGTGCAGGTCTTAAGGCGAGTGGGCCAGTTCGTTCCGGAGGGCGTACCGCTTTTGCGGGTGTACAAGGGGGAGCGATTGTCTGCGGAAGGCGGCATGGAGCTTCGCAACGCGTTTGACTTTGGCCCCTCGCGAACCTTGCAGCAGGACATAGAATTTGGCGTGTTGCAGATTGTGGACGTGGCGCTGAAGGCCATTTCCCCGGCCGTCAATGACCCCAGCACGGCAATCACCTGCGTAGATCAACTCAGCCGCGTGTTAATACGCTTTGCTTCCCGGGATACGCCGTCGGAGTTGCTTTGCGATCCGCCCGGCGTGGTGCGCGTCAGCATCATGTGGAGCCACTTCGCCAGGCTGTTGGATTCGGCGTTCGAACAAATCCGCCTGTATTCGCAGTCGGACCTCGCAGTGAGTCTGCGCATGATGCGAGCCCTCGGCGACATCGCTGTTACCACGCCGGACCCGGAAGACCGCCGCACGTTGGTGGAGCGGGGAAGGCGAATTGTCGTAGGCTGCGCGGAGAAATTGGGTGAGCAAGAAATGAAGGAGCTGCGCGTTCGCCTGTCTGGCCTGGAGAAGCTTTTGCTTGCCGGGTCCCCGCAGCTCGCGGGAAAATGAAGGAGCCGCCCCGCCAAGACCCCGTCAAAATCCAAACGGGTTGAAGAGGACCCCTCACCCGCCCTCCTCCGTCGGGCACCCTCTCCCCTGGGGAGAGGGCTGTTATTTGAATTTCTATCCCTCTCCAAGGGGAGAGGGTGCCCGACGGAGGAGGGCGGGTGAGGGGTCTTTCGCGGGTGATGTATCCGTAGCCCTGTTTGCGAGGTGTGCGCCATGCGCGACTTTGACTGAACCCTACTGGCTCATCAAATTCCCTCGACGGAACCGGACTCATTCCCTTACGCTAGTGTGGTGTCCCACGTAAGAATTGACAATAGGCGAGACCCCCTCACCCGGCCCGCCCCGGCTGGCGATTACGCCGGATGCGCGCCACCCTCTCCCCCAAAGGGGCGAGGGCAATAAAA
>Ga0182030_10017380_pt1 | contig 13888 bp, 10 predicted proteins | sample 812S3MmetaG_FD_121299 | JGI IMG/M metagenome (GOLD analysis project Ga0182030, IMG submission 121299) | Permafrost microbial communities from Stordalen Mire, Sweden - 812S3M metaG (Illumina Assembly) | ecosystem: Environmental > Terrestrial > Soil > Wetlands > Permafrost | place: Sweden...
GAGACCGAGGACTTCCAACGCTGGCGTGAACTGACGCACCCCTTCTACGTCGAACGTCCCGTGGTGACGCACTTCCACGAACCGCTCGTTCGCTAGTCCGCTCCGAGCGAGCGTGCGGACCCGAGATTGCGACCTCAGTGAGGGGTGTAGGTACCGAACTCCGTGCGTAAGACATCGGCCACTTCGCCGAGTGTCGCCATCCTCGAGAGCGCCGTCTTCATTGGATAGAGGACATTTTGCGTCCCGCGCGCGGCGTTGGCGAGGTCGTCCAGTGCGGCACGAACGGCGTCGTTCTCACGGGTCGTCTTGATCGCCTTCACTCGGGCGATCTGTGCGCGCTGCTGGGCTTCGTCTATTGGGAAGACCTCGGCCTTGGTCGCGTCACTCTCTTCGAAGCGATTCACGCCGACGACGACTTTCTCTCCGCGATCGACCTGGCGAGCGAATTCGTACGCCGCCGACTCGATCTCGTCTTGCATGTAGTGCGACTCGATCGCGGCCACGGCCCCGCCGCGGGCGTCGATCGCCTCGACGTAGTCACGCGCCAGGCGCTCCACTTCGTTCGTGAGTGACTCGACGAAGTACGAACCGGCCAAGGGGTCGACGGTGTCGGCGATGCCCGATTCGTAGCCGAGGACCTGTTGGGTTCGCAGCGCGAGCTTGGCCGCTCGTTCGGTCGGCAGTCCCAGCGCCTCATCGAATCCGTTGGTGTGCAAGGACTGTGTGCCCCCGAGCGCCGCCGCGAGAGCCTGGATCGTCGTTCGCACGATGTTGTTCTCGGGTTGTTGGGCCGTCAGGGTCGAGCCGCCGGTTTGGGTGTGAAAGCGCAGAGTCATGGACTTCGCGTCGGTCGCCCCGAATCGGTCGCGCATGATCGAGGCCCACAGTCGCCGCGCGGCGCGGTACTTGGCGACCTCCTCGAAGAGATTGTTGTGGGCGTTGAAGAAGAAGCTCAGCCGCGGGGCGAAATCATCCAACGCCAGTCCGGCCGCCAAGGCGGCCTCCACGTACGCGACGCCATTGGCGAGGGTGAAGGCGATCTCTTGGACGGCCGTCGATCCCGCCTCACGGATGTGATAACCCGAGATCGAGATCGTGTTCCACTGCGTCATTTCCTTGGCGCAGTAGGCGAAGGTATCCACGACCAACCGCATCGACTGGCGTGGTGGATAGATGTACGTGCCACGCGCGACGTACTCCTTCAAGATGTCGTTCTGGATCGTGCCGCGCAACTGCTCGCCGCGGACGCCCTGTTCTTCACCGACTAACTGATACAGCAACAACAGTGTGGAGGCGGTCGCGTTGATGGTCATCGACGTCGTCACCTGGCCGAGGGGCAGGTCGGCTAAGAGGTCGCGCATGTCCTCCAAGGACGAGATGGCGACACCAACTTTGCCGACTTCGCCCTCGGCGCGCACGTGGTCGGCGTCGTAACCCATTTGAGTGGGTAGGTCGAAGGCGCACGAGAGTCCGGTCTGTCCGGCTTCGAGGAGGAACTTGAAGCGCAGGTTCGTCGCGGCGGCCGTCCCGAAGCCGGCGTATTGACGCATCGTCCACAGTCGGCCGCGGTACATCGTGGGCTGCACGCCTCGCGTGAAGGGATAGCGCCCGGGGCTCCCCAGCTCCGTCGTCGCGTCGAAACCCTCGAGGTCGGACTCCTCGTAGAGCGGTTGGACGACAATCCCCGAATCCGTACGGCGTTCGTCTGACGTCACATCGACAACGATAGGCGCTGTCCTTCGAGTCACACGAGGCTCTAGGCGGTCTCGACTTTCACTGGGTGGGGCATGCAGAGGTCGTCGTACTCGGCGATCACGATCGGACCGGCGTTGTCGCCGCAGGCCGGACAGGCCGGATCGCGACGCACCTTGAAGGTCCGAAAGCTCTCGTCCATGGAGTCGTAGGTGAGGAGACGACCAACCAGCGGGTCACCGAGCTCGAGCAGCAACTTGATGGTCTCGATCGCCTGGATCGATCCGACGATGCCCGGCAACACGCCCAGTACGCCGGCTTCGGCACAACTCGGTGCCAGTTCCGGCGGCGGCGGTTCGGGGATCATGCAGCGATAGCACGGTCCGACGTAAGGATTGAAGACGGTGACCTGTCCTTCGAAGCGGAATATCGAACCGTGTACGACGGGAATGTTCTTGATCAGCGCGGCGTCATTCACCAGGTAACGCGTCGGGAAGTTATCCGTACCGTCAACGATGACGTCGTAGCCGTCGATGATGTCCAGGATGTTGTCGGCGCCGAGTCGGGTGTCGTAGGTGAGTACGTTCACGTCCGGGTTCATCGCGGTGAGCGTCATCTTCGCGCTGTCGACCTTGCGCATGCCGACGCGCTCAACGTTGTGCAAGATCTGGCGCTGCAGATTCGAGGTGTCGACGACGTCCATGTCGATGATGCCGATCGTGCCGACACCGGCCGCGGCGAGGTACAGCGCCGCCGGCGAGCCCAGTCCCCCGGCGCCGAGCAGCAGGACCTTGGAGTCCAAGAGTCGCTGCTGACCCTTCTCGCCGACTTCGGGGAGGAGGAGGTGGCGCTGGTAACGGATGCGCTGATCGGCCGACAGGACGCGCGGCGTCGTCCAGGTGAGACCCTCGTCCTTCCACTTGTTGAATCCGCCAATGATCGACACGACGTCGGTGTAACCAAGGTCCTGGAGGGTCTTGGTGGCGAAGGCCGAGCGAACGCCACCGGCGCAGTACACGGCGATCGGTGCGTTCTTGTCCGGTAGGCGACCCTCGACGGAGAACTCCAAGTTGCCTCGCGCCAGGTGCACGGCGCCGGGTACGGCACCCTGTTCGTACTCTTCGGGCTCGCGAACGTCGAGGAGCGTGAAGTGATCGAGTCGTGCAGCGACGTCGTGCGGGTCAATCTCCGTAATCTCAGCCTTGGCGGCGTTCAGTAGATCTCGAGGCGTCGACAACGTTCGCTCCTTCTCAGTTCCTAAATCTTACCTGTTAGGTCATCAATCATGTTCAGTGACCCTGCTAGACCCGACGCGTGGAACTTCGTGAACTGCTGGCCCAACGCCGGATGGTCCGTTCGTTCGACGGGACGCCCGTCGATCCGCAGTGGCTGGGCGATCTGTGTGCCCAGGCCCTGTGGGCCCCCACCGCCGGTAACAGCGCGGGCGTTCGTTTCCACACCGTCGGGCCCGAAATGACCGGCGAGTATTTCACCGTGGCCACCGATGAAGAGTGGCGCACGCACGCGCGTCGGGCCGACGGGCTTTTGCGCGCCGGCGCCGTCGTCCTGATCACCTCTCGGCGTGGCGAGTACGTCGCTCGTTACGCCGAAGCCGACAAAGCGAACTCGGGACTCGACGACGAAACGAATTGGCCGATCCCCTACTGGCACACCGACGCCGCGATGGCGACCATGGCGCTGCTGTTGCTCATCGAAGAGAGCGGTTGGCAGGCCGCACTCTGGGGCAACTTCCGACACGAGCAAGATATTCTTCGTTGGGCACGCATCGAGGACGAAGATCTCTTCGCGACGGTGTTGATCGGCAAGGGCGACGGCAACGACGTCGCCTCCGCCTCGCTCGCGCGCGGCGTCCCGAGTCGCGAATCGCGCGTGCGCGCCGTCGAGCCCTAGTCGCGCGCCTCCTCGGCGACGGCTTCAAGAAACTCGATGATCGTTCGCGCGCTGAAGGCGGTCGCGCCCTTGGTGGTGTAGCCGCGGTTCGCGTCGCTTCGTCCGGGACCGGCGATGTCGAGGTGCGCCCACGGTCGTCCGTCGGTGAAGCGCTGGAGGATCAGGGCGGCGGTGATCATCGCGCCATTGCCCGGCTGCCCGATGTTCTTCATGTCGGCGACGTCGGACTCGAGGGACGCCCCGTAACTGTCGAACAGCGGCATGCGCCAGAGTAACTCGCCGCTCCTCGCGCTCGCCACGGCGAAGTAGTCGGCCAATTCGTCGGTTGACGTGAAGATCGCTCCCACTTCGTCCCCGAGCGCGACGCGCTGTGCACCGGTCAGCGTGGCGACGTCGATGATGGCGTCGGGATTCGCCTCGACCGCGAGACTCAGACCGTCAGCGAGGATGAGGCGCCCTTCGGCGTCGGTGTTGAGAACCTCGATGGTCATACCGTTGCGGATGGTGAGGACGTCACCAGGTTTGGTCGCCCGGTCACTGGGCAGGTTCTCGGTCATCGGAGCGATCGCCGTGATCTTGATCTCGATCGCCAGACGGCTGGCAATGGAGATCGCCGCCATGACGATCGCGGCGCCGCTCATATCGGTTTTCATCGCCATCATGCCAACACCAGTCTTGATGGACAGACCCCCAGAATCGAAGGTGACGCCCTTACCGACGAGCGCGATGTGGGGCAGTTCGACATCGGGATTCGGGTCGTAGGTGGCGTACACCAGCCGACAGGGCTGTGCCGAGCCCTCGCCCACGCCCAACAGACCCCCGAGTCGCTCCTCGCGAATCCGCGGTTCGGCCCAGACTTCGACGGTGACGTGCTCGTCGTCATCGAGGCGCGATTTGACCTGATGCGCCAACTCCTTGGGCGGCATCGCGCCGGCCGGGGAGTCGACGAGGAATTTCGCCCAGTTGATGCCGTTGGCGACGGCCTCGCCGCGGCGCGCGCCTTCGGTCACGTCGTCGTGGGTCTCGACTGACGGCAGCGGCGAACCCAGCGGGACCACGTCGAAGGTCGTGATCGCCTCGACCTGTTTGTACTTATACGAGGCGAGTAAGGCCCCGGTGACGAGCGCTTGGGCGGCGTCGCGGGGATCGTCGATGCCGTCGGTCGGCAAGAAGAACGCGACCGAGGCGTCATTCGCACAACGAGTCGCCGCGGCCCCCGCCAGTCGGTAGCCCTCCAGTGAGTTGTAGGTGGAGCCGAGGCTCACGAAGGCCACGTTCGTGTCTTTGAGCGTTCGAAGTACGGTGACGCTTCCGGCCTCGGGTTTGAGACCCTGTTTGGTGCACCACTCCTTGGAGAGAGTCCGCGGAATGCTCTGGCCGCCCAGGCTCGCCGGCACCGAGTCGGCGATGAAGGCCGCGCCATCGTCAAAGACGACGGGGACCACGACCGTCGGCTGGGTCGCGGCCTCGGCCGGCGTGGAGATTCGTGCGCTGCGGGCCATGCGGTCTCTCCTAGTGGTGGATTCGAGCGGTGCGGTGCTGCGAGCCCTCGGCGAACCGGGCCATCGTCCACGCGAGGTCACTGAGTCTATTGAGATACGCCACGACGAAGGAGTCCTCCAGCGGATAGCCCACGGCCACGCGCTCCGCACGTCGGATCACCGTGCGCGCGACGTCCAGGGCCGCCGAGAGTTGGTTCTCACCGGGGACGACGAACTCCTTGGGCATCTCGATCTCTTCGGAGAGCGCGTCGATTTCCAACTCGAGCCGAGCGATCATCTCGGTCGTGACGAGCGACTTCTCGGCGGTGAGCTTGTGGCGATTGTCCGGTGACGTGGCGACTTCAGCCATCAGCACCCAGAGGTCACGTTCGACCGTGATCAGAAGTTCGTTCAGGCGTGAACCGGGTTCGCTCAGCGAGCGCGCCCACCCGAGCGTCGACTGCGCTTCGTCGACCTCACCGTTGACCTCGATCTGATCCGAGCTCTTGCTCGCTCGGCCTCCGAAGTAGAGACCGGTCGTGCCGTCGTCACCGTCGCGGGTGTAGATCTTCACGTCGCCAGCGTAGTGAATTAAGGGGGTGCGATTAGCCTGAACACTCAATGGTGTCCCCCGCGCGTCCGCCCTTCGCCCGACCGGGCGCGGATAACCCCTACCTCAGCGCACTGCGCGATCACGTCCTGATCTATGACGGGGCGACCGGTACGAATCTGCAACTCCAGGACCTTCACGCCGACGACTTCGGCGGAGCGGCACTCGAAGGCTGCAACGAGATCCTCGTGGTCACCAAACCCGACGCCGTCGAACGACTGCACCGTTCGTTCTTGGACGTCGGCGCCGACGTCATCGAGACGAACTCCTTCGGCGCCTTCTCGGTCGTCTTGGCCGAATACGGAATCGCCGACCGGTCACATGAACTCGCGTTGGTATCGGCCCAAATCGCGCGGCGCGTCGCCGACTCCTACGCCAGTCCCGGATCGCCGCGCTTCGTGGCCGGCTCGATGGGCCCGGGAACGAAGTTCCCCTCGCTCGGACAGATCACCTACGACGACCTCTCGGCCAGTTACGAAGAGATGGCGCTCGGACTGCTCGAAGGCGGCGTCGACCTGTTGATCGTCGAGACCGTCTACGACCTGCTTTCGGGCAAGGCCGCGATCGCCGCCTGCCACCGTGCGATGGTCCGGCACGGGCGCGTCGTACCGATCCAGGCCCAAGTGACGATCGAACTCACGGGACGGATGCTCCCGGGCACCGAGATCGGGGCCGCGCTGACCTCACTGAGCCCGCTCGGCGTCGACGTGTTCGGTCTCAACTGCGCGACCGGACCGGTCGAGATGTACGAACCGCTGCGACATCTCAGCGAATCCTCACCAGTACCGCTGTCGTGCCTGCCCAACGCCGGACTGCCGAGTGTCGTCGACGGCAAGATGCACTACGACCTCACGCCCGACGCCCTGGCCGAGCACCTCTCGAAGTTCGTCACGGAGTACGGCGTGCAGCTCGTCGGGGGCTGTTGTGGCACGACGCCGGAACACGTCGCGCGCGTCATCGAAGCGGTGCGACCACTGAGCCCCGCCGTGCGAACGGCCGAGCTCGAACCGGCCGTGGCGTCCATTTACTCGGCGACGAACTATCAACAGGATCGCTCGGTGCTCCTCGTCGGCGAACGCACGAACGCGAACGGCTCGAAGAAGTTCCGAGACGCCATGCTCGAAGGCGACTGGGACACCTGCGTCGGCATCGGCCGCGACCAGATAAAAGAAGGCGCGCACATCCTCGACGTCTGCGTCGATTACACCGGGGCCGACGGCGTCGCGGACATGAACGAGCTCATGAGTCGGTTGGCGACGCAGTCGTCGGTGCCCATCATGGTGGACACGACCGAGACCAAGGTCGCGCGCCAGGCCCTCACGTGGCTCGGGGGCAAAGCCCTCCTCAATTCGGTCAATCTCGAAGAGGGCGACGGACCGGGGACGCGCCTCGACGGATTCTTGAGCCTCGCCGCTGAGTTCGGCGCGGCCATCGTCGCGACGTGCATCGACGAGGAGGGCCAGGCACGCACCGCGGAATGGAAGGTACGCGCCGCTCGCGCGATCACCGAGCTCGCCGTGTCGCGCTACGGACTCGACCCTCACGACATTTTCATCGACACCTTGGCGCTGCCCCTCTCGACGGGGATGGTGGAGTCGCGACGAGACGGTATCGAGACAATTGAAGCGATCCGACGGATCAAGGCCGAGCTCCCGGGCGTTCGTACGATCCTCGGATTGTCGAACATCTCCTTCGGTCTCAACCCGGGCGCACGACAAGTGTTGAACAGTGTCTTCTTGCACGAGTGTTCGGACGCCGGACTGGACGCCGCCATCGTGCACGCGTCCAAGTTGTTGCCGCTGAATCGAATCGACGAAGAGGCCCGGCGGGTGTGCCTCGATCTCATCTATGACCGGCGCAGCGACGATTACGACCCGCTCACCGTGCTCCTCGGTCTCTACGAAGGCGTCTCGACGTCGAACGCGGCCACCAGTTCGCTCGACGATCTCGAACTCAATGACCGCCTGCGCCGGCGCATCATCGACGGCGCACGCGTCGGCCTGGAGGGCGACCTCGACGCCGCGATGGCCGAGGGCATGGCGCCGCTCGACATCGTGAACCAACTCCTGCTCGACGGCATGCGCGAAGTCGGCGACTTATTCGCGTCGGGCGAGATGCAACTGCCCTTCGTCTTGCAGAGCGCCGAGACGATGAAATCGGCCGTCGCGCACCTCGAACCCCACATGGAGAAGAGCGATCAGGGCGGGCGCGGGCGCGTCGTGCTCGCCACCGTGAAGGGCGACGTCCACGACATCGGCAAAAACCTCGTCGACATCATATTGACCAACAATGGGTACGAGGTCTTCAACCTCGGCATCAAGGTCGGAGTGAACGAGATGCTGAGCGCCCTCGAGGAACATCACGCTGACGCCCTGGGGATGAGCGGACTGTTGGTGAAGAGCACGTTGATCATGCGCGAGAACCTGGAGTTGATGAACGAACGCGGTATGAGCCACGTGCCCGTTCTCCTCGGAGGAGCCGCCCTCACGCGCACCTACGTCGAGCGCGACCTTCGTCAGGTGTACAGCGGACGAGTGTTCTACGGCAAGGACGCCTTCGAAGGGCTTCGCGTCCTGGACCGATTGGGCGAACTACGTCGCGGTGACGAGGAGGACCTCACCTTCGGTCGTGAGATTTCAGAACGAAAGGTCTTTCGACGCATTCGCGGCGACGCGGGCGAGGTACCCGAGGGCCTGCCCAGTCGCAGTCCCGACGTCGAGGACGGCAATCCTCTCTTCACGCCGCCGTTCCTCGGCAGTCGCGTGGCCAAGGGCATGTCGGTTGATGAGATCAGCGAGTACCTCAACCTGACGGCGCTCTTTCGAAATCAATGGGGCTTCCGACCCGAGAACGGTGAGGACGACCCAGCCTTCAAAGAACGCGTCAGCGCCACCCTGCGAGAACAGTTGGCGATCGCCAAAGAGGAGTCGCTCCTCGTGCCCCAAGCGGTCTGGGGGCACTACGCCTGCGCGTCCGAGGGCAACGACCTCATTCTCTACTGTGACGACACACGCACCGAGGAGGTCGCCCGATTTACGTTCCCGCGCCAGCGTGTGTCGCCGTTTCTCTGCATCGCCGACTTCTTTCGTTCGGTCGAGAGCAGTGACCTGGACTACGCCAGTTTCATGCTGGTCACGATGGGGACACGCGTCTCCGAGCGTTGTCAAGAGCTCTTCGCGGACAATCACTACACCGACTACCTCATGTTGCACGGCCTCGGGGTCGAGATGGCCGAAGCGCTCGCTGAGATGTGGCACAAACGCATTCGCGCCGAACTCGGCTTCGTCGAAGAAGACGGTCCGTCGCTGACCGGACTCTTTCGCCAGCAGTATCGCGGAGGCCGCTACTCATGGGGCTACCCCGCGTGTCCCGATCTCACCGACAACGCCAAGGTCGCCCAACTTCTACAGAGCGATCGGATCGGCGTCACTGTCTCGGAAGGTTTCCAACTGCATCCCGAACAGACGACCGACGCGATCATCTGCCATCACCCGATGGCGAAGTATTTCGTCGCGTAACGTCACACGACGTCAGACACGGAGTGTTGACGAGAATCCGTTTTCGAGCTCTTGGCAAATCGGCACATGACGCACCCGGTCCATTTGCGAACGACTCGACCCGGGCCACGACGACTGGCCCCTCGTCAGTAGTGGTACCGGTCGAGCCTTTCAGGCCGCGAAGCAGCCGGTCTTCGGAGAACTGGTGCCGTCCGATCCGTGCGAGGACGCACCCCTCACGGGAGTGACGCTCAGCTGCGCACCGCTCCAGGTGATTGAGTAGTAGGGCGCACTCTCGGGCCAAACCTGCAGGTAGGGCCCGCCGTTGACGGTCGCCGTGGCCCACGCGGCTCCGGGCGCCGGCAACGATCCGTTGAGCGTGCGGTAGTCGGCGAGTGCCGTCTCAATGGCCTCGTAGTTCGCCTGGCACGCCGAGACAGCGGCTATCTGCGCGCCGCTCTCGGCCGTCGCAGGTGCCGTCGTTGTGGTCACACCGGGAATCGTGGTGCCCGTGCCCGTCCCCGATGGCGTGCCGCCAAGGGTGTGGAGCATGATCACGACCATCACGGCCAAGACGATGACGGTGAGCAATATCCCGAGCATCGCGACCCCCTCCTCGCCGCGCGAACCGTGAGCCCTACGACGCACGCGTGCGACCAGGTGACCACGTGCCAGGACCCGAGTGCCCGGCCCTACCACGGCGAGGGCACGCCGATGGATTCGAGCGCGCCGAACGCTGACGACAACCCTGTCGTCAGGTCAATGACTTCGCGCACGACTCAATGGCTTTAGCGAGGGCGGCGGTGCCGGCTGCCCACTTGGCGTGATACTTCAGGACGCTGGCGTCAAGCTTGGAGATGCTCGAACTGCTCACGTAGTACTTCAAGACGACGACGACCTCGTTGAGCACTGACTTCGAAGCCGCGCTCGGAGCCTCCGAGGCCAGCGTCTCGTAGAAAGGTTCGAGGGACTTCGCCCACGCCCTGTAGGACTTCAGGTTCGTCGGGCTCGGTACGGCCGTCGCGTGATAAGAGAAAATCGTCGTGCAGAACGCGCTCGGACTCGCTGACTTGAAACTCGACGCCGACGCACCCGAAGTGCTGACGCCCATCGAGACGAGGAGGGCCGCTGAAGCCAGGATCCCACCGATCGCACCTCGAGCGCGTCCGGAAATAAAATTGTTGCGAACTTTCAACGTAACTCCTTCGTCTGAGGGCCACGGCCCCGCTCCCTTGGCCGTTCAACGTCTGAGGACATCCGCCGTCCGGCACGGAAAATTTCTATCAGAAGCGACGGCAGAAAATGTGTCCACAAATCATCGATTTGTGACGTTTCGCGGAATGCTCGATACCCACGGGACCGACGGGTCCGCGATTACTCTGGGCTGCCCGCACCCATGATCGTCACGGCCGTATTCATGACGGGCTCGATGAAGACACAGATGGCGCTTCCGGGGACCGGCATCTCTTCGAGCACGACGGTGCCCCCGAGCTCGCGAACCTTGTTGCGCGCCGCTTCGAGTGTGTCGACGACGTAGATCGAGTTCCACTGCGCGTCGGGTCGTTCCGGTACCTGGTTTTGCGAGACACTCGCGAACCACTGTTCCCCAACGTTCAGGACCTGCATGCCCGGCGACGGTTCGATGACGGTGTGTCCGGTCAACGCCGTGTAGTAGGCCGCGGCCGCGGCCGGGTCGTTCGACGCGTGGTCGTACCATCCCACGGCGTTGGCCTCGTAGGCGACGCCGAAGCCTTTGAACTCGCCCTCTTGCCAGAGTCCGTGCATGGCACCCGTCGGGTCCGTCACCAACGCCATGATGCCGGCACCGGGAACCTCCATCGGTCCCATCACGACGGTGCCACCCAACTCGGCCGCCGTCGCCACCGAGGCGCTGATGTCATCGGTCAAGAAGTACGGCACCATGGCGCCCGTGCCACCCGGACCCTGGCCCAGACCCATCACGGGGGCGCCGTCGAAGTGGGCAATGGAGTAGTTGCCCATCTCCTCGCCGCCTACGTCCCACGTCCATCCATAGAGCGAGGAGTAGAAGTTCATGAGGGCAACGCGTTGTTCCGTGGTCTCGACCGTGACGTCGACCCAGTCCGGAATTCCGATTATGTGCGTATCGAGTTTTGGCATATCGGCAGTATTCCACAGCACTCTGACACCGCGCAGGTCCGACGGCGAACTCTCAGTGATCGGTCGGTTCCGGCTTGGTGAACGCAGCGAACTAGCGGCGACTGGGCGCCGCGACTGGCGTGGCGTCACTCAATGCTTCACGAGCGTGATAGCTCGAACGAGTGAGGGGTGAGGACTGCACGTGCTTGAGACCGAGGCGCCGGCCGCGTTCGGCCAGGTCGGCGAACTCCCACGGTTCCCACCAGCGCGCCACCGGCAGGTGATCCGCCGTCGGGCGCAGGTACTGTCCAATCGTGGCGATCGACACGCCCACGGATGCCATGTCCGCCAGGACCTCTTCCACCTCGTCGGCGCTCTCACCAAGCCCGACCATCAGGCCGGACTTCGTAGTGAGTCCGGCCTGCACGCTTCGCGCCAGCACGGTGAGCGAGCGCAAGTAGCCCGCACTCGGGCGCACCGCGCGCTGCAGTCGGGCCACCGTCTCGACGTTGTGGTTCAAGACGTCGGGGTGCGCGTCGAAGATCAACTGCAACGACGCGGCGTCGCCCTTGAGATCGCTCGTGAGGACCTCGACGTTCGTCGCGGGCGAACGTTCGCGAATGGCGCGAATCGTGTCGGCGATCGCGCCGGCGCCCCCGTCGTCGAGGTCGTCGCGGGCCACGCACGTGATGACCGCGTGCGCCAGTTTCAATCGGACGACGGCTTCAGCGACGCGCTCCGGTTCGGTCGGGTCGAGAGCAAACGGTTTACGAGTATCGATCAGGCAGAAGCCGCACGCCCTCGTGCACCGTTCACCGTTCACCATGAACGTCGCCGTGCCGGCCGACCAGCATTCGAAGATATTCGGACAGCCCGCCTCTTCACAGACCGTGACGAGGCGAAGGTCTTCGGTGAGCGTGCGCAGCGATTGAAACTCTTCGCCCATGTGCGCTTGGATCCGCAACCACTCGGGTTTGCGGCTGTGAATCGGCACACCCGCGTCGGGGTCGACGCCGGCCTTTCGTAGCCGCCGCAAGAGCGGTCGCTCGGCACTCACGGTCGCGGCACTTCGCTCGACGCGCGCGACCGCGGCCGATCCCCCGAGGCGCTCTTCGAGCTCGATGCCGAGTTGCTCGTCGACGTCGCGCGCGCTCACTCCGAGTCCGAGTGACGTCATCGAGGCGACGGGCCGGTCCGCGATGCCGCAGGGGACGATCGCCTTGAACCCTTCCATGTCGATGTCGACGTTCAACGCGACGCCGTGCAGCGTTCGACGCTGGCCCAGCGCGTTGCGCTCGGTTCGAACACCTACCGCCGCGATTTTGGAGGGCAGCCCGTCGACGTCGGCCCACACACCCGGGTAGCCGTCCAACCGGTCGACGCGACCCAGCCGGCGATCGGGATCGAAGTGTCGTACGGTCGCGATGACGGCGTCTTCGAGCCGCGTGACGTGCGCCTTGCCGGCCGAGGGGTCATCGGCGACGGTGACGATCGCCCAGGCCACGACTTGGCCGGGTGCGTGATACGTCACGTCCCCACCGCGGTCGGCGTCGACGACCACGGCGTCCAAGGACTCCGGTGGAACCAAAAAGTGTTCCTCCAACGTTCGAATCCCTCTGGTATAGGTCGGCGGGTGTTCGAATACCAATACGTAGTCGTCACCGGATTGGAGCAACGCGCGCTGGAAGTCGTTCGCCTCCGCGAAGGAGATCCGACCGAGGTGACGTCGTCGCAACACTTAGCGCTCGCCCTCGACGTCGAGTCCCGCGAGCAACTGTGCGACTCGCTCCAGATAGCCCGCCGCGGCCACCGGTTCACAGATTCGATGGTCAAACGAGAGACCCAGGACGACCCGGCGTCCCACGCCCACCGTGGCGACACCCTCGCTGGTGACGATGACCGGCACCTCACGCACGGCGCCGACGGAGAGCACGGCGACCTGCGGTTGAATGATGATCGGCTCGGACCACAAGGTGTGTGCGCTCGGCGCTCCGAGGACCGTGAAGGTCCCGCCCATGAGATCATCAGTCGTGAGATGGCGAGAGGCGACTCGTTCGTCGAGCTCACTGACGCGACGTGCCAACGCCCGAAGCGTCAATCCCGCGGCGGCGTGCACGACCGGCACCAACATGCCGTCATCCGCGACCGACCGCACGAGACCGAGATTGACCGTGCGGTGTACGACGAGGTCCTCCCCCGTGAAGGTGGCGTTCAAGAATTCGAACTCCGCCAACGCACGAACGGCGGCGAGGCTCACCAACATTTCATCGCTGATCGCGACGCCGTCGCGGGTTTCGCGACCGAGCACGTCGAGCTTGGCGAAGACGGCGCCGTCGGCTTCGATGGCGACGAAACCGTGTGGGGTGACCTGAGACGAGACGGCCATGTGCTGACCCATGCGGCGACGACCATTGGAGAGGGCGACGACCAACTCTTCGGTCGGACCGTCCAGGACTGCCCGCTCGGCATCACGACGAGTGATTGACCCGCCTGGTCCACTGCCCTGGAGAGTCGAAGGTTCCACGCCGCCGTCGGCCAATATTCGACGAACAACCGGCGATACCACGACGCCATTGACC
>Ga0182030_10017381_pt1 | contig 13888 bp, 15 predicted proteins | sample 812S3MmetaG_FD_121299 | JGI IMG/M metagenome (GOLD analysis project Ga0182030, IMG submission 121299) | Permafrost microbial communities from Stordalen Mire, Sweden - 812S3M metaG (Illumina Assembly) | ecosystem: Environmental > Terrestrial > Soil > Wetlands > Permafrost | place: Sweden...
ATAGGCCAGGCTGGGATCGCGTTCAATTTCCAGGCACGGAACTGCCACGCCCGGCGAATATGCCAGGCTGAGATCGCGCTGTGTGCGGCAGGGCTTGGTGGGCACGACGGAGACTTTACCGGCGGGCGCTGAGGAGTGATATTCCAGTGCATCTTCGGGACGAATCGACATATGAGTACAACGATTATATGCGATGCCGTGGACGCTGGAATCTCACCACAGAGACACAGAGACACAGAGAAAAGCTAAGACATTCCAGGAAACCGGGGCGGCTAAAGGCGGAGGATGCGGGTTTTGAAGGCGATTTTGAGGCCACAGAGAGGAAAACAGAGGGCACAGAGACAGCACGAAACCCTGAGCTGTGGGGCAGGCTTCAGTCTCAGAACTCCCGATGTCGTGGAATTTGCAGGGAGCCATCGAAAGGAATAACTCAGCCCATTTTCCCCGCCAGTTTGAAATTGCGGGGCGACATCAGGAGTCCTGAACGGCGTTAGCAGCCATTCTACGACTACGGGACCGTAGCTACGGAAAACCGATTGAGTAAGTGCAGTGGAAGGTCCTTAGGGCTTTGCGGACGGCGGCTGCCAGAGCTCAATCTTATTCCCATCCAGGTCATAGATCCAGGCAAAGCGACCGTAGGATTCACTCATTCGTTTGGCGTCAATCTTTACTCCCTCTTGTTTTAAGCGGTCGAGCAAAGCATCCAGATCGTCCACGATGTAGTTGACCATGAACGGTGCGTGGCTGGGATCGAAATAGTCGGTCGAGGTGGGAAAAATACTCCAAACTGTAACGTGTTCCTTTTGCGGGTCGTCGTGTTCGCGCCACGGAAGCATCACGCCTTCGCCTTTGTCAGCGAGTCCAAGATGCTTCGAATACCATTCGCGCATCTGATCGCGATTAGCGGATTTGAAGAAGACACCGCCGATTCCAAGGATGCGCCCGCGTTGCTCCATTTTGACAGACGGCTTCGATTTTTCAGGTTGCGGAGATTGCACTTCCTGTCCTCCTTTTGAGTAGACCGAGAGGAGCAACAGCGAGCCGAGCGCAACTGTGCTCCAGGGTATCCCTTGCATGTATGGATTATATACAAGTTTCGATTCGAATCGAGAAAACGGTTCGCTCAAGCTTGTGGACGATGAGTTCGACCGCCTCGTCATTTTGCAGCGGCCGGCCAAGGAGCCGTTCGACCGCAACAGGGCTGCCCGATAGCTGGTCTCTGTCGCGAAACTCACCTCAAATGGCAAGAACCGCTTGCTGGCGGGGTGCCCACTGGGTCGGGCTCGGAAAACACTGCGATGATTCCACGGAACTTGTTACCGAGCCGCGACCGCAAGGGAGCGGTTTCTTGACTTTCGCGACAGAAACGAGCTGGCGCACCCCAAATCAGGTCTGTGGGCCACCGCCCGAGGACGGCGCCGGCGGGTTCGAACTATGGGCTGCCGATCCTCGAAGCCAAGCCCTCCAGTTCGGCCAGCGACCAGGCGGGGACGCCGCCGCGACGGCTGGCAATCAGCGCGCCCAGGCGGTTGGCGAAATCGGCGACATCGCGCGGCGGCCAGCCGGCCTGGATCCCGTGGAGTAGCGCGGCGGCGAAAGCATCGCCAGCGCCCACGGTGTCGGCCACCGTGACGCGGTAGCCGGGCGCTTCCAGGTATTCGCCGTGGAGCAGCAGAGCGCATCCGTCGCTGCCCCGCGTGACGCAGACGGCTTGCCACCCGAAACGCGCGGCATAGCTCCGGCAGAAGGCTTCCAAAGTGGCGGCGGTAATTCCGAACATCTGCCCGACCATGCCGGCTTCCACGTCGTTCAGCTTCACCACGTGAGCGAGCCCGAGGAGGCTCGCGATCAGCTCCGGAGTATAGGAATCGCGGCGCAGGTTGAGGTCGTAAAAGCGCCGGGCGCCGGGAAACCGTTGGATGACGCTCGACAGCAGTTGCCGGGCGCTGGGATGCATGGAGTGCAGGGTGCCGAAAGCGATCCAGTCGGGCGGCGGCGAGGCGAGTTCGGCGAAATCGGCGTCATCAAGGGCGGCGAAATCGTAGGCGGCAGGACGGTGGATCACGTAAGATGGCTGGCCGCCGGGATCCACGGTGACCGTGACGATGCCGGTGGGCCGATCGGGCACGGTGCGGATGAATCGCGTGGAAAGGCCCAGATCGCGCGCCCGGGACAAGGCGAGGCGGCCGCGCGAGTCGTCACCGACAGCGCTGACGAGCGAGACGCGATGGCCCAGGCGGGCCGACTGGACGGAGAAATTGAGGACCGCGCCCCCGAGGTACTCGGAAGCGCCGATCAGGTCCCAGAGAATTTCACCGACTCCGATTACATGCACTAGAGATTGAGATTCTTGCGGGCCCAATCGATGGAACGGGCCACGCACTCGTCTTCCAGTTTCAGGAAGGCCTCGGGGGGCAGCCCGGCGGTGTGCGGGAGCGGCTCTTTGGGTTTGTTCTTGTGTACCAGGTCGAGCGTATGGGCCAGATCCCGGCCGGGCAGTGGGCTGTACGAATCGTCGAAGCTGACCCAGTACTTGTCGGTGAAGACGGGAATTTTCAGCGGGTCGCGCACAATCATTTCGAGATCGAAGGCCATGTTGGGGTCCTTCTTCTGGAGGGTCGCGACCATGCCTTTGATATCCAGGAAGCCCTCGCCAAGGGGAACTTCGGAGAGCAGAAAGCCCTCTTCATACGGTTCCACGGCCATATCTTTAATGTGGCAGGCGAAAGTGTAGGGCAAAAGGTTCTTGAGGGTGTCCGCGGGGTCTTCGCACAGGGAGACGTTGTTGCCGAAATCGAAGTGCACGCCCACCCACTCGCTGCCCAGGCGTTTGAGCCAGGCGGCCTGCTCGGCGGAGCGCCACCCCTTGTGGTTTTCGAGGCCCAGGCGCATCTGGTATTTGGCCAGGATAGGCTCGGCCAGGGCGATAGACTTCTGGTTGCGCTCAAAGCTGGCTTTGAAGGCGGGGAAATCGTTGAATTCTTCGTAGCGCCGCTGCGTCATGGCGGCGTGCAGGGAGATGGCGCCGGCTTCCTTGGCCATCTTCACGTTGGACTCGAAAGCGGCGACACCGTTCTCGTCGCGCGGGTATCCCACGTCCATGATGACGCGCATGTGGTACTGCTCGACTTTGGCGCGAAAGGCCTTGATGGCGTCGGGATCGTTCGATGCCGGGGCGGCGCCTTCGGCTACACCAAACCCGAGAGCATGGAAGTATTCCAGGAAATCGTACCGCGGGCCGCGCCCGCCGCCGCCCGCGCCGCGAGCCGCAGGCGGAGCCGTGCCTCGCGCGGGTGCACCCAGACCGCCGCGGCCCCCGCTGGAGCGCGCGCCGAAGCCAGCCGGGGCGCCACCCATATTGCGCAGTTGCGCCGGCGTTTGAGCAAAGGCCCGATCGAGGGTCGTGAGCGCGGCGGCCGACCCGGCTGCCGTTAGCAATTGTCTTCTGGTGATCAACGTAGTCTCCTTTTAAAAACTACCGCCCGGCAGTCGGATTTACAAGGGTCTCGCATAATTAATGTGACAATTTCGCCTGCCGTTCGCAACGCTCCGGACCTGCCACTGTATTGCGCGAGCCTCAATAATTATCCATTATTTCCCGGCCAGTTTGAAGGCCCACAGGGTGTCGCCGGCGCCCACAATCAGATACTGCTTGCCGTCCAGCAGAAAGGTGGACGGACCATTGCTCACCATGGAGTTGACGCGCAGGTGCCACAAGGGCTTGCCGTTCGACGGATCGTAAGCGATCAGGTTGCCGGACGGATCGCCGGTGAACAGGAGCTTACCGGCGGTGGTCAGGATGCCCGGAAAGGCATTCCCGAAACCGCCGCTGGGATACACGTGCTTCCAGGCGATGTTACCGGTCTTATAGTCGATCGCTTCGGTGATCGGCTCGGACATGCCACCGCCGCCTCCTCCGCCATAACCTTGAGGCTCAGGATCGTCATCGGTGAGGTAAGTGACGCTGTAACCCTGCTTGGCATTGACATAGAAAAGGCCCGTTTCGGGGTCGAAGCTGGGAGGAGGCCAGTTAGTTCCACCGCCGCCGGCAGTATCTACCAGGGAACCATCGATCTTGGGCTCCTTGGCGGGGTCCGGAATGGGCTGGCCTTTGGCGTCGATGCCCTTCATCCAGTTGACGCCGACGAAGCCCTTGGTGACGAGGCTCTGTCCGTTGGTGCGGTCCAGCAGAGTGAAGATGCCGTTGCGCGCGGCCTGCGCCAGCATCTTGCGCGGCTGGCCATTGAAAAGCCCGTCGAAGAGCACGGGTGTTTCCACGTTGTCCCAATCGTGGGTGTCGTGCGGGGAAGGCTGGTGATACCAGGCCAGCTTGCCGGTATCGGCATTGAGGGCCACAATGGAAGCAGTCCAGAGATTGGCGCCGGGACGGCCCTGGCCGGCGAAAACGGGGTTGGGATTGCCGGTGCCCCAGTAGATCAGATTCAGTTCGGGATCGTAGGTGCCGGGCAGCCAAGTCATGCCGCCGCCGTGTTCCATAGATTGCGGATTGGGCCAGGTATCGGCGCCGGGCTCGCCTTTACGAGGCGTGGTGTTCCAGCGCCATTGCAGGTCCCCGGTCTCGGGATCGCGCGATTCCAGGAAGCCGGGCACGTCCATAGCGTCGCCGCCCACGCCGACGAGGATGTGATTCTTGACCACCAGGGGCGCCATGGTGCAGAAGTACTGCATTTTCTCGTCGGCGACCTTCTTGCGCCAGCGCTCCTTGCCGTCTTTGGCGTTGAGCGAGAGGAACCAGCAGTCGGGGGTCATGAAGTAGAGCCAATCGCCATACATGCCCAGGCCGCGATTGCCCACCAGATGGCCGCCCTTGTCCTCCCAGCCGAAGTGCCAGAGCTCCTCGCCGGTGCGGGCGTCGAGGGCCCAGACGTGGTCGGGAATGGTTAAGTAGAGGACTCCGTTGACCATCAGGGGAGTGGACTTGATCTCGGGATTGCCCACGCCGCGCTGCGCTCCCACGCCGGCGATGCGGTAGAACCAGGCCAGGGTAAGGTTGGCGACATTAGTGGCATTGATCTGGTTGAGCGGGCTGAAGCGCTTGCCGGAGTAGTCGCCGTTGTAAGTGGGCCAGGCGTCGGTGGCCGGCTTGAGGAGCAACTTGGGGTCGAGGCTCTGCGCGGCAAGCAGGCCGGCAACGAGCGTAAGTGGGGTAAGATACCGTTTCATTTCAGAGTCACCAGATAAGCCGTGAGGTTATGCATGTCCCGGTCGGTATACTTGGGCAGTAAGTCGCGGTGGCCGGCCAGCTTGTCTTCCAATTGTACCTTCACTGAGTCCCGGGGCCAGGAATGGTAAGTGCCCTGGGAATCGTACATGGAGATGTCGAAGTCGTCGAGGCGTTTGACGGTGCCGGCGATAGTTTGGCCGGAGGGCAGGGTGACGGCGACCTTTTGTGGTGTGGCGCCGCCGCGGCCGGCGCCGAATCCGCCTCCACCGGGCCAGATGAAGCGGGTCTGGAGCTGCTCGGGCTGGTAGCGGGCGCCAATTTTGGCGAGGTCGCCGGCGGGGGAGTGGCAGTTCTTGCAGCCGCCGGCGCCGTTGAAGTAGGCCTCGCCGGCTTTGGCGTCTCCGGTGACCACGTTGAGACGCTTGTAGAGGCCGCGATTGGCCACGAGTTCGACCTGCATGTGCAGGAACTGGGCGATATCGTAGAGCTGATCTTTGGTAAAGGAGGCGAAGGCGGGCATGCCTTTGTCGGGGCGGCCCTGAGAGATGACGGGGCCGATGAGTTCGGCCTTTTCGTCGTGGAGGACCACTTCGGAGCGGACCAGATTGGGGCCGGACGCGCCGCGGGCCTTGTCACCGTGGCAGAATCCGCAACTGGGAGCGTAGAGCTTTTCGCCGCGCGCCGAGGCGGCGGCATCGGGAGCGGTGCCCAGTCCCAGGAATTCGCGGGTGCCTCCGCGTCCGCGAGCGGGAGCGCCGCGGCCCCGGCCAACCGCGGGCGGGATGTCATCCTGCGCGAACAGCGGCACCGTCGCGGCGGCCAGCAGACAGGCAAAAAGTCGTTTGGAACAGTACATGGTCTCCTCCCGGATCACTAGAATATATCAAGGTCCGGGGCGGGTGGGGCGGCTTGCCCGTGCTTTGGCTTGCCTTGGCGACGCGCCACGATAGGCGCCAGGGGTTATACTCTGTTTGAAACTGATTACGGATTTTGAGGACGGTTTATCGGTTATGTCAGACACCACACGGCGAACGTTCCTGGGGACGGCTGCGTTGACGGCTGCCTCCTATCAGCGAATCCTTGGCGCCAACGATCGGATCGGCATCGGCTTCGTTGGATTCGGGCTCATCGGCAAACAGCACGTCGCCGATTTCAAGAAGTTTGGCGATGTCGACATCGTGGGGATGTGCGACACGTACAAACCCCGCGTGGATGAGGCCCTGCAATACATCGGCAACCCCAATACCAAGGGCTATTCCGATTTCCGGAAAATGTACGAGAACAAGGACATCCAGGGAGTGGTGGTGGCCACGCCGGACCACTGGCATGCGCTGCTCACCATCCTGGCTTGCGCGGCCGGCAAGGATGTCTACGTCGAGAAGCCCATGACGGTGTTCATCGACGAAGGCAAGTGGATGATCCAGGCGGCTCGCAAAACGAATCGCATCGTCACCGTGGGAACGCAACGGCGCCAGGGCAAAGGCGTGGCGGCGGCCAAGAAGGTGGTGGAAGCGGGCACGCTGGGCAAGATCCATTCGGTGCGCATGGCTTCGTTCCGCAATATTTACCCGGGATTCGGCAAGACGCCCGTTTCCGACCCGCCCCCGGGCTTCGACTACGACATGTGGCTGGGACCGGCGCCCAAGAGGCCGTACACGGCGCATCGCGGCATCTACCATTTCCGCTGGTTCTGGGATTATTCGGGCGGCCAGATGACCAACCTGGGGGCGCATATCATCGACCAGGTGCTGTGGATCATGAACGTCAAGGGGCCGACGCTGGTGACGTCGACGGGCGGCCGGTACGCGCTGGAAGACGACGGCGAGACGCCCGATTTACAGGACGCGTCCTGGGTGTTTCCCACCTTCACCATGAACTGCGCGATTCGCGAAGCCAACGCGTCGCGCGGCGATCCGGGGCAGGTATATTTGGGGACCAAGGGCTCGATGACCATGGCGGGCGGCTACCAGGTGGCTTCGGAACAGAAGATTGACCCGGTCAACGATATCCCGAGATTCCTGGGCCATCCGATCGGCGGGCCGGTATATAGCGATGTCAAGCCGACGCCGTGGATTCAGGCGGCGTCGGGCGGCGTCGCGTCGGATTCCCGCTACGGCACCGGCGGCGAGGACACCATGGCGATGAACGAGCGCGACTGGCTGGACTGCATGCGCAGCCGGAAACGTCCGCTGTGCGAAGTGGAGGACGGACATCGCGTGTCGACTACTTGCAATCTGGCCAATATGTCACTGCGGCTGGGGCGGTCGATCCGCTGGGATCCCGAGAAGGAACAGGTGATCGGCGATAAGGAAGCGGCGGCAATGTGCGTCCGGCCGTATCGCGCTCCGTGGGACGCGGCGCTGCGCAGCGTGGTGAAAGTGTAGCGGCCTATTTCGGGGACAGGCTACATAACCTCGAAATAGTCCGGACGATCCGCCGCCGAAATTCGCAACGGCTATTTCGAGGTTATGTAGCCTGTCCCCGAAATAGCCTCCCCCCGTTGACATCTCCGCGAGACGGGTTATCATTTGAATACCCCCCCCGATAGGAGAGTTGAATCGATCGTGAACTCTACTGAAAACCCCGTCATCCTGGAAACCAATCTCCCCGGTGTCGAGCGCCATGGCCGCGGCAAAGTGCGCGACGTCTATAGCGTGGATGAACGCCTGCTCATCATCGCTACCGACCGTATCTCGGCCTTCGACTACATCCTTCCCACCGGCATCCCCGACAAGGGCAAGGTCCTGACCCAGCTTTCCATTTTCTGGTTCGATTTTCTTCGCGATCTCACGCCCACCCATTTTCTCAGCGCGCGGGTGGACGACTATCCCCAACCGCTGCCCGATTTCCGCGACCAGCTCGAAGGCCGGTCCATGCTGGTGAAGCGCGCCAATATGATCGAAATCGAATGCGTGGCGCGGGGCTATCTCTCCGGCTCCGGTTGGAAAGAGTACAAACAGCATGGCACGGTGTGCGGCATCCGCTTGCCCGCCGGCCTGCGCGAGAGCGGCAAGTTGCCGGAACCGATTTTCACCCCCTCCACCAAGGCGCAGACCGGCCACGACGAGAACGTCTCTTTCGAACATGTCGTATCGCTGATCGGCGAAGGGCTGGCTACGCGCCTGCGCGATCTCACTTTGAACATTTACGCGCGCGCCGCCAAATACGCGGAGACCCGCGGCATCGTCATCGCCGACACGAAATTCGAGTTCGGCTTCGTGGGAGAAGAACTGGTGCTGGGCGACGAAGTGCTCACGCCCGATTCTTCGCGCTTCTGGCCGGCCGAGAGCTATAAACCCGGCGGTCCGCAATTCTCCTTCGACAAGCAATTCGTACGCGATTATCTGGAATCGATTCACTGGAACAAGCAGCCGCCCGCCCCACCACTGCCCGAGGAAGTGGCCGCCAGGACCAGCGAGAAGTATCGCCAGGCCTACCACATCCTCACCGGCCGCGAATTATGAACTGGCTGGACGTCATTCTGCTGCTGATCGTGGGCGCTTCCGTGATCGGCAGTCTCCGCAAGGGGCTTTCGCGCCAGGTGATCCATCTGGCGGCGGTGGTGCTGGGTATCATGCTGGGCGCCTGGTTTTATGGCGCCGCTGCAGCGTATCTGCTGCCCCACGTCAGTTCCCCAACGGCGGCCAACCTGGGCGGATTTCTGCTGGTGTTCTGCGGCGTCCTTTTGCTGGGCGCCATGGTCAGTTGGACTGTGGGGAAATTTCTGCGCGTGACGGGGCTCTCCATCGTCGATCATCTCTTGGGGGCAGCCTTCGGGTTGCTGCGCGGATTATTGGTCGCGGTGGCGTTGATCATGGGAGTGATGGCATTTTCAAAAGACGGCACGCCCCCACGCGCCGTGGAAGAATCGCGCCTGGCGCCCTACGTGTCGCAAGCCGCGCGGGTGTTCGCCGCCATGGCGCCGCACCAGTTAAAGGAAGGATTTCATACGTCGTACGAGCAAGCCGAGACCTATTGGGACCATGCCGTGAAGAACGGCGATCATACCGCATCTGAAGCGGAAAGGAAATAATGAAACCGGAATTCGATGCCCTGGTGGAACATCTACTGGCGGGAAATATCTTCTTGGAGGAAGCCATCGAACTGTTGGAGCGGCGAATGATTCAAGGCGCGCTGGAACGGAGTGGCGGGAAACAGACGGCCGCCAGCAAGCTGCTGGGGATTCATCGCAACACGCTACAACGCAAGATGGTGCAATATGAGTTGGGGAATAGCCGCCCCAGGCGCAAACCCGTGGCCCGTGCCGGGCGCACGCACAAACGGAAATCCGGGGCCGCGTAGCATCTCATGGACCTTCTGATTTTCGACCTCGACGGCACCTTGATCGATTCCCGGCTAGACTTGGCCAACGCCGTCAACGCCGTGCGGAGCCATCTGGGCATGAGCCAGTTGGCCATCGAGCTGGTATCCTCGTACGTCGGCAACGGAGCGCCGCTGCTGGTCCGGCGTGCGCTAGGCGAACAGGCCACGGAGCCCGAGTTCCGGAACGCGCTGGCGTTCTTCATGGAATACTACGGCGCGCACGACCTGGAGAACACGACGCTGTATCCCGGTGTGCACGAATCGCTCGACCGCTTCCGCTATGCCGGCAAGCGGATGGCGGTGCTCTCCAACAAGCCGACCGCTATGAGCCGCCACATCCTGGAAGGCCTGGGAGTGGGCGGCCATTTCTTCCGGATTCTCGGCGGCGACAGCTTCGAGCAGAAAAAGCCGCACCCCATCGGCGTGGAAACGCTCATGCGCGAAAGCGGCGTCGACCGCGCGCGCACCATGATGGTGGGCGATAGTTCGGTGGACGTCGCCACGGCGCGCAATGCGGGGATCGCCTGTTGCGGCGTCGCCTACGGGTTCAAACCGGAGTCTCTGGCCGACCCTGCGCCCGATCTGCTGGTCGACCGAATGGAGCAGTTCGCCGATTGGCTGCTGAAAAAGTAGGCTGGCGGGACGAGGCGGCAGACGGGACCGAGACCGTAGTTTCATCTCGGCGTCTGCCCCGCGGGAGGCTCCGGGAGCGTCAGTTCGCCGCGTGCCCCGCGAGCCATCCCATGGACGAACCGAAGTGGGCGGGCCGCTTTTTGTAATAATCCGGGTCGGCGAATCGCTCGTTGAAAATGCGGTCCCACCGGGCTTCTTCCAGGCAGCGTGGGCACGTGCCGCAGTGGCACCGCCTTACTTTGGGGTGGCGCGCGTTGCTATCTTTTGCGATCAGGGCCGCTTTTTGGCGGCCCGTCCGCCCGCGGGAGATCTTGGCGTGCGTCGCCAGCAACTCTTCGATCATTCGTGGATCCGCTAGTTCCATCGGTTCTACCTCATGCCACGCAAAGACCACATTGACGACCGGTAATCCATACCCGGCGGTCAGCCGCCAGTAGCCCATCCATCCAGACCTGCCGCGAACCCCGATCAACCGCCCGGAGGGTTCTACTATACAAGATTAAATATCGGCTGAAAACACTTTTTTTCGAGGATTCCTCGGATGCCGTACCGGTACCAGCTTGGTTCCTGCGAACTTAGCCAGTTCCCCTCTCTTAGTGGTATACCGAAGTTATCGGAATCGATGTGCAGGCTGCGGTCCTCCAGTTATCGTCAGACAACCGCAAAATCGCCGGTTGTATTTAGCGATGGCATTAACGAAAGGGGAGGCCGTCAGCCCGGAAACAGGCATCGAACCGATGGCGGCGATGGTGTGATCGAGCGGATCACGGAGCCGCTCGATCATACTGCGGTAGAATGGGAGCGTCGGCTACCAATGAATCAGGTGACGTTTTCCATACCGGATGAGATCCTGCTTGCCTTGAAGGCGACGCCGGAGATCCTTGCTGCCAGGATTCGAATTGCCGCGGCCGTCAAACTGTACGAGATGGGCCAGCTTTCGTCGGGCGCCGCCTCCCAGCTTGCTGGCGTGCCAAAGCCATATTTCCTAGGCCATTTGGCCGATTATGGTGTGAACACATTTGCCCTCAGCGAAGAGGAACTGATCCACGATCTCAAGAGTGCGTGAGGCGATCTGCGACACTTCGCCGCTCCAGTATCTGCACCAGATCGGTTTCCTGCATCTACTGGCCGAGTTCTACACCGAAACCCTGATTCCTCCTGCGGTCGTGAGTGAGTTAGATCGAGGCAAAGCGATTGGCGTCGATTTGCACGTCCGCGCCCTACCCTGGCTGAAGATTCAGGCCCCGGAGGGGATGGACAAGGCGCCCACGGCGGCCGACCTGGGCGCCGGCGAGAAGGAAGTGCTGGCGTTAGGATTGGAGCTTCCAGGCGCCGTGGTAATCCTGGATGAACGACTGGGGCGATTGCACGCCGAGGCGCTAAAGTTGACATTCACCGGCACGCTGGGAATCCTCTTACGCGCCAAAGTGGAAGGCCGGATTTCCCGGATCGATCCCCTACTGGCACATCTCGATCGTTTGGGATTTCGCCTGTCGGCGAAAACACATGCGGCAGTCCTCAGACAGGCTGGCGAATGAGCTTGCCGACATTCTTACCGCGTGACCGTTCTGACACGCCCTCGGATTCCATGGATCACCGCCGCCTCGCGTATTACCCGCCAGCCATTCCGGGCGCGGGCGTCAAGCGGCGCCGGCAAGCCTTCATGAGCCCGTGCCGGAAGCACCCTGGAGAGCGGTTCGCCATGAATAAGGAAGTCTTCTACCTGGAATAAATCCGGCCGGCCCCCGCATACCCGTGCACAACCATTACAATACAGGTTTTGCATCGGTGGCGAAACTATGAATTCTAGTCCGGGACTTGGGGTGGTATTTCACTGGTTGGGCGGCCTCGCTTCAGGCAGTTTCTACGTGCCGTATCGCGCCGTCAAGCGCTGGTCGTGGGAGACGTATTGGCTGGTGGGGGGCTTCTTCAGTTGGATCATTGCCCCCTGGGTGATGGGTCTGCTCATGACCAACGACCTGGCCGGCGTACTGCGTCAAGCGCCCGTCGCGACACTCCACTGGTGCTTTTTCTGGGGCGTGCTGTGGGGCTTCGGCGGCCTCACGTTCGGCCTCACCATGCGCTACCTGGGGATGTCGCTGGGGATGGCCATGGTGCTGGGATACTGCGCCGCTTTCGGCACGCTCATGCCGCCCATTTTCGACGGCGTCTTTATGACCCACGTGGTGGGCACCACGTCGGGGCGCGTGATTCTGTTGGGCGTCGCGGTCTGCATGGCGGGCATCGCGATTGCGGGCCGCGCCGGCATGTCCAAGGAACGGGAGATGTCCGCCGAGCAGAAGCAGGAGGTGATCAAGGAGTTCAATCTCAAGAAGGGCGTCCTGGTGGCCACCTTCTCGGGTGTGATGAGCGCCTGCTTCTCCTACGGTCTGCGCGCGGGCGACCCCATCAAGGCGCTGGCGCTGGCGCACGGCACTACCACTCTGTGGCAGGGACTGCCGGTGCTGATCCCGGTGCTGTTAGGCGGCTTTACTACGAACTTCGTCTGGTGCGCGATACTGAACGTGCGCAATCGCAGCGGGCATGAATATTTCAGCGCGCGCAAGAGCCAGGCGCCCATGCTGCCCAATTATCTTTTCAGCGCGCTGGCCGGCGTCACGTGGTATTTTCAGTTTTTCTTCTACACCATGGGCGAGACGCAGATGGGCGTCTACAAATTCTCCAGTTGGACGCTGCACATGGCGAGCATCATCGTCTTCAGCAGTCTCTGGGGCATCGGCCTGCACGAATGGCGCGGCGTCAGCCGGCGGACTAAGGGATTGCTGACGCTCAGTATTTTCGTGCTGGTGCTCTCCACGATGGTGGTCGGATTCGGGAACTATCTGGGGACGAAGTAGGGGGGCCTGCGAGTTTAGGGGCGTCGGGCGAAGATGGCATTCAGCGGATCGCCGCAATCGAGAGTTGCCGGCAAATTTTACTTGCGCGAAAATGGTCGCGCTGGAAGGCCCGGGAAAGATACCGGGCGGCCAGGGCCGGCAAGCAGCAACGGAACGGGCAAAGCCGGCGCGACCGGGAGCGCGTCAAAAGCCGGAAACCGCCCGAGCCAGAGGCAGTTCACGAGGGCGCGCGGGTGCACACCTACCTCACCAGCGCGTTGAAAAACATCTTGAACGTGAGGTAACTCTGCGCGCGATACTGCGGGCGCATGCCGAAAAGCACCGCATGGCCCGCGCCAAGCGGCGCGTCCACCACAGCGGCGCGCCCGGCGATCACTTTCTCGCCTACCAGCCAACCGGACGCCAGCACGCCGCTCTCGGGATAACGCGCCACTACCGGCAACTGCGTCTCCCACGCCGGGCTGTGCTCGATCCACCCGGCGATCTCCGCCGGAACCCCGTAGGCCAGCGGACTGTGCGTGTCCACGCGCATATTCAGCAGCGAGCCCGGGCAGTAGTAGACCTCGGACTGCTCGCGCGCCGGCGTGACCGCGCGGGCCGCCACGCCCAGCCGCGCTATGGCGTACTCCGAGGCGCCGTTCAGGAACACCAGGCTGCCGCCGGCATTGGCGAACTCTTTCAGCGCCGCCGCGCCCGCGGTCCCCAGGCCTCCAACGTATTCCTCCGGCATGGCGTCGCGATTGAAGCCGTTCTGCATGCTGCTGGCCGTCTGGTCGGCGAAGATAATCGCGTCGAACCGCTGCCGCAGCCCGCCGCGCTGAATGTCGGCGTTGCGCAGACCCGTGTATGCGAAGCCGAAATTCTCCAGCAGCCAGCGCGTCCAGCCTTC
>Ga0182030_10017382_pt1 | contig 13888 bp, 10 predicted proteins | sample 812S3MmetaG_FD_121299 | JGI IMG/M metagenome (GOLD analysis project Ga0182030, IMG submission 121299) | Permafrost microbial communities from Stordalen Mire, Sweden - 812S3M metaG (Illumina Assembly) | ecosystem: Environmental > Terrestrial > Soil > Wetlands > Permafrost | place: Sweden...
GAGGCAGCGCGGCTGGTCGGAGACCGCCATCGACAAACTGCTCGGCGGCAATTTCCTGCGCGTGGCGCAGGCGGTATGGAAATGACGATCTCGATGGCGCGCTCGGCGAACTCAATACAGGTAGTCGATGGATTGAAATCCCAGCACGCACTGTCGGCCGAATTTGCGCGCTCATGCAGCCTTCAGCGTTCCCCGTACCACGACCCGGCAGTCAAAGAGACGCACGATCGGCTTCTTGACCGGTTTCTCGATGATGCTCAACACGAGCTCGACCGCCGCGGTGATGATGTCGGCCGTCGGTTGATGAATGGTGGTCAGGTTGTAAGCCGGCCACGCGGCGATGCCCATGTCGTTGAAGCCGATGATCCCCATGCCCCCTGGGACCTTGATGCGGGCTTCGCGGCATGCGTCGATCGCGCCCATCGCGAGATTGTCATCGCCGCAGAATACACCGTCGATCCCATCGTCTTTGAGCAGCTGCCGCATCAATATCAGTCCCGCCTCGTGGGAGTAGGCGTGACCGTAAACGACTGCGCGTGGCTTGAGCTTTCGCGCAGCCAAGCTCTCCATGAAACCGAACAGCCGGTCCTCGGTGGACGTCGCGGTCTGCGGACCGCCCAAGAATGCGATCTGCCGGTATCCGCGCTTGCACATTTCCTCCCCTGCCAGCCGCCCGCCCTGCACGTTGTCGGGACTGACTATATGAATCGGCAGCTTGCCGTTCCCCGGGCGCCCGAAGACGTGGACCACGGGCAAATGCGCCTCGGCGCATGCTCGGACGAACTGCGGCGGTAAGGTGGAAGAGGCGACGATGACGCCATCGACGCTGTACTGAAGCAGCATTTCAAGCGCGGCCTCGGTGCTGGCCCCGCCGGACAGATTGGCGAGCAGCGGGCGACGTCCGCACAATTGCAGCCGCCGTGTGAACAGATCGAATATCTCCATGAAAACCGGATTGTCGAAATTGTTGGCCACGAGCCCGATCAACTCGGTACGCTTGGTCATGAGACTGCGGGCAAGCGCATTGGGCTGGTAACCGACCGAACGGGTGGCGGCCAACACTTTGACCCGCGTTTCGGGCGCGACGCTGGCCCCCTGCGTGAAGGTGCGCGAAACCGCGGAGGTCGATACTCCCGCCAGCTCGGCGACCTCTTTCAGGGTTGCCCGTCGCCGGCCGGGCGTCAATGCCTTTCTGGGTCTAGCCATGGATGTAAGCCACTCGAAAACATGAATGATCGCACACCATAGTGCAAGGGCTTGCATTCGCACAACCCGCTTGGCATTTACCGGCTGGTGGGGAGGCTAGCGCGAGGTATTATTCTTGGCCAGCATCCACTCATGTTGGGGGTCATTGCGAAAAATCCATTTCCGCTCCGGACCCGCCATCACATTGAGGTAATAAAGCTCATAACCGTGCGGCGCGACGACCGGATGATACCCCCGCGGCACGAGCACGACATCGCCGTCTTCGACCACCACGGCCTCATCGAGGCTTCGGTCGTCGGTGTAAACCCGTTGCATGGCGAAGCCTTGCGCCGGCTCGAGGCGATGGTAATAAGTTTCCTCCAGCGCCGTTTCCTCTCCCTGCCGGGCCGAGTCATGTTTGTGCGGCGGATAGCTGGACCAGTGGCCACTGGGCGTGATGACCTCGACGACGATGAGACTGTGGGCGGGTTGATCATCCGGCAGGATGTTGCGCACGAAACGGCGGTTGGTACCCTCTCCCCGTACTTTGACGGCCATGGTCTCACTCGAAATCAAGCGAGGCTCGTGCCCTGAAGCGCCCGGTGCCGAGCAAACCGCCAGCTCCAAATCGCTGAGCGCCTCAACCGCGAACGCCGCTGCCATGGGCACATACACGGCGCCCGGCGCGGCGTCCGTGAACGGACTGCTGCGCCCGCCCACGTGGTCAAAGACCACCCCGTCCACGGTGACGCGTGCCGCGCCGCTGATGATGACTAGACAAATCTCTCGTAGAGGGTCACAGCCTGAGAACGTTTCGCCCTGCGCCCGCTTGACGACACTGAAACCGACATAGCGCCAGCGCGCGGACTGCGGCGTGATGTCCAATACCTTACCCGTGGCATCCGGGGCGGTCGGTCTTACTCGAAGAGAGCTCATTACCATGTCCCTTTGATCTCCGACAGTTTTTGTTGATAGGCGGCGCGCGCTTCTTGGACTCGCCTCGAGGAGGAGACCTCCGGCACGGCGACGTCCCACCATGCACCGCCGCCGCCCGTGACGCGCGTTGCGTCCGTTTCGATGACAATGACATTGACGCCGCCCGACCGTCTCGCGCGATCGAGCGCCGCTTCGAAGGCGTCGATGGTGCTCGCCAATTCGGCCTTCGCGCCGAGGGCCGTCGCATGGCCCACGAAGTCCACCGGAACGCAAGTCTGAGGGTACGCATCCGCCAGACGATTGTTGAACGCGTCGGCTCCCACCGCCGCCTGAAGCCGGTGAATACAGCCGAAGCCTCCGTTGTCGATGAGGATGACAGTCAGCGTCAGGCCCAGCATGACCGCCGTGGCAAGTTCCGAATTCATCATCAGGTAGCTGCCATCGCCCACCACCACATACACATCGCGGCTGGGTTCGGCGAGTTTCACGCCGAGGCCGCCCGCGACCTCGTAACCCATGCAAGAGAAGCCATATTCCACGTGATATCCGCCTGACCTGTGTGAGCGCCAGAATCGATGGAGATCCCCCGGCAATCCACCGGCCGCGGCTACGACCACACACGTGCGATCGGCCTTGCGCATCAGAGCCCCGAGCACCTGCGCGTCGGTCGGCGCATGACTGGGTGCGAGCGCTCGGTCGACGTATAGGTCCCATTGATGGCGGGCGCAGACCGCGAAGGAGACCCAGGTCTCGGGCGCGACGTAGTCGAGGTTCAGACGCTCGAGCACTAATCTCGCATCCCCCAACACGGCTAGCGCGTTGAATTTAAAAAGATCGAGAGTGCACACGTTGATCTGTACCAAACGGGCGTACGAATTGAAAAGAGCGGCCGATCCGGTCGTAAAATCCTGCAGTCGGCTGCCGATCGCGATGATCAAGTCGGCTTGGCGCACGACCTCATTCGCAGCCTCCGTCCCGGTGACCCCCACGCCGCCCAAGGCGAAGGGATGATCAAAGGCGATGGCGCCCTTGCCCGCTTGGGTCTCGCAGAAAGGAATCCGGTGCCGCGTCGAGAAGGCGGCGAGCGCCGCCTCGGCTCCGCTAAATTTCACGCCCCCGCCGACAATGATCACGGGCGACGCCGCGCTCTGGATGGCCGCGCAGAGCCTCGACATATCCTCGGCATCAGGCTCCGGCCTGCGGATGCGCCAAACACGTCGGGCGAAGAAATTCTCCGGATAGTCAAAACTCTCCGCCTGGACATCCTGGCAGAGAGCTATTGTCACCGGCCCGCAGTTCGCGGCGTCGGTGAGTACGGCCATGGCCCGAGGCAGTGCCTTCAATAGCTGCTCTGGTCGCACGATCCGATCGAAATAACGTGAAACGGGCCGAAAGCAATCGTTGACGGTCACGGTTCCGTCTGCAAAATTCTCGAGCTGCTGGAGTACCGGATCCGGCCTTCGGCTGGCGTATACATCGCCCGGCAGAAAGAGCACCGGCAATCGGCTTACATGGGCCAGCGCTGCCGCCGTGATCATATTGGTCGCGCCCGGACCGATCGACGTGGTGCAGGCAAATAGTTGGCGACGAGCCTTTTGCTTGGCATACGCAATCGCTGCGTGCGCCATGGCCTGCTCATTGTGCGCCCGATACGTCGGCAAACGATCGCGCACGCCGTGCAGCGCTTCCCCGAGCCCGGCGACATTGCCGTGACCAAAAATGGCCCACACACCGGCAAACAACGGCAGAGCGCCGCCGTCGGTTTCCACGAATTGCTCGGTGAGATAGCGCACCAGCGCCTGCGCCATGGTCAGCCTGACGGTACTCACGCAATCCCCTCCTGTGGCATGCCCGCCCCGCCTGCTTTGAGAGCCAGCCAAGCGGAGGCCAACGCTTGCAGCCGCGATGCCATGACCTGGCAAGCGCCGCGCTCGTCGATGACGCCGCTCAGCCAGTCGGACGCCACATCGGCAAAGATGGTGCGCCCGACCGCGAAGCCCTTGACGCATTTGAACCGGGCCGCCACGCGCAACGCCTGCATTAGTCCGTCCTCCGCTGTCCCAGCTCCTAGAACCACGACGCCGCGGCAAAAAGGGTCGTGGGCTTCGATGACCGATTCCACCTGTTTCCACGATTCCGGATCGAGCAGCGGCTCGAGTTTCCACCAGTCGGGCTTGATGCCCAGTTCGTACAGGCGGCTCAAGGCGCGACTGCGGGTTCGCGCATCCGAGGCCATGCCCTCGGGCAGAATGAGTTCCAGAAGCAATTCGTGCCCCGACTTACGACAGGCGTCGAACAGGATGAGCAATTGGCGCTCCTGCTCCTCACGCAACCGAGGCTCATCGTCCGGATGATAAAGCACGAGGCATTTGACGACGTGAGCGGCAGGCCATGTGTTCAATTCTAAACCAACGTCATGCGCCCCTTCGAACTGCAACGGGCGAGACTTCGGGACTTCGATCGGCCGTCCCACCCAATAGTCCGTTTGCGTGGCCTCGCGGAGCGCCCGGGCCCCATACCGCCCGTCCAGCAAGACGCCGAAATCAGGGCTGCCGCGGGCGACCTGATGAACCACCTTGAGCGCCAAGCGCTTGAAATCGGAGATGCGGGAGATGCTCACGCCCAACCCTTGGGCGATTTCTTCGAATTGGAAGCGATGATCCATGGCCAGCACCATCAGTGTTTCCTGTTGGCGGCGCCGAGTCTGCGCCCAGTGCTGATGCTCGAGTGTGCGCGTCTCGGACTCGGACAACGGATGGTGCATGGCGATAAAGGACTGCAATTCATCGAAGGTCGGCATGGCGGGCGCGCAGCCGTGGCGCGCCACGACGATGGCGCCGCAGGCATTGCCCCACAGTCCGCATCGTTGCCACGCTTCACCCCGAAGCCAACCCCGCAGAAACCCGGCGCCGAAGGCGTCGCCGGCGCCTAACACATTCAACACTTCGACGGGAAAGGCAGGTACTGATATCCCCTCGTCGATGCGATCACCGATAGTACCTGAAAAAATGACGCATCCTAATTCGCTGCGCTTGCAGACCAACACCGCATTCGAGACGGTGCGAATCTTTCTCAAGGCGGCCATCAGGTCGTCTTCGCCCCCCAGGATACGCATTTCCTCTTCGGTGCCCAGGATCAAATCACATAGTGCCGCCGCCTTGAGCAGTCGCTCGGTGACTTCAGGATCTTTGATATACCGTTGCTCTCCCATGTCCTTGGGGGTGAGTCCCCACAGAACCGGCCGGTAATCGACGTCAAGGACCACCTTCCCCCCGGCCTCCTTGATTTTCATCGCCAGCTCGAGACTCGCTCGGCAAATCTTGGGCTGTGACAGATGAGTGCCCCCGATCAATAGCGCCCTTGAAGACGCCAGCCACGCGGCATCGATGTCGGCGCTGTCGATCGCCATGTCCGCGCAGTTCTCCCGGTAGAACACCAGCGGGAAGGTCTCCTTATCCACGATGCCCAAAATGGCCAAGGCGGTCAGACGGTCCGGGTCCGTGCGCACACCGGTCGTATCGACCCCTTCACGTTTGAGCTCATCCAAGATGAACCGTCCCATGTGGTCGGCGCCGACTCGGGTGATGAGACCGGATCGCAACCCGAGGCGCCGCGCGCCGATCGCCGTGTTAGTCGGGCTGCCGCCGACGTACTTGGCGAAGGACGCCATTGCCTCCAATCGCCCGCCGATTTGCTGGCCGTACAAATCGATGCTCGATCGACCCAAGGTGATCACATCGAGCGCATGTTTGTCATCTCTATTCAATCTCGACTCCACATCCATGGCGCACACGCTCGCGCCGGCCTTTGCCGGCGGCGCGAGCCCGGCTTCCTATCTCTTAAAAATCGATGTTCAGTGACACGCCGACGGTACGCGGACGGAAGGTGTTGAACGTGGTCAAGGTCTCGTTCGGCGTGTCCTGATACGAACCGAGGAGCGGATGGGCGTCGAAAACGTTGTTGACGAAAGCCGCCACGTTGACTTTGCCACGCGTATACGTCACACGCGCGTTGGTCAGGTGGGTCGGTGGGTTTTGCGGCAGACCGGGGAAATAATTCGACGAGCCCGCGATCTCGGTGAGGAATGGCCCGGGATTACGGCTTTGATACTGGTAATCGGCCCGGAATTGCAGCGCATCTGCGTGGGACAAAGGAATGTCGTAGACCGCCGAGCCACTGACATTCCACGGCGCATCGACTTGCGGCACCAAACCGATCGCGTCGCCTTTTTCCACGATGGGATTGCCGCCGGGACCGAGCACCGTGCTGGTAAAGTGCGCGTCGGCGTACCCCACACCGACGTTGACCTGAAGGCGCTCGGTGATCAGCGCGTGCATCGACATATCGAAGCCGTTGCTCACCGCGTAGCCCACGTTATTCGTGTACACGCCGCCGCAATTCGGCACCAGTTCGGCTTGCTGAATCTGATACCACAAAATATGGAACACACTGGTATCGAACTGCAAATGGTTGTCGAACAAGCCATTCTTGGCGCCGACTTCGTAACTCCAATCGTGGTCGGATTTGAACGTGTTGGCAGAACTCGTAACGCTGCAGATACTGGCCAATCCGGCATTACCCCCGCCGAGCCGGAATCCTTCGCCGACAGAGGCGTAATAAAGATTATGCGGGTCCGCCTGATACGTGAGCGTCATCTTGGGCGTCGACGGCGTCTCCTTCACCGTGACATTCGTGACCGGCGGGATGCCGACCTCGAAATAAAGTCCCGGCGCCACGCGTTCGATCATATTGGTTTTGACCCGTGCAACGCGCTCGCCCAAGGCGAGTGTCCATTTGTCGATCAGGTGGACGTCGATCTGTGCGTAGGCGGCAATCTGCTCGTCATAGGAGGTCTCGTCGTAATTGTAGACCTGGGTGCCGAGCGGCGAGTACAAGGCGGCCGAGGGTGAATACTGATACTGGAAATCCTGCTGGGCGCGGTGATCGAAAAATATCCCGCCGACCCAATTGATGAACGCCTCGGGTTTGTTCGACACCAGGCGCAGTTCCTCGGTGATCGCGTGCATATGCTGCCCATAGGCTGTGTAGGACACGTTGCTGTAATTCGCCGGAAACTCGGGTCCCAGCGGGTTGCCGTAGCCGATCGGCGCGGCGTACGCCCCGTAAGCGGTGCCGGCGTCAAGAGATCCGAAGTTGCGCCGGGCGGTGTAGGCCGTCGAGGATGTGAGGTCGGCGAAGGACAGCGGTGCGTCGACCTTGATGGACCCCACGGCGAGCTTGTCTTCGGCGCGTTCCGGCAACATTCGCCCGCCCGCAAAGTACCCGTCCGATACATTGGAGAAGATGGGATAAAATCGCCCGCTGTCGCCTTGCGTGTACTGCTGCCAGTGGAGGGAGGGCGTGATTTTCACCCCATCTACCAGAAAAACCAGCGCGCCGCGGAAGACATCTCTCCGGTCCGTGTTCGAGTTCGGCCTCACCACTTCTCGGGAGATGGGGTCGATGAGATCCACGTAGCCTCCGTCCTGTCGATCGTAAGCACTGAGGCGAAAGCCAATGCTGTTATCGACCAGGGGGCCGCCCGCCGCCGCGCTGACCTCATAACTCAAGGCGCCCTTCTCGGTTTCCGCCAGCTCCTCATGGGTGAAGGCAGTGAAGTCGGTCACGCTCGGTTGATTGGTGATATAGCGCACCGCGCCCGCTTCGGAATCGGCGCCGAATAGCGTGCCCTGAGGTCCTCGCTCCACCTCGATTCGATTGAGGTCGAATACCACGGGATAGGGAATCCCGGTCAACACCACGCCGCTGCCCGAATAGCGCGTCTGCAACGGAGTATCGTCGAGATACACACCCACCACCGGCGAGCCGGTATTGCTGTTGAGGCCCCGAATGGTGATTGAGGTGAACTGCGACGAGAATCCGTTGCCGGAGATGCCGAACTCGAGTCCCGGCGTTACCGCCGCAAGCGCGCCGATGTCCTTGATGCCGCTTTGAGTCAGATCATTCTGGCTGAGGGCATTGATGCTGATCGGCACTCGCTCGATCGATTCCTCGCGGCGCGTCGCGGTGACCACGACCTCCTCCAATGAGGCGACCTGGGCGGAGTCGGCACCGGTGTCGGCGCGCGCGCAAGGCGGTGCCGACAGTGCGACCACAGAGGCGGTCAGCATCAGCGGCGATAAGAATCTTCCCCATGTGTTCATGTTCCCTCCAGGTTTTAATTAGTGTCGCTTCTTTTTTTTGAGCACAGCGCAACCCAGTCCCGATGAGCACCCGGATTTCTCCGGGCCATCACCGAGCAAACGAAACAACAGATCGCTTACTTGAATATCCCGAGTAAATTTATATCAACGTCCCGGCCCGATTGCAAGCGCTTGCAATAAAAGTGATGCAAAACTCCCGCGAGGCAAAATCAAGATGTCAACTGCGAATCGCTACGTTCGCCAACTGAGCCGCGAGGCCTAGATCGCGCGCGGCCGCCTCCACCGTGTTGCGGACGCCCTTCCCCCCGACGACGCTGTGCCAGAAGCCGACTAGTTCGCGAATGAAGGCCTCTTCGTAACTTGCCCGGTATTCGGTCTTTTGCCAGATGTTGCCCTCGGATCGGGCCACCGTGAGGCGCGTCGGAAAGTGATTGAGGTACGGGGATGGAAACGTCAGTTCGTAAACCGCATCGTCAAAGTAGAGCGAAATGCGCTCAACGTAATCAGCAAGTTTTGGAACGAATAAATGGCTCATTTGCCACAATGCCTTGCAACCCGTGAGACGCACGCTGCCATGGCCGCCGTCGCCATCTGCGTAAAAGGCCGCGCCGACGACTGCCGCGGTGTCGATGCCCATGACATCGAGCATGCCGTGCACTGCGTTGATGTCGTGAATGAGACTGGAACAATAGGAGTTCGTGAATCCCCACATCTCGCTGCCGGTCAATATATGGCCGGTTGCACGGTGCACTTGCTGTTCGCGAAGGTGCTTGCCTTCGGCGATCAGTTCTGCGGGAACATCGTTCGTCTTGAGGAAATCGCCCTGATGCTGGTTGAACGGCCAGGAGTCCGGATCTTGCACCTCGACGCTGATCTGCCTGAGCCCGGTCGCATTCTTCGGCAGCAGGGACAACAGCAGCTCATAGCTCGGATCGAAGCGCTTCATGTAGCCGACCTGGACCACCTTGCCGGCGGCCTGTCGCGCCGCGGCAATTTCCTCCGCTTCTCCGACCGAAAAACACAGGGGTTTTTCGCAAAAGACGTGTTTACCGCGCTGCAGCGCCGCGAGAGTAATTTGCGCGTGGTACTGATCGGGTGCGGCGACCAGAATGGCATCGATGTCCAAATCCAGCAGTTGCTGATACGTTGAATACGTCGCCAAGCCTCGCGCCTGAAGTTCCGCGCGCATCATGGGCGAGGCATCGACGACGCCGATCAATTCGTAATACTTTCCCAGCCGCAACAGATTGGGGATGTGCTCCACCTGACCGATCAAGCCTGCGCCAACCACCCCAATTTTCACTCTGGTCATCGAGTTCCCCTCATTTCTCAACCGTCCTCGTCAATGGTTTCAAGACTTTCGCCGCCCGCCATGACATGCAGCACCTGGTCGCGGGATATATCCCCGCGTCGATAGGTACCCTTGCTGGTTCCGCGATTCAGTAGCGTAAAGCGATCGCCGACCGCGAAGGCGTGATTGATATTGTGCGAGATGAAAATGACGCCAAGGCCCCGTTTGCGAGCCTGAACTATATATTTCAGCACGATTGACGCCTGATGAACGCCGAGGGCGGAGGTCGGCTCATCGAGAATGAGCACTCGAGCGCCAAAGTACACCGCCCGGGCAATCGCGAGGCATTGTCGTTCACCGCCGGAAAGGGTCCCGACGGTCTGACTGGGATCACGGATATCGATGCCCATGCCCGACAGTTGTCCCACCACGATCTCATTGGCCTTCGCGACGTCGAATCTCGAGAATAATCCCCGGCCCTTGGTCAACTCGCGCCCTAGAAAGAAGTTCCGGGTGATGCTGAGCAAGGGCACCATCGCCAAATCCTGGTAGACCGTCGCGATGCCGCGGTCGAGTGCCGATCGGGGCGATGAGATGCAGACGGGGGTGCCATCGATGACGTACTCGCCCTTGCTGATGACGTGCACACCCGCGAGAACCTTGATCAAGGTCGATTTGCCCGCGCCGTTGTCGCCCAGCAGACAATGCACTTCGCCGGTCTCGACATCGAAGTTCAGATCCCTGAGCGCGAGAACCGAGCCGAAGAATTTTGAAACGTTTCTGAGTTCGACGATGGGCGGCATTGCTCGGGTACTCAGCGCGCTTGGGTCGCGCGACGACGGATATAGTTGTTAAAAAGCACCGCGAGCAGGACCATCACGCCGAGAAAGACTTTGAATCGATCGGCATCGCTTCGGGTGTACACGATCCCCATTTGCACGGTGCCGTAGATCAGCGCTCCGAGGAAAGCGCCGATCGGCGAGCCGTAACCTCCGGTCAGAAGCGTTCCACCGATGACGACCGCGATAATCGCGTCGAACTCCTTCTGTGTTCCACGCAACGTGTCGGCTGATCCCACCTGCATGATTTGGATCGCCGCGAACAGCACCGCCGACATCGCCGTCAACATGAACAGCACGATCTTCACTCGGTCGACCGGCACTCCCACATTGATTGCAGAGGTCTTGTCGCCGCCGACGGCGAATATCCAGTTCCCGAAGCGCGTGCGCATCAGGACCCAGGTCGCGACAGCGGTCAGAGCCACCCACCAGAGGATGGACGCCGGAATGCCGGCGACGCTCGGATCGCCGGCCTGATTGGCATCGATCCAATGGTGGTGCGCCATCCAGGAAAAGAGGCTTTGAGCGGCATTTCCGCCGAACAGGGAGATGGCGGAACTGTCCGGGTCGCCTTCCGTGATGTTCGAAATCTGAGTGTAGCCATTGATGGCGCGAGTATCCGAAATGGCTTCGCCACGCAAAATCAGCATGGAAGCAAGCGTGACGATGAAAGAAGGCACGCCGGTCCGCACGGTCAGCCAGCCATTGAGCGCGCCGATGGCAGCGCAGATGACCAATGCCAGCACGATCGCGAGATACAGCGGAAGATGGTAGACGGTCGACCCCAGGCCTATGATCACGCCGGCAAATCCAATCATGGAGCCCATCGACAGATCGAACTCGCCGGCGATCATGAGTAGCGATGCGGTCGTCGCCAAGATCCCTATTTCCGCGGATACCTGCAAGATCTCGGTCATGCCTCTGAGAGTGAACATGCCGCTCGAACCGGCCAGACAATAAAAGATGATGTAGACCAGGATGACACCCGACAGCGCTCCCAATTCCGGCCGTCTGAGCAATTTCGCAAGGATCGAGAGCCGCTCGCTCCGCGCGGAATCGCTGCCCACGCCCTTGGGGGCAATCGAGGTCTCTATGCTCTCGTTCGGCATGCCCATCGCTGCTCCAATCTCGAGCCTCTCATACACGCAGCGACCGCATCGGGGGGCGGCTTCATCGCATTCCCTTCTTGCCGAGCGTCGCGATCTTGTCGCGATCCTGCGATGTGACGGGATTTGGGCCGGTATATATATTGCTGATCGGCATGAGTCCGAATTTCGCGTTCAAGGTCAACATCACGATGGGCAAGTACCCCATCAGATACTGCTGCGAGTCAAACGAGAACAGCAATTCGTTATTGGAAAGCGCACTCAAGGTGTCTCCCGATACATCGAAGTTGCCGATCTTATATTTTCCTATCACGCCGCGCTTACGCAGCGCCGCGATGATATTCGAGGCCGGAGGCGCGCCGAGGGCCAAAATACCGGTGACCTCCGGATGCGCGCTGAGGTAGGCATTCATGCGCGTCGCCGTATCGGTCGGATCCAGCGAGATTTCCAGCCGATCCGCGTTCCCGTCCATGCCCTTCTTGAGGCCATCGCATGCGGATTCGTTCACCAAATTGCCCGGCTCATGATTGGCGCACACGGCCTTCTTGACGCCCGCGGCCATTAGCCGCTTGGCGGCGAGCAGGCCCTGATCGAAATAGCTCGTGGTACCGACGTACAGCTTGAGACCTAACTTATCAACTTCGTCCTTGCCGCTATCGATGGCAATCACCGGAATGCCGGCGTCCACTGCGGCTTTCAGAGACTTTCTCAGCGCCGCGGCGTCGGGAATCGAAACCACCAATCCCTGCACCTTCTGCGTGACTGCCGCGTCGATCAGCCTCGACATCGCGACCATGTCGGTGGTCTGGGGCGCGTCATACGATACATTCACCCGCATCAACTTCGCGGCATCATCCACGCCTTTCTTCACGACGCCCCAGTAACTGTCCGAAGACTGGCTATGCGTGACCACGGCGATCTTGATCACATCCTCGGCGTGTGCCGACGCCAGGACGAGACACGCATTCAACACGAATCCACCCAATAAGCCGGCGCGCCGGTATTTCATTTCTTCTCCCGCTGAAGGCTCTTATTAGGCAAACATCACCCTGCGCAATAGGTCCACGGACTTTTGGACGCCCTCAAGCGGCGGCAGCAGGGAATCTTCATGTTCTATGGACAATACACCGTCGTAGCCCACCATCCGCAGCGCCGCGCAAAACTGGCGCCACCACGTCTCACCGTGGCCATAGCCCAGCGTCGCATAGTTCCAACTTCTCTGCGCCACCTCGCTCGACGGACGAGTGTCGAGGACACCGTCTATCCCTAAGGGAATCGGCTCGATGCGGCAATCCTTGGCGTGCACATAATAGATCGCCGAGCCGAGCGACCGCACGGCCGCCAAGGGATCGGCGCCCATCCATAGAGGATGACTGGGATCGTAATTTGCGCCGATGATCGGCCCAATCGCCTCGCGCAATCGATTCAAAGTAAACGGGTTATAGACCAGCTGACACCCGTGCAATTCGAGGCAAATTTGCCGTACGCCGTGCTCGCGCGCGACGTTCGCAAGATCTCGCCAATACGGAATGAGTTCCTTGTTCCATTGATGGTCGAGGATCCCCATGCATTCCGGAGGCCACGTCGTCGTGATCCAATTGGGATTCGCATCTCCTGGTCCTCCCGGCAATCCCGACATCATGACGATCCGATCGACACCCAGAAGTCGCGCAAGCCTGAAGGTTTTCAGTGTGATTTCACGTTGACGCTCGCCCTCCGCGCCGGGATAAAGCGGGTTTCCCGAGCAGTTCAGAGCCGAAATAGACATGCCATGGTCGGAAATCGCGGCGAGAAAGTTTCGACGTGAGCTATCGCTTTCCAGGAGCTCGACGAGCGCAATGTGCGGAGCCGTCGACCAATTCCCGCAGGCGAACTCGAGACATTCGATCTTCAACCCGGCCGCGGCTTCAAGCATCGCGTCAAATGTCAGATCCGTCAGACTGTCAGTCAACAAGCCGATCTTCATCGAAACACCTGCCTATGCGGACTAGTCAGGGAAGAAAAAGCGTTGCTTTTGCGCCCACGACCACACTGTGTATTTGGAAGCAATATACTCATTCGTTACTTAATTGCAAGCGCTTGCACTAGGTGACTAGCAATACGGAATGGTCGGCGCCCTTGCTGCTAAAAAAGTACGAAGGTCGTCAGTCTCGCTGGCGAAATTGGTCACGTCCTCTCTGGCCAGTCGAAGCGCCGCGCTTCGCGGGTGATCCACGCGTGAAATGCGGCCCCCACGGGCTTGTGGAGCGCGTCGCCGCTCCACGCAAGAAAATGCGATTCCGCCAACGGCAGTTCCGGCGGCAGCCCGCGCACCAAAGTGCCGAGGGCCAGTGCGCTCGCGGCCATGGAATGTTGTACCAGCGCGAA